>Ga0265293_10002757_pt1 | contig 34211 bp, 31 predicted proteins | sample Munlanlewell138R_FD_192505 | JGI IMG/M metagenome (GOLD analysis project Ga0265293, IMG submission 192505) | Leachate microbial communities from a municipal landfill in Southern Ontario, Canada - Leachate well 138R | ecosystem: Engineered > Solid waste > Landfill > Unclassified | place: Canada... | reverse complement strand
GCCGTTTTATATCTGCGGCATTGAACCCGCAGATACTGCGCTCTTGACTCCAGACTCATCGTTTCCATCCCTCCAGCAACAGGGTGTCATCCTTATGAGTCAACGAAACAATCCGCCCCCCTCTGCGACCCGTGCTTCGGTGTCTTTTTTTATGAGTCAATTCGTAAATCGTATTCATTTAATTAACGGGTTGATTTCAGTCATATTTTCGCTATCTTATAGCGTTTTCCGACGGTGGGTGTAGCTCAGTTGGTTAGAGCGTCAGATTGTGGTTCTGAATGTCGCGGGTTCGAATCCCGTCATCCACCCCAATGAAACCTGCGATTCATCCGAGGAGCGGCCGATGCAAAAACGAAAAGACGAACTCCGCGATATCTATCAGAATTATTCTAAAGATTTTGAACAGGATTTTACGCCGCAGGTTGCCCGTGAACTGATTGAAGACCACATGCGTGATCTGCGCCGCAGCCGCATAATGACCACGGTGTTCGGAATCGCCGTTATTCTGCTCACGGTGGCGCTCATTTTTATTATTATTCGTGAAATGATGAGTGAATATACCCTTGACGATTTCAGCCGCACCCGTGAGCGTGAATTTGTTCCACTCTATTCGCTGCCGGCAGACGATGCGTGGGTGCTGGGCACTCATGACGCCGAAATGGAACCGACGCCCGGTGCTAAACCGCTGTCTGCACCGTGGGTGAAGGCCGCGGCGTATCAAATTATTCTCGGACAGCAGGCGTTAACGGTGAATGCGGTTGACCGCGCACTCGAACACCTCGACAAAGCGCTTGAAATTTTTCCGTCTATGACAGGAATCCATCCAACGATGGGTATGCTCTATCTGCAAAAAGGAAACTACACCACTGCGGCGGTGCATCTTGAAAAAGCGCTGAAAGAGGGTGAAAACTTTGATTCGCTCAACAATATTGGCGCCACCTACATCGCGCTGAAAGAGTATAAAAAAGCAGAACAATATTTACTGCGCGCCCATGAACTTCAACCCGAAAATCTGCTTGCCCACCGCAATCTGGCTGTGCTGTACCGTGCGCTTGAACAGAACGATAAAGCAATTCAGCATTTTGAAAAATACATTGACATGCAGCCGAATGATATCGATACGATGCAAACCTACGCCTTTTTTCTTGCCAAAACCGGCAAGTGGCGTGAAGCGTCTGTTTTGCTGGCCGTGCTGGTACAGGAGCTCAAAGATATCGCACCGCTCCATTTCCTGCTTGCTAAGGCCTATGCGCAAACCGGCCAGAAAGACAAGGCCATTGAGACTCTGCGCGCCGGAATTTTATTAATCGACAGCGGTCCCGCCCGTGAACTGCTGAGAAGCGAAGAGTTCGGTCCCATTCGCGATACTGACGAATTTAAACGAATACTCGAACAGGTTGCGCCGAAACTGGCGACCACCCCTGACCATCGCGAGAAAAAATAAAACACCGGTGTGACGTTAAAAAGGTGCGGCGGTACCGATTTTCGTGTTGATGGCGGCTTCAGCAATAGAACGGCCGTCGATTAAAACGGGTTGCTTGCGGAGACGCCAGACGCGCCGTTTGGTTTTAGCGATGATGTTGTTGCCGGGCAGAAATTGTACGGCTGCGTTGATTTTCAGCGCAACCCACATGAGCGGATAAATAAACGTAGCGATGCTGTACAGGCGGGTATAGATATAAAACTCTTCATTTCCGGCGTTCGGCGGCGGCATGCTATACGGCCGCCCCGCCAGCTTATTGGCGCAGGATTCAAAAATGATGCCGGGGATTTCGATGCTGCCGGTCGTATAGGTACCGGTGTCGGGAACGTCGAAACCGTCTTTGAGAACATCAAAAAATTCCTGCGGGGAATATCCGGCGCGCTCCAGGCCGCGGGCTTTCCATGAAAGCCGGAAAAGTGCGCGAAAAACAGCACTGAGCGAGAAGAGCAGCGGCCGGCGCGCGGCGGTGAGAACGAGACGTCCGTCCGGTTTTAAAACACGGTGACACTCTTTAATCAGCCCGTGGTCGTCGCGAATATACTCGAGTGCATCAACAATCACCACTACATCAAAAGTATGCTCCGGCACATCAATTGCAATGCCGTTCAGTACGCCGGTGTTGCCTTCAATAAAATAATCGACGGATGCAGCGGCGCAATCACTCACCGCCAGCGTACGCCACGTTCCGCCGCTTTCACGCAGTTGCGAGCTGATCACGCCGTCGCCGGAGGTAATTTCCAGACAGTTTTGATTAGACGTCGTGCCAAGCAGCTCTTTCAGGTGCGTGAGCCGCAACTTCCGGCGCACGGAACGCTTAAACAGTTTTTCCTGCCAGCGCACAGTTTCATTCCGGAGATTGACGTCCATGGCTTTCATGACCGCAGAGTATAAATACAATATTCTCCGGCGCAAAGAGAAAAAACTGTAATATGCAAGCAAATCAGACATAATTTATACTTTTACGCATCAGCCGTTACGTATTCATTGACAGCCGCCGCCGGAATTCACAAACTGTACTTTATCATGGATATAGTTTCTTCCTCTTCAATTATTGTTTTTGCCATCGGAATCCTGTTTTTCATCAGCGTGCTGGCGAATAAAATTTCCGACCGGTTCGGTGTACCGATGCTGCTGATGTTCCTTGCGGTCGGAATGCTCGCCGGCAGTGAAGGTATCGGGCGGATCACATTTGATAATCCGGCGGCGGCCAATTTCATTGGTATTTTTGCCTTGGCCTACATTCTGTTTTCCGGCGGTCTTGACACGAGCTGGACGTTGATTAAACCGATCCTGCGCCCGGGACTGACTCTGGCTACCGGCGGCGTAATTCTCACCGCCGCAATCACCGGTTTGTTCGCGTGGTGGATTCTCGGCGATCTGTTCGAAGGTATGCTTATCGGCGCGATTGTTTCTTCAACCGATGCGGCGGCAGTGTTCTCCATCATGCGTTCACGCGGTGTCAGCTTGAAAGGCAGCCTGAAACCGCTGCTCGAGCTGGAATCCGGCAGCAACGACCCGATGGCGGTGCTGTTAACCACCTCCGTACTCAGTCTGCTCGGCGTCAATGGTGCAACCTGGTACGAGCTGCTTGGCTCAGTGGTTGTCCGGATGGCGCTAGGCGTTGTATTGGGCTACTTTTTTGGCCGTGCCGCTGCCTGGATTTTTAACCGTACCCGGCTGGAATATGAGGGGCTTTATCCGGTGCTCAGCATGAGCCTTGTGCTGATCACTTACTCATTGACCGACATGCTGTTCGGTAATGGATTCCTCGCTGTTTACACTTGCGGAATTGTTCTCGGCAACAAAGATTTTCTCTTCAAACACTACCTCAAAAAATTTCACGACGGCCTCGGCTGGCTGATGCAGATCATTTTGTTCGTCACCCTCGGAATGCTTGTTGTTCCGTCGCAACTGCTCGGCACTGTTGCTAAAGACGGTTTGCTGATCGCCGTTGCGCTGATGTTTGTTGCGCGTCCGGCCGCTGTGTACATCGGACTCTGGAAATCAAAATTCACTCTGCCGGAATGCACGCTTACCGCGTGGACCGGATTGCGCGGATCGGTGCCGATTGTGCTCGCAACCTTTCCCTTTACTGCCGGCTACGAAAATTCCACCGAAATTTTTAACATCGTATTTTTTATTGTCATCGCGTCCGTACTGCTGCAGGGCAAAACTCTCATGGTGGTGGCGCGGTGGCTGAACGTCGATAAACCGCTTGTCAACCGTCCCGACTATCCGCTCGAATTTGAACGGCGCGCCGGTGTAAAAAGTGAAACGCGTGAAATTGATATTCCGCCGGATTCCTGTGCCTGCGGCAAACAGATTATGGACCTTGGACTGCCGGCCGGTGCACTGATTCTGCTTATCCGGCGCGGCAACGAATTCATTGTACCCAAAGGCAGCACCCGCATTGAGGCCTACGACACGCTCATGTTTATTGCCGGTGTTGAAGATCTCAAGATTGCACAGGAACTCCTGCTGACTGCGGCCGAAGACGTGGATGAAGCGGTTGAAGGCGATGAACAGCAGCAGAATAATGCATAACAGAAGTATGGTGCCGGTATTTATTCAGATATAAGGTCTTGTCCGGTTCTCTTATTGTTTATTTTTACAAATTGCGAAAAAAATAAACCGGCGAAAAAGCTGACGGCAAAGCCGGACGGAAAATACCAGATCCATGAAACAGCGGTGGTTCTCAGCCATGCGGTCAAACCAATGGCCAGCAGGGCCGCCGGAATCCAGGCGGTAAATGAGCCGCGCCGGGTTAACAATCCAAGCAGAAACAGCGCCAGCACCGGCGCGTTAAAAAGTCCCATAAACGTGGCAAATGTTTCAATGATCCCTTCAATTTCAGCGCCGTGAAAAAGCACAACGGACAGTCCGGTGGCAAGCAGTCCGAGCAGGGCGGTGATGATGCGCGCGAGTTTTACAGCACGGCCGTCGTCAATTTTTCCGGCCAGCGGGAAAATAAAATCATTTACGATCACTGTGGCCATGGAGTTGATACCGGAATCCATGCTTGACATTGCGGCGGCAAAAACTGCGGCGATTAACAGTCCGGATAATCCCGCCGGCAGCCCGTGTGCGATGAAGTACGGGAAAATCCGGTCGCCGTAAATGTCCGGCGGCAGTGCGCCGGGATTCTGCTGATAGTATGCAAAGAGTCCGAGTCCAATAAACAGCAGCAGCCCGATGACGAGAAAATCAGTGCCGGCGTTAAACAGAATGGCTTTGGCGATACCGGTTCTGGTTTTGGTTGAGAGCAGGCGTTGTACCGTGACCTGATCGGTGCCGTAGTCCTGCATCATTTGAAAGAAGAATGAAATGGACACGCCGGTGAGCGTCATACGGAACAGACTGATGGAGCCGTCGAGCTGCAGCCGGTTGTTTTCGGCGGCGAATTTAATAATTCCAGATGCGCCGGCAGGTACAAAGTGAATTAAAAATCCGGCAGCGAGCATTGCGCCGCCAATGAGCATGATAAATTGCACAACGTCTGTCCACAACACTGCCGCGAGTCCGCCGAGTACCGTGTAGAGCGTGGCGAGGAGCCCCATGATTAAAATGCTGAACAGCAGCGGCAGTCCGGTTGCTACCGAAAGCGCCATCGCCGGTGCATAAATTACGGTGGCCATCCAGCCAAGCCGTGCAAACAGAAACAGCATTGCCGCCGTTCGCCGCGCCGGTGCGCCAAACCGGATGCCGATGTATTCATACGAAGTGGTGATGTTCAGTTTCCGGTAAACCGGATAGAAAACAAAAATTAATACCGGCGCGAGCAGGGGGCTTGCAATGCAAACAGCGATCAGTGTGACATTACTGGTGTACGCGATGCCGGGCAGTCCCATATACGTCACCGCGCTCGTCAGCGAGGCATACATGCTCATCGCCACCGCGAGCCACGGCATTTTGCGTCCGGCGAGAAAAAAATCTTCCGGTGTTTTTTGTTGTCCGGCGAAACGGAATCCAATCCACACCATCGCGGCGAGGTAGAGCAGCAGAATCGCACCGTCAATCAGATTAAATTGCATATTTTGTATTCTAAAGGAACGCCATGTTCATCAATGTGGCGAACAAAATTTTTGTTATTCAATGTGTCGTAATGAACGACATCGAAAAAATAGGGCAGCGGTAATTCTTCGTTAAGTGTTGCACTGAGTTTGCTGATGGTGTCGGTCGTTACGTTTTTTCCTTTTACAGCGAGATCAACGTCCGATCCGTTTTTATAATTTCCCATTGCTCTTGAACCGAACACGACAATGTCATCTACATCGTTAAAACGGCTCAGCGCTTCTTTGATTAAATTCAGCTGTTTTTCGGTTAATCCAAACAATGAGCTCATCTCGCTTTTTCTTTCAACAGAAGATAAAGGTGATTTATCGCCGGAAAAAATACGATTTTGATTTTTGACTCAACTTCTTTTGCTTTCAGTTCGTCATATGTATGAACTGTCAGATTCCGGTCGCTGAGCATATCCATCCATGCATCGCCATCGGTAATGATTTCATAACGAAACGCTTCTTTAACAACATCGCGCGGTGCTTTTGCAATAACGCCCAGACTTTCGAGGTAATCTTTCAGGACTTTCCATGACAGTTCGAATGTCATTTCGAAAAACTGAATAATCCCGGCGCGCTCGAAGATCGACGGCATTTCAATTTCAAGTCCCTGTTTTAACAGCAGAAACGAGTTTTCAAAATTTTCAAACCGTTGTTTCCAGCGTATATCTTTTTGATTCATAACGTACTCTTTCAATTATAATCCGAGCACATCGTTCATGCTGTAGAGTCCGGGCTTCTGCTTGACGAGCCAGACGGCGGCATTGAGTGCGCCGATGGCAAAGGTTTCGCGGCTGGTGGCGCGGTGTGAAAATTCGAGCATTTCGCCGGTGCCGGCGAGCAGCACAGTGTGATCGCCAACGATGTCGCCGCCGCGTACGGCGTGAAAACCGATCTCCTCTTTTTTACGCGCGCCGGGCATTCCGCTGCGTCCGTTCATCCCGGATGTTTTTAAATCCAGTCCGGCGCCGGCAGCGGCGGCGCGACCGAGCATCAGTGCGGTGCCGCTCGGTGCATCTTTTTTCTGGTTGTGATGCCGCTCGATAATTTCAATATCATAGCCTTTGGCGTAGAGCGCTTTTGCTGCTTCTTCAATCAGCTTGCACAGCAGATTAACACCAAGACTCATATTGCCTGCCATGACCACCGGAACGTTTTTGGCGGCTTTTTGTATTTCGGCAGTTTCTTCGTCGGCGAGTCCGGTGGTTCCGATCACCCACGCGGTATTCCATGCGGCAATGCGTTCCGCGTTTCCGGCGGTGCCAAAATGCGAGGTGAAATCAATAATCACATCAGCATCCGGCGCAACGGCGGCGAGATCAGTGGTCAACAGAACGCCGGCTTTTCTGGCTCCGGCGGCCAGTCCGGCATCTGTACCGATGTCAGGCGCATCCCATAAATCCACAGCGCCGGCGAGTTGCAGTCCGCTGACTTTTTCTTCCAGAATGCATCGGATCAATGTTTTTCCCATACGGCCTGCTGCGCCTTGAATGACGACCTTGATGCTCATAAAATTTCTCCGGTTGTAGAGGTTTTAACAAAAGCCGCCGGCGAAACGAATAGAAAAATATTTATCTGTGCCTCCAGAAAATTCTCCGGCACAGACAGCGCATAACCGAGGCCGGAATCAGTCCAGTCACACTGCAGCAGCTCGAATGCGCCAAAAAGCATTTCTACTGATTCAAAATGAACGGCTTTCTGTCAAAGAAGCCGCTGAACGCACCGGATTTTACGATACCTATTACTTTTCAAAAATATTTAAAAAAGTTTACGGTTTCCCTCCCGGCCGTATTGTCCGTTTCTTTAAACCGCAATAAATAAACCGGACGTAAAACAATACTCGTCTGCGCCATTTATTTTTCCCCCGGAAAATTATAGCTGCAAAAATGCGTAAAAATCACAAAATTGCAGAGTCAACGCCACACGATTTTTTCCATTGCCGCTCAGCTGTCCGCCATGCGGCGATCCCGCCGGCGACCGCAGTTCTGAAAGTGATGAATTCACGACGAAGGTTTAACCACGGATTACGCAGATATAAACGGATGAAAAGAAAAATAGTTTAGACGGGATTAACAGGATCAACAGGGTTTTTTATTTTATTTCGTAAATCCTGTTAATCCTGTCAAAAAACGCTTCGCTTCCTTTTCGTAAAATCCGTTTATATCTGCGTCATCTGCGGTTAAAAATAATTTATTCCGTGTTTTCGGTGTATTCCGTGGTTTATATTTCCGGCGATGATTAAAACCGGACAGCGCACGATTCTGCATATTGACATGGACGCATTTTTTGCGGCAGTGGAAGTGCTGGATCGACCGGAGCTGCGCGGCAAGCCGGTGGTGGTTGGCGCGCCGCCGGATAAACGCGGCGTGGTTGCGACGTGTTCGTATGAGGCGCGTAAATACGGAATTTATTCGGCGATGCCGTCGCGCACAGCGTACCGGCTTTGTCCGCAGGCGGTTTTTCTGCCGCCGAACGGCAAACGCTACCGCGAGATGTCGCACAAGGTGATGGAAATCCTTGCGCGGTTTACGCCGGAGATTGAACCGGTGTCGATTGACGAAGCATTTCTGGATGTGACCGGCGCGCGCTATCTGTTCGGCGACGGCCCGGCGATTGCCGGCAAAATTAAGGCGGCGGTTTTTGAGGAAACAAAGCTGACCTGTTCAGTCGGTGTGGCACCGAATATGTTTCTGGCAAAAATTGCGAGTGATTTGAATAAACCTGACGGATTCACCATGGTACCGTTTTCTGAAAAGCTGATTCCGGAATTTCTCGCGCCGCTGCCGATCAAGCGGATGTGGGGCGCCGGTAAGAAGACGCAGGCAATACTGGAGCAGCATCACATCCGCACATTCGGCGATCTGCAAAAAGCACCGCCGGAAAAACTGGCGGCCTGGATCGGTGCAAGTGCAGCGGCGTCCTTCCGGCGGCTGGCGTTCGGAATAGACGACCGCGCAGTGGTGGTTGAGAGCGAGGAAAAGAGCATTTCGAATGAGATGACATTCGGTGAGGATGAGCGCAATCCGCAAGCAGTGGAAGCGGCGCTGCTGGATTTAGCAGATCAGGTGGGCGCACGGTTGCGGCGTGCCAATTTTTATGCAACCACTGCGCAGATCAAACTGCGGTGGTCAGATTTTTCGACGATTACACGCCAGCGCCGGCTTGATCCGCCGGCACGCGACGATGTTACGCTGCGCGAAACGGCGCTGGAGCTTTTACATAAGGAAGGTGTGCACAGTGCAGTGCGGCTGATTGGTTTTTGTGTGACCGGCTTGCAGGGACCGGATGAAACGCCGCAGCTTGAGTTGTTTGAAGCGGAAGAAAAAAAATCGAATAAACGCCGCGAAAAACTGAGTGCGGCAGTGGATGAAGTGCGTAGAAAATTTGGATCGAAAAGTATTTTACGTGGATCAAAGGTGGAGAAAAATAAACCACGGAATACACCGAAAACACAGAATTAATTTTTGACAGGATAATCAGGATTGAGAACCCACGGATGGACACGAATAAAAATCGACAATGTTTTTGCTGCCCTGTTTGTCGCGAAGAATTTTCGCCGGAAAGAAATTCAGTGCGATGCAAAAACGGCCATTCATTTGATTTTGCAAAAGAGGGTTATTTGAATTTGCTATTGAGCCATCAGCGCCGCTCTAAAAACCCCGGCGATGATGCAGCGATGATTGCAGCGCGTCGACGGTTTTTCGATACCGGCTTTTTTGATCCGCTGAAAGCTGTGATTGCAGATATAATTCCGACAGGTGCAGAGTGCATTATGGATTGCGGCTGCGGCGAAGGTGGATTTTGCGGCGGATTGAGTGAAAGCCGCGCCGGAGTTTTTTGCGGGCTGGATATTTCGAAAGATGCGATTCGCGCGGCGGCGAAACGATACAAAAGAGCGCAGTGGACCGTGGCGAATGTAATGCGTGAAATTCCGACGCCGGATTCGACAGCGGATGTGATTTTAAGTGTGCTGGCTCCGCGTAATCCACCAGAGTTTGCGCGGATTTTGAAGCCGGGCGGTGTGTTGATTCTCGGTGTGCCGGGAAAAGATCATTTAACGGAGGTGCGCGCACTGCTGGAACAGAATTCCGGCGATTTTGATGAAAAAGTGGATGAGGCGGTGGAAAAATGCGCGCCGGCGTTTGCTGAAGTTGGGCGCCGGAAAATTTCTTATGAACGTGAGCTTTCCGGCGCGCAGTTGAATGATTTAATTCAAATGACGCCGTTGTTCTGGAATTCGTCGCCGGCGGCAAGGGAGAAGGCTCTGCGGTGTTCGTCGCTGGCGGTGACGTTTTGTTTTTCTTTACTTATATTGAATCATGCTCATAGTCAAAAATCTAACGCATTCATGAAATAGTCAACCCTTGAAAGGAACCGGTTTATGATAAAGAAGCTGGTGTTATCAGGTTTTGCTGCCATGGCGATATTGTTCGCCGCCGGTTGCGGAGATTCTCCCCAGACTACTGCAAAAGTGTTTCTTGAAAATCTCTCAAAAGGCAACGTTACGGTTGCAAAAAAATATGCAACGGAACAGACAGGTGAGTTTATTGATGCAGTGGTCGAAATGGACAAACTTGAAATAAACCCCGATTTTAAATTTATTTTTATCGATGAAACCGTCGATGGAGACTTTGCGGTTATCAGATACAAATCGTCAGGGAATGCGACGAATGAAATAAAAGCGCTTCATCTTGTAAAAACAAACAGCCAGTGGAAAGTCACCATTCAAAAAGATCAGTAGTACCTGCGCTGCCGCCGGTGTTATTGTACTTTTTTGTTCTGTTGTTTTATGGCAGATCGTGCTGTTTCTGTGCAGAACAGAAAGGAAACGATCACCGGCTGCCGCCGGTAGAATCGGGCGATCTGGTGTTCCGGAACGGCACTGGACAGTGGTCCAGATATTTTCGGGATGTCTCGCTGCGCGAAAAACGGTTTTCGCATGCCGGAATTATTCGGGTTGAAACGAATGCTGCTTTTGTAATTCATGCGTCCGCCGACGATCGCACCGGTGCGGGATTTGTCCATCAGGAACCGCTGCACAGTTTCATCAATCCATATGATGATGTGGCAATATACCGGGTGACGGATGCCGCAAAATCCGATCGCGAGCAAATTGCCGTATTTGCAGTCAAAAATCTCGGCAAACTGTTTGATGCGCAATTCGATCTTACATCCGGTGAACGTTATTATTGTACCGAACTCATCAGAGACGCCGTTGCGTTTGCCTTGAAAACAAATATGATAAAGACTACTGCGGTATCCGGCTATGAAATTATTGCCATCGATGACTGTTACGCCGGAGACTGGGTTTTTTTAATCTATGACAGCAGGGCCGCAACGGTGCCGTGACAAGAAAGCACAACTGTGTTCTTCTCTTTCGGTGACGTTTTGTTTTACTTTAATCGTTTTGCGAAACGCAGGAGTTTGAAAGGAACTGTATGCAGAATCGGCAGACGAAAATTATCTGTACGCTGAGTAACAATCGCTGCGACCGGGAATTTATTGAAAAAATGATTGCAGCGGGTATGAATGTAGTGCGCATGAATACGGCGCACATGGACATTGCGGCGGCGGAAAAAATGGTGCAGGCGATTCGCGGCGTTTCAGATCGTGTCGGTATCCTGCTCGATACAAAAGGCCCGGAGGTGCGCACATGCAATATGCCCGAAACGCTGCAAGTGACAACCGGCGATGTTATAGGAGTCAGCGGAACGCATACGCCGCCCGGCGGATTTCAGGTCAGTTATGATGAACTCGCTAAGCATGTGCCGGCCGGCAGCTGTCTTCTGGTTGATGATGGTGCGCTTGAATTGCGTGTAGGTGCTTCTGACGGAGCAACGCTGCAATGCACTGTGCTAAACGACGGGGAAATAAAAAATAAAAAGAGCGTGAATATCCCCGGCGTGAAGCTGTATCTGCCGGCGCTGACGGAGCGCGATGCGCAGTTTATTGACTGGGCGACACACAATGGCGAAATTGATTTTATTGCGCACTCTTTTGTCCGTAACCGCGATGACGTTGAAGCGGTACAGGCAATTCTTGATCTGCGTAACAGTCCGATTCAGATCATCGCTAAAATTGAAAACCATGAAGGTGTTAAAAATCTGGAATCCATTCTCGATGTGGCGTATGGCGTAATGGTCGCGCGCGGCGACCTTGGCATTGAACTTCCGGCAGCGGAAGTTCCCGGTGTTCAGAAGGAGATGATTCAAACCTGTATCCGCCGGCGCAAACCGGTGATTACCGCTACGCAAATGCTGCATACGATGATTGAAAATCCGCGGCCGACGCGTGCAGAAGTGAGTGACGTGGCAAATGCAATTTATGACGGCACTGATGCCGTCATGCTTAGTGGAGAAACTGCGATTGGAAACTTCCCGCTGGAAGCGGTGCACATGATGGCGGAGATTGCAGTCGCGGTGGAAAAAACCAAAGAAACGCTGGTTGATTCGCTGCCGGTGTTTGATCAGGGCGAATATCACCGCACGCGCAACCACATTGCAAAATCAGCGGTGGAGTGCGCGGCGTACCTGCCGGTGAAAGCCATCATCACCAGCACCAAGACCGGCGTAACTGCACGGCTCTGTTCCGCCTATCGCGGACGCAAACCGATTCTCGCTTTATCGGAAGACGCACACACGATCCGCCGGCTGTCGCTCAGCTACGGCGTTTATGCCACATACGTAAAAGTTCCGGCAACGATGGATGCTCTCGTGCAGGTTTCTCTGCAAAAACTGCTCGATGAGAAAAAAATCGGTTTGCAGGATCTCATCGTCTTCATGGGTGGCGGACAGATCTACAGCTGTCACACCAACTTCATGCAGATTGACACGCCGGAAGTTCTCCTTTCCGAAATTGAATTTGACAAAACAGAGAATCGGCAGCGGACTTTTTAATTTTATTTCACCGTAGAAAAAAGATAACAGAAGCATGAATATTATTACCTTGCTGACAGTTTTGGTCACACTGCTGTGTGCCGGTTATACCTTGACAATATACGGCACAACAGGATGCCGCGCGACTGCTCCGGTATGCTGTGGAAATACACCCGCCAGCGGGGAAGGCAGCATCGCCGGTGTTCCGGACTTCAGCGATTACTGTTAAGCCATGATGGGGGAAGCGGGGAGATTTGATTTTCCTGTTTACCCCATGCCCCAGACTCCATGTTCCACGCTTATTAAAAAACGAAAAGGATTTTCCCCATGTCATTTGAAAACGGCCCGCTTAGTTTCCGTATGTTTTATGTTCCGCGCCAGCTCGCAGATTCTATTCACGAACAATTTGCCGAATACGCACTCGGTTCTATCGACAATATTCTCGACGCCGAAATCCACGGCTGGGTCGGACCGCGTCATTTGCTTGATCGGGAAATCAGCGCAACCACAGCATGGCACTCCGGTTATTTGCATTTAACGCTCTGCCAGGTGCAGCGCAAAATCCCGGCGTCGCTGCTGCGTGCTGAATGCCGCATCGAAGAGATGATCCGGATGCAGGCTGAACACCGCGACTATCTCAATCGTGAAACAAAACGTGAAATTAAACAGCAGGTGATCGAACGCCTGCTTCCGGAAATGCCGCCGCAATTAAAAGGCATCGACTTCTGTTACGATCCGAAAAATAAAATGCTGTACGCTTCGGCGCTGTCCGAAAAACAACTCGATGCATTTCTGATTAATTTCGGCTCCGCCACCGGCGAAAAACTGATTCCGGTCGAACCGGCATCAGCCGCATGGCATGAAAATAAACTGCGCGCCGAAGAGTGGACGCGCTTGAGCTTCGCTGCCGAACAGTGGGCGGACACCGCGCCGGGACGCGAATTTCTGATGTGGCTCTGGTTCATGTCCGAAACCCAAACCGGCGGAGCTGAACTGCCAACCGCCGGAAAATTTTCCGTGATGGTTGAGGGGCCGCTGCTGTTCGATCAGGAGGAGCAGGGTGAAACAGCCATCCGCAAGGGCGAACCGCTGGTCAGCGCCGAAACACGCGCCGCGCTGCTGAGCGGTAAAAAACTGAAGCGCGCCAAACTCACGCTCGCGCGCAGCGCCGAAGAACTTTGGACCTGTACGCTCGACGCCGATCAATTTGTTATTCGCGGATTGAAACTGCCAAAAACAGAAGCGATTGACGCCGCCGGGCGTTTTCAGGAGCGCATGGAAATGATCGATACATTCCGGCAGGCATTTCTCGGACTTTACAGCACATTTGCTACAATTCGCGCTGACACCGGGAAGTGTAAAGCACTTAACAAAGAGATGCGCCAATGGATGAACTCCCGTCCGGCGCGAAAACTGGATGAGTGAAACCACGAAACACACTGATGGCACAAGTGAACCTCCCCGCGACAAGCCACGGGGGTATTCTGCGCCAGAGTTCGATAAATGTAATTGTGTTAACATGACCTAGCGAATCGCCCCACAGGTGAAGACTGGGAGCGGCTCACTCAGCATTGGGATGGTTCGAAAATTAATTAACACTGTAAATCTCGTTTTGTTACCCGGCAGAATTGTTTTCAACGTCCTGTTTTTCCGCTCCGCAACCTGTCCGTCTGGATGACAGTTAGCCGGTTCAAGTCCCATAACGTATTCCTGCTGTCCCATCATTTTCCACTGTGTGAAATACGGCAGTTCGTTTTTCCGGTATGCCACGGTCATTGAAATTCCGGTGCGCGGATTTTTCAGTGTCATTCGCGCCATTCCATCAGCATCAGGCTCAACATCATGAAAAAAACACTGCTCAACATATCCTTTTGCCGGCGGCTGACAGCGATTCCATTCACCGATACCGGCGGCAGCATTTTCGGTGCGTGATACGGTTGACTTTACATTTCCTGCGAGAACCGCATGTTCATCGAGCAACGGAAATCCGGCGTTGATGTGATACAACAGCATTAACGGAGACGGACGGACACCGCAGTTTACAACGTCGTCAGCAATTGTAATTGTATTATCACCGAACATCGTTGAAATTGTTCGGCGGAGTTCAAGATTTTCACCGAAAAAACCGACTTCTTTTACAATACCGGCAACGCTCAGCTCATACCGTCCATTTTTCCATTCCTGCCGGATTGAAATGTTTTCCGCCGGAATATTAGAAAGCCGTCCGTGCAGCCCCTCGCCTTTACTTGGCGTTCCGACGTTCTGTAAACCGCAGCCCGTTAAAAGTCCGCCACCGAAACTGCGCAGCCAGTTTGCGCCGTCCGCATTATAATACGCCGGATGAACGGCACCGACCGGCGACTGATACGCCACCGGAATTCCGTTGTATGACGCTTCACCGATATCCATTCCGCGATCAAGCAGAACTGTAAAACGTAATCCGCTGCCATTGTTCACTTCGGCGATCCGGATGCCGCGCCCGCGTCCGTCATCCAGCACCGATGTTCTGATTCCGGCCAGCTGCTTCATTGTTCCGATATACGGAAACAGCTCCGCTTCTGTCTTTTCATACGGTTTCATTTTAACATCCTTTCCAGCGGCAAACGGATTTCGCGCCACACTGCTTCAGCCTCATCATTCCAGCTTTCCCAGATGGTTTCAACGCCGGCGTGAATTTTGTTCACATCGCGGCCGAAAAGTTCCTCCACCGCGATAGCCGCGCCTTCAGCAAATAACACCGGTGAAATCCCCTGATTTAACACAAGCCGTATCGTTCCGATCACGCGGTCATTCCAGCCCAGTTTGCGTTCCATATCGCGGCAGACGCGGTCAACCCGGTCCGTCAGAGACGGATTCACCATGCGGGAGAGAAGATCATCGGCGTACGCTGAAAACCCGTCCGGCGTAAACAGTTCATCCACGCCGGAATATTTTCTGCATAACGCCGCACCGGATTCTTCAATGAATGCGCGCCGCGCCGGAATTAGAATTTCAGCATTGCCGGCAACTTCGTGCATGAACTGGTTTCCGGCGCGCTGGGCGTGCAACCCAATCCAGAAATGCACCGCGTTGTGACCGTAAAGTTTGGCTTCTTCAAATGGAAACAGATCGGGCTTATCAATCAGGCCCTGAATGCTCCGCTGTTCAATTCCGGGACAGAATTGAATCAGAATTTTATTAAATTCCTCAACCAGATGCCCGCGATCGGCCTGCGGTGTAAGCGCCGGAATTTTCCGGCGCCGGCATTCGTCCGCCGGAAAAACGCAACTCATTTTTCCGACCACGGTGTTCAGAAAAAATGTATCCGAAAATGTTCCGGTGATCTGCTCCAGTTCTTCCGCCGCATGATTATGGTTTTCTGCTGTATAAACAAACCGCCGGCGGCCGGGCTGCATTTGAAAACCCGCCCGCATCCAATCCAGAGTTTTGAAAAACGCAACGCCCGGCAGCGCTGTTGCAATTTCATCCGCATCTGCCGCGACGCTGATTAATTTTTCGCGGTCTGCCGGAATGGACGGATTATAAATTTCAATTCCGGAAATTGTTTCCGTTGTTACGGCGGTGTTCGAAGCAGTGTTAATTTGAATTGCACCGCCGTTTTCACGCACGGCGGAAATCAGCGCGGCGTCGACATCCGCAATGACTAAACGGTCAAAGCCGCCGCGAAACGCGCCGGAAAGAAAAATACCGGTTTGAATCGGACCGAACCCAACACCGAGAAATGTTTTCATAAAGCCTGCAATCCACCTAAAAGCGCTCTGTTTGCCGAATAAAGCTGCCGGTACAGTTGAACTTTCTGCCGGTAAAATTCATGGCGCGCGGCATCCGGTTCAAACATGCGTTCTTCATGCACAAACAGTTCCACCGCCTCGCCGGCGGAAGCAAAGACACCGGTTGAAATTCCGGCAAGTATCGCCGCACCGAGCAGTCCGGCTTCGGTGATGCGCGGACGGATGATCGGGATGCCGAAAATATCAGCGCGGATTTGCAGTCCGGCATCAGACCGCGCGCCGCCGCCGGACGCAATGAATGCAGCGGTATCTATGCCCAGTGTATGCAGCGACTGAATCCCTTCGACGAAATAACATGTGGCGCCCTCAATAATCGCTTTCAAAATTTCACCGCGTTTTGTATCCGTTCGCAAGCCGGCGATCACACCGGCGGTGTCCGGAGAATGATGCGGCGGTGTGTCAAAATGCGGCAGAACCAGCAACCGGGTCGGTGGCACCGGCATTTCCGAATCCAACTGTTCATAAGAACCGGCACCGGATGCAAATGTATCGCGAAACCATTTCACCAGCAGTCCGGACTGATTGTACAGAAACGACACATACAATCCCGGAAGAACATGATGTTCAATATTCAGATTTTCACGCAGCATTTCCAGTGTGCCGGACGGTTTTGAATAGACCGGGGTGATGCAGTCGAACGAACCGAGCCCGTAGACTGCTTTGCCGGCGGATACCGCGCCGCAGCCGAGTGCGTTGCAGCATTGATCGTGCCCACCGGCGACAACCTGAACGCCTTTCGGCAATCCCAGTTTTTCCGCCATTGCATCCGACACCGTCCCGATGATGTCGCCGCCGGAAACAACACGTCCGAGTTTTTCACGCGGAATACCGCTCCATTTGAGCAGTACATCCGACCAGTCGTTTTTCTTTAAATCAAACAGCAGCGTGCGGTTGGCGTGCGAGTTATTGGTGACAGGATCGCAGCCGAGCAGAAATGCTGTCAGATCTGACCACAGTAAAAAATAATCGGCGTTTTGAAAAATTTCCGGCCGGTTTTCACGCAGCCAGAGCAGTTTCGGCATTGAATAGTTCGGGCCGAGCAGATTCGGGTTAATCCGGTACAACGCTTCGCGGCCGAACGCTGCCACCATTCGCTTAACGTGTTCCACACCACGGTCATCAACGCAAAGAATGCTGTTATCTAACAGCTCGCGGTTTTTTGAAACCGGCACAAATGCTTCACCGAATGCGCTGACGGACAACGCTGTAATTGGATCATGTTTTGCCGGCGCCGCAACTTCAGCAATCACTTCACGGGTTTTCGACCAGACCAGCCGGCTGTCGAGCTCCGACCAGCCCGGCTGCGGATGCAGCATATCGTATTCACGGTATGCCTGTGCAATGCAATCGCCGTTCCGCGCAAACACACCGGCTTTACAGCCGGTGGTTCCGAGGTCTATTCCCAGCAGACTCATAATGTTTTCAGTTCGTAACCGAGATAGCGCGTGAACGCTTCACGCACTGGAACCGCAACATTTCCGGCGGTGACGCCGACGTGATGGCGATAGCCCGCATGCCCAATATATTCCAGAATATTCTGCAGGTTATTAATTTTTGCCACACCGCCGCAGCCGAAAAATTCTTCGGGAATCGGATCGGCGGTGAACTCGCCCTCGCCGAGATAGCACCAGAGTTTTCCTCCAGTTGTTTTTGCGCTGGCGTACGTGAACGGGGACGGTTTGATTCGTCCGACATTGCAGCCCCAGCCGCAACCGGCGCCGAACGATTTTGCAAACATTGGATGGTCAATCACATCACCCTTTGCTGTCATCATGCTTTGCGGAACCGGGCCGCAGTGGAAAAGAATGCATTTATCCGGATCGTCGCCGTAATTATTATTCCAGTCCAGACAGGTCGCCGGCGTTTGCGATGCAAGATTCAGCGCAAACATCGGAACCGCATTGCACACATCCAGTTCACACGCCGATACAACACCGCGATCGTTCAGTTCACTGAGCAGAACGCAGGGCGACACACCGATCTCTTTTTCAATTTCAATCCAGCAGCGCAGCGCCATACAGTCCATACGATACTCTTCAATGATATCGTCAATCACCACACCGAGCTTTGCCAGCATTTCAAATTTTTCCGGCGGAACACCGTTCCAGTTAGTGTAATTTTTCAACCGTTCCGTTTTTGCTTTAAACGGTTCACCGGATGTTTTCACATCGCGGATTCGCATGAATACTTCCGATAAATCAAGCGCTTCGGTGGTGATTCCATACTGCTGCAATGTGAGTTCATCAAAGCGGACCGTTTTAAACGCGGTGGTCCGCGCGCCGATCGCGCCGACAATCATTTTTTTCATCCGGTTTACAATCCGGCAGACTGCCGCAAACTGATGCACATGCTGTTCGAATGTTGCGGTGGACGGTGCCACTGTATGCGGTTGAAACGTTGTGAACGGCAGTCCGTACTGGCAGAAAACATCCATAATTGAAAATTTTCCGCAGAATGAATCGCGCCGTTCCGCGAAACTCATCTTGTCAAATTCATCCGGATAGGCCTGAATCATAATCGGCACACCGCACTCTTCGAGCGCGGCAATCGCACCGTTTTCATCGCCGAAATTCGGCAGACACAGAATTATGCCGTCGTACTTCCCGTGATTCTCTTTCAAAAACTGCGCATACTTCAATCCGTCCGGCGTACCGTCCACCGCGCCGAACCGCGTCAGCGCGGCATCCATCAGCAGTGTGCCGTAGCCCAGGTTTTTAACGACGGCATCCATTTCGTTGCGCGCGACGGCAATCAGCGATTCAGGGAAAAAGCCGCGGTTGCCGAAATATAATGCAAATGTCAGTTGTTTGTTTTTCATAATCACTCCTCCGGTTTTAAAATGTCGGCAGAATTCTGAATTTCAAAATCATCATCAATCACCGTCAGCATCGCGTCATAAACAGCGTCCTGTGCGGCAGAAACTCCTTTTTCCAGTTCACGCTCATACGGCTGGCGGATCGCGGTGGCCACATTGATTTTTGCAATGCCGTGTTTGAGCGATTCCATGATGTATTCTTTACGAATTCCGGTTCCACCGTGCAGAACCAGCGGAACGCCGGCGGCTTTATAAATCCGGTCAAGGTGCTCGATATTCAACCGCGCGGCAACTTTCTGCTTTCCTTTTGCGGCGGCGGAAATCGCGCCGTGAATATTGCCGATGGCCACCGACAACCAGTCTGCACCGCTTTCTTTGACAAACTGCCGCGCCTCGTCTGGGTCGGTAAATCCTTTTCCGGAAGTAAACAGTTCTTCATACGGCGGCAGCGGTCCCGCTTCATGCCCCATCACCGCGCCGAGCTCCGCCTCAACCGGCACGCCGTATGTGTGTGCTAATTCAACAACCTCTTTCGTGCATGCAATATTTTCCGGCAGCGGAAGCCGCGAGCCGTCGATCATTACGGACTCATATCCGGCGGCCAGCGCGCGGGTCATAATTTCCATATAATCGACACGCAGATTATCTTCGTCGATCACCGGAACATGATCCAGATGAAGCCGCGTGTGCTTTGTCTGTCTGAATTTGTTATATTCTTCCGCAACCGCTTCCGGACTGCGCGATTTAAACTTTTTCCACTCCAGCCGGGCAACCACAACCAGCCCGAAACTGTTCCGGTCTTTCAATGCATTCACGACCGGTTCGACCATCGGCAGATACGGAATATTAAACGCCGGAATTGCAATTCCGGCGCGGCAGGCGCGCTCAATTAACTGCTGCGTTGATGCATACGACATAAACTCCTCCTCACCTCGTTGCAGAAATTATGCCGGAAAGAGCAAAATACCGGAATGGACAGACCTATTCGTTCATGTATAATTCTACAAAAATTATTACATGTATGAAACGCTGAGCCGGAGATAAGAACGCAAAAAATAAAACCACGGATAGCACGGATTAAAACGGATTAAAAAAAACGAATGAAACGAAGATTTTAACCACTAATGAACGCGAATGTGCGCGAATGAGAATTGAATATTAAAAATTTCTTTCGTGCTTGGGTTTTTCGTGCTTCGGATTTTTAAAGGGGCCTTATGCTTCAGTACGCCATTGCCGCCAAAGAAATGGATCAGATTATGAGCCGGCTTCACCGGCTGTTTAATATCCGGATTACATTTTTTGATATGCGGGAACATGAGCTGGAATATTTTCACGTCAAGCCGATGTCCCCGTTCTGCACCGCGTTCCGGCGGAATAAAAAACGCGCACAACGCTGTATTGAATGTGACCGGGAACATCTGAAAGAAGCCAAACGGCTGCGCGATGTGCACATTTATCACTGCCACTGCGGACTGATTGAAGGCATCATACCGCTCTATGACCGTCGTAATATTTATCTCGGCGCCATCGTGTTTGGGCAGCTCCGCGATTTACAGAGAAAATCATACACCGGCTGGCCGCCGGCATTCAAACAGCTCTACCGTAAACTGCCGGTTTTCGCCGTCGAAAAAGCACTGGATATCGGCCACGTTCTAAAATGTGTCAGCAAATCCATCATCGACAGCGAACTGATTCGTTACCAAACCAAACCGTGGGTTGAGGAGATCGAAACGTATATTGAAACCCGTCTGACAGAAAAAATTATGATTGATCAGCTGGCCGAACTCATCGGAAAATCGCCGTCATTTATCGCACACCATTTTAAAACTGAATTCGGACAGACCCCACAGCAGTATATTATAAACCGGCGCATGGAAGAAGCCCGCAGCATGCTCGAAAATGGCTCCAATGTGCAAACCACCGCCGAGCGTCTTGGTTTCTATGATGCATTTCACTTTTCAAAAACATTTAAACGGCACTGGGGATTCCCGCCGAAACAGTGTTTGGGATAAATTTTCAGGAACACCAGGATTCGAGAGTAAAGCGACCGGGACTCAACAGAGCGAACAATGCAGCTGGTTAAGGATGTCAACAGCAGAAAAAATGTTACTCCTGTTAGGGTCAAAAAAACACCTTCGACTAGGTCGTGTTAACACAAGCGCAAGAGTTCCGCAATGAACGCGAATGCGATGAATCCCGAAAACATAATATCCAGTTTGTCATAACGGGTGAATACGCGGCGACAGGATTTCACCCGCCGGATCAGTCGCTCAACCTCATTCCGTCTTTTGTAAAGCATTTGATCGTACTCCCATGGATTTTTCCGGTTCGGATTAGGCGGAACAACAGGTATAAATCCCAGCGTCTCAGCCAGTTCTCAGGTTCCATCTTAAATTCCGGATTTACCGGCGGGGAAGTCAGATAAAAATCATTCTCAGAATTTCAAACAGTCGATTAATTGATTCGGCTATGCTGTTCTTTTTGTTTATGTTCTGTCCTGAATTCAGCGGAGGAAGTTATGGCGGTAATCCAGGAGGCGTTCGGGAAAAATATTTTCTGCGAAAATGTTGAGCTTTTTGTACTGACGAACAGCAGTGGAATGGAGATTCGCATTCTGAATTACGGCGGCATTATTCAATCGTTGAAAGTGCCGGACCGGCGCGGAAAATTTATCGATGTGGTGTTAGGTCATGATACTGCTGAAGAGTATACGGAAGAATCTCCGCATTTCGGCTCAATCACCGGTCGTGTTGCCGGCCGGATTGCCGGCGGCGGGTTTGTACTGGACGGAGTAAAATTCCACCTGCCGCAAAACAGTCATGGAAACACATTGCACGGCGGTATGCGCGGATTTGATAAACGCATTTGGAACACCGAAATTCTTACAGCAGAAAATGCGCTGAAGTTAACGTACCTCAGTCCGGACGGTGAAGAAGGATTCCCCGGTGAAGTAAAAGCCTCGGTGATATATACACTGACGGATTCCGGCGAATTAAAAATCGACTATACTGCTGAATCAACCAGAGCGACGCCGTTTGTTGTTACAAACCATTCATACTTCAATCTTGCCGGTCACGATTCCGGCAGCGCAATGCGTCAGGTGTTAACAATCAACGCCGATAAATTTCTGCCGGTTGATGAACAAACAATTCCGTACGGCGAAGAACGCGCGGTGGAAGGCACGCCGTTTGATTTTCGTGCACCGCGCGTCATCGGCGAACGGATTGATGCCGATGATGAGCAGTTGCGTTCTGCCGGCGGCTACGATCACACGTACTGTCTTAATAAAACCGGTGCCGGTGAATTAAGTTTTGCGGCGCGCGCAATCGATCCGAAAAGCGGACGTGTGCTGGATGTGTTCACGACGGAACCCGGAATGGTTTTTTATACCGGAAATTTTCTTGGCGGAACGCTGAAAGGCAAGGGCGGCAGGCCGTTTGTCAAACGCGCCGGTTTTTGCCTGGAAACACAGCACTATCCTGATTCACCGAATCAGCCGCAGTTTCCCGATTCTATTCTGCGCCCCGGACGGCCCTATGTCTCGCAAACCATTTTTAAATTTTCGTCAGAATAAATTCTGCACTGCATCTTATGAAAACCAAAGAACTGATTCACGTCATCGAAACGATCACATCGCCGGAACTGGCAGAGGAGTGGGACAATACCGGATTGCTGATTGAACCGGTGCCGGCAAAACAAATTTCAACCGTACTCTTGACGGTTGATCTGACAGAAGCCGTCGCCGCTGAAGCGATTCAGCGTAAAGCGGATTTTATTATTACGTATCATCCGCTTTTCTTCGGTGGATTCAACCGGCTTGAGCAGTCTAATCCCCAGGCTCGCACCGCAATGAAAATCATTCGTGCCGGCATTGGTGTTTATTCACCGCACACTGCGCTCGACGCCGTTGCCGGCGGTGTGAATGACTGGCTGGCCGGCCGGCTGACCGGCGTGTTTAATGATGTCAAAATCGAAGCAGTAAATCTTGCGCGTGTACTCAAATTCAAAACACCGGTGCCCTTTGCAATGCTGGTTGAAACCGTAAAGCAGAAACTAAAACTTAAAACGGTGCAGACCGCCGCACCGGGGAATAAAAAAATCCGTACTGTGGCACTGTGTGCCGGCGCCGGAATGGATGCAATCTGTGCCATTCCCGCTGATGTTTTTCTTACCGGTGAAATGAAACATCACGATGCACTGGCTGTTACACAGTCCGGTGCCGGAATTATTCTCTGCGGACATACCGAAACCGAGCGCGGCTATCTGCCTGTATTGGCCAAAAAACTCAAATCGTTGTGTGCCGGCGTAAATTTTATTATTTCAACCGCCGACAAACCTCCGCTTCAATATAACTAGAGTGTTTTCGGGTTGATATTTGTCGCACCGCGCGGAGCAGACAAGAATGTCTGCTCATTCTCATGTAAAAAGGGCAGGCAGGAATGTCTGTTCCGCATTATTTCCACAGATGTTTTTTCATATTAATCCGTCCATCGGGCAGAAAGGTAATTCCTTCCCGGCGCAGAAGTTTTCGCTGGATGGACTGATCGCCGAAAACCGGATCGGGCGCGAGTCTACCGGTGCGATTGACGATGCGGTGATAAGGCAGCTCAAGTCCGTCCGGCGAGCTGCTCAACGCGAAACCAACATAACGAGCAGCCGTGGGACGTCCAGCCAGAGCAGCAATCTGTCCGTAGGTCGCTACACGTCCGCGCGGAACTTTGGCAACGAGCCGGTAAACCTCCTTAAAAAAGCCGCTGGATGATTTTTCTTTCACGCTTTTAAGATATTCCAGCACCGGAACAAAAACACCGAAAATTTGATTTTATTGATCGGAAAGCAGACAAAGTATTTAGACAGGATTTGCAAGATAGGAATCCGCCCCGGAAAATCCTGTCGATCCTGTTTATCCCTTTCATGTCTTTTCCGACATTTAACTTTCAGATCTTTGGCAAAATCGTTTTCAAATATTTTCCGGTGTAGGATGCCGGTGTGGCGGCGATTTTTTCCGGCGGACCGGCGGCAATGATTTTTCCGCCGCGTTCACCGCCTTCGGGACCGAGGTCAATAATCCAGTCGGCGCGTTTAATGACGTCGAGATTATGTTCGATAATAAGCACCGTGTTGCCGCCGTCACGCAGACTTTCGAGCACCTGAATAAGTTTGTGCACATCGGCGAAGTGCAGGCCGGTGGTCGGCTCATCGAGAATGTAAAGTGTCCGTCCGGTGGCTTTTTTACTGAGTTCGGCGGAGAGTTTAATGCGCTGGGCTTCGCCGCCGGAAAGGGTGGTGGCGGACTGTCCGAGCCGCAAATAGCCGAGTCCGACTTCGCGCAGCGTTCTCAATTTCCGTTCAACGCCGGGAATGGCGGCAAAAAATTCACACGCCTGATTGATGGTCATATCCAGCACGCCGGCAATATTTTTCCCGCCGTAATGTACCTCAAGCGTTTCACGGTTATAGCGCTGGCCGCCGCATTGCGGGCAGGTGACATAAACGTCCGGCAGAAAGTGCATTTCAATCTTCAGCATGCCGTCGCCCTGACAGTGTTCACAGCGTCCGCCTTTGACATTAAAACTGAACCGGCCGGGACTGTAGCCGCGGATTTTTGATGCCGGTGTCGCAGCAAACAGCGCACGGATCATTGAAAATGCACCGGTGTACGTCGCCGGATTACTGCGCGGTGTGCGGCCGATCGGCGACTGATCGATGACAATCACTTTATCAATATGTTCAACACCGAGCAGTTGCTTGTGTTTGCCGGGGCGTTCTTTCGAGCCGAAAAATTTTCTGAACAGCGCGCGCCGCAGAACATCGTCAATCAGCGTACTTTTACCGGACCCCGAAACGCCGGTGACACAGGTAAAAAGACCGAGCGGAATTTTCGCGTTCACATTTTTCAGATTATTCTCCGCTGCGCCTTTAATTTCGAGAAACAGTTGCGCCGGTTTATGGCGTTCTACCGGAATTTCAACTTCGAGTTCATGCCGCAGATATTTGGCGGTCAACGGTGTTTTGGCTCTCAGCAGCTCTTTCGGCGTGCCGGCGAAGGTGATTTCACCGCCGTGAACGCCGGCGCCGGGACCGAGATCGATGACATAGTCCGCTGCGAGAATTGTCTGTTCGTCGTGTTCAACCACAACGACAGTGTTGCCGAGGTCGCGCAGCTCCTTGAGCGTGGCGAGCAGGCGGTCGTTGTCGCGCTGATGCAGGCCGATGCTCGGTTCGTCGAGCACATAGAGCACACCGGTGAGCCGCGAGCCGATTTGCGTAGCCAGCCGGATACGCTGCGCTTCACCGCCGGAGAGCGTGCCGCTTTCGCGGTCGAGCGTAAGATAATCAAGTCCGACATCCAGCATAAAACCGAGCCGCGCCTGAATCTCTTTCAGCACGTCACGCACAATTTGCGTTTCCTCTTGCGTCAGTTTCAGCGCGGTGAAAAACTGCTGTGCCTGTTCGATGGAGAAGAGGCAGATGTCATAAATATTTTTTCCGCCGACGGTACACGCGAGCACTTCCGGGCGCAACCGCGCACCGTGACATGCGGTGCAGCGCTGTGTTCCCATATATGCGCGCAGACGTTCCTGCGTCCATTCACTGTCGGCTTCAGTGTAGCGCCGCTGCAGGTTTGGAATGACGCCCTCGAACGGTTTTTGAATTTTATGGCGCCGCAGAAAATAGGTGATTGGTTCATCGCCGGTGCCGTAGAGCAGAATTTTTTTAAAGGCCGGCGGCAGGCTGTTGTACGGCGTGCTGAGCGGAACATCGTATGCATTCGCCACAGCGGTGAGCAGTTTTTTATGATAGATGATAGAACGCCGGCCGCCGCGCCGCCACGGATGAATCGCTTCTTCGAGCGGCAGTGTTTCGTCCGGTACAATCAGTTCTTCATCGAACGTGAGCATGTTGCCGAGTCCGTGACACACCGGGCACGCGCCGTACGGCGCATTGAATGAAAAATGTTTAGCGGTGAATGTTTCAAAACTCAGATCGCAGTCCAGGCACGCATTTTTTTCGGAATAGAGCCGGTCATCCCATTTGTCATCGCCGGTCTGCATCATGGCGATCATCACTCCTTCGCCGGTGGCGAGCGCAGTTTCAACCGAATCATTGATGCGGCTGCGATCCGCCGGATCAATCACCAGACGGTCGACCACCGTTTCAATCATGTGTTTTTTATTTTTATCCAGCGCCGGCGGCTCATCAATTTCATACAGTGTGCCGTTCACGCGGACGCGCACAAAACCCTGCCGGCGCAGTGCCGCAAAAATCTCTTCATGGCGTCCTTTACGCCCGCGCACCACCGGCGCCAGCAGCACCGCCCGCGTTTTTTCCGGCAGCTGTAAAAGCTGATTCGTAATATCTTCGGCGCTCTGTCGCTGAATCGGTTTTTTGCATTTCGGACAGTGCACTTTGCCGATGCTCGCGAACAGCAGACGCAGGTAGTCATGAATTTCTGTTGTCGTCGCGACAATCGAGCGCGGGTTTGAGCCGGCCGTGCGCTGTTCAATGGAAATCGCCGGCGACAGGCCTTCGATCATTTCCACATCCGGTTTCTGCATCTGTTCCAGAAACTGGCGTGCATAGGCCGACAGGCTTTCAACATATTTGCGCTGACCTTCCGCATAGAGTGTGTCGAACGCCAGCGACGATTTGCCGGAACCGCTCAATCCCGTAATCACAGTCAGTTTATTACGCGGAATCTTAACATCTACATTTTTCAAATTGTGTTCGCGCGCGCCGGAAACAATAATCCATTTATTACTCATAAAATCACCGGAAATTTTACTGCAAACGGTATCACGCCTGTTTGCGGGAAGGAAACTTTTAACCATCGATCGACACCGATTTTCACAAACCTGTGCAAATTGTGAGGCAGATGTTCCTGTCCGCCTGAAGCGCAGACAGGAATGTTCGCGCCACATCAATTCGAAAAAATCGTTTAAATTTCCGGCAAAGCGGCGTATAACGTGCTCTAATGAAACAGAAGCACAAAGAATTTTTACACAAACCGGTTGTTGGCGATACGCTTGCCGTTTGTGCCGGACTTGCCTTTTTCTTCACCTGCCTGCTCCTGCCGCTTGTTGGCCGCGCCGGCGCCAGCGTACCGCACGCCGGCTGGAATCAGCTCGCTTTTCTCTCCATGCTGATTTTTACCCTTGCGCTTTCAGGCACTGCACTGTACGTCAAACTTATCCGGCGTGCCGCCGACGGCAGCAAGCGCCCGTACTGGTCGATCGGACTTTGCATCGCCTGCACGCTTTTACTGATTTTGCAGCTCACCGGTCTGCTGGCGATTTAAAGTGGACATAACGAGCAGGCATGCCGGTGATTCATTCACCTTGATCTGCGTATACCGCACTTAAATACTCTCTGATCCCATCCCGGAATCCGCATATCAAACCTGTGGATGTTCTGCATCATAGGCTTTGATTTTTTCAAGAACATCGGCCTCAGCTTCGTCATACATTTCGCGAATGGCCTCGTCGTTGAATTCGTACACACGGTCTTCGAATTTTGTTATTGGGAGACGGTCGAAAAGACGTTCTTTAGATGTTTAGTCCCACAGTGTAGTGGAGTGATGTATAAGCAGCTCCGAAGGGATGAATTATGGGACAGATAGTACACGGGTTCGCCCGTACGACACCCAAACATCCCTGGACCAACGGACAGGTTGAGCGGATGAACCGGACGTTGAAAGAGGCAACAGTGAAACGTTATCACTATGGAACCCATGATCAGCTGAAAGAACATGTACAGACCTTTTTGATGGCCTATCACTTTGCCAAACGGCTCAAAATATTAAGCGGTCTCACGCCATACGAATATATCTGCAACATCTGGACTTCTGATCCAGATCGCTTTAAGTTTGATCCTGCGGGACTAGACACCTGCGGCAGCAGGCAGGAACGAACTCATAATCCGCTTATTTGTCTGCTTTATGCAATGCATTATGCTTCCAGGTGCTCCCAGAAAGGTGAAAAAGGGGTTGACTTTTACCCCTCTGCTACCGCATACAACGTGCCGTTGTAATGTACGCCTTAACGTAGTTTTCGCACGGTATGCCATATCAAGTTCTGGAACTGAAATGTTTGTACAAGGTGGATGTCGAGTGATGAAGCGACAAAGACGAGTCTTCGCGGTCTTTTCCCTGACCGTTTCTCTCATGGCAGGCGAGAGCCTTGCCTGGCGCAGCACGTTATATCCCGACAGTTGGCTGCCGCCCACCGACGGGACAGTGAATTTTGAGACGGATAAGCTGATTCAGGATTTTTCTTACGCGGGCTACCGCATGGGCGATGAGCCGGTACCGGACGTGGTCGGACCGGTGTACGACGTGACCCTGCCGCCGTATGGCGCAGATGCCGCGGGTACGGCAGACGCAACAACGGCCATTCAAAAGGCGATCAATGCTGCACAGAGCGCGGGCGGTGGTGTGGTCTATCTGCCGGCTGGGTTGTACCGGATCAGCCCGCAGGATAACAACAATTATGCGCTGCGGATAAATGCCTCGGGTGTGGTGTTGCGCGGTGCAGGCGTGGGGCAGACCTTTCTGCTCAACACCTCCACCAACATGCGCGGCAAGGCTGTAATCCAGGTGGAAGGGCCTTCCGCGGCGAGCCTTTACACGGGTGGCGCAGGCAGTGCAGCGCTTCGCAGCGACCTGCTCGGCCCGGCGCAGGTTCTGCCGGTGAGCAGCACCGCCGGCTTCGCGGTCGGCCAATGGGTCGTCGTGCGGGCGGACTGCACGGACGCATGGATTACCGAGCACGGTGAGACGGGCTGGCTGGGCTATGGCAGCTCGTTGCGCGGCCCGGCTTATTTCCGGCGCGTGGTGGCGGTGGACAGTGCTGCGGGCACGCTGACCGTGGACGCGCCGACGCGCTATGCCCTGAAAACTCGCGACAACGCCCGGGTGGTGCGGCTGAGCACAAGCCCGGTGGCTGAGGTGGGGCTGGAGGATTTCTCCATCGGCAACGTGCAGCACCCGGGGAAAGGCTGGGCGGACGCGGACTATGATGACGACACTAAAGCCGCCTACGACACCCACGGCTCCTACCTTATCCGGGCGACGCGCGTCCGCGATGCATGGATCCGGCGCATTGAGACGTTTCAGGCTGCGGGCAACACCTTCACCTGCCACCTGCTCAGCAACGGCATCCTGCTCAACGACTGCAGCCGCGTCACCGTGAGCGAAGTCCACATGCAGCGATCGCAGTATGGCGGCGGGGGCGGCAACGGCTACATGTACCGGCTGCAGAACTCCTGCGACGCTCTCGTGACGCAATGCCGTTCCACCTTCACCCGGCACGGCTTCGTGCTCTCGCACATGGGATCGTCCGGCAACGTCTTCCACCACTGCGTTGACAGCGACACGGGGTTGCAGACAGGCGACACGGGCTCGCAGAAGGCCAACGGCAGCGGGTCAGACCACCATATGCATTTCAGCCACTCCAACCTGATCGACACCAGCACCGGGGACTCAAGCTGGTGGGAGGCGCGCTACCGGGCATCCGGAAGCGAGCCGAAGCACAACCTCACCTCTGCACACAGCGTGTTCTGGAACATAGAGGGCACCGGCAGCGGCGTCTCGTATGTGGTACGCACGGAGCAGAGCCGCTACGGTTATGCCATCGGTACGCGCGGCAACCGCAGCGGTGTGGAGAGGCCCACAGCCGGCGGAGCGAAGTGCAATCCGCCGGACCATGTCGAGGGCGTGGGGCAGGGTAATACTCTGGAGCCGTTTTCGCTGTACGAGGATCAGCTTGTCCGCCGCCTGGCCCTGCCGGAGATCGTCTTTCCGGCTGAGGTCGTTGTCACCTTCCCCTCCAACAGCGTGCGGCTCGCAGCGGAGGTTTTTGCGGGACGCAAGCCTGCGGCAGCAGGTACGTACGAGATCCAATGGCGGCATGCGGCTGGTGCAGGCACAGCAGTTTTCGGTGATGCGGACGGGACGAGTCCGCTCGTGACCTTCAGCGCGCGCGGAACACATGAGATCGAGCTGACCGTGACAACGAGCAGCGGGCGGCAGGTGTCGGAGCGGGTGACGGTGACGCTGGCATCCGACCCGACCTACGTGCTGGTGACGGAACGGCTGGAGCCGGTGGCGGACACCTATGTACGCGATGGCAGCTACGCGAACGACAATTACGGCACCGCGACTATGCTGATGATCAAGAAAAGCAGCACGGGCTATAACCGCCGGGCGTTTCTGCGCTTCGACCTGACCTCGGTTACGCAGGCGTTTGTACGGGCGTATCTCGAACTGCAAACCGGCAGCCCGCCCTCGCCCGTCACAGCGGCGAATGCTGAGTTGAGGCTGGTTGCCGCAGACGGATGGAACGAGCAGGCGGTAACGTGGACCAGCCAGCCATCACTCGGTGCGGTGGTGATCTCGTGGCTGATGTCAACCAACCTCCTTGAGCGGCTTGACGTGACATCGGTGGCGTTGGCGGAGCATGCCGGAGACGGACTGCTGAGCCTCGCGCTGGCGGTGACGAGTCAGCCGAACAGCGAGGCGACGTACTCATACTATTCGCGCGAGGCAGCGGTGGGCAGGCGTCCGCGGCTGGTGCTGGAACGCGAGGTGAAGGCGGCGGTGTTCGATACGTGGATTGCGGGACAGGCGGGTGTGCCGGAGGGGCAGCGCGGGGCGCTGGACGATCCCGATGGCGATGGACTGAGCAATATGGAGGAGTATCTGTTCGGGCGCAACCCGGTGCAGGCAGAGGCGGGCGCGGCATGGAGGTGCGCAGCGGAGCCCGAAGGGTTCGTGCTGGAGTTTCCGCAGCGGCGGGGATTGCCACCGGGGTTCGGGTATGTGATTGAGACGACGGCATCGCTCGTGGAGGGCGAGTGGCGGCCGGCGGCAGGCGTGACCTTCCAGGTGGATGATGAAGGCGGCGCGGCGGTTCGCGTGCGGGCTCTGGTGCCGCGGGTGGGGTCGGCAACGCAAGGCTTCTACCGGCTGCGGTTCGAGCTGGGACATTGACGGCTGGTTTGCGACAGATCCCCCACCCGGATTGATAACAGGCGTATTGCCTCACATAAAAAAGACACCGAAGGGATGAGGGGTTTTGATCGTTGATGTTCATGCGTCCAGTTTTTCTGTTCGGCATGGGCATTGTCGTTTTTGCGATACGGACGGCTGCGTGTAAAACAGCCCGGACGTTTGCGCTTCAGCAGATCATCCGCCAGGTGCTGGTTGATAAACTCACTGCCGTTATCCGGGTCAAAGCCCGGCAGCGCAAACGGCAGTTTACCTTCCACATCCTGCGTCTGCTCCACCACCGCCGCTGCACTCTTATCCCACACCGCATGCAGCACCGTCCACTCGCAGATTAAATCCGTATAGGTAACCGCCCCGCAGAACGACCCGCTCATTGATCCGCCGCAATGCGCCACCGTTTCTACTTCCAGATACCCCGGCTAGAACCATCTCCATCCGTGTGTTTTCCACTGAGCTTTCCCGCTGCCGGTACTGCTCGATCATCTGTGTTTCAAACGGCAGGATTCGCAATTTCGGAATGTGCAGCGCCACTTTTCCGGCCTGTGTTTCCAGATTGCGCTGATCACTGCCGGCTCATGAATCCACCCGCTTAGGACTGCGTTCATACCGTTTGGCTCCGCACAGCGCATCCGCTTCTGCGTCCAGCAGCCCGTTGAGAGTCTCTTCCACCGAGCCTCTCACCAGCTCGCACAGATGTGTGCGTACTTCACGGTCGTCAATTCCGATGATCTTTTCGTTGGTTCTTCTGTCGATTTCTGTTCTTTATTCATTCGGTTCTCCGTTGTGGTTGCTTTCACAGCGCTGGTTTTTTATCAGCCGGAGAACCTCTTTTTAATTATGCGAAACTTTTTGTACGTTATCCCACTTCGCGGCACAGCGGATTTTCGCAGACGCAATATGCTCGTGAAAGCTTACAAAATATATACTGACGTGCCTGAATCAGCAGCCGGACTTTTTAAAAACTGTGCAAATCGTGCCACAATCCCCGGTATTGATCTGTTACCGGATCTGCGGTGACATCGGCATTTTTTGCCGGATCGCGAAGAATTTGAATATCGCAAGCCATTGCATCGTCTCCTTCAGACGTTATTTAAGAGAGAATTAAATTAAAATCAGTATAATTTTTAAGCTAAAAAATATAATAAAAACATATTGATTTTTATAACAGCGATGTTATAAATCAAAAATCATATTCAGATTTTTTAACGAAAGTAATGTGTTATGGCACAAAGCAAGGTTGTTGAATTAATTCAATCGCGAATTCAGCATGGCGATTATGTCCTGAATGACATTCCTGGGGAACGCAGTCTGGCTGAAGAGGCCGGAGTCAGTCATATGACGGCGCGCCGGGCAGTGCAGGCATTAATTCAGGAAGGTGTTCTGGAACGCGGTTCTACGGGTCGATTATTTATTTCCCGCTCAGCAAAATCTACGGAGCGCATCGGCAAGCAAATTGCGTTTTTAGTTCCGAATTTTCCGTCGCAGAATTATTCGATAATTCACCGTGAAACGGAATATGCGGCACAGGCATACGGAATGCGCGTCCGGCTTGTTCCGTATGTACATTGGGATGATCCGATTTTGCTGAATGCATTGAATTCATTTGACGGGATTGTGCTTATTCCGCTGCCGACGCCGATGCCTGAACGGGTTCGAATACGTTTTGAGCAAACGGATCGTCCGGTTGTGGCGATGATGATGGATATGACAGAACTGGGGATTCCTTCGTTGATCCGCACTCCGACGGACTGGATGGATCATCTGCTGGATCATCTGTTAAGTTTGGGGCATTGCAGAATCGATTGTTTAAATACACAACCCCTAGGCGCGACAATTCAGGCCCGTATAAACCGGTGGATGACGTGGAGGCAGGAAAACGATGTCGACGGGCGGGCATATAATGAGCCGGTGGCTCCGTTCGAAATGACGGCAGGACGCGCTTATGATGTTGTGGCAGATTTGATTCGCAGCGGGGAGCCGGTGATGCCGGCGCTACTTTGCACTACACTGACAACCGCAATTGGAGCAATTCGTGCATTTTCAGATATTGGAATACGAGTGGGTCATGAGATTGCAGTTGCAACGGTCAGCGATGAAGGACTTGCCCAGTGGACCGTTCCGCGGATTACTTCTCTGGAATGGCCAAATGTAAAACCACAGCTTTCAAAGTGTATGGACTGGATTGCGGGCGGCGGCGGCAGATGGGACGGTCCATTGAAAATGGTTCCGAAAGAGCCGAAACTTTTCATCGGGGATTCAACAGTTCCGGAGACGGAATAAAGTCAGAAAGGCGGATTTTGTGAGAATCATAAACAAGGAGAACCGGTGAGAATCTTATATCTGGATATTGATACACTGCGGCCGGATCATCTCGGCTGTTACGGCTACCATCGCAACACATCGCCGAATATCGATAAGATTGCAGCGGACGGTGTGCTGTTTGATCATTATTACTGTTCTGATGCGCCGTGTCTGCCGTCGCGCAGCGCGCTGATGAGCGGCCGGTTTGGAATACATACCGGCGCAGTGAATCACGGGGGACTGTGCGCTGATTTCCGTCCGGAGGGAAGTGAACGCGGTTTTCGCAGCCGGTTCACTCAAACACGGCTGCCGTCGATCCTTTCTAAAAAATGCGGTCTGCATACGGTATATATCGGCGGTTTTGCCGAACGTCATTCCTCGTGGGAATTTCTCGCCGGTTTTAGAGAAACGCACGACACCGGCAAAGGGGGTATGGAATCCGCTGAAGATGTTTCACCGGCAGCGCTCGACTGGATTAAGCGGCGCGGCAAAGAAGACAACTGGTATCTGCACATCAACTACTGGGATCCGCACACGCCGTTCCGCGCGCCGGCGGAGTTCGGCAATCCGTTCGAAAATGATCCGCTGCCGGCATGGTGCACGCCGGAGCAGATTGAACACGACCGTAAACTTCCGGGGCCGCATACCATTCAGGATATTGCGATGTATGATAATTCAACCAACCCGGAATTTCCGCGTCATCCCGGCGAAGTGCGCGACATGGCGGAAATGCGCAAGCTGATTGACGGCTACGATACCGGCATCCGTTATGCCGACGAACACGTTGGAAAAATTCTCGCCGCACTCGAAAAGCAGGGTGTGCTGGACGACCTCATCATCATTGTCAGTGCCGACCACGGGGAAAATTTCAGTGAGCTTGG
>Ga0265293_10002756_pt1 | contig 34237 bp, 30 predicted proteins | sample Munlanlewell138R_FD_192505 | JGI IMG/M metagenome (GOLD analysis project Ga0265293, IMG submission 192505) | Leachate microbial communities from a municipal landfill in Southern Ontario, Canada - Leachate well 138R | ecosystem: Engineered > Solid waste > Landfill > Unclassified | place: Canada... | reverse complement strand
GTGTATTTTTTTACGCCATCGGCAGGGTTGGAAATCGCCGCCAGATCGGTGTCGGCAAAACCCGACACGTCGACGGAGACCAGATTCTCCCCGCTCTTTTCCTTTTCCTCGTACAAAGCGACCTGCACCGTCTTCGGCTCGGTTACTTTAACAGAAATCAGAAGGCTGTCCGAATAGACGATGGTGTTCTGGGCAGGGCTTACGATGGCCGCAGCCGCAGCGAACGCGAATCCTGTGCAGCACAAAACCGCAATCATCAGAACAGCCAGCATGCGTCTTGCTCGTTTCAAGGTCGGACTCCTCCTTTCTTTAATGTATATTTCAACAGAGTTTGCGAATTTCATTGTATCGCAGTTCCGCAGGCCTTCGCGCTTGCGGGCACAGAAAGACCTGCGATACCATGTAGAGTATACCTCAGCTGTATTACAGCAATATTACATGGCGGTTAAGTCCGTTTTACAAATCGCAGGTGCCTTGTTATAATCGATGCATGAAACTCATCAATATTTACACAGACGGAGCTTGTTCCGGCAACCAAAACGACGAAAACATCGGCGGCTGGGGCTGCATCCTGGAATACGGGCCGCACAAAAAAGAGCTGTGCGGAGGCGAGTGCAACACGACGAACAACCGCATGGAGCTGATGGCGCTCATCGCTGCGTTCGAAGCTCTAAAAGAGCGCGGACTCTCCATTCGCGTATTTTCGGACAGCGCCTACCTCGTGGACTGCTTTAACAAAAAATGGTACGTCAACTGGCAGAAAAACGGCTGGAAGACGGCCTCGCGCAAGCCGGTGGAAAACCAGGACCTCTGGGAGCGCCTCCTGAAGGAAACTGAACGTCATACCATGCAGTTTTACAGGGTGCGCGGACACTTGAATCTCAACGCCCCCCAGGAAAAGCTGGATGCGGCCTATCGCGAGTTCTTAAAAGTAAACGGCCCGTTTACCAGGGACGAGTTCCTCTATATCGCCGCGCAGAACATCCGCGCAGACGAACTGGCGAACGTCTTCATCAAAACCGGATGTACGGAGTAAAATCGAACGGCGTCGCTCCCGGAATCTCCTCTTCGGCCCGGGTGAGCGTGTTGATGATGTGAATGGCCTGCCCGTTTCTGGGCGGGCCTTGTTTAATGGCCGCAGCGCCGCCGGCGATGCCCATGTCGGCGACCGGGTCGTCGTTGACCCCGCCGGCTCGAATCGAAGGAACAGAAAACATCCCGCGGTCAACCGCAAACGCCTGTGCATCCATGGCCTCGGTGACGGTGCCCACCTGATTGGGCTTAAATACGAACGATCCGCAAGCGCCGAGTTCGAGCGCTTTTTCGATGCGGTCGATGCGGGTAACCGTCAGGTCGTCACCGCATAAAACCGTACGGTCCAGGACACGGGCCGCTTTGATCCAGCCGTCCCAGTCGTTTTCGTCCACCGGGTCCTCCACATAGAGGAACGGATACTTTTCCGTCAGCTCTTTGAGCCTTCCGAGCATCTCGTCCAGATCGATCTCTTTGCCCAGATAGTCGTAGGTGCCGCGCTCAGGAATGTATATTTCGCTGAACGCACAGTCGGCGTGATAGGCGATTTCCCCTTCGCAGCCCGCCCGTACAGCCGTTTCGTGCAGCAGGTCGAACGCCACCATAAAGTCGGGACTCGGGCACACGAACGCCGACTGAATGCCCGGTTCCGCGCGACGCCCGCCCTGATAATCCCGGATGACGTCCGGCAGAATTTTGTACATTTTACACAGGATGTGCACGGCTTCGGCGATGCTTGCTGCTTTGTAGGGAATGACCGTGCATTCCTGCATCGGCATCGTGTCTTTTTCGTAGCTGCCGCCGGCGAACATGTCGGAAGTGGGGATCGGAATGGTCCGGATGGTGCCGGGGTTCAGAAAGCGATACAGCGGAAGGCGCTCCGTGTTGGCGGCGGCACGCAGGCACGCCAGCGATACGCTGTACGTTACGTTTCCTCCGAGCCTTGTCTTGTACGGTGTGCCGTCGAGTTCGCACAGCGCTTCGTCCAGCGCGCGCTGGTCCAGCGCGTCCATGCCTTTGATCGCCGGAAACACGACCTGTTCGGCCATGTCGACCGCTTTGAACACGCCGTCACCGTCGTGCCAGGCCGGGTCTCCGTCGCGCAGAACGAACGCTTCGTGCTCGCCGGCGGAGATGCCCGAAGGCGACGAGGCGCGCCCGAGCACACCGTCTTCCGTATAGATGTCCACTTCCAGGATCGGCTTGCCCTTGCAGTCGATGCCCGCCCTTGCCTGTAGAGACTGTATGCGTGTGCCGCTCATGATTCGCCTTTCTCTTTTTTCGTGTCGCTGCCCGGGTCGTCGCCGGGGATGTACAGCACGTTAAAATCGCAGAGGTTTGTGCCCGTGTTGCCCGTGTAGACGCAGTCTGAAAGCGCCAGGAGCGCTTCACTGGTTGCGTGCTCTTTAAGCGCCTGACGGAGGTGGATACCCGCGGCAACCGATGCGGCGTACGTCTTCGAATCGGTCAGACCGCCAGCCATGATCGTCGTTCCGTCTGTCCCTTCGCTGTCGATGGAGAGCATGCACGCGCCCGGTGCCCCGGCCGCTGCTAGCGCAAAGCCGCACACCAGTTCCTGTGACGGACCGCCGTGCCCCCGAATGACGGAGCTGTCGGGGATGTACGTCGTCGTCTCCCCGCCGGAAAACACGAGGCAGGGCCGTTGAAACGGCCGGTCGCTGTGGAGAATTTCCCTGGCCAGCGATGCCATCACCGTGCCGTAGTCTTTGCTCTCTCCTTCGGCGTACGTCGTGAACACATGGGCGGGAATGCCCATCTCCTCCGCAACCGCAAGCGCGCAGTTGCACGCGTCGGGGAGCGTGTTGATCACATAATAGGTGACGTTGCCCGCTTCTTTGGGTGTCTCCTGATCGGGCCCCGCATTCATCAGATACTCCACCACGCTCGGCGGCAGTTTGCCGGCCAGATCGTGCTCCTGAATGATGCCGCGAATGTCGTCGAACGTGACCGGGTCCGAACCGACCGGTGTTCCCATGACGGGAAGCGGTTCCCTGTAGTCGTGCGAATCGTCGAGCCCGACGGCATCCCAGATCTCGAAGCACTCGATCTGCGTGCCGTTCTTGATGCGCTGGCCGAGCCGGCCGCGGTTCATGCGGCACAGGTGGCCGCGCACGTCGTTGATGTCCATAACCCACATGCCGGCTTTGAGCATCGCATCGGTGGCAAGCTGCATGTCCTCCAACGTAATTCCCTCGACCGGATAGCCCATGAGCGCCGTGCAGCCGCCCGACAGTCCAACGAGAAACAGGTCGTCAGCCTCCATTTGATCGGCGATTTCGAGCATGCGCCGGCTGCCTTCGATGCTGCCCTCGTTCGGGAGCGGATGCCCGCCCACGAACAGCTCCATCCGTTGAAAGATGTCCGTTTCCTCCCGGATTTTTACGATGACCACGCCCTGCGTCAGGCGGTCGCCCAGGATGTCTTCGAACGCCCGCGCCATGTGGTTCGACGCTTTTCCGGCGCAGAACACGTAGACCCGGCCGTAATCGTCCAGATTCAGCTGTCGCCTGCCGATGTGGAGTGTGTTTCCCTCTAAGCGTATAAAGCTGCGGAGCCTGTAATAGGAATCCAGGCGCCGTAACACCTCGTCGGTCACTTCGAGGACAATGCGCCTGGACTCCACGTCACCGTGCGACAGCAGCTCTTCCGCATTTCTGATCTTTTCGAATGCCATGTGCCGCCCTTTCGGATCTTATTTGCGAAGAATCGTATACTTGTCGAGCCGTTCGAAATCCGGCTCGATGCCGAGCCCCGGCTCCTGAGAAATTGTAATGTAGCCGTCGGGATCCACCTTGATAGGCTCTTTGAGCATCTGATCGCGCGTCGTGTACTCCCAGTAAGGCGGATCGTAGCAGTATTCGATAAACGGACAGGCGCTGGTGGAGCCGGCCATCTGCAGGCTTACGGCAAGTCCCATGCCGTGCGTCCACGTGTGCGGCGAAAACAGCTTGTTTTCTGCTTCGATCATGCCGACGATCTTGCGCGCAATGTGGATGCCGCCGCAGAACGTCGGGTCGGTCTGATAGATATCGTAGCAGCCGTATTTGATAAAGTCGCGGAACTGATGCAGATGCGAGTTGATCTCGCCGCCTGCGATGTTCAGCGATGTGCTCATGCGCAGCTCCGCCAGGCCTTCGTAGTCGAACTGATGCATCGGCTCTTCCAGCCACAGGATGTCCATTTCCTCCAGCTCGCGCGCCACGCGGATGGCTCGCTTCAGATCCCACTTCGCCACGCTCTTCTTGCCGGTAAAGAACCACGCCTGGTTCGCGTCGACGGCGATGTCGATGCGGCCGGCGGCTTTTTCCACGATCTTTCCGATGATTTCGAGGTCGGTTTTCGGATCGTTGTGGTGCGCGCGGACTTTCATAATCTTAAAGCCCTCGCTGATAAAGCGCTCCATGTCCTCCAGCCGCTCTTCCACCGTCTTGAGCGATCCGGTGCTCGCATAAGCCAGAATCCGGTCCTGCGCTCCGCCGAGCATCTTGTAGATCGGCAATTTACAATATTTACCAAGTGCATCCCAGCAGGCAATTTCAACGATCCAGGGCCGGTAGGCGTACTGCGATGCGTTGACGAGCCCGGTCGAAATCGCCTCGATTTCCGTCAGATCCCTGCCGATGACCAGCGGGCGTATGTGGCTTTCCCAGATGCCGGCCAGAAGCTGCGACGAGTCGCAGGCGGCGGCGTAGCCGTGGATGCCGTCGTCGGTGATTACCTCGACGAGCGAAATGAACAGCTTCGTCTCGGGATTTCCCGGATTCCACGTCGAAGGATAGGGAATATCCAGCGGAATTTCCGCAAGCTGAAGCTTGATGTCTACGATTTTCATGCTCGATCTCCTTTTCGTTGAACGGTTTGCGCAGACCGTTGTCCGGCCTGCGCGTTGGTTTTTTGCTTCTATATGAGACTGCGCGACCGGTCGTTTATCTGTAGTATTTGCCGGTTATCGTCTCGATTTCCATCTCGATGACGCCCGTTGCGGCCACCGACGCCTCGGGCATCGGATACTGCTCCATGGACGGCACGTACTTGCGCACGACCTCCTGCAGCACGCGGTACTTCAGCGCTTCGTCTTCGATGAGACGCGCTTTTCCAGTGATGATGACGCTTTCGTATTCCGTGTTGACGTTGCAGGCTGTTTTCGGCTGTGCGGCAATCTGGTATGCGCCCCCGTCATATACGGCAAACCCGACGCGCGGGTCGCGGAGCAGGTTTTCGACCTTTTGGCCGACATCCGTCCCGTGAATGTAGATTTTACCGTCCATATAGAGGTAGTGGATCGGCGTTACATACGGATAGCCGTCCGGATGGAGGGTGCCCAGGTGCCCCACGTGTGCTCTGTGCAGAACGCTGTCGATCTCTTCCTGGCTGAGCATATGGTTTTTCATGTTCGGTTGCATCGTTGATTCCACTCCTTTTCGTTATCGCATTGACTGCTATGACAAACCTGTCAGTACATCCAACAGGCGATCCAATTCGTCGCGGCTGTAGTAATCCAGCTCGATTTTACCTTTGTCCTGCGTGCCGGCGATGCGCACGCGCGTCCCGAGCGACACGGAAAGCTCCTCTTCCATGCGGCGGGCGTGTTCATCCCGCTGCCTTGGCTTTACTTTCCTTTTTTTACCAATTTTTTGACGGGCAAGCTTTTCGATCTCCCGGACCGACCAACCGTACCGGACGGCTTGTTCTGCGACTTCGATCTGCCGCCTCTCTCCGTCAAATCCCGCGATGGTTCTGGCGTGACCGGCCGACAGGCTTCCGTCCTCGACCATCGCCTGAACAGCAGGCGGCAACTTGAGCAGGCGGAGCGCATTGGCCACGTACGGCCTCGACTTGCCCACGGTCTTGGCGACCTGCTCCTGGGTTAAACCGTACGCCTCCTGCATCTCCTGCAGGCCGCGCGCTTCTTCCATCCCGTTGAGGTCTTCCCGCTGCATGTTTTCGATCAGGGCAAACAGCATGTTGCTCCGGTCGTCCAGTTCGCGGACGATAGCCGGGATTTCCGCAAGCCCTGCGCGCCTGGCGGCGCGGTAGCGCCGTTCACCGGCGACGAGCTCGTATCCGTTTTTCGCAGGCCGAACGAGCACCGGCTGAATGACACCGTGTTCGGAAATCGATTCGGCCAGCTCCTGCAGGCTCTGCTCATCGAACTGCGTTCTCGGCTGATGTGCGTTCGGCTTGATGTCGTCGAGGCGGATGTGGACGATGCGTCCAACCGTGTCGGATGGCGCTGTACCGGCCGGCTCTTCCGGCTTTCGCACGCTGACGGCTTCCGGATGAAAATCGATGTCGTCGAACAGAGCTCCAAGGCCTCTGCCCAGCCCTCCCGGCTTTACCTTTGCCATCTCTTCCCCTCCGATTCCAAAAACTCCGTCGCGAACGCCTGATATGCGATCGCTCCCTTCGACCTCGGATCGTACAGCGTAATCGGCATACCGTAGCTCGGCGCCTCCGCCAGCCGCACGTTTCTCGGGATGACGGTTGCGTACAGCTTGCTCCCGAAGAATTTCTTCACTTCTTCGACGACCTGGATCGACAGGTTCGTCCGGCCGTCGAACATCGACAGGATAACCCCTTCGATCTCCAGATCCGGATTGAGACTCTTTCGGACGAGTTCGATGGTGCTGATCAGCTGGCTCACCCCTTCCAGCGCATAGAATTCGCACTGTATGGGGATGAGCACGCTATCCACGGCGGTGAGCGCGTTGATGGTGAGAAGACCGAGCGACGGCGGGCAGTCGATAAAAATGTAATCGTACAGATCCTTAATTTTACCGAGCGCCTTCTTGAGTCTCTTTTCCCGTCCCTCGAGCTGCACGAGTTCGATTTCCGCCGCAGCCAGATCTACGCTGCCGGGAAGGATATCCAGGTTCGGAACCCCGGTCTTGAGAATCGCTTCGCGCGGGTCCATCTCGTCGTTGATCAACAGCTCGTAGCTCGTAATCTTCAGAGACTTCTTTGGAATACCCAAGCCGCTCGTCGTGTTCCCCTGCGGGTCCAGGTCCAGCACCAGAATTTTTTTACCCTTGATAGCCAGACAGGCCGCAAGATTGATATTCGTCGTCGTTTTACCGACGCCGCCTTTCTGATTGAAAATCGCAATCGATCTGCCCATATTTTCACTCTTTCTGTATCGGTAGCATATGTCAACTCATTATACTCTACTTCACTGGGCTGCGCCACGGATTTTAACCATTCCGCACAAACACACGGCATCCCTGCAAAACGATGTAATTATTTAATCGGACGGCTACTGGTCGCCGAACAATGTTTCACGTGAAACAAAAAGCCTGTTCTGACGAGCTCATGGTGACGAATCAAAAGGGAGATGTTTCACGTGAAACATCTCCCTTTTAGCATTTAACCGCACATTGAGCAGGCAGTTTGTATTATCGTTTCTTATAGACGACTTCTCCCTCGATGACCGTCATCTCGACGTTCGTCTTTAAGAGCTCCGTCGGATCTGCCTCGTAGATATCGCAGTCGAGAACGACGAAGTCTGCGAGTTTGCCGACCGTAATGCTTCCTTTGACCGACTCTTCGAACGACGCGTAGGCGCCTTCGATCGTAAACATGCGCACTGCCTCGTCGATAGTCACGCCGTTTTCGGGATACCAGGTCTTCGATCCATCCTTGTTGGCACGGGTCACGCAGTGGTAAATGTTGGGCAAAATGTCAAACACTTCTACGGGACAGTCAGAGCTGCCGCACATGTGCACGCCCATGTCGATAAAGGCCCGCCAGTTGTAGCTCTGCTTTGCCAGCTCGCTGCCGACGCAGTCGTCGACGATGTTCATGTCGCTTTCGATGAAGACCGGCTGCACCAGCGCAAGGATGTTCAGTTCGCGGAACCGCTCCTGCAGCTGCCTGGACATGATCTGGCAGTGGATGATGCCGTGCCTGGGGTCGAGCCTTGGGAATTCGCGCATCACGCGCTCGTAGGTGTCCATCGTCACTTCGAGCGACTCGTCGCCGATGCAGTGCGTCACGACCTGCATACCGTTCTTATGAGCCGTCGCAAGCAGACCGTACAGCTCTTCTTCGGGATGGATCAGGATGCCCTTCTTGCCGGGATCGTTCTGATAGCCGTCCTTGAGTCTGGCTGTCCGCGCACCGAGCGCTCCGTCCTGGAACACTTTGAGCGGCCCGATCTTGTAGCGTCCAAACTCGGTTCCCGGCTTGTTCCCGGTTGCAAGGAACGCTTCGAGCTGCTCTTTTGTCCGAAATGCGCACTGCTGATACACGCGCACCGGCAACTTGTCTTCGGCGGCCAGTTCCTTAAACGCCTGCGAAACGAGCTCGCTGCTGTCGACGGCGTAGTTGATGTAGTCTTCGGAGTGCACGGATGTGATGCCCTTTTCGATCATATCGCCGCACGCCTTGAGAATCATGCGCTTGATTTCTTCGAGCGGAGGAATCGTCACCGCGTGGGCCAGGATGTCCTGGGAATGCTGACGGATGATGCCGTTTGGCGTTCCGTCCTCATAATAACCGAGCAGCATGTCCGACGTCGCTTCCCGCTCGCCCAGGATGCCCAGCATGTCCATGCCTTTCGTGTTGACAACGGACATGTTGAAACAGGCCCGGCGGATTACGATGGGAACCTCTGCGGACACCTCGTCCAGGTCCTTGCGCGTCGGCATGAGCGGTGCATCCCAATAGTCCTGGTTAAACGACACGCCGGCAAGCCAGCGCCCTTTTTCGATCGCCTGCGGCAGACCTTCGCTCAGCCGGGTCTTCACTTCGTCCAGCGAAGCCGCACCGGAGAGGTTGACCTGCTCGAGAAACTCGATGTAGCTGAGCATGTGCAGGTGGGAATCGATAAACCCGGGCAGCATCAGCTTTTTCCCGAGATCGATTTTCTCCGTGCCCGCTTCCGCCAGCGCCAGTATCTCCTCGTCGCTTCCCAGCCGCAGGATGACGCCGTCTTTGACCGCGGCGGCGCTGCACAGGGGATACGCTGCATCCAGCGTCCGTATCACTCCGTTGTAAAAAATTCTGTCCATGTAGTTCCTCCTCTTATCGCTGATTGATATATCATCCGTCTCACTTATGTATTTGCTTGCGGCATCGGCTTTCTCTCCGGAATGATCGCCTATTACAGAGGTAGCTTCGCCGGCGTGCCGGCTTTCCTCGGGTATCCCTTCGGCGTCGGCCGTGCCTTTTCGATGCAGACCAGTATGTGCCCGCTCTCCGCTCCGAACGGTTCGACCACCTGCATCCGGCCTCCTCCCAGCACTTCCGCGGCACGCTCCGCCTCTCGGATCTCATCCATGGCGGATCTCGTCTTATAAGCGGCGAAGCTTCCGCCCTGCCGTACGTACGGCAGGGTATATTCGCACAGCGTCGACAGGTTCGCGACAGCTCTGGAGACTACAAAGTCGAACGATTCGCGAAAATCCCGTTTCGAAGCGGCCTCTTCGGCGCGCGCGTGGATCACCGTTACGTTGTCGAGCAAAAGCAAAGAGGCCATTTCCTCGACCTGGGTCAGTTTTTTCCGCACGGAATCCATCAGGACGAACTGCGTGCCGGGCATCGCAATCGCAAGCGGGATGCCCGGAAGCCCGGCACCCGTCCCCACATCGAGCACGCGCTTTGCCTGTCGAAACGCTTCGACTTCAAAGACCGACAGCGAATCGACCAGATGCTTTTCCTCAAACTCATCCGGATCGCGCACCGCCGTCAGGTTGATCGACTCATTTCTGCGGAGCACCTCGTCCCGGTAGCGCCGGTACAGATCCAGCGTTTCGGGATCGCTCGAAAGACCGAGCTTTTCGATGTATGCCTCAAGCTTCTTCACGAAGACTTCTCCTCTTCTTTTCCAGGTAGACCAAAAGCACGTTGATGTCCGCAGGCGAAACGCCGGAGATCCGCGACGCCTGCCCGATCGACACCGGCCGGTGATCGTGGAGCTTCTGCCGCGCTTCGATGCGGATGCCCTCCATCGACAGGTAGTCGAGGTCCGGATCCAGCTTTTGCTCTTCGAGTCTCTTAAAGCGCTGGATCTGCGCAAGCTGCTTCGAGATGTACCCCTCGTATTTGATCTGCACTTGCACCTTATCGATCGCATGGCGCGAAAGCGCCGGCCGTTCCGGGTCGATTTCGGCCAGCATGTCGTACGTAATCTCCGGACGCTTCATGAGTTCTGCCAACGTCACGCGGCTGTTGAGAGGCGCACTTCCATGGGCGCATAGATAATCGTTAATAGACGATGGAGTCACTTCTTTCGCGGAAAGCCTGGCCCGCTCCGCTTCGGCTTCGGCCTTAATTTTTTTAAAGCGTTCGTACCGTTCCTCTGTCACGAGCCCTGCATCGTATCCCTTCTGCGTCAGCCTCTCGTCGGCGTTATCCTGCCGCAGCACGAGCCGGTATTCCGCCCGCGAAGTCATAATCCGATACGGTTCGTTTGTGCCCTTCGTAACGAGATCGTCGATCAGCACGCCGATGTAGCCTTCCGACCGGTCGATCACAAACGGAGGTTTCCCGTCGAGCTTCCGCACGGCGTTGATACCGGCTACAAGACCCTGCGCCGCCGCCTCCTCGTAGCCCGACGTTCCGTTAAACTGTCCGGCGCAGAACAGATTGTTAAAGCGGCGGTGTTCCAGGTTGATGCGGATGTCCAGCGGATCGATGCACTCGTACTCGATGGCGTAGGCAGGGCGCACGATTTCGAGGTGTTCCATGCCTTCGATCGTCTTGTAAAACGCTTCCTGCACATCTTCGGGCAGGCTGCTTGAGAGTCCCTGCAGGTACATCTCATCCGTGGTCAGGCTCTCCGGCTCGACGAAAATCTGGTGGCGTTCTTTGTCTGCAAACCGGACGACCTTGTCCTCGATGGACGGGCAGTACCGCGCGCCGACGCCGGTGATCATCCCGCCGTACAGGGCCGAGCGATGCGCGTTTTCCCGGATGACCGCGTGTGTCCGTTCGTTCGTGTACGCCAGATGGCACGGCACCTGGTCGCAGGAGAGATGCTCGTTCATAAAGGAAAACGGCACGATGTCTTCATCTCCGTACTGCGGAATCATCTTCGTGTAGTCCAGGCTCTTCGAAAGCACCCGGGCCGGCGTGCCGGTCTTAAAGCGGCGGAGTCCGATTCCGCGCTCCACCAGCTTTTCCGCCAGCTCATCCGACGACGACAGGCCGTTCGGCCCGCTGCGATACGCTGCGTCACCGATGAATATCATGCTCTTTAAAAACGTTCCGGTTGCGACGATCACCGCCTTCGCACCGTAATACACGCCGGTCTTCAGAATCACGCCGCGCACGCCTTCTTCTTGGTCCATGTCGATGTCGACGACTTCGCCCTGCTTTAAGAACAGGTTTTCCTGGTTTTCGAGCACGCGCTTCATCTCCTGGTGATAGGCGATTTTATCGGCTTGCGCGCGCAGCGAATGGACCGCCGGTCCTTTGGCTGTATTGAGCATCTTGCTCTGGATAAACGTCTTGTCGATCGCAAGCCCCATCTGGCCGCCGAGCGCATCGATCTCGCGCACGAGATGCCCTTTTCCCGTTCCGCCGATGGACGGATTGCAGAAAAGATAGGCCACCGCCTCCAAATTCATGGAGAGAACGAGCGTGCGCTTTCCCATCCTCGCGGCCGCAAGCCCCGCTTCGCATCCGGCGTGTCCGGCGCCGATTACGACGATATCGAATTGTCCCATCCGTTTGACTTCCATGGCTTACTTTCCCAGACAAAACTGCGAAAAAATCCGCTCCAGCATATCCGCGTCGATCGTCAGCCCGGTAATCTCCCCCAGACAGTCGCAGGCCTGCCGCAGATGAAACGCCGCGAAATCCATCGCTTCTCCGCTTTGCGCAATCGCGAGCGCTTCTTTTATTTCTGCTTCTGCCAGCCGCACCAGATCGATGTGCCGGATATTCGTAAGGAGCACATCCTCCCGTCGCCGGACCTTGCCGCCGGTAATCCACTCGACGAGCGTCTGCTCCAGCAAGTCGAGTCCGATGCCCTCCGTCAGGGACGTGGAAAGGATCTTCGCATCCGGCAGCAGGCGTTCGATATCCGCTTCGCCGATCACCGCCGGCAGATCGGATTTATTCAGAAGAACGATGCAGTGGAGGCCTCGCAGCAGACCGCACAGATCTTCGTCCTCTTTGGAAAGCGGCACGCTCGCATCGGCGAGAAACAGAATCAGGTCCGACCGGGCGAACGCCTCTTTGCTCCGTTCGATGCCGAGCTGCTCCACATAGTCGTCCGATTCGCGGATGCCGGCCGTGTCCGTCAGCTTGACCGGTATCCCGGAAAGCGATACCTGTTCTTCGATCGTGTCGCGCGTCGTGCCAGGAATTTCCGTGACGATAGCGCGGTTTTCTTTTACAAAAAAGTTCAAAAGCGAGGACTTGCCCACGTTCGGCTTCCCGGCGATCGCGACGGAAATGCCTTCGCGAATCATCTTACCTTCGCGCGCATAGGCCAGCAGTTGTAATAGTTCATCGTTTATTTGCTGTAAACGATCTTCAAGCTGATCATACGAAATTTCTTCGATGTCTTCCTCGGGGTAGTCCAGATTGGCTTCCACGAGGACCAGCAGGTCCAGCATGGCGTCGCGCAGCGCATTGACCCGATCCGACAGCACGCCTTCCGACTGTGCAAACGCCGCATCGAAACCCGCATCGGTCCGCGCACAGATCAGATCGATCACCGCTTCGGCCTGCGCTAAATCGATGCGCCCGTTTAAGAACGCCCGCTGCGTAAACTCGCCCGGCGCCGCCGGACGCGCGCCTGCGGCCAGGCACGCTTCCAGAATGCGGCGCAGCGATACGATGCTGCCGTGACACTGGATTTCCACGACGTCCTCGGCCGTGTAGGAATGCGGCGCTTTCATGTACACACCGAGCGCCTCGTCCAGTTTATTTCCCGTAGCCGGATCGACGATCCATCCGTACATCATGCGCCTGGGTTCGATGTTCGAATCGTCCGCCGGCCTGCCCGAAGGCGCGCGAAACAGGCCCGAAAATATCTCCAGTGCCTGATCCCCCGACATGCGGACGATGCCGATGCCGCTTTCTCCATACGCCGTAGCGATGGCTGCGATCGTCGTGTTGGTTCCTTCTCGTTTCATACATCCTTCTCCCGAATCTGCTCTATAGAAAAAAGGCTGCTTTGGGCAGCCTTTTGACCTATTTATCCGGTTCGATGACCACCCTCCTGTAGGGTTCTTCACCTTCGCTTCTCGTCGTGACACCCGCCCGATCCTGCAGCGCCGTGTGGATGATTTTCCTCTCGTAGGGGTTCATCGGCTCCAGCCGGATGCTCCTCGAGGAGCGGCACACTTTGTCGGCTAAGCGGTTTGCCAGCTTATCCAGCGTCTGTTCGCGCTTTTGCCGGTATCCTTCCGCATCGATGACGACGCGCGTATATCCTTCCTTGTCCTTGTTGACCACCAGGCTCGTCAGGTACTGAATGGCATCCAGCGTCTGTCCGCGCTTCCCGATGATCGTCCCGGAATCCGGGCCTTCGATATCGGCGTACACCGTCTCGCCGTTTGTAAAGACTTTGACGCTGACGTCCAGTCCCATATTCTGGGATACTTCCTTCAGAAAGATGCAAGCCGGATGCTGGTCCTGCTCCTGGAGATCTGCCGGTCGCTCGTCCATAACCCGGCGCACTGCGGCCGGACGTTCGCTCCTCTCGCTTCTCCTGGGCTCTGCTTTCGCTTCCGATTTTCTGGCCGGCTCTCTGCGGCCTCCCCGTTCTTTCTTCTCCCGTTCGAACCGGTACTGCGGACGCGGTTGATTGTCCGGCGTATCCAGACCGCACACCTCGATGAGAATTTCCTGCTTTCCTTCTTTGGTAATTTCTATTTTCCGTTCGGCCTTCTCCGTTCTGTCCGGTTTTGTAAAAGCCGCCGGCTTTTCTGTTTTTTCCGATATGGCCGGCCGGTCCGTCTTGCTCTCTTTGGGCGGTTCTGCTTTCGCAGCGGGCGCCTCGGCCGTCTTTTCTTCAACTCTCACTTTCGCCAGTTTGGATCCGATCCCGAAAAACCCTCTGGACGGTTCCTCCAATATGGTAATGTCGACCTGATCTCTTGTGAGCTTCAGGTCGGCCAGGGCAAGCTCGACCGCTATGTCGACGCTGTCACCCCATTTTTCCGAATATTTCATGATTGTCCTCCGAAGACAGTGGTGCTACTTTTTCTTTTTAAGCGCCTGCTCCACTTCGGTGCGCAACGCTTGTTTTTCTTTCTGCTTATTGAGGAAAAATGTCTGCACGATCATCAGACCGTTTCCAACCGCCCAGTACAGCGCCAACCCGGAGGGGAATGTTCGCCCCATCATAAAAATCATGATCGGGAAGAAGTACTTCATACCCGACATCATGTTGTTGGCATCGCTGGGGGTGGACCCCATCGTCTGAGAATACGTAAAGAACGTGCTGAGACCGGCTGCGATGGGAAGAATCCAGCTGTCCGGCTGACTCAGGTCCGGAATCCATAAAAACGCTTCGTGCACCGCCACGACCATCTCGGGCTGCGCCATGTAGTCCAGAGGATTTCTCAAAAGACTGAAGAGCCCCATGATGATCGGCATCTGCACAAGCAGCGGAAGGCATCCGCTCACCGGATTGACCTTTTCCTTCGCATAAAGTTCCTGCAGCTTGCGGTTCATGGTTTCTTTATCGTTTGCGTAGCGAATTTGGATTTCTCGTTGCTTCGGCTGGATTTCTGCGATCGCTGCAGAGCTCTTGATCTGTTTCGTGTAGAGCGGCAGCAGACAAATCCTCACAAACAAGGTGAGCAGTATGATTGCCAAACCGTAATTATTTACAAAACTATAGATATATGCAAGCAGTGAACCGATCGGCTCGGCAAACAGTCCGATTAATTTATTCATTGTTCCTCCGTACCCGTTTTATCGAAAACGGTTCAAGGCAGCGGATCGTATCCGCCCGGATTCCAGGGGTGACAGCGCAAAATGCGTTTCAGTCCCAACCAACTTCCTTTCAGAGCCCCGTATTTAGTAACGGCCTGTATGCAGTACGTCGAGCACGTCGGCTCAAACCGACAGGTCTTTGGCAGTACAGGAGAAATCATTCTCTGATACGCTCGTATGATGAATACAATCAGCGTCTTCACGATATCACTTCAGGATGCCGGTTCGTTTCAACGCGGCCTCCATGGACTTCCTTACGTCCTCGCACTTCGTGTCCAGGATCGTATGCCGGGCGATAAAAATGAAGTCCCACCCTGTGGGCAGCAGATGTTTCATCTGACGGTAACTCTCTTTCATCAACCGTCTCGCTCGATTTCTCTGTACGCTCTTTCCTACCTTTTTGCTCGCCAGAAATGCCTGTCTGTTATAAGGGAGTTGATTTTTTCTATAAAAAACCACGACGTATTTACCGGCCGCCGATTTTCTTTTGCGGTATATATCGGCAAAATCTTCCTCTTTTCTGAGCACATCGGGTTTTTTCATTCGCTCACTTCCTGGCTGCTCCCATCAGCAAAAAGACCACGAATCGCGGTCCTTATGCCGAAAGGGTCTTTCTCTTTTTTAACCGTCTTCTCTTCAGTACGCGCCTCCCGCTCTTCGTACTCATCCTTTTTCTGAAACCGTGTTCTTTGTTTCTCTGTCTCTTTTTTGGTTGATACGTTCTTTTCATTCCGCTCCCTCCTTTCTGCCTTTTTTGGATACAACCGCATCCGTCATTATATTATTAGCGTAGATTTATGTCAACTTGTTTACCAGCCCACCGTCGATGCGGAACAAGCTTCCTGACGGTAAACGCTGCAACAAGTCTTCATCGATACCGGTTGACGTGATAAAAACCTGCACATCCCGCATCGCCTCGATCAGGTAGGTCTGTCTTTTTTCGTCCAGCTCCGACAGCACATCATCCAGCAGGAGGATGGCTTTTTTCCCTGTCTCCTCTTCGATCAGCCGGATTTCTGCAAGCCGCATCGCCAGCGCCGCTGTTCGCTGCTGCCCCTGTGAACCAAACTGACGGCTGTCCGTTCCGTTGATAAAAATCGTCAGATCGTCCCGGTGCGGACCGGCTTCCGTGTAGCCCCGCCTCTCGTCTTTCTCCCTGTTTTTATGCAGCAGATGTATAATCTGATCCTTGTCGAGGATTTCTTCCCGGTCTTTGGTCGATACAAAATCTCCGTCGTAGCGGATGCTCAACTGCTCAGATCCTTCCGTAATCGCGCTGTGAATCTCTGCGCTTATCTCTTCCAGCCGCCGCACGAACACCTGTCTTTCCCGGACGACCCTCATGCCGTAGTCCGCCAGCGCTTCGTCGTACGTTCCAAGGAGAGCTCCGTCCGCACCGCATGCGCGGAGCAGCGCATTTCGATGCCTCAACACCCGCCGGTACTGGCCGAGCGTATTGTAATATACAGGTTTATACTGACACAGCTCCCGGTCCAAAAACCGCCTTCTGTGCTCCGGTCCTTCTTTTATGATGCGGAGATCTTCGGGGGAGAAAACGACGATGTATACTTCGTCCAGCAGTTCGGCGCTCCGGTCGAGCTTGAGGCCGCGGACGCGTATGATTTTTCCTTCCTTTTTAAAAACGATTTCTATTTCTTTTTCCGAATCGGCTTCCTGCTCATCGCACACGACGGTTGCGACGCGCGCAAAGTCTTTGCCGAAACCGATCATATCCGAATCGCGGCTCGTCCGAAAGGATTTTCCAAGGCCCATCACGTACAGACCCTCGAGGAGATTTGTCTTTCCCTGCGCATTTTCGCCGACGAACACGTTGACGTTTTTGTCAAAGGAAACGCTCTGTTCCTCGTAGTTTCTAAATTGATGCAAATTTACTTCTTTAAAATACATTCCGCTAGCTTGCCGCAATCCGAACCGGCAGAATCAGGTACATATACGAATTTCCTTCCACCGGCTTTACGAGACAGGGGCTGGTGCTCGAGCTCATTTCGAAAACCACCTCTTCGTCGTTCACGGCCCGAAGCGCCTCTGCGATGTATTTTGAGTTAAATCCGATAACGAGCTCGTCACCTTCCATTTCGCAGGCGATTATTTCTTTTACGTTGCCTTCCTCGCTTCTGGAGGTAATTTCCATCTGCCCGTCTGCGATGGTCACTTTGATGAGGTTGTTTTTCCCCTCCCTTGCGAGAAGCGACGCCCGTTCGATGCTTGCCAGCATCTCCTGGCGGGCGAGCACGCAGCGGGTTTTATACGTCTTTGGAACGATATCCTCGTACTTGATAAAATCTCCCTCCATCAGACGGCTGATCACTCTCGTTTCTTCGGTCCTTATTTCCATCTTTTTGTCGTCAAGCAGCAGTACAATCTCTTCTTCCTGAACGCTATCTCCAAGCAGTTTTGCAATTTCGTTCAGAATGCGGGCCGGAACAACCATGCTTTTTCCTTCGGCCTCTCCCGCTTGCTCTACAGCGACAGCCATGCGAAAACCGTCGAGCGCCACTGCGACGATCTCTTCTTTTTTGAGTTCGAACAGGCAACCTGTAAGGATTCCCTTTTTGTCGTCGATGCTGGCAGAAAACGTCGTCTTTTTAATCAGGTCCCTCAGCGAATCCCTGCGGATCGGAATGCGATATTCTTCCTTGATGCTTCCAATCGCCGGAAATTCATCGGCCGGAAGTGCGACGATGGAAAAGTCCGAAGAAAGACACGATATATTTAAGTTGTTCTGATCATCCCGTTCGAGATTGACAAGTGCCGCAGGCAGACGCCGGATGATTTCCTCGAAGAGCTTCGCCGACACGACGGCCGCTCCATCGATTGCATCGCTCACTTCGATCGACGTTTCGATTCCGATATCCAGATCCGACGCCGCTAACGTTAAGCGGTTATCTTGTACAGTCAAAAGAATTCCTTTAAGTATGGGAATGGTCGTACGGGTTGATACAGCTTTCGACACGATGTTCAGCGCTTTTGAGAGAGCGATTTGTGTGCAGGTGAATTTCATGGCGGAACTCCTTTTTTATATAGATTTTTAGTAGCAGTAGTAGTAGGGCCTGTGCAAAAAGGGAAAAAGGCTGCAACCGTTGATAGAAAAGGAACGGTAATAAGGCGTACGCTGTGGAAAAGAAGGCCTCTCTTTTCCACAGGGCTGTGTATAACTATTCGCTCAGCAGACGTTCGATGTTTTGAACCGTCGAACGCAGTTCTTCGCTGCTTTCTATTTCTGTCGCTATTTTCTCGTAGCTGTGACGGATTGTGGTGTGATCTCTATTTCCAAACAGCTCGCCTATTTTCGGCAGAGAATAGTTCGTCTTCTCCCGGATCAGATAGATAGCGATCTGTCTGGGATAAACCACGTTTCTCGACCGCTTGGCCGATTCGAGTTCCGACACTTTTACACCGAAATACGAAGAAACCGTCTTTTTTATGAGGGTGGGAGTAATTTCCTTATTTTTAATGGTAAATACTTCTTTAAGGACTCCCTTTGCAAACTCCTTTGTAATCTTTTCGTTTGTAAGGCTCGCGTGTGCGATGACGCGCGTAAAAGCTCCCTCGAGTTCCCGTATATTCGACTGTATGTTCTGTGCGATGACATCCAGCACTTCGTTGATGCTGTCCGTGACGACGATGCCGTCGATCTCCGCTTTTTTTGTGAGGATGGCCATCCTCGTTTCGTAATCCGGTGCCTGGATGTCGGCTACCATGCCCCAGGTAAAACGGGAGCGGAGGCGTTCGGGAATATCCCCAAGCTCCTTAGGCGGCCGATCGCTCGAAAACACGATTTGCTTCCCCGTGTGATACAGCGTGTCGAACGTGTTGAACACTTCCTCTTCGGTGCTCTCTCTGCCTTGCACAAACTGAACGTCGTCGAACAGCAGGATGTCCACGGTCCGGTACTTGTTCCGGAACGCTTCGTTTTTCTTTTCGCTGATCGCCTTTATAAGCTCGTTTGTAAACATCTCCGAAGAAACGTACAGCACTTTTCTCTTTGGATTTGAAGAGAGAATAAACTGTCCGATCGCATGCATCAGGTGGGTTTTTCCAAGGCCCGCCTCTCCGTATAAAAAGAGAGGATTGTACTCCTTGGAATAGCCTTCCGCTACGGCCAGACAGACGGCGTGCGCCAGACGGTTGTTGCTTCCGACGACAAAATTGTTAAAATTGTACTTGGGGTTGAGGTAAAGCTCATCGGTAAAAGGCGTTACAAAATCCCCTTTTTCTTCGATGTCTTCCGGCAGCATGATGACCGGCTTCAAATCCATCTGAAAAGCGTTTCGGATGGCCTCGGACAGCACGCTTTTATAGCGGGTTTCGATGTAGGAGATGAGCATATCTCCTCCCGCATAGGTGGAAAGAAGAAGCTTTTGTTCCTTTTCGTTGATTCTGATCGGTTTTAACGGCGCAAACCATGTTTGCATCGAAACAGATGTGACGTTTTCTGCCAAAAGTTTCAACACGGTTTCCCAGTTCCTATTGAGTTCTGCCTTGGTCATCGTTCCTTCCGTTCTCTGCATGCGTCCCCAAGATGTATGGGTGACTCCCATTATAGCAAATAAAGTTTTCCACAGGAATAGAAACACTTAAAACCGTGATTATTGTCTATCCACAGGTTATACACAGATTGTGTAAAACTTCTTCCCCAAAATACACAGCCCATAGATGTTGTGGTAGGAGAAAATAATGCCCCAAAAATCGCGATAAAATAAAATGCAAAAAACAAGAGTTTTGACGGAATAATTAAGGTTCGCAGTTTTCTTCGAAAATACAAGCAGCCGAAAGACCCTGAAATAGCAAGGGTTATATGTCAGACTATTTTAGCGCTGCACGGCAAAAACCGCAAGAAAGAGCGATTATTTAGCCTTTTAGGCATTCTGGAGCCAAACGCCCCGAAACGCTTGTATTTTTGCGTGTTTTTTGGTATAATCAGAGCGTCTCACAGACAGAAGTCAACCGTAGAATAAAATGCACAGGAGGAAGAGATGTCTTCAGAAAAATCGATGAACACATCGATGGAGAATCAAACATATAATGCCGAGCAAATTCAAGTACTGGAAGGATTGGAGGCCGTACGCAAGCGACCGAGTATGTACATCGGAACCACTGCGTCTCGCGGCCTTCATCACTGCGTCTACGAAATCGTAGACAACAGCATCGACGAAGCGCTCGCCGGTTTCTGCAAAAATATTTCCGTTACGATCCTCGCGGACAATTCCATCGAGGTGACGGACGACGGAAGGGGCATGCCGGTCGACCTTCACCCCAAGCTGAACAAGCCGGCGCTCGAGGTCATCATGACCGTGCTGCACGCCGGAGGCAAATTCGGCGAGGGCGGCGGATATAAAGTATCCGGAGGTCTGCACGGCGTCGGCGCATCCGTTGTAAACGCGCTGTCGACCTACATGGAAGTGGAAAGCTGCCGCGACGGAAACGTCTACAGGCAGACGTATGCGCGGGGAAAGGCGACGAGCGAACTGTCCATCGTCGGCGAATGCAACGGCAGAACCGGTTCGCGCACGCTGTTTAAGCCGGATCCGGATATTTTCGACGAAGTGGAGTTCAGCTTCGACACGCTGGAATACCGCCTGCGCGAGATGGCGTTTCTAAACCGAGGCATCCGCATCGTGCTCAAAGACGAGCGGGAAGGGCGAAAAAAGTCCAAGACGTTCCACTACGAGGGAGGCATCCGCGAGTTCGTCAAGCACCAGAACCAGAACAAAGGCGTCATCCACCCCGACATCATCTACTTCGAAGTGCAGAGCCACGACCGGGAAGTGGAAATCGCGATGCAGTACACCGACCGCTACAACGAAATGATCCTTTCGTATGCCAACAACATCAATACGACCGAAGGCGGCACCCACATGGTGGGCTTCCGCTCGGCCCTTACGCGCGTGTTCAACGAGTACGCCAAGAGAAATAAATTCATCAAAGAAAACGAAGAGGGGCTCGCCGGCGAAGACATCCGGGAAGGGCTTACGGCCATCCTGTCCGTCAAGCTGATGCAGCCGCAGTTCGAAGGTCAGACGAAGACGAAGCTCGGCAACTCCGACATGCGCGGATTTGTGGAGACGGCGGCCAACGAACACCTCATGGCGTTCCTCGAAGAAAATCCGCAGCAGGCCCGGATCATTCTGGATAAATGCCTGCGGGCCGCCCGCGCCCGGGAAGCGGCGAGGAAGGCGCGCGAGCTGACGAGGAGGAAAGGGGCACTCGACGACATGTCCCTGCCCGGGAAGCTGGCGGACTGTTCGGAAAAAGATCCGGCCCTTTCGGAAATCTTCCTCGTGGAAGGCGACTCGGCCGGCGGTTCGGCCAAGCAGGGCCGCGATCGTCACAGGCAGGCCATCCTTCCGCTGCGCGGAAAAATTCTCAACGTGGAGAAAGCGCGCCTGGATAAAATTCTGAACTCCGAAGAGATTAAAAATATGATCACGGCGTTTGGATGCAGCATCGGCGATGAATTCAACATCGAAAAGCTGCGCTACCACAAGATCATCATCATGACGGACGCCGACGTGGACGGTGCGCACATCCGCACGCTGCTTCTGACGTTTTTCTATCGCTACATGACGCCGCTCATCGAGGGCGGGCACGTGTACGTCGCTCAGCCGCCGCTGTATCAGACGAAAAAAGGCAAAGAAGTGCACTACACGTATTCCGACCGCGAGCAGGAAAAACTGATGGAGGAGCTTGCCGATAAGCCCGGCGGAAGGCCGGTCATCCAGCGATACAAAGGCCTCGGCGAAATGGACTTCCACCAGCTGTGGGAGACGACGATGGACTATCAAAACCGCACGCTCATCCAGATTACGCTCGAGGATATCGCAGCGGCGGACGAGATCTTTACGACGCTCATGGGCGACAAAGTGCCGCCCCGAAAAAAATTCATCGAAGAAAACGCGCAGTACGCGACGCTCGACATCTAAGTGTTAGACTTATAGAAGACTTTTGGAGGAAGAAATGCCGGATCTCATAAACGATCGAAAACTCATACAGCAGGAAATCCACGACGAGATGAAGAATTCCTACATCGACTACGCCATGAGCGTCATCGTGGGGCGGGCGCTGCCCGATGTGCGCGACGGCTTAAAACCGGTGCACCGGAGAATCCTGTACGGCATGCACGAGCTGGGCATGACGCCGGACAAACCGTATAAAAAATCCGCCCGTATCGTCGGCGAAGTCATGGGTAAATACCACCCGCACGGCGACAGCTCCATCTACGACGCCATGGTGCGGATGGCGCAGGACTTCTCCATCCGGTACATGCTCGTCGACGGACACGGGAACTTCGGTTCCGTGGACGGAGACGGGGCGGCGGCCATGCGGTATACCGAAGCGCGCATGACGGCGTTTGCGCAGGAGATGCTGCGCGACATCGAAAAAGACACCGTGGATTTTATGCCGAACTTCGACGAAGAGGAAAAAGAGCCGGTCGTGCTGCCGAGCCGATTCCCGAACCTGCTTGTCAACGGCAGCAACGGAATCGCGGTGGGCATGGCGACCTCCATCCCTCCGCACAATTTAGGCGAAGTCATCGACGGAGCCGTCAAGCTCATCGAAGACAAAGACGCGACGCTTGCGGACCTCATGAAGATCGTCAAAGGGCCGGACTTTCCCACCGGCGCCACCATCATGGGGAAGGGCGCAGCTAAAGAAGCCTATAAAACGGGAACGGGGCGGGTGCGCGTGCGCGCAAAGGCGGAAATCGAAGAAGCCGCCCGCGGCCGCATGCAGATCATCGTGTCGGAAATTCCCTACCAGGTCAACAAAGCCAGACTCATCGAGAAAATTGCAGAGCTCGTCAAAGAAAAACGCATCGAGGGAATCCAGGCGATCCGGGACGAATCAAACCGCCACGGCATGCGCATCGTCATCGAGCTGAAGGCATCGGCCAACCCGCAGATTACGCTCAACCGGCTGTACAAGCACACCTCGATGGAGGAAACGTACAGCATGATCATGCTGGCGCTGTGCAACGGTCAGCCGAAAGTCATGAACCTGTACGAAATACTGAGCGAATACTTAAAGCATCAGCAGGACGTCGTCACGCGGCGCACGCGCTTTGAGCTGGATAAAGCCGAAGCCCGCGCCCACATCCTGGAAGGACTGCGGATTGCGCTGGATAACATCGACGAGATCATCCGGGTCATCCGCGCCTCCTACAGCGACGCGAAAGAGCGCCTGATGCAGACGTTCGGCCTTTCGGACATCCAGGCGCAGGCCATTCTGGAAATGCAGCTGCGCAGGCTGCAGGGTCTGGAGCGGAAAAAAATCGAGGAGGAGTACGCAGAGCTCCTCGAAAAAATCGCCTACTATAAAGAACTGCTCGCCGACGAAGAAAAGCTCATGAACGTCGTCCGCGACGAGCTTCTGGAGATCCGCGAAAAATTTGCCGATCCCCGCCGCACGAAGATCGTAGCCAGCACGGAAGAGCTGGAGGACGAAGACCTCATCGCAGAAGAAAACGTCGTCATCACGCTGACGCATCTCGGCTACATCAAGAGGGTGTCGGCCGATACGTACCGCACGCAGCGAAGAGGCGGCCGGGGCATCACGGGGCTTGCGACGCGGGACAACGACTTCGTCAAGAACCTGATCAGCACGTCGACGCACGATTACCTGATGTTCTTTACAAACACAGGAAAAGCGCACCGCACGAAGGCGTACGAAATACCGGAAGCGCAGCGGACGGCCAAGGGAACGCCGGCGGTCAACTTCTTAAACCTGATGCAGAGAGAGCGGATTACGGCGATCATACCGATCCGCGACTTTACGCAGGACCGCTATCTCATCGCCGTTACGAAGAGCGGCACGATTAAAAAGATGCACATCTCGCAGTTCGACACGAACCGCAAAGCCGGCCTCATCGCCATGAAGCTCAAAGACGGCGACGAGCTGATCGGCATCAAGGAGACCAGCGGCACGAGCAACGTCATCATCGTCACCAAGCTTGGAAAGTCCATCTGCTTCAGCGAAGAAGACGTGCGGCCCATGGGGCGCGCCGCAGGCGGCGTCCGGGCGATTGCGCTCGACAAAAACGACGAAGTCGTGGCGATGGAGCTTGCCGAGAAGAACGAGGAGTTGCTCGTCGTTACGCGCGGCGGATACGGAAAGCGCACGGCCGTCAAAGAATATAAAATCCAGGCCCGAGGAGGAAAGGGCCTCCTGACGTACGACAAGTCGAAGTTCGCCAAGACCGGCGAGTTGATCGGGGCCATGGTCGTGAACGAAGACGACGATGTATTCCTCATCAACTCCGACGGGATCATCATCCGCATCAACGCCGGCGAAGTATCCAGGCTCAGGCGGACTACGCAGGGCGTGCGCATTATGCGCGTCGAAGAGGAATCGATCATCGTGACGATGGCTAAAGCCATCCGCGAGGACGAGCTGGAAGAGGAACTGGAGGAAAACGCTAAAAGAGAGAGCATCAAACCGTCGCCCGAAGACGACCAGCTGTCGCTTGAGGTTAAGTAAGGCTTGGAAACAAGGCCGTTCAGGAGTATAATGAGAACCGTCATCCGACAGAAAGGAGAAGCGGGATCGATGCGCGGAGGTTGGATTTGCTGCACGTTCCTGTGATTCGACAGCTATGAAGCGAGTGTTTTCCGGCGTTCAGCCTACCGGCAATCTTCACATAGGGAATTATCTCGGGGCGCTTGTGCAGTTTGTAGAGCTCCAGGAGGACAACCACTGCCTGTACTGCATCGTAGACCTGCACTCCATCACGGTGGAGCAGGATCCGGCGATTCTCAAAGAGCATATTTTAGACATCGCGTCTCTGTATCTGGCCGTCGGTGTCGACCCGAAAAAATCCATCGTGTTCGTTCAGTCCACCGTCGCGGCGCATTCGGAGCTCGCGTGGGTGCTGATGTGCAATTCGTATACGGGCGAACTGTCCCGGATGACGCAGTTCAAACAGAAGAGCAAAGACAGCGAGTCGGCACCGACCGGCTTGTTTTGTTATCCGGTCCTGATGGCCGCCGATATTCTGCTGTACGATACGGACATCGTTCCGGTCGGAAACGATCAGAAGCAGCACATCGAGCTGACGCGCGACCTCGCCATCCGGATCAACAATAAATACGGCGAGACCTTCGTGGTGCCCGACGGGCGGTTCCTCAAAGAAAGCGCCCGGATCATGTCGCTGGACGATCCGACGAGCAAGATGAGCAAGAGTGCGGAAAGCGAAGCGAGCCGCATTTCGCTGCTCGACGAACCGGCCAGGATCAAAAAGGCCATCATGCGGTCGACGACCGATTCGGAAGGGTCCATCCGCTTCGACGTCGAAAACAAGCCGGGGGTCAGCAATCTGCTGAACATCTACAGCTCATTTTCCGGAAAAGGAATCGAAGAAATCGAGGCGCAGTACGAAGGGCTCGGATACGGCGCGTTTAAAAAAGATCTGGTGGACATCGTCGTGGAGGGGCTGTCGCCGATTCAGGAGCGCTACCGGGACATCCGATATTCGAACGAGCTGCTGGATGTGTTGCGCGAAGGAACCGAAAAAGCAGAAGCCATCGCAAGCCAAACCATGAAACGGGTCAGCGAGCGGTTCGGCCTGGGTATATAGAAGAACACAAGAGGAGGAGCACATGAAACACGAGAGCAAACAAGCAGAAAAGCAGGCTGTCCTGGCAGCCGCCTGCGCCATGGTCGCCGCGGCGAGGACGGCTCCGAAAGGCCGGGGTCTGGATTATCTCGAGACCTGGATTTTGGAGGGAGACGAAAAGGATGCGTTTGCCGGTCAGATGCGCGCGTGCGGAAAAGAGCTCGGCGCCGCTTTTTTTGAAAGGGATGCAAAAAACATCGAGCAGGCCCAGGCGCTCGTGCTGTTTGGCATCGCGGATGCGCAGTACGGTTTGAACTGCGGATACTGCGGCAAGGCGACGTGTGCCGAAGCGGCGGATGACGGCGTCGCATGCGTGTTTGCGGCGACGGACCTGGGAATCGCCATCGGTTCGGCGGTCTCGGTCGCTGCCAACTGGCGCGTCGACAACCGCGTTATGTACTCGGCCGGAAAAACGGCGATCATGAGCGGTGTCTTTTCGAAGGAAATGAAAGCTGCATTTGGGGTTCCTCTTTCCGTCAGCGGAAAAAGCCCCTTCTTCGACAGGGGGTAACCATGAACGAAGACTATAGCCTGGCAGGCTACATCAAGAGGATCGTGCGGACCGTGTTCGGCCTGTTTCTCTTCGCGTGCGGATCGTACTGCGTCATCCGGGCCAACATCGGCCTGGGCCCGTGGGAAGCGTTTCACATGGGCGCGTCGTACCACATTCCGCTTTCGTACGGCAACATCACGGTGCTCGTATCGTTTGTAATCGTGATCGCCGTCAGCATGCTCAAAGAGCCCATCGGGTTTGGAACCATCCTCAACGCGATCTGCATCGGAAAATTTGTGGACCTGCTGCTGTATCTGGATATCCTTCCGACCATGAAGAACTTTGCAGCCGGAGTCGCGCTCCTGCTGATCGGGCAGGTGATCGTGGCGTTCGGAAGCTACTTTTACATCGGCAACGGACTGGGGTGCGGACCGAGGGACTCGCTCATGACGGCGCTGTCGAAGCGGCTGCCCAATGCGCCCATCGGCATCATCCGGGCCATCATCGAAGGATCCGCCGGCCTCGTGGGCTTTCTGCTCGGGGCTAAGATCGGACTTGGAACGATCATCTCCATGTTCGGCATCAGCTTCGTCATCCAGATGGTGTTCGCGCTGCTCAAGTTCGACGTAAAGAGCGTCTACCACGAAAATGTGTTCGAGTCGATCAGAAACATGAAGAAAACGGCGAAAGCGCAGTAAAGAACTCAGTCAAATCAGTGCAACCTGCAAGATATCTAAAATAGAAAAGCCCGGCCGCACATCTGCAGCCGGGCTTTTTATTGTGTCCAAGCCGGACAGCCTCTTTCGACCTACGAACGGGCGGGCAGTCTGCTCATCGCAAAGGCCGCCATCAGCGAAGCGCAGTGTGTTACGTCTTCGGCGTCTGCCATTTCCTGCGGCGTATGGATGTAGCGGCAGGGTACCGAAATGCCTCCGGTCTGCACGCCTCCGCGCGTCGTGTGGATGGGGCCGGCATCTGTGCCGCCGCGCACGATCACGTCGTTTTGATACGGTATGCTTCCGGCTTCTGCCAGCGCCCGCAGGCGGTCGACCATGTCCGGATGGCAGATGACGGATGTATCCATCACCTTGATGGCGGCACCGCCCCCCAGCGAACTGCTGCCGTAGTGCTTGCTGCCCGGCTGGTCGCCCGCGGGCGTCACGTCGCAGACGATGCCGTAGTCCGGGTCGATTTCAAACGCCGCCGGCTTTGCGCCGCGCAGCCCCGGTTCCTCCTGGACGGTAAACACGAAGTACAGATCGTTTGCGCTTTCGCCGATCTGCTCCATCGCCCAAAGCAGCGCGATGCAGGAAATCCGGTTGTCCAGATACGGCGAGATGATCCGCCCGCCCGCGAGGTTTGCCGGCGCGTCGTACACCGCGGTGTCGCCGATGCGGATAAGCGACGACGCCTGCTGCTCGCTTTCGGCACCGATGTCGACGTACAGATCGTTGAGCGAAAGCTTCGTGCGGTCGGCCGACTGATCCGGTACGATCGTTCCCCGCACGCCGTTTTTAAAGCGCACGGTCGCATGCAGAATGTTTTCCGCCACCAGGCCTCCGATGTTTCCAAATCTCAAAAAGCCCTCTTTTTCTATGTGCGTTACGATGAGCCCGATGGAGTCCATGTGGGCGGCGAACAGCACTTTGGGTCCGCTTCCCTTTCTCCGCAGAATCAGGTTTCCAAGCGCATCCACGCGGACTTCATCGATGCGTCCGGGTGCGATGCGGCGGATGCATTCCCTGATCTCTTTTTCTTCTCCCGAAGGTCCGAAGCAGGCGTTTAGCTCCTGCAAGGTTTTTAACAGTTCCAATTCGATTCCTCCTCCAATGCTATTCGCTCTTCGCGCCGGGGTCTTCGGCGACGGAATGGATAAACGCTTCGGCCAGCTCGACCATGTGGTGGCAGTCCCGGATCGAAGCCACAGAAGACGACGTGTGGATGTAGCGCACCGGGACGGAAATCGCGGCGACCTGCACGCCGCCGGCGGTGGTTTGGATCGCCTGTGCGTCCGTGCCGCCCGCGATGAACCGCTTCGTCTGCCAGGGGATGCCTCGGTTGTCGGCCAGATGGCGGAGCCGCTCGAACAGATCCCGGTCGTAGATTGCGCCCCGGTCCATCACGCCGAGCACGGGCCCTTCGCCCGCGCAGGTCACCCGCCGGTGGCCTTTGACGGAAGGGACGTCTGCTGCCGTCGTGCCTTCGAGGACGAGCGCGATGCGGGGCCGGATGGAAAACGTCGCTCCGAAGGCGCCGCGCGCTCCGGTCTCTTCCTGTGCGGTGAACACGAACGCGCAGTCGATGGGAAGCTCCTTTTGGATCAGGTGGATCATGGCGGCGCAGCCGATGCGGTCGTCCAGGGCTTTGGCCTTGATCATCCCGTCGCCGAACTCGACAAAGTCGCTGTCGAAGACGATTTCGTCGCCGATGGAGACGAGCGACTGAGCCTGCTTTTGGTCGGCAGCGCCGATGTCGATGTACATGTCGGCGATGTCGGGAACGATTTTTTCTTCCTTGGCGCTTACAAGGTGATAGGCGCGCAGCCCGATGGCACCCGGGATGCGGTGCTTCCCGATGAGCACCTTTTTCCCGATGACGGTCCGGCGATCGATGCCGCCGACGGGCGCAAAGCGCACGAAGCCTTTGTCGTCGATTTTCTTTACGATAAAGCCCACCTCGTCCATGTGCGCGGTGATCATCAGGGGATGGTCCGCTCTTTTGGCACCGCGCTTAAAAGCGATGAGATTTCCCACGGCATCGGTGCGAACATCCGACGCGTGCGGACGGATTTCTCGTTCGATCCGCGCGCGGATTTCGTCCTCGAAGCTCGATACGCCGGGCACGGCGCACAGCTCTTTGATCAGTTCTATCATTCGGCGACCTCCTCCCCGTGCGGTTGTTTCAGAAAAGCGACCAAAAGATCGGCCATGGCGCGAAGGTCCGAAAGCGAAATCGTCTCCATGGGCGTGTGCATGTAGCGGGTCGGCAGCGAAAGGATGGCGGTCGGAATGCCTTCTCTGGACACCTGCATTTCCCAGGCGTCCGTATAGCTCTTGCCGGGCATGACTTCGCGCTGGATGTCGATGTTCTCCGCATTCGCTGCGGCGATCAGAGCGTCGCGGATCCGTGGCGTCATGTTCGGTCCGTACCCGACGGCCGGGCCGCCTCCGAGCACGCAGTCGGTGTTCTTCGGACCGCCGTCCGGCGTCTCGGCGTGCGTCACATCCAGCGCCAGACACACATCCGGGTCGAGCGCAAACGTGCCGGTTTTGGCTCCGCCGAAGTTCGTCTCTTCCCGCGTCGTTCCAAGCAGGACCACATCGTGCGGCAGCGCAGCATTCTGCAGCATCTCCAGCGCGAGCAGGCCGGCGCAGAAGCAGGCGCGGTCATCCATCGCTTTTCCGCAGAACAGATCTTCGCCCAGCGGAAAGCAGCCGGCGCGGTAGACAGCGGGTGTACCGACGGGGATGCGTGTAACGGTCTCTTCGTGAGAAAAGCCCACGTCGATAAAGAGATCTTCCCGGGGAAACGCCAGATCCATCTCCTCTTCTGAGAGCACGTGGGGCGGCAGGCAGGTGATGACGCCCGGAATCGGCGGATCGGTCATCACCGTCACTTCCCGCCCGGGAAGCATGCGGGGATCGACACTCCCGATTGTAGAAAACCTCAGAAAACCCTGTTCCACACCGGTCGCGATAAAGCCGATCTCATCGAGGTGAGCCGCGATGACGATGCGCAGGGCGCCGGGCTGCGTTCCCCGCAGAATACCGCAGGCGTTTCCGAATCCGTCCACGCAGGCCTCGTCGGTAAGCGGCCGCATCAGCTCGACGGCCCGGCGGGCGACATCGTGTTCGAACCCAGACGGCCCTGGGATAGAGGAAAGCGAAGTCAGAAGCGTTGGCAGGTTGCTCATGCTCGCACCGTCCTTTCTGTCCGGTTCAAGGCGGACGCTGCTTCAGGACGGGAGCTGCCGGACCACAGTTCGCCCGGATAGAGGCCCTGCTGCTTTTTTTCCTCCATCGCCTGCACGACGAGCGCCCGGTCTTCCCGGTACGTGACGCCGTACCAGCGGTCGGGAGAGGGAATCATCCGGATGCGCGCCCGCCCCTCTTTGACGAGGTCGCCGGCGACGAGCGGGACGAAAAATTCGCCTTTGAGCGGGTCTTCGTTTAAAATGCGCGCAAGCGCCTGCGGAAAGCGGTGCTCGAGCGTCTCGAGAAACGAAGGGGTAAACCCGAAAAAGTTCATGGATACCGGCGTGCCCTCGGGCAGAGGCGTCCAGTTCAGGTCGTCCTCGGTATAGCGGATTTCACCGTCGATCCGCTGAATTTTTTTTAGTTCCCGGATTTCGGTCACATCGCCTGCAGGCGACACGCTGCAGACGCCGCGCGCCACATGCCCGTGCTCCGTGAGCGTGTTTTCGATGGAATAACCGATGACGCAATAATCGTACAATGCCTGATCCTGCGCGTGCATCAGATGGTCGTACGCGGCAGAAAAGGCGCCCGGTCCGTAATAGTCGTCGGCATTGATGACCGCAAACGGTCCTTCGATGAGCGGCTTTGCCTGCAGCAGCGCGTGACCCGTGCCCCAGGGCTTTTTCCGCTCCGCGGGAATCTCCGTGCCGGCAGGCACATCGTCGATTTCCTGAAACGCGTAGCGGATGTCCATGCAGCGGGCGGCGCCCCGGTCCATGATCGCCCGAAAGTCGTCTTCGATCTCTTTTTTAATGATGCACACAGCGCTGTCGAATCCGGCGCGCCACGCATCGTACAGCGAAAAGTCGATGATGAGCTCTCCGTTGCTGCCGACCGGATCCATCTGCTTGAGTCCGCCGTAGCGGCTGCCCATGCCCGCCGCCATGATGACGAGTATTGGTTTTGGTCTCATACGGTCTCCTTTTTTTAGCTTTGTTAAAATCGCGGTACACAACGTACGCGATATCCTGTATTATATCACACAGTATCGCTACATTTGAATGCGTTCACCGGAAAAGGAAGGCAGGGTTGAGGGATTGTTCGAAAACATGAGCCGAAGGGAAAAACAGCTGGCACTTTTGGGAGGCATCGGGTTTCTCTTCTTTCTCTTCGTGGCCTTTTTAGTCGCAACCGGGCGGATGAACGGATTTGACGCCTGGGTTCAAGACAGCGTACTTGCCATGCGCAGCCCGGCGCTTACGGCGTTTATGGTCCCCTTTACGTGCAGCTGCAACTGGCAGGCGATCGTCCCGCTGTGCGCGCTGCTGCTGATCGTTCCGGCGACGAGATCATCGTACGGCGTCCCCGTCACGCTGGCGGCCTCGACGTCCATGCTGTTTTACTATTCGCTCAAGTACGCGTTTACCCGGATGCGGCCCCATCCGTCGCTCCACCTGCTCGAACAGGGCGGCTACAGCTTTCCCAGCGGGCACAGCCTTACGAGCTTCCTCGTCTATGGGATGATTGCGCTGCTTCTTTTATATTATGCGCGCACCGGCGGAGCAAACCTGCCGATCTACAGAGAACAAAAACGCGCCGTTCCACACATCCGGTCGGAACAGCGCGCGCTGTTTATCTGCGTTCTGCTTGCTTTCTATGTAACCTTCATGGGTTTTTCAAGAATCTACACCGGCGTCCACTGGCCGAGCGACGTGCTCGGAAGCTGGTTTTTAGCGCTGCCCGTCCTCGTGGGGTTAAAGCGCCTCATTCGGATTTGAGGCTGTCTATGTGCTCTCGAGGCACTCTCTCGAAGTACTCCCTTAAAAACGCGATCGCCTGCTCATAGCCGGCAGGCCCCAGCCCTGCAACCGTTCGGATGCAGGCTTCTTTTGTGTAGGAGATCTTCCGGTAGTCTTCGCGGGAATCGATATCGCTTAAGTGGACTTCGATCGCAGGGAGGTCGACGGCTCGCAGCGCATCGGCGATGGCGATGCTGGTGTGCGTGTAGGCCGCCGGATTGATGACGATGCCGTCGAAGCGCCCGAGCGCACGCTGGATCTCGTCGACGATCGCTCCTTCGTGATTGCTCTGAAAGCACGTGCATTCAAAGCCGCACTCCGCACAGGCCCGCACGATGCGCTCCATGAGGTCTGCGTACGTTTCGCGCCCGTAGATGTCCGGTTCCCGGACGCCGAGCATGTTGATGTTCGGTCCGTTGATGATCAATAGTTTTCTCATCGTCCAATCCTTTCCCGAATCGCAGCGACGACCTCGTCGATCGGGCAGTTGGCCGAGATGCGGATATCTGCAAAATCCTCGTACAGGTGCATCCGTTCCCGGTAGAGCTGCATCACTTCCTTCCGGTCTTTGGCCAGGGGCCGCCCTTTAATCGACAGCAGTCTCAAGTCGCGCTTCAAAAGGACGATAAAGCCGTTTTGCTTCAGCCGTTCGTAGTTGAGCGGGTCCTTGATGATGCCCCCACCCGTGGCGATTACGAGCTTGTGGTCCTTCCCCAGCCGCTGCGCCTGTTCGGCTTCCATCTGACGGAACTCCGCTTCGCCCAGATAGTCGAATATATCCGGAACCGACATGCCGGCCGCCTGCTCCACGGCTTCGTCCGTGTCCGCAAAGTCCAGCCCCATCTCCGCCGCAAGCTGCTTGCCGACCGTCGTCTTGCCGCAGCCGGGCATGCCGATGATTACGATGTTAAAAAGATCGCTCATCAAATCCTCGCGGATGCCCCGGATGAGGCCGTCGGGCACGGGGATCCCCGCAAACAGCTCCGCTGCGCGTATGGCCTGCGCGACGAGCATCGTCAAGCCTCCGTTGCACGCGATGCCCAGCTTCCGCGCCTGCAGGATCAGCCGCGAGTAAAACGGGTTGTATATGACGTCGAGCACCGCCCGGCAGGCAGGAAAACCGGCGAGATCCACGGGCCTGGCGTCCGTATCCGGAAACATGCCCACCGGCGTTGCGTTGACGATGATGTCCGCATCGCTGTGCAGGTGGAGGTTTCCGTAGTGGTTCTCTCCGCTGCGCGACACGACGACCGACTGCCCGCCGCGGTCGGCAACGACCGCCTGCACGGTCAGCGATGTGCCGCCGCTGCCCAGAATCAGCACTTTTTTATCGGCAAAGTCGACGCCGATCTCGTCGGCCATCGCGCAAAACCCGTCATAGTCGGTGTTGTCGCCGAAAATCGTTCCGTCGTCCCGCCGGACGAGCGTGTTAACGCTTCCGATACGTCTGGCGCGGTCCGAAAGCTCGCCGCACAGAGGGATGACGTCCTGCTTGTAGGGGATCGTCACATTGAGCCCTGCCCAATCGCCGCCCAGCACAAAAGATTCCAGCTCATCGGCTTCGAGCGGAATCAACCCGTAGCGATAGCGGCCGAGTTTTTCGTGAATCAGCTTGCTGTAACTGTGCGACAGCCGCCTGCCGATGAGACCGAACCGCATGTCAGTATTCCGAATAGGCGCCCAGGAACACGAACGGATCGCAGGATCCCTGGAGTTCGCCTATAAACGTCAGCACTTCCGGCGCGTTGATGCTCGCATCGATGTCGAAGTAGAACATAAACGCAAAGTCGGTGCCCACGATCGGCCGACTTTCGATCTTGCACAGGTTCAGGCCCAGCGAAGCAAACTTCGCCACCGTCTGGTACAGCGATCCCGGCGTATGCGAAATGGCCATCATCAGGCTGATCTTGTGCGAACCCGGATAGATTTCCAGGCCCTTTGAGATGCAGATAAAGCGCGTATGGTTGTCGTCGCTGTCCTGGATGTCGTGCTCCAGCGCCGTCAGACCGTACAGGCTTGCGCAGACGCCCGACGAAATCGCAGCCGCGTCCTTGCGCCCGCTCTCTGCGACCAGCTTTGCTGCGGCCGCGGTGTTCTCGCATGTCGTAAAGCGGATGTTTTCGTGCGCGTTTACAAAGGCGCTGCACTGACCGAGCGCCTGGTCGTGCGTATAGATTTCCCGGATGTCTTCGAGTTTTGTCCCTGTGTTTGCCAGGAGCGAATGGTTGATCTTCAGCTTGCTGCTGCGCACGATGTGGAAGCGGTATTTTTTCATCAGATCGTACACTTCGTTGACGGAACCGTACGAACTGTTTTCGATGGGTAGGATGCCGTATTTGCACAGGCCCTTGTCCACGGCGTTGAACACCGACTCGAAGTTGCGGAAGTACATGATGCTCGGCAGGGCGAACATCTTATCGCATACCTGCTGGGAGTACGAACCTTC
>Ga0265293_10002755_pt1 | contig 34251 bp, 32 predicted proteins | sample Munlanlewell138R_FD_192505 | JGI IMG/M metagenome (GOLD analysis project Ga0265293, IMG submission 192505) | Leachate microbial communities from a municipal landfill in Southern Ontario, Canada - Leachate well 138R | ecosystem: Engineered > Solid waste > Landfill > Unclassified | place: Canada... | reverse complement strand
CAAACCCGCCCACTCCGCGTTGCAAATGCTCGCCATGGCACGGGCCATGCCTGCGCTTTGCGTCTTGATTGGACGGGCTTTGGCGATCCTCTCGGGCGCGATCAATTCATTCTCAAGCTCTGAGGCCTCCGGGCGGTACGCTGGCGGACTTCCCCTCGCCCACCCTGGCTCGCCGCCTTGCGCACCTTCTTCTGTTCCCTGCTTGCCGCCGCCTGGCTGACCGCTTGCGCAGCGCCACTGCTGGACGCGGGCCGCACAAGCCAGCTGGAGGCGCTCTTGCCGACGCAGATTCTCCTGCTGGGCGAGCAGCACGACGCGGCCGAACACCGCCGGCTGGAGCGCGCCGTGGTGCGGCACTTGGCGCGCCGCGACACGCTGGCCGCGCTGGTCGTGGAGATGGCCGAGCGGGGCCGTGACACGCGGGGTCTGCCGCCGGACGCCAGCGCAGCGCAGGTGCGCGAGGCACTGGCGTGGAACGACGCCGGCTGGCCCTGGAAGGCGTACGGGCCGGTGGTCATGGCCGCCGTGCGGGCCGGCGTTCCCGTGGTTGGCGGCAACCTGCCGCATGCGCAGCTGCGCGCGGCCATGCAGGAGTCCACGCTCGATGAACGCCTGCCTGCGGCGGCGCTTGCCAGGCAGCGCGAGCGCATCCGCGAGGGCCATTGCGACACCTTGCCCGAAGCCCGCATCGCTCCCATGACGCGCATGCAGATCGCGCGCGACCGGTCGCTGGCGCAAACGCTGCTGCACGAGCGCAAGCCAGGCCGCACCGTGCTGCTGATAGCGGGCAACGGACACGTGGTGCATGACCTGGGCATTCCGCTGCACCTGCCCGACGCGGCGCGTGTTGCAGTCATCGTCATGCAGGCCGGTGAGCTGCCTGCCGACCAGCCTTTGCCGGCAGCGGACGCGGTGTGGGTCACGCCGCCCACGCCGCCACAGGATTACTGCGCCCGCCTGCGCGCGAAGCCGGCCACGCCGTAGCGCGCGGCGGGTGCAGCAGCAGCTTGGCAGACGCAACCGGGCGCCTGGCCGCGGCCAGCCCTGCGCCGTGATTTTGGCCAATTTGCCACACTTGCACCGGCGCGCAGCGGTCTGGCGTGGCTGGCTGCGCGTTCTGGTTGGAGCTTTGCACCGATCGCCGTCATAATGGGGCAGGTAACATATTCAAACAACCCTGCAACCGTTCCGTAGAAAGGCAGGCCGTGGACATCACCCAACTGTTGGCCTTCAGCGTCAAGAATGACGCCTCCGACCTCCACCTCTCGGCCGGCATGCCGCCCATGATCCGCGTCCATGGCGACGTGCGGCGACTCAACGTGGCGCCGCTGGAGCACAAGGAGGTGTACGCCATGCTGTACGACATCATGAGCGATACCCAGCGCAAGGTGTTCGAGGAGAACCTGGAGGTGGACTTCTCGTTTGCCATTGACGGGCTGGCGCGGTTCCGTGTCAACGCGTTCAACCAGCTGCGCGGTGCCGCTGGCGTCTTGCGCACGATTCCAAGCAAGGTGTTGACGCTGGAGGAGCTGGGCGCGCCCAGGATCTTTGGCGAGCTGTCGCTGAAGTCACGCGGGCTGGTGCTGGTCACGGGGCCGACGGGCTCGGGCAAGTCAACCACGCTGGCTGCCATGGTCAACCATCTGAACGAGACCCGCTACAGCCACGTTCTCACCGTTGAAGACCCCATAGAATTCGTGCACGATTCCAAGAAATGTCTGGTGAACCAGCGCGAGGTGGGGCCCATGACGCACAGCTTTGCCAACGCCCTGCGCTCGGCGCTGCGCGAGGACCCGGACGTCATCCTGGTGGGCGAGCTGCGCGACCTGGAGACCATCCGGCTTGCCATGACCGCTGCCGAGACCGGCCACCTGGTTTTTGCCACGCTGCATACGTCCAGCGCGGCCAAGACCGTGGACCGCATCATTGACGTGTTCCCGGCTGCCGAGAAGGAAATGGTGCGATCCATGTTGTCCGAGTCGCTGCAGGCGGTGGTTTCACAAACGCTGTGCAAGCTCAAGGACGGCTCGGGCCGCGTGGCCGCGCACGAGATCATGCTGGGCACGCCCGCCATCCGCAACCTCATCCGGGAGAACAAGGTGGCGCAGATGTATTCCAGCATACAGACCGGCCATGCCATGGGCATGCAGACGCTGGACCAGAATCTCACCGACCTGGTCCGGCGCAACGTCATCAGCTCGGCCGAGGCCCGCATCAAGGCGCAGATCCCCGCCAATTTCCCCGGTTGATCCGGCCGGACCCGGCGCGCGGGCCAAGACCAGTGCGCCAACCGCAACCCTCACGTATTGGAGACCCACATGGAACGCGACCAGGCCAGCCGATTCATCCATGATCTGCTCAAGCTCGTGATCACGCGCAAGGGCAGCGACCTGTTCATCACCTCCGGATTTCCCCCGGCCGTCAAGATCGATGGCGAGGTCACCAAGGTGCTGCAGCAGAATCTGTCGCCCACGCAGACGCTGGAGCTGGTCCGTGCGGTGATGAACGACCGGCAGGTGGCTGAATTTGAAAACACGCGCGAATGCAACTTTGCCATTTCGCCGGCGGGCATAGGACGCTTTCGGGTCAGCGCGTTCATGCAGCGCGGGCAGGTCGGCATGGTGCTGCGCCTGATTCCCTCGGACCTGCCTTCCATAGACGAGCTGGGGCTGCCGCAGATTCTCAAGGACGTGGCGCTGACCAAGCGTGGCCTGGCGATCATGGTGGGCGCCACCGGCTCGGGCAAGTCCACCACGCTGGCTGCCATGCTGGACTGGCGCAACATGCACTCGCACGGGCACATCATCACCATCGAAGATCCCATCGAGTTCGTGCACAGGCACAAGAACTGCATCGTGACGCAGCGCGAGGTGGGCCTGGATACGGAGAGTTGGGACGCGGCGCTCAAGAATTCGCTGCGCCAGGCGCCCGACGTGATCCTGATGGGCGAGATCCGCGACCGCGAGACCATGGACCTGGCCGTTGCCTTTGCCGAGACCGGCCACCTGTGCCTGGCCACGCTGCACGCCAACAGCGCCAACCAGGCGCTGGACCGCATCATCAACTTCTTCCCCGACGAGCGGCGCACGCAGTTGCTGATGGACCTGTCGCTGAACCTGCGCGCGCTGGTGTCGCAGCGGCTGGTCCCCCTGCAAAGCGGCAAGGGCCGCGTCGCCGCGGTGGAGATCATGCTGAACACGCCGCTGATCTCGGACCTCATCCTCAAGGGCGAGGTGGGCGAGATCAAGGACGTCATGCGCCGCGGCGCCGAACTGGGGATGCAGACGTTTGACCAGGCGCTGTTCCAGGCGTTTGAGGACCGCCTCATCAGTTACGAGGACGCCATCCGCAACGCCGATTCCGCCAACGACCTGCGGCTGCAGATCAAGCTGGAGAGCAAGCGCGCGAAGAACAGGGACCTGGCGGCGGGGACCGAGTCGCTGCAGGTCGTCTGAAGCCGGCCGATGTGGCCGCGGCCGCTCAATCGGCAGGAGGCAGGTCTTCCACGTCAATCTGTACCGGCGGCTGCTGGATCATGACCGGCTGCGTCACCGGGTGCGTGGTTGCGCCGCCTTGGGTGTCTGCGTTGCCGGACGAGCGCCCGGACTCGTCGTCCAGGCTGGAGACGGGCGCCTGCTGCTGTTTGGGGGTGGTGCTGTAGTTGCCGTCTGCCCGCCGCGCTTCCTCTTCGCTGATGATGTCAAAGACCCGCACCACGCGCTGCACGCCGCTGGTCGTGCGTGCCGCTTCGGTGGCCAGCTCGGCTTCCTGCCGCGTCACGCGTCCCATGAGATACGTGCTGCCCCGCTCGGTCACGACCTTGATGCTGTTGGCCGGCACGCCCTTGGTGTTGAGCAGGTTGGTCTTCACGAGGCCGGTGATCATGGTGTCGTTGGCGCGCCCGCTGAGCGAGGACGCCGGCATCACCGCCAGCTCGTTGACCACGGCGACCACATCGGGTGTTTCGGCCACCGCCACCTGGATGCGCTGGCGCGCTTCCTCGCTGGGGACCTCGCCGGTGAGCAGCACCTTGCGGTAGTAGCTCACGATGTTGATGTGGCCGTTGCCGTCCAGGATGTCGCTGGCGCGGCTCGCGGCGCGCAGCTCGATGGTCTGGTCCAGGATCTGCGTGTTCGGGCTGCGTCTGTTCGTGACCATGAGCGCACCGGTGGCTGCCGCGCCGCCCACCACCGCCGCGGCGCAGCCGGTCAGCAAGGCAGCCGCAGCGGCTGCAAGCAGGGCAGTCAGTCGAGTCGGAAGTCGGGGCATGTCTGGGGCTCTTTCTTGGCACGAGGGGCAGCGGATGCCTGGCCGTCGTCAGGCGCAGGGCTCCGCCAAAGCACCCATCATAATCGCCCGCAGCGCCGTTCCGGCGGTTTCACCCGCCGTTTGCCTCAGGTCGCGTCAAAGGCTGCGCGCAGCCAGTGGATGCGGCTGCCTTCTATGGCCACGACATCAAAGCGGCAGGGCGGCAACGCCGGGAGCCGGGTCAGGTAATGGCGCGCGGCGCGGACGATGCGCTGCTGCTTGCGCCGGACGACGCTGGCAGCCGCGCCGCCGCCCGCGTCCGAGGCGCGGGCGCGCACCTCAACGAACACCAGCGTGCCATCAGCTGCGCGCATGATGAGGTCAATCTCGCCGCCGCCCCGCCCCGGCGTTTCATAATTCCGGGCAACGAGCTTCAGTCCGGCGCGCTGCAGGTGGGCCAGCGCCAGGTCTTCGGCGGCACTCCCCCGCGCGCGCGTGTTGCCGCCGCCCAACCACCACGGTCGTCTTGCTGAAGGCATGGTTCACAATCTCTGGCTGTACCTGGCGGGCGCGGTAAGGGTCGGAGCGGTGCCCGCAGCGCTGCAGTGCCGCGTGCCAGCGCCCATTTTGGCCCAACCGCTTCTTGTCATGGCTGATCATGCACCGATCTGATTTTGCGCCTGCGCTGGCTGCTGCGAACCGGGCCGCCGGCTCGCAGCAGCACCCGGCGGGCTGCCTCTACGTCGTGGCCACGCCCATAGGGAACCTGGCGGACATCACGCTGCGCGCGTTGCACCTGCTGTCGCTGGCCGACGCCGTGGCCTGCGAGGACACGCGCCGCACCGCGGCGCTGCTGGGCGCTTACGGCCTGGCCCAAAAGCCGCTGCTGGCGCTGCACCAGCACAACGAGATGGCCGCGGCCCAGGACGTGATTGCGCGGCTGCAGGCAGGCGAGCGCGTGGCCTGCGTCAGCGACGCGGGCACGCCGGCCGTCAGTGATCCCGGGGCGCGCCTGGTCGCCGCCTGCCGCGCCGCCGGCCTGCGCGTCGTGCCGCTGCCCGGTGCCAGCAGCGTCACCACGGCGCTGAGCGCGGCGGGCATCGTCGACGAGACGGCGTTTGTCTTCGCGGGGTTCCTGCCGTCCCGGGCGCAGGCGCGCCACGACGCCGTGCAGGCGCTGGCCGCCGAGCCGCGGCCCGTGGTCCTGCTGGAGGCGCCGCACCGCATCGGACGCCTGGCGCAGGCGCTGGCCGCGCTGGGACCGCGGCCGGTGACCGTTGCGCGCGAGCTGACCAAGCAGTTCGAGCAGATCCACACGCTGGCCTGCGATGCGCTGGCAGACTGGCTGGACGAGGATGCGGCGCAACACCAGCGCGGTGAATTCGTGCTCGTGCTGCACCCGGCCCCGCCGCCCCGGCACGACGCCGAAGACCTGCGCGTGCTGCGCCTGCTGCTGGCCGAGCTGCCGCTGAACCGGGCCGTGCGGCTGGCGGCGCAGGTGACTGGTGCCGCGCGCAACGCGCTCTACGCCGCAGCCCTTGAGCTGCGCGGGGACGACTGATCGGGCGGTTCTCGCTTGCCCCGACGCGCGCCGCGTCGGGCACGGGCTCAGCGATGCGGCGGACGCCACGCTGCGGCCCGCAGCTGCAGCAGCATGCTCCAGGGCTGCTCGCTCAGGTGCGTTCGGGGCCACAGCGACTGCGCCTGGCCAGGCGGCGGCTGTTCGACCAGCGCACGCTGCTGCTGCCGCTGCGTTGCCTGCAGGTACGCCGGCCACAGCAAGCCGCTGCCGTCCTGCTGCAGGTCCAGCTCGCGCAGGACCACCGTATCCAGCACGTTGCCGCCCATGGTCTGGATCTGCCTGGCGCGCTGCGACACCACCAGCTCGCAGTGCATGGAAACCGGCCCCTGCGCCACGGCAGCGCGCAGCGCGTCGAAGCGGTCCAGGCTGGCGTCCTGCCCGCGTGCAAAACAAAGCAGGTCGCCCAGCCGCGGCGGGGTTTGCGCCAGGTCGCAGGCGCGCCAGCCGTAGGCCGTGCCGCTTCCATCCCGCTCTGCCTGCGCAGCGTCGATCGCTGCGCGCACGTAGTCGTGATGGCTTGCGGAAAACGCAAACTGCTGCCGGCGCAGCCCGGCTTCGCGCATGAGCCAGGAGATGAAGGCAGCCGACCACGGCTGGTCGACCAGCGTCACGCGCTGCAGCGCGGTGGGAGCCAGCGCATCCATCCAGGCCATGTGCTGATCGTAGAAATCCGGCACGGCGTGCCAGTAGCGCCAGACGCGCTGCCACGCCGGCAGCGCCGCGCCGGGCAGCCGCCCGCGCTCGGCTTCGGCAAAGCCGCTGCGGATGAGGCCGCCGCCCGCGTCGATCAGCGCGCCACCCATCTGCGCGTGCTCGTGCTGCGCCAGCGCCGCCAGCGTATGCGCGATCGCGGGCCGGGGCTGCTGCAGCTCGGCGCCGCAGGCGGCTGCGGGCTGTGCACGCGCGGGCAGCGCCAGCACAAGCACCAGCGTGGCCAGCAGCAGCGCGAAACGGTGGCGGCAGCTCATGCAAAGAAAGCGTAACCGATGACCACCGCCACCACCAGCCCCACGGCATCGGCCAGCAGCGCGCAAGGCAGCGCGTGGCGCACGTGCCGGACGCCCACGCTGCCAAAATAAACCGCAAGCACGTAAAACGTGGTCTCGGTCGAACCCTGGATGATCGCGGCCAGCTGGCCTGCAAACGAATCCACGCCGTGCGCCTGCATGACGTCGACCATGACGCCGCGCGCGCCCGAGCCGGACAGCACCTTCATCAGCGCCACCGGAACCGCAGGCAGGAAATCGGTGGGCAGGCCCAGCGCAGCCACCGCCACCGCGATGCCGTGCATCAGCCATTCCATCAGGCCTGCAGCCCGGAACACGGCAATTGCGGCCAGCATGGCGATCAGGTAGGGAATGATCATGACCGCCACGTCAAAGCCGCCCTTGGCCCCTTCGACAAAGGCGTCGTAGACGTTGATGCGGCGCAGCGCGCCCGCAACCAGGAACAGCAGCACGATGGCCAGGATGGCCAGCGCGCCGATCAGGCCCATCCAGCGCGCCGCCTCGTTGGCAGGCAGGCCGCCCAGCCACCAGCTCAGCAGGCCGGTAGCCCCTGCAAATGACAGCAGCGGCACGACGAGGCCCGTGCGCAGCAGCGAGATGCGCTGCACCCAGGCCACCGCCATGATCGCAACCACGAGCGTGATGCCGGTCGCCAGCAGCGTGGGCAGGAAGATGTCGGCGGCGTTGAAGCCCACCAGCCCCTGCTTGAGTGCCAGCGTCTGCCGGATCGCGATCACCGAGCTGGGGATCAGCGTGATGCCGGCCGTGTTCACCACCATGAACATGACCTGCGCGTTCGTGGCCGTGTCCGGCGTCTCGTTGAGCGACTGCAGCTCCTGCATCGCCTTCAGTCCCAGCGGCGTGGCCGCGTTGTCCAGCCCCAGCAGGTTGGCGCTGATGTTCATGGTCATCGCACCCTGTGCCGGATGCCCGCGCGGCACGCCGGGGAACAGGTGCCGCATCATGGGGTTGACCGCGCGCGCAAAGCCGTCCATGACGCCGGCCTGCTCGCCTATGCGCATGAAGCCCAGCCACAACGCCATCATGCCGGTCAGCGCCAGCGAGACTTCAAATCCGGTCTGCGCGGCCTCGAACAGCGCGGACATGACGCGTGGAAAGACGTCCAGGTCGCCCAGCAGCGTTTGCACCAGCGCGGCAGCAAACGCGCTGATGAAAAAGCCGAGCCAGACGATGTTCAGGACCAAGGCAGCACGCGCAGCAGGAGGATGTGTGGATGGCTCATTCGCGCCGCAAGCCGATGACGACCACCGCGCCCACCACGATGAACGCGCCAGCCACCTGCAGCGGCGCCATGTGCTGGCCCAGGATGAACCAGGCCAGCACCAGCGCAAACACGGGCTCCAGGTTCATGATCGCCGTGTTGCCCACCACCCCCCAGCGGGGCAGCAGAACCAGCACGATGGTGATTCCGGTGCCGTAGAGCAGCGTGAGCAGCACCAGTCCCCACCATCCGGCCGGGGCGGCCGGCCAGGCAAAGCCGCCCTGCGCGCCGACGCTGGCCAGCGCAACCAGCGCCGTGACCAGCATGGTGGTGAATGTGCGCATGCGGCCGTCAACCGCGCCGGCCTCGTATTGTGTCAGCGCCAGCGCCAGGCCAAACAGCGCGGATCCGCTGAGCGCCATCAGCACGCCGATGCCCATGCGGCGCCAGTGCGCCGCCATTCCCAGTTCGGACGCGGCGGCAAACACGTCCAGTGCCAGCGCCAGGCCCACCAGCAGGATGAGCATGGCAACAAGCAGGCTGCGCGGAAGCCAGGCACGGTACAGCGCACGCGCCCAGAGCGCGGTCAGCAGCGGGTAGCTGTTGAAGACCAGCAGCGCCAGCGCCACCGGCAGCCGGGCCACCGACCCGTACAGCAACAGGCTCTGGACGCCGACCAGCAGGCCGATGCCAAGCAGCGCCAGCCGCTCGCGCCGGGAAGCATGGGCCACGCCGTGGCGCAGGAACAGCAGTCCCAGCCCCATGGCCACGGCCGTCACGCCGCTGCGCACGGCAACCGCGGTGGCAACGCCGGTGCCGTTGTCAAATGCAAGCCGCGCGGCCACGTGGTTGGCGCCCATGAGCAGGGCCACGCAAACCAGCGTGGCAAACGCCAGGCTGCTGAGCGCACGTGGCGCCGCCAGGACCCTGGCGTGACGCGTCATGTGCGGAATGGCCGGCGGCCATGCCGGTTTGCCCGGCATGCACGGTGCACCGACTGGCCGGTCCGGCTGTGCGGGGCACGGCGTCTTGCGCGGGTGCGCAGGTGTGGGCCCCCGCCGGCACGGTTCATGCCCGCTTGCTGCTGCGCCGCTGAGCCAGTCGCTACCACTGGACGGCAATCTTGCCGAAGTGGCCGCCGGCCTCCTGCAGCCGGAAGGCGTCGGCCAGCTGCTCCAGCGCAAAGCGGTGGCTGATGACGGGGCGGATTCCGGTTTGGTCCAGCGCGGCCACGTAGTCCTGCTGCGCGCGCCGGCTGCCCACGATGAGTCCCTGCAAGCGCACGTGCTTGCGCATTAGGGCTGAGGTGGGCACGTCGCCATGGCGGCCGGTCAGGATGCCTATGAGCGCGATGTGGCCGCCCACGCGCACCGCGTCTGTGGATTGCGCCAGCGTGGCCGGCCCGCCCACTTCCACCACGTGGTCCACGCCGCGCCCGCCGGTGAGTTCGCGCACGTGCTGGCCCCACTGTGGTGTCTGCCGGTAGTTGATGACGTGGTCGGCTCCCAGGCTGCGCGCGCGCTCGAGCTTGGCGTCCGACGACGAGGTGATGAAGACCTGCGCGCCCATCGCGCGCGCCAGTTGCAGCGCTGCGATGGACACGCCGCCGGTGCCCAGCAGCAGCACGCTTTGGCCGGCACGGAGCGCGCCTTCGACCACCAGCGCGCGCCACGCGGTGACGCCTGCCGTGGTGATGGTTGCTGCCTCGGCATGCGAGTAGCCGCGCGGCGCCCGCGTGAACGCGCCGGCGTCGCGCACGACGTGCTCGCAGGCAAATCCGTCGACGCCGTCGCCTGGCGTGGCGGCAAAGCTGCCCACGGACGCTGCGGCAGGCCCGTCAGGCCACTGCGGGAAGAACACGGAGACCACGTGGTCTCCGACCTGGAATTCATGCACGCTCTCGCCAACGGCCTCGACGATGCCGCTGGCATCGGCCATGGGGATGCGGCCATCGGCCGTGGGCGCGTTGCCGTTGGCCACCTGCAGGTCATGAAAATTCAGCGTCGTGGCACGAATTGCCACGCGAACCTGGCCGGGGCCGGGCGCGCCCGGGTCCGGCAGGTTCCGCAGCTCAAGATTTTCCAGTCCGCCCGGGGCGCAGACGACGATGCCTTTCATGCCTGTTTTCCTTTTCTGAATAAGGGGAAGACTGCCGCCATGCGCCCATCCCGGTCAATCGCTACCGTACAGCCCGAGCCTGCGGGCATGGACCCGGGCCAGGCCCAGCAGCGTATCGGTGTCGGGCGTGGCCACGCCGGTGAGCTGGCCCAGCTCGCAAACCACGGCCAGCAGCGCGTTGATTTCCACCGGGTTGCCCGCCTCCACGTCCTGCAGCATCGACGGCTTGAGCGCGCCCAGCTCGCGCGTGATCGCATGCCGGTCCTCGGGGCTCTCGGTCATCGGGATGCCGATGCGTGCGCCGATCTCGCGGGCTTCCAGCATGATGCGGCTGGCAAAGGCGCGAACCAGCGGATCGTCCAGCAGCCGGTCCGCGGTGGCGCCGGTGATGGCGCTCAGGGGATTGATCGTCATGTTGCCCCACAGCTTGTACCAGATTTCCTGCTGGATATGCGGCGTGAGCTCGGCGCGGAACCCCGCCGATTGCAGCAGCGCCTGCAGCGCCTGCGCGCGCGGCGTGATGCGGCCGGCCGGCTCGCCAATGATGATGCGCTCACCCCGGTTGTGCCGGACCACGGCCGGCGCGTCACGCGCGCAGCTGACGTGCACCACGCAGCCCATGACGTGGCCGGCCGCTATCGCGCCGGCAATGGCGCCACCGGGGTCCACGGTGTGCAGCGGGCGCCCGCTGGCTGCGCCGCCAAAACCCTGTTGCAGGAACCACCAGGGCACGCCATTCATGGCGGTGAGCACGACCGTGTCGGGGCCAAGCAGCGGCGCGATGTGTCGCGCCACGTCGGCCATGGCAACGGCCTTGACCGCCACGATGACCAGGTCTTGCGGACCCAGGTCGGCGGGCCGGCTGGTCGCGCGCAGCGAAAACGCCTGCAAGCGACCCTTCTCGTGCAGTTGCAGCCCGTTTTCCTGCACGGCGGCAAGCGTCTGGCCCCTGGCGATGAGCGTGGGCACGCGCCCGCTGGCGGCAAGCCGGGCAGCGATCCAGCCGCCAATGGCGCCGGCGCCGTATATCGTGATCGTCTCAAACATGGTGTGGGGAAGTGAAGCTGGGGGAGCCGGCCATGGCCTGGAGCGGTGCCAGCAGGGCTGTGCTGATCCGCAACGGCTGGCGCAGCCGCCAGTCCTGCGTGATGGCGTGCAGCCGTGCCGTGCCGTCCGTGGCCGTCAGCAGGAGCTCGGGCCGGTGGTCCCCGGGGAGCGCGAGCAGCTGCAGGCGGCCAAGCAGGCGGCGCGTCTGCCGGGCGACGGGGCCACCCGTGTCGAGCAGCCGCACCGCCGGGCCGGCAGCCGCTGCAATCGCTGCCCGGGCAAATACGTAGTGCGTGCAGCCCAGCACGATGGTGTCCATGGCGCCGGCGTCGCGGCCCAGCGGCCGCATGGCGTCCACGTAGCGCGTGCACAGGGCGCCGACTGCCGTATCGGAAGCCACCGCGGCCAAACCGCCTGTGGCAGCGTGTTCTATGGCGTCGGCCAGCCCGTCGCAGGGCTGGACCACACAGGTCACGTTGCCCGGCATCGCCGCAAGCAGCCGGGCAAAGCGGGCGCTGGCCGTGGTCGAGCGGGTCGCCATCACGCCCACGCGCCGCGTGCGCGTGGCCGCGGCTGCTGGCTTGAGCGCGGGCTCGACGCCAACAAAGGGCAAGTCCGCGTGCGCGCGGCGCAGGGCGTCGATGGCGACCGACGTGGCGGTGTTGCAGGCCACGACCAGTGCCTTGATTCCATGCGCCTCGCGCAGGTGCGCGGCGATGGCCTGGCTGCGCGCGCGCACGAACGCGTCGCTGCGTTCGCCGTAGGGCGCGCAGGCGTTGTCGGCCAGGTAGACGAAGCGTTCAAACGGCAGCGCCTGCTGCAGCGCATCCAGCACGCTGAGCCCGCCAATGCCGCTGTCAAAGACGCCTATGGGCGCGGTTGCGGTGGCTGGCATGGCATGGAGAAGATCGGCAGCAAGCGTCTGTTGCGTCATGGTGGCGGAAGGCTGCGTGGGCAACGTCCTGCGCCGGGCCGGTACGGCAGGGAAGCGGGCTGCCCATGCGCGCTGATTTGCGGGACGTCCGCGCTGCCGTGCATGGTACACCGGGCCGCTGCGGCAACAATACCTTGTTTGATTGCAGCTTGGGAGACGGTGCATGGCAAGCCCCAAAACGGTTTATGTTTGCAGCGGCTGCGGTGCCAGCAGCCCACGCTGGATGGGCAAGTGCCCCGCCTGCGGCAGCTGGAACTCGCTGGTGGAGACGCGCGCCGAGTCGCAGGCGCCGGCCCGCAACCGCCTGGGCGGCGGCGGCGCGGCGCTGGCGCCGACTGGCGGGGTCCAGATCCTGGCCGATATCCAGGCCGAGGACGTGGTGCGCGCGCCCACCGGGCAGCCCGAGCTGGACCGGCCGCTGGGCGGCGGCATGGTTGCTGGTGGCGTGGTCCTGATCGGCGGCGACCCGGGCATAGGCAAGTCCACGCTGCTGCTGCAGGCGCTGGACGGCCTGCAGCGCAGCGGCGCGACCACGCTCTACGTCACGGGCGAGGAAAGCGGCGCGCAGGTGGCGATGCGGGCACGGCGCCTGGGCCTGGGCGCGTCGCAGGTGCCCGTGCTGGCCGAGATCAACCTGGAAAAGATTTCCGCGGTGCTGCAGCGCCAGTCGCCGACGGTGGCGGTCATAGACTCCATACAAACCGTTTACTCCGACCAGCTCACCAGCGCGCCCGGAAGCGTGGCGCAGGTGCGCGAGTGCGCGGCGCACCTGACGCGCTGGGCCAAGGCCAGCGGTTCGGCCGTGGTGCTGGTGGGCCACGTGACCAAGGGCGGCCAGATTGCCGGCCCGCGCGTGCTGGAGCACATGGTTGACGCGGTGCTTTACTTCGAGGGCGACACGCACTCGCGCTTCCGGCTCATCCGCGCCATCAAGAACCGCTTTGGCGCGGTCAACGAGATCGGCGTCTTTGCCATGACCGAACGGGGGCTCAAGGGTGTGAGCAATCCCAGCGCCATCTTTCTCAGCCAGCACGCCGATCCGGTGCCCGGCTCCTGCGTGCTGGCCACGCTGGAAGGGACGCGCCCGATGCTGGTGGAGGTGCAGGCGCTGGTCGACGGCGCCGGCGCCGCGCCGCGGCGATTGTCGGTGGGGCTGGAACGCGACCGCCTGGCCATGCTGCTGGCGGTGCTGCATCGGCATGGCGGCATTGCAACCGGCGACCAGGACGTGTTTGTCAACGCGGTGGGCGGGGTGCACATCAGCGAGCCCGCTGCGGACCTGGCGGTGCTGCTGGCCATTGCCAGCAGCTTGCGTGGCGCGGCCCTGCCCAAGGGCTTTGTCGCCTTTGGCGAAGTGGGCCTGGCCGGCGAGCTGCGGCCCGCGCCGGGAGGCCAGGAGCGCCTGAAGGAAGCGGCCAAGCTGGGCTTTGCGATAGCCATCATTCCCAGCGCCAATGCACCCAGGCGCGGCGACGCGGTGCTCAAGGCGCTCACGATCCATGCGGTGGACCGCGTGGACCAGGCCATGGACCTGTTGCGCCAAATCGCCACGCGTTGAGCCTGACCCGTTCATGTGCTTTTCATCCAGCAACATTTGACGCACATGTGCAACCGAATATAATGAAGGCAGCGGTGGCACGCGAACCCAGTGTTGCGCAGCCGTGCGCTGCAAGTGCTGAATTCATGGCCTTGCAGCAACCGCCTCCAATCCGCGGGGCGCTGTCTTCCCAATGAAGGCGGTCGGAGGCACCGGCGCTGTCCTCAACCGGGGAGCACTCCGGTAGCCTGCTTTGGGCGTCTCACTCCCACCCTGTGTTTTGCCGTGCGCGTCGTGCCGTTGCACGACGGATCCTGTAACAAACACGGGCTGCCCCGAATGACGGGGAATTTCCAAGTCTCATTGACGCAACCCACTGTTTTCGCCAGGTGCCGTCCGGCGGACGCCGTCTTCCGGCACGGCGCTGAATTGCTTATGCAGGCGCCAGCGCGCCACCATCCACACACCATTCTTCTCTGACGCTGTTCTGTCGCTGCGCCCGATCGGGCCTGCGGCCGTCCGTGGCTTGAACCCGCGGGCGTAAACTGCGTTTCAAATACGTACAAGCAAACTCTCCATCTGCGGACGCGAGGTGTTTTTTATGGCGACCAAGATCAAACTCGAAAAAGTCACCAAGATATACGGTGACAGGCCGCAGCGCGGGCTGCGCATGCTCGATGAAGGCAAAAGCAACAAGGAGCTGCACGAGGCGGGCCACCCGGTAGGCTGCGTGGACGTCAGCTTCGAGGTCGAGGAAGGCGAACTGCTGGTGGTCATGGGCTTGTCCGGCAGCGGCAAGTCGACGCTGATCCGCTGCTTCAACCTGCTCAACAGCATCACGCGCGGACACCTGTACGTTGACGGCGAAGACATCACGCAGTATGGCCGCAAGCAGTTGCTGGACTACCGCCGGCGCAAGGTCTCCATGGTATTCCAGCACTTTGCCCTGTTCCCGTTTCGCACCGTGACCGACAACGCCGCTTACGGACTGGAAATGCAGGGCGTGTCCAGGGACGAGCGGCGCGCAAAGGCGCGCGAAGCGCTGGAGCTGGTGGGGCTGAAAGGCTGGGAAGACGCGTATCCAGGCCAGCTCAGCGGCGGCATGCAGCAGCGGGTGGGCCTGGCGCGCGCGCTGGCCGTGGAGTCCGACATCCTGCTCATGGACGAGGCATTCAGCGCGCTGGATCCGCTGATCCGGCGCGACATGCAGCGCGAGCTCATGCAGTTGCAGCAGAAAATGCGCAAGACCATCATCTTCATCACGCACGACCTGGACGAGGCGCTGGAGCTGGGCGACCGCATCGTGCTCATGCGCGACGGGCGGGTGGTGCAGACCGATACGCCCGAGCAGATCCTCAGCAACCCGGCCAACGAGTACGTCAGGCGCTTTGTCGAGCACGTGGACCTCTCGCGCGTGCTGCCCGCCAGCGCGGCGATGGTGCCGCCAACCGCGGTAGTCTTCGAGCGCGACGGTGCCCGCACGGCGCTGCACAAGATGAACGAGGTCGACTTCACCGTGGGCTTTGTCGTCAAGCGGGACTACACCTACTGCGGCACCATCGGCATCGACGTCGTGGAGCGCGCGGTGCGCTCCCGCGCCCAGACCATGGACGGCCTGTACGAGGAAACGCCGCCCATCCGGCTCGATACGCCGCTGGCCGATGTCATCGCCATGGTTGCCACCTGGCCGTTTGCTGAGGCGGTGGTCGATGAAGACACGGGCAAGCTGCTCGGCATCGTCACGCGAACCAGCGTGCTGACCGTGCTGGCCGACAACGTCAACAACCAGGCGGACGATGGCACCGATGAGGCATCCGGGCCGGCGCCGGCCACCGCGACTTCTGCCGCAGGCGACACGGAGGTTGCGGCATGAATTTCACCGTTCCAAAGTTTCCGCTGGCCAAGCTGATCGACAACGGGCTGGCCTGGCTGACCGAGCAGATTGCCGCCGTCACGCACGCACTGAGTGCCGGCGTGGGCACCGCCATTGACGGGCTGACCGCCAGCCTGCTGTGGTTGCCGCCGTGGGTGCTGATTGCCATCGTCGTGGCCATTGCCTGGCGCACCGCCGGCCGCAAGGTCGGCATCTGGAGCGCCGCCGGGCTGCTGCTGCTGTGGAACCTGCGCCTGTGGGATGCCACGGTAGCCACCTTCACGCTGGTGCTGATTTCCACTTTCATTGCCGTGGCCATCGGCCTGCCGGTGGGCATTGCTGCCGCGCTCAACCAGCGCGTGCGCAAGATGGTCGTGCCGATCCTGGACTTCATGCAGACCATGCCGGCCTTTGTCTACCTGATCCCGGCCATCCCGTTCTTTGGCCTGGGCGTGGTCTCGGCCAGCGTGACAACGGTCATCTTTGCCACGCCGCCGGCGATCCGGCTCACCATCCTGGGCATCACGCAGGTGCCCGAGGAACTGGTGGAAGCCGCCGACGCGTTTGGTTCCAGCCGCTGGCAAAAGCTGTTCAAGGTACAGCTGCCCATGGCGGTGCCGACCATCATGGCCGGCGTCAACCAGACCATCATGCTGGCGCTGTCCATGGTCGTCATTGCCGCCATGATCGGCGCTGGCGGCCTGGGCGGCGAAGTCTGGCGCGCCATCCAGCGGCTGCAGCCGGGCAAGGGTTTTGAAGCGGGGCTCGCCATCGTGGTGCTGGCCATGATCCTGGATCGCATCACGCAACGCATCGGTCAGCGCAAGTATTGACCGCAATGCAAGCGGGTCCCCATGTTTTTTCTTACTGACGGAGGTAGCGCATGCGCACTCGAACTTTTATCAAATCACTGACGCTGGGCGCCGCGGCGGCAACGCTGGGGTTCGCTTCGGTCGCCGCCAATGCCAAGGACACGATCACGCTGGGCTATGTCGAATGGGACAGCTGCTCGGCCGCGACCAACGTCGCGCGGGTCGTGCTGGAGGACGCCGGCTACAACGTCAAGACGCTGGCCGTCACCGGGGCCCTCATGTTCGAGGGGCTGGCCAACGGCGACCTGGACGCGATCGTCTGCGCCTGGCTGCCGACCACGCACGAGGACTATTACGCCAGGGTCAAGGACCGGGTGGAAAACCTGGGCGCCAACATGGAGAGCGCCGACCTGGGGCTGGCCGTGCCCGATTATGTCGAGTTCAGCTCGATCAAGGACCTGGCCGACAAGGACGTGGCCAAGTCGCTGAACAACAGGATCATCGGCATCGACCCGGGCGCCGGCCTCATGCGCCTGACAGCCAAGGTGATCGAGCACTATGAGCTGCCAGAAACGCTTGTGGAAGGCTCTGACGCGACCATGACCGCGGTGCTGGCCAACGCCATCCGGCAGGAAAAGCCGGTTGTGGTCACCAGCTGGAAGCCGCACTGGATGTGGGCAACCTGGGACCTGCGCTACCTGGACGACCCGGACAACGTCTACGGTGACCCGGACGAGATCGACACACTGGTGCGCAAGGGACTCAAGGAAGACCATCCCAAGGCCTACGCGGTGCTGGACGCCATCAAGATCGATGGCGATGCGCGTGGTGCGATCATGGTGGCTGACCGCGAGGACGACACCGACCCGGTTGCCAACGCGCGCAAGTGGGTCGAGGACCACGCCGAGATCACCAGCAAGTGGTTGCAAGCTGGCGAGGACTGATGCGCTCCGGCCATCAGGCACACGAGAAATGGCCGCGTGAGCGGCCGTTTTTTTGCCTGATGGGCAAGCGAACGTTGGGCGTCAAGCGTTCAGCGTCCAGTGTCTGCCCCGCCACGCTCAACGCTGGACGAACTTCGCTCAACCTCTCCAAAGCGCCGGCGGCCCCGGTGCCGCGGCCTTGCGGCTTAAAATGTAGCCGCGCGCCCGGCCCGCTGATCGGGCTGAGTCGTCCTTTGCCATCCCGCCCCACCTCGAGACCGACACCCATGACTGCAGCTGTTCCTCCCCTGTCCGACCGCGACGGAAAAATCTGGATCGATGGCCAGATGGTTGACTGGCGCGACGCCAAGATCCACGTCCTCACGCACACGCTGCACTATGGTTGCGGGGCATTTGAAGGCGTCCGTGCCTACGAGGCGGACGGCGGCACGGCCATCTTTCGGCTGGAGGACCACACCCGGCGCCTGTTCAACAGCGCCAAGATCCTGCGCATGGAGATTCCGTTCAGCCAGGACGAGATCAACCAGGTGCAAAAGGATGTGGTGCGCGCCAACCAGCTCAAGAGCTGCTACGTGCGGCCGCTGGTCTGGCTGGGCTCGGAAAAGCTGGGCGTCAATCCGCGCGGCAACACCGTGCACGTCATGGTCGCCGCCTGGGCCTGGGGCGCCTACCTGGGCGAAGAGGGCATGAAAAAGGGCATTCGCGTCAAGGTCAGCAGCTACACGCGCCACCACGTCAACATCACCATGACGCAGGCCAAGACGGTGAGCAACTACACCAACTCCATCCTCGCCAACCTCGAAGCCACCGACAACGGCTACGACGAGGCCCTGCTGCTCGATGCCGCCGGCTTTGTTGCCGAGGGCTCCGGCGAAAACGTCTTCATCGTGCGCGACGGCGTCGTCTACACCCCCGACCTCTCGGCCGGTGCGCTCAACGGCATCACGCGCAACACCGTCGTGCACATTTGCGAGGATCTGGGCATCAAGCTGGTTGAAAAGCGCATCACCCGCGACGAGTGCTACATCGCCGACGAAATGTTCTTCAGCGGCACGGCGGCAGAAGTCACGCCCATCCGTGAGCTGGACGGACTGCAAATCGGCGCCGGCCAGCGCGGCCCGGTCACGGAGAAAATCCAGGCCGCCTTCTTTGACATCACCAGCGGCCGCAACAGCAAATACGCGCACTGGCTGGCACGCGTCTGACCGCTTCCGGAGTTTCAAGAGATGAATGCACGCGTTCCCCCCGTGATCGAGCTCTCGCCCGATGACCTCACGCCCAAGGGCGAAATCTACTGCCCGCACCCCAAGGCCGGCATGCAGCGCTGGGACACGCACCCCCGCGTCTTCCTGCACATGACCGAAGAAGGCGTGATGTGTCCGTATTGCGGGACGAGGTATCGGATGAAACCCGGCCAGAGCCGCCCACGTTGACCATCGCCCGGTCGGCCCGGGCCAGTGGCCACCATGCAGGCCACGGCGACGAAGCATGGCGCGGCAGGCGGCAATTGCGCCGTGGTTGGCGTCGAGGAACGCCTACCGCATGGGCCGCTGAGGTTCCAATTGTTCCGAAACGCGCTGCCAGAGCAACACCACGAACCACAAAGGCAGCCCTATGGCGGCGTCGCGCAGCGCGGAATTGAGGCTGATTGCTATCAATAGCCCGACCATGGCCATCACGCCCAGGCCGCCGTCCGCGTGACGCTGCCGCCAGCGGGCGGGCAAGCTGGCCGCGATCATTGCCAGGAACAGAAACACACCGGGAATTCCTGCTTGCATGCCCATCCACAGAAAATCATTGTGCGGCATGTTGAGGTAGCGTATGTTTTTCGGAGCACGCTCTCGCCATATGGTGTTCCAGCTGCCGATGCCGTTGCCAGTGACAGGGTGCCGTCTGATCATCCGGCTTGTTTCAACGTACATGATGTAGCGCAGTCCCCAGCTTGTTTCAGACACGTGGACAGGGTCTTGGCGCGCTTTCATGACCTGTGAAATGCCGATGGTTACATGGTCTCGTACGGAGGGTGTCAATACGCCTGCTGCTATCAGGGCCAGTGCGACAGCAGCCAATAATGATGTCCATTTGGGCTTGGTCCTGATTGAACACACGACGCCAACCAGGATCCCGGCCATCAAGATCATCCAGGCGGTGCGTGAATGCAGTATCACAGCGAGAACAAAGAGGATTACGGCCAGCATGATCAGGCTGATGATGGTGGTTGCTGCGGACATGCGCGGCAGAAGAATGAGGATGCTGGTGGCAGTAACGGCCAGAAGGATGGCGGTCGCTATGGATTTGTTGTTGGTGTATTGAAGGGCGCCGTGCCAGAGTGCGAGATCGGGTAATCCGACAACGTGGTTCATGATTATGAGGATGAGCACCAGGATCAAGCTTGCGGTAAAGCCACGCACCGCCATCAAAACTTCCTTTCGATCGAGCATCACCACAGCAGCCAGGGTCAGCACGATACGAAAGGTATGTCCGGCATTGGATGCGGTTTCTGGATAATGCGCTCCGGTCACCAGAATGACGGTGAACCAGCCCATAAACAGGAGGGCCGGCCACCAATGGGGACTGGTGCGCAGCCTCTTTTGGCGTGCCCGCCAAGTGTTGCTGTCCAGCGCAAGTGTGAGCAACAGCCCGAGGAGGCCAACGTAATTGAGGCTGATGGAAAAAAAGACAAACAGGCCCCACAAGAAGGCCGCCCAGCCGACCGCAGCATGCCGTGCCGTGGAGGCGGGTTGCATGGTGGCGGGTGACGGAGGTGTGGTCGGAGTGAACTGATGAAGCTGAGGCATGAAATCTTGCTTGCCGGGTCAATGGGCAGGTGCCATTGACTGCGGGACAAGCGTGTATTGAAACGTGCTGGAGTATCGGCCTTGACGCTGGCATTGACCTTGGTTTTCAAACCCGGTTAAGGGCAGGGGCCAAACGGTTGCAAAATGGAATCATGGGATCACAGGCAGGGCGTGATCCGTGCTTGATCATGGGCGCTTTGCGATGCGTCACTCGAAACGGCAACGTAGATGCTGCTGCAATAACGCTTCATGATTTTTGCCGGAATCGTGCGCGTGAAGCCGCCGAACATGAGCCAGGGACGCGGGTCAGGGTTTCAGCCAAAAGTTTGTTGGTTCAAATGTCGCGCGCCAGTTGTTCTGCGTCGCCTGTGTAGGCAGACGGCGTGAGCGCCAGCAGGCGGTCTTTTTCAGCCTGGGGAATATCCAGCGTGTTGATCAATGCGTGCAGCGCTTCGCGTGTGACGGCGTGGCCGCGCGTCAGTGCCTTGAGCTTTTCGTAGGCGCCGGGGATGGCAAAGCGGCGCATGACCGTCTGTATGGGCTCGGCCAGCACTTCCCAGGCCTGGTCCAGGTCGGCGGCCAACGCTGCCGCGTTCAGTTGCAGCTTGTCCAGGCCCTTGCCGATCGCGTCCTGTGCCAGCACCGCATGCCCCAGCGCCACGCCCATGTTGCGCAGCACGGTGGAGTCGCTCAGGTCGCGCTGCCAGCGGCTGATCGGCAGTTTCTCGGCCAGGTGGCGCAGCAGCGCGTTGGACAGGCCGAGGTTGCCCTCGGCGTTTTCAAAGTCTATGGGGTTGACCTTGTGCGGCATGGTCGAGGAGCCGGTCTCGCCTTCCCTGACCTTCTGCTTGAAGTAGCCCAGGCTGATGTAGCCCCACAGGTCGCGCGCCAGGTCGATGCAGATGGTGTTGGCGCGGGCGATGGCGTCGAACAGCTCGGCGATGCCGTCGTGCGGCTCGATCTGCGTGCTGTAGCGCTGGAATGCCAGGCCCAGCCCGTCGGGTGGCGCGGCCTCGACGACTTGCCGGGCAAAGGCGGGCCAGTCCAAGTCGGGCCGTGCCGCCCGGTGCGCGTTGTAGTTGCCCACGGCACCGTTCATCTTGGCGCGCAGCGGCACGGCGGCGATCTGGGCCCGGGCATGCTGCAGCCGCACGGCAAAGTTGGCCATTTCCTTGCCCACCGTGGTGGGCGTGGCCGCCTGGCCATGCGTGCGGCCGAGCATGGCCACGCCGGCATGGGCATGTGCCAGCTGGCGCAGGCGCGCCAGCGTCGCGTCCAGCGCCGGCAGCAGCACCTGCTCGCGTGCGGCTTGCAGCTGCAGCGCGTGGCTGGTGTTGTTGATGTCCTCGCTGGTGCAGGCGAAGTGGACGAATTCCGCGTGCGCCTGCAGCTGCGGCCAGCGCGCCAGTCTGGACCGTATCCAGTACTCGACGGCCTTGACGTCGTGGTTGGTTGTTTGCTCCAGCTCCTTGATGGCTGCGCCGTCGGCCTGGGAGAAGTCCTGCCAGAGCAGCGCCAGTTCGGCGCATGTTGCCGGCGGCAGCGGCTCGAACCCGGCAAAGCCGGCGCGCGACAGCGCGGTGAACCAGACGATTTCAACGCGCACCCGCTGGCGCAGGAAACCCCATTCGCTCATGATGGGGCGCAGGGCAGAAAGCCGTGCCGCGTAACGGCCATCCAGCGGGGACAGGGCAAGCAGCGAATCGATGGGCATGCCGCGATTGTAGAAAGTCCGCTGCCGTTAAACTGGAATGGCCTGCAAGGCGCCTATTTGCACCAAGGAGGGTCAAGGATATGTCCATGCGGTTGCTGGGTTCGCTCACGAGCCCCTATGTGCGCAAGGTGCGCATCGTGCTGTCGGAAAAGTCGCTGGCGTGCGAGTTCGTGGTCGAGGACGTGTGGCACGCGGATTCGCAGATCAGCCGGTACAACCCGCTGGGCAAGGTGCCGTGCCTGCTGCTTGATGACGGGCGCAGCCTCTACGATTCGCGCGTCATCGTGGCCTATCTTGACACGCTGGCGCCGGCGCCGCGGCTCATTCCGCCGGAACATGGCACCGAGATCGGCGTGTGGGAGGCGCTGGCCGATGGCATGCTGGACGCCGCCATTTTGGCGCGCCTGGAACAGACCTGGCCCGGGCGCAGCGCAGGCGAGCGCAGCGATGCCTGGATTGCCCGTCAAATGCAGAAGATCGACGCCGCGCTGGCTGCCATGGCGAGGCGGCTGGGCGCGCAGCCCTGGTGCGTGCCGGACGCCGGCTTTACCTTGGCGGATGTGGCGGCAGGCTGTGCGCTGGGCTACCTGGACCTGCGTTTTCCCGGACTGGACTGGCGCGGGCAGCATGCGGCGCTGGGCCGTCTTCTGGACAAGCAGCTGGCCCCGCGTGCCAGCTTTGCGCAAACCAAGCCGGGCTGAGCGGCGCCGCTGCGCGAATAAAAGCGCTGCCGGAGCGACCTGAGGCGAAGGAGGAGGAGGGAGGGATGAGGAATTGCACCTCAGGCTTTCTGCCGTCTCGTGGAGACAGCAGGCTCGGCAGCAGGAAACATGTGATGCGCGATCGCATCCGATGTTCTCTGGGACGCTGAGCAGAACCTGAAGTTCCGCCCCCGTTGGCGTGGTTGTGTAAAAGAGTGCGTACATGGGCCCGCAGCGCGTGGGTCATCTTGGCGCCTGTGGCGAGCGCTCAGGCAAAGTGGTCAAAGCCCAGGTATTGCCGTGGATCCAGTTCGCTGCCGTCTGGCCGCTGCAGGCGCAGCGCGGAGCCGGCCTCGATGTGCCCGATGCGGCTGGCCGGCGTGCCGCTGGTCGCTGCCGCGCGCAGGACCTTGTCGCGCTGCGCGGCCGCGGCGGTAAACAGGAGTTCGTAGTCGTCGCCGCCGGCCAGCGTGGTCGCCAGCAGCCGGTCCTGCGGGATGGAGCCTGCGCCTTGCCCAGATGCGCCGGTAGCGGCGGTTTCCAGCACGGCTTGTGCGTCGATGCGGGCGCCAACGCCACTGGCTTGCAGGATGTGCTGCAGGTCACCCAGCAGGCCGTCGCTGACGTCTATGGCGCTGCTGGCCACGCCGCGCAGCGCCACGCCCAGCGCCAGCCGGGGCGTGGGGCGCTCCAGCCGCTGGCGCGCGGCGTGCAGGACGTCGGGCGGCAGGCGCCATTCCTGGCGCAGCGCGCCCAGTGCCAGGCGTGCCTGGCCCAGCGTGCCGCTGACCCAGACGTCATCACCGAGCTGCGCGCCGGAGCGGCGCAGCGCCTCGCCGGGCGGCACCAGGCCAAGCACGGTGATGCTGAGGGTCAGCGGACCGGCGGTGGTATCGCCGCCCACCAGCGGGCAGCCGTGCGTGCCGGCCAGCGCGAGCAGCCCGCTGCTGAAGGCCTCCAGCCAGGCGGGGTCGGCCGCACGCTCGGGAGGCAGCGCCAGCGCCAGCGTGAATGCCAGCGGGCTGGCACCCATGGCGGCCAGGTCGCTCAGGTTGACCGCCAGCGCCTTGTGCCCCAGGCCAGACGGGTCGGCATCGGGCATGAAATGCCGGCCTTCAACCAGCATGTCGCTGCTGATGGCCAACTGCTGTCCCGCCGCGGGCGCCAGCAGCGCGCAATCGTCACCCACGCCCAGGACCACCTGCGCGCTGCCGGTGGCCTTGCGCTTGAAGTAACGATCGATGAGGTCGAATTCACCCATGCTGCGGGTCCGTGCGAGTTGGGCCCGGGCTTTTCGGCTGGCGGTCCGGCGGACGCGGACGCAGGCGGCTGATCCCGGAGGTGAGCCGTCGCACGCGGCTCGAGCGGCGCCGGGCCGCCTCGAGGAAAGCCAGCATGAGCGGCGTGCTGTCCAGTGTGTCCGGGTCGGCTGCGCGGGTCTCTCCATGGGTGTGGAATTCCGGGTGCCATTGCACGCCCATGACAAAGGGGTAGTCGCTGTGCCGGATGGCTTCGGGCACGCCGTCGGCCGGGCTGCGCGCCTCGATGACGATGCCCGTGCCGGGCTGGTTCACGCATTGATGGTGGATGCTGTTGACCCGGTGCGGCCCCTGGCCGTAGATGCGCGCCAGCCGCGAGCCCGACTCAAAGCGGACGTCGTGCGTGAGCCCGTCGTAAAGCGCCAGGTCCTGGTGCGCGATGGCCCCGGGCCATTGTGTCGGAATGTCCTGCACCAGCGTGCCACCAAAGTAGACGTTGATGAGCTGGCAGCCCCGGCACACGCCCAGGACCGGCTTGCGCGCGCCCATGAAGCCGCGCAGCAGGTCCAGTTCGTACTCGTCCCGGATGGGGTCGCTGTCGGTGTGCTCCATCCACGGCGTGGCGCCGTAGGTTTCAGCGCAGACGTCCACGCCGCCCTGCAGCACGAGTCCGTCCAGCTGCTCGACCAGGTCGTCCAGCAGCGGCCGCCGGCGCATGCTGACCAGCGGCTTGTCTATGAACGGGATCATCAACGCCACCACGCCATGCGACATGATCCACTGCGCCAGGTTGCTCTCCAGGTACTGGAGCCGCTTCTGCGGCAATCCGGTGCCTGGCGGCGGGCGGTGCAGCAGGCGGGCAGATATGCCGATGCGCAAGGTCATGATGAAATCGGTGTGTGGCGTGCCGCAGTGAGGTCATGCGCCTGGGCGGGATGGGTCGGCCCGGTCATGGCAGAAGTCTGTCCGGGGGCGGCGTTGTCGAAACCGGGCAGTTGCTGCAGCGGTTGTGCAGCGCGGCCGGGCGGCATCGGCCCGTCAGTGCAATACCGCCGGCGTCACGGCGCCTGCTCCAAGTGAAAATGGTGGGATGGGCACGTCAAACTGCTCGCCATCCTCGGCCACGCAAAAATAGCTGCCGTGCATGGTGCCGCTGGCGGTGTGCAGGTGGCAGCCGCTGGTGTATCGGAACGCCTCGCCAGGCCGGAGCAATGGTTGCTGGCCGACCACGCCCAGCCCCCTGACCTCCCGGGTCAGGCCGCCGCTGTCCTGCACCACCCAGTGACGGGCAATCAATTGCGCTGCAATGTCACCGATATTGCGGATCGTGACGGTGTAGCTGAACGCGTAGGCATCCTCTTGCGGCGCCGATGCGGCAGCCTCCAGGGTTGATTGAACGTCTACGGAGAACTGGTACTTTGTCATGATGCCTGATGGTAACCGCATCATTGCGCACGGCGGCGCCAGGTCATGCACGCTGGGCTGGCGCAGGCGCGGCGCCGGCATTCAGGAGGTTGGTCGTATTGCGTCCAGCGTCCAGCGGATAAGACCGTCCAGCGTATAGCGAACAGGCCGTCCAGCGTACAGCGAATCATCGCGGCGCAGCCGCAGTCATTGCAGCCGCGCGGCGGCGCGGTCATCAATGCGCGAGCAAGGTCCTGCGCCACGCTCAGCGCTGTGCGATCGAGCGCATAGCGTGGCCACCAAAATGGCGTGCTTGTGCAAACTTGGCTTTTCCTTTGATCACAACAAGATATGCACACCAAGCAGCGTTCGACTGCTGAATCCAGGTTCATTCTCAACCTCTGGGACAATGCGGGCATGAGCACGACCTACCGCATTGCGCCGTCCGTCCTGGCGGCAGACATGGCACGCCTGGGCGAGGAAGTGGCCACGGTCATTGCCGCCGGCGCAGACTGGATCCACCTGGACGTCATGGACAACCACTACGTGCCCAACCTGACCTTTGGTCCGCCGGTGTGCGAGGCGCTCAAGCCGTACGCGGTGCGCAAGGATGGGGCTGCCGTGCCGCTGGACGTGCACATGATGGTGCAGCCGGTCGATGCGCTGGCGCAGGCCTTTGCCCGGGCTGGCGCCACGTCCATCAGCTTCCACCCCGACGCGGTCATCCATGCGCACCGCAGCGTGCAGGCGATCAGGCAGGCCGGCTGCCAGGTGGGGCTGGTCTTCAACCCGGCCACGCCGCTGGACGTGCTGGACTGGCTCATCGACGAGATCGACCTGGTGCTCATCATGAGCGTGAACCCCGGTTTTGGCGGGCAGACGTTCATAGACAGCGCGTTGCGCAAGCTGGCCGAGGCGCGCCGGCGCATAGACGCCAGCGGCCGCGATATCCGGCTGCAGGTCGATGGCGGCATCAAGCCCGACAACATCCGTCGCGCAGCGGACGCGGGGGCCGACACCTTTGTCGCCGGCAGCGCCATTTTTGGCGCGCCAGACTACGCGGAGGTCATTGCCCGGATGCGTGCGGCGCTCGCCGCCGGATGAGCCGCATGAATCGCATCACGGCTTGATGTAGGCGTAACCGTCCTGGTACTGGAGCTGGCCGATGCGCGCCACGCCCGACTGCACGAACTCGGCGTCCAGGATGAACGCATCCTCGCTCAGACCCCGGGTCTCCAGCGTGTTGCGGCAGACCTCAAAATGGACGCCACGCGCCGTGAGTGCGCTGACCAGCGACGCGTACTCGATGTTGTCGTCTTTCGCGTCCCTGGCGTCGTTCATCAGGAAGTCGATGCCGCTGGCGTGCGTGACGACAATGATCCGGGTGTCCGGCGCTGCGTCCAGGTGGTTGCGAATGTTGCGCAGCGCACCCGTGGCCTGCGCCTCGGTGTCGTTGACGTGGTAGACCACCTTGACCGCGTCCTTGTCCTTGCCCTGCGCCATGGCGCCGGCCGTGGCAGCCAGCAGCCCGGAGGCCACCAGTCCCCGGCGGCGTGTCAGCTTGCGTCTGTCGCTCATGTCCGATCCTTGTTTGTCAATGGCCAAAACGAATATAGCAAAGGCCATCGTGGCCTGCGTCTTTGACCTGGACGGTACGCTGGTCGATACGCTGGACGATTTTGTCCGCGCGCTGAACCGCATGATGCGGCAGATCGGTCGCGCGCCGCTGCCGCGCGAGGCGGTGGGCTGCATGGTCGGCAAGGGAAACGAGTTCCTGCTCCGCTCGGCGCTGGCCTGGCCCGATCCGCCGGTGGGTTCCGCAGCGTCCGCTGCAGATGAAGACCTCCATCGTACTGCGCAGGAACTTTATCTGTCAGCGTACCGCGCGCTCAATGGCGTGCACAGCACCGTGTTTCCCGACGTCGTCCCCACGCTGGAGGCGCTGCGCGCGCGTTCGCTGCCGTTGGCCTGCCTGACCAACAAGCCGCTCAACGACGCGCGCGTCCTGCTTGATGCCAAGGGGCTGGGCGGTTACTTCGACCATGTTTTTGGCGGCGACAGCTTTGCCCGCAAGAAGCCCGACCCGCTGCCGTTGCAGCAGACATGCAAGGCGCTGGGCGTTGCGCCCAGGCACACGCTGATGGTGGGTGACTCCGTCAACGACGCGGCGGCGGCGCGTGGCAGCGGCTGCCCGGTCGCGCTGGTCAGCTACGGCTACAACCACGGCCGGCCAGTGCGTGAGATAGACGCGGATTTCCACCTTGATGGACTGACGGAGTTGCTGGACATACTCGGGGGTGGGACCTGAGGGCAGGCGGGCCCGCCTGCCATCTTGTCTTGAGCGATTGCCGGGATATGGGTGGATTGGTTTTTGTTCGCGGTTGCCGGGATATGCGCCCGGCGGCGCAGTCACTTTCTTTGTTTCGCCAAAGAAAATAACCAAAGCTCGCGCCAGTGCGCGGCACATTTTTTGGTGACTTGCCGCAAAGGCGACCCTGCTGTCGCGCCCTGCGGGTTCCCTGCGGTGCTCGGGCCAGGCAGCCGCTGCGGAACTCGCTGCGCACGCCCTGACGGGCGTGCTCCGCTCAGAGCTTGAGAATGAATTGATCGCGCCCGAGAGGATCGCCAAAGCCCGTCCAATCAAGACGCAAAGCGCAGGCATAGCTTGGGCTATGGCGAGCATTTGCAACGCAGAGTGGGCGGGTTTGGGCGGTCAAAGCGGGCATGAGGGATTCTTTCTCAAGCTCTCAGACAACCGCAGCGAGTCAGTTCACGCGGCAAGGCCATTGCGCCAAGCCTTGCTGCTGCCTGGCCCTGCGCTCCTCGGCGCGACAGAAGGGAGTGCAAGACAGGGGAACAGGTGTGCTTGGCCCACAGACAGTTCCAGCCAATGCCGCGCAGCGGCGAGGCGTGGCTCTTCAACCCCCTGTGCCCGTGCCGAGAAGCGCAGGGCCTGCGGTGGGCAGGAGCAGCGCAGCATGCTCCTGCATCGTCCTCATGCTCACTGTGGTTGTCTGAGCGCAGCGTTTGCGCAAGCAAACGCGAAGCGAGTTCCACAGTGCCACCGCAGGACTGAGCATCGCAGGTTGCCCGCAGCCTTGCTGCGGGTCACGGGCTTGGGGTCGCCTTCTTTGGCTTACCTTTCTTGGCGAAACAAGAAAGGTAAGTGCGCTGCCGGGCGCACATCCCGGCAAACCACACAGCTGACAAAAACCGCCTTTCACTATCCGGCAAATCTCTTCGACACAACCACTGCCGCCCGCGGATGCGAAGACGACATCCTGCGCTGCCGGGCGCACATCCCGGCCCCGGACACCCACACCCAGCTCTGTTAAACTCCCCCCGCATGTTCGCCAACTTCTTCGCCAACCGCATCCCGGGCCGCGCTGCCCAGGGGGCCTGGCGTTGGCGCAAGCCTGCCGTTGACCTGTGACTCGGCACCCGCAACGGGTGCCCGGAAGCGACAACCGAAATCGGTCGCAATCGTTTTCCAGGTGGATGACCGGCCGGTCATCCAGCTTGCAACAAAGGCTTGTTTCCCGTGTTGACCGAACTTGAATTCAACAGCCTGGCGGACCAGGGCTACAACCGCATTCCGCTCATGGTGGAAACCCTGGCCGACCTGGATACGCCGCTGTCGCTGTACCTGAAGCTGACCGGTGGACCCGGCCATGCGCCCTACAGTTTCCTGCTTGAATCGGTGGTTGGCGGCGAACGCTTTGGTCGCTACAGCTTCATCGGCCTGCCTGCGCGCACCATCCTGCGGGCCCGCGGCTTTGGCGCAGACGCCGTGACCGAGGCGCTGACCGACGGTGCCGTGGTTGAATCCGCTGCCGGCAACCCGCTTGATTTCATCGCCGCCTACCGGCAGCGCTTCCAGGTTGCGCTGCCCGCCGGCCTGCCGCGGTTTTGCGGTGGCCTGGCCGGCTATTTTGGCTACGACACGGTGCGCCACATCGAGCCCAGGCTGGCTGGCACCTGTCCACCCGACACGCTGGGCACGCCAGACATCCTGCTCATGCACAGCGAGGAACTGGCCGTCATCGACAACCTGTCGGGCAAGCTGTACCTCATCGTCTATGCCGACCCGGCGCAACCGGAGGCGCATGCGCAGGCGCGCCGGCGCCTGCGCGCGCTGCGCGAGCGCCTGCGCGACCCCGTGGCCATCCCGCGCATCGCGCCCACGGCCACGCGCGAGACCGAGCGGGCCTTTGCCAAGGAGGACTTCCTGGCAGCGGTGCGGCGCGCCAAGGCGCTGATCGCCGACGGAGACTGCATGCAGGTGGAGGTGGGCCAGCGCGTCAGCAAGCCGTACACCGGGGCGCCGCTGTCGTTGTACCGCGCGCTGCGGTCGCTGAACCCGTCGCCGTACATGATCTATTACGACTTTGATGATTTTCATGTCGTCAGCTCGAGCCCGGAAATCCTGGTGCGCCAGGAGCAGGTGCCCGGCGGCGTCAAGGTGACGATACGGCCGCTGGCCGGCACGCGGCCGCGCGGTAGCACGCTGGATTCAGACCGGGAGATAGAGCAGGAACTGCTGGCCGACCCCAAGGAGCGCGCCGAGCACGTCATGCTGATTGACCTGGCGCGCAACGACATCGGCCGCATCGCGCAGACCGGGACGGTGCAGGTGACGCAGGCGTTCGGCGTCGAGCGCTACAGCCATGTCATGCACATCGTCAGCAACGTCGAAGGCCTGCTGCAGGACGGGCTGACCGCCATGGACGTGCTCAAGGCCACGTTTCCGGCCGGCACGCTCTCGGGCGCGCCCAAGGTGCGCGCCATGGAGCTGATAGACGAGCTGGAGCCGGTCAAGCGCGGCATCTACGGCGGCGCCTGCGGCTACTGGAGCTACGCCGGCGACATGGACCTGGCCATCGCGATCCGCACCGCCATCGTCAAGGACGGCGTCATGCACGCACAGGCGGCTGCCGGCATCGTGGCCGACAGCGACCCGGAAATGGAGTGGCGCGAGACCGAGCACAAGGTGCGCGCGCTGCTGCGCGCCAGCGAGCTGGTCGAGGAGGGGCTGGAATGACCCGGACAGGCGATTCGCACCGGGTCCGGCACTGCGAGACCATGGTTGAGGTGCGGGCGCACATCGATGCGCTGGACGCGCGCATCGTGCCGCTGGTTGCCGCGCGCAGCCCGTATGTGGCGCAGGCCGGCCGCATCAAGCAAAGCGCCGACGAGGTGCACGACCAGCCGCGCATCAACGCCATCATCGCCCGCGTGCGCAAGCTGGCCATTGAGCACGGTGCGCCACCGGACATTGTCGAGGCGACGTGGCGCGCGATGATCGCGGCGTCCATGGAATTCGAGCACGCCGAATTTGCACGCCTGCACGACCAGGACAAGCCATGAACGTTCTGATGATCGACAACTACGACAGCTTCACGTACAACATCGTGCAGTACCTGAGCGAGCTGGGCGCCAGCGTCACCACCGTGCGCAACGACGCGATCACGCTGGAGCAGATGCAGGCGCTGTTCGATGACGGCGGTTTTGCGCGGCTGTGCATCTCACCGGGTCCGTGCACGCCGGCCGAGGCGGGCATCTGCGTGCCGGTCATCCGGCATTTTGCCGGCAAGCTGCCCATACTGGGCGTCTGCCTGGGGCACCAGGCCATAGGCGTGGCGTTTGGCGGCCAGGTCGTGCGCGCGCGCACGCTGATGCACGGCAAGACCAGCGTCATCACGACCACGCAGCAGGGCGTGTTTGCCGGGTTGCCCGAGCAATTTACGGTCAACCGCTACCACTCGCTGGCCATCGATCGCGCGAGCTGCCCGAAGGTGCTGGACATCACGGCCTGGACCGACGACGGAACGATCATGGGCGTTCGCCATTCGGGGCTGGGGCCCGACGTGCGCCTGGAAGGGGTGCAGTTCCACCCCGAGAGCATCCTCAGCGAGCACGGCCATGCCTTGCTGCGCAATTTTCTCGACACCGACCAAGCCTCATGACCATCACGCCACAAGAAGCGCTGCAGCGCACCATAGAGCACCGCGAGATCTTCCACGACGAGATGCTGGACCTCATGCGCATGATCATGGCCGGCGAGATCTCGCCGCTCATGGTCGCGGCCATCACCACCGGGCTGCGCGTAAAAAAGGAGACCATAGGCGAGATCAGCGCGGCGGCGCAGATCATGCGCGAGCTCTCGATCAAGGTGGATATTGCCGACAAGACGCACCTGGTCGACGTGGTCGGTACCGGCGGGGACGGCTCGCGCACCTTCAATATCAGCACCTGCGCCATGTTCGTTGCCGCAGCCTGCGGCGCGCGGGTTGCCAAGCACGGCGGCCGCAGCGTGTCCAGCAAGTCCGGCAGCGCCGACGTGCTGGAAGCGCTGGGCATGCCGCTCACGCTTGCGCCCGGACAGATCGCGCGCTGCGTGGCCGAGACCGGCGTGGGCTTCATGTTTGCGCCCAACCACCATCCGGCCATGAAGAACGTGGCGGCCATCCGCCACGAGATGGGCGTCAAGACCTTCTTCAACATCCTGGGCCCGCTCACCAACCCGGCCGCAGCGCCCAACATCCTCATGGGGGTCTTCCACCCGGACCTGGTCGGAATCCAGGTGCGCGCGCTGCAGCGGCTCGGTGCCGAGCACGCGCTGGTCGTCTGGGGCCGCGACGGCATGGACGAGGTCAGCCTGGGCGCGGCCACGCTGGTGGGCGAACTCAAGGACGGCAAGGTGCGTGAATACGACATCCACCCCGAGGACTTCGGCCTGCGCATGCAAAGCAACCGCAGCATCCGCGTGGCCACGGCGCAGGAGTCGCTGGCCATGCTGCGCGGCGTGCTGGACAACCGGGAGGGTGCGGCCACGAGCATCGTCATCTTCAACGCCGGCGTGGCGCTTTACGCCGCCGGCGTGGCCCCGGATATTGCGCAGGGCATCGACAGCGCGCGCGCGGCGATTGAATCGGGCGCGGCCCGGACCAAGCTGGACCAGGTGGTCGCGTTTGCGCAGTCGCTGGCGCGCGTCTGAGACGTGGCCGGGCTGCCGTGCCCCACAGACGATGGCGCGGCAGCACACCTGCCGGGTGCGTGCATGCCCGACCTGGCGCTTCCGGCCAGTGACAGCGCCGCTGGTGGGTGCTGTACTGCTACACGCTGACCGGCCAGCCTGGCGTCCTGATGCCCCCGTTTGACAAGTCTGGCGGTCGTGCTGCATGGGGACGCCGCCGCAGCCATCACGGCACAATCGCAGAGTGCGGTCCGCTTGCCGGCGCAGCCCGCGCGGCTTGTGGTTTCTGATCGGACAATCCCATGAACGATATCCTGGAAAAAATCATTGCGGCCAAGCGCGTGGAAGTTGCGGAGGGCAAGCGCCGGACACCGCTGGCGGTCATGCGCGCCCGGGCCGCTGCCGGCGGGCCGCTGCGTGATTTCGTGGGTGCGCTGAGCCAGCGCATCGCCAGCGGCCGGGCCGGCGTCATTGCCGAGATCAAGAAGGCCAGTCCCAGCAAGGGCGTCATGCGCGCCGATTTCGATCCGGCCGCCATTGCACGCAGCTACGCAACCGGGGACGGCGTCACGCGCGCAGCCTGCCTGTCGGTGCTGACCGACGCGCCCTTTTTCCAGGGCTCGGCGGACTTCCTTCGCCAGGCGCGCGCCAGCTGCCGGCTGCCGGTGCTGCGCAAGGATTTCACGATCGATCCCTGGCAGGTGTACGAGGCGCGCGCCATGGGCGCCGACTGCATCCTGCTCATCGTCGCCTGTCTTTCCGACCAGCAGATGGTCGAGCTGGAGGCCGTGGCGCTGGAGCTCGGCATGGCCGTGCTGGTTGAAGTCCATGACGGGCAGGAACTGCAGCGTGCACTGGCGCTGCAGACGCCGCTTCTCGGGATCAACAACCGCAACCTGCGCACGTTTGAGACCCGCATTGAAACCACGCTGGCGCTGAAGGCGCGGGTCAGCGCCGACAAGCTGCTGGTTACCGAGAGCGGCATCGCCACGCGCGAAGACGTGCGCCGCCTGCGTGCGGCTGGCGTGCATGCGTTCCTGGTGGGCGAGACATTCATGCGCGCGCCCGCCCCCGGGGTTGCGCTGGCCGCCTTGTTTGGCTGAATCTTGCCGCCACAACCCGGGTCGGGCACAGGTCGGCGCCAACCATCACGGCCCGCACCACGCCTGCGACGCGCCCCGAAAATCGAGTCCGGACGCTGTTACGATACGGTCTTGCCGGTCGCCCGCTTCAGGCTTCGTTTGCACGTTGCGATCGCGGGTCCGCTTGGCGCCGCGCCTTGCGTGGCAGACAAGTACATCATTGGCGCGTCGCTGCGCTGGCCTGTGGCGCTCCGGTTGCCGGCCGGGGTGCTGCGTTGTCTGCGCAACATCGGCTCCGTGGATGTCGCTTGCAAGGCGTTTGTATGGCATAATAGGGGGTTCACCAGATGGAGAGGTGGCCGAGTGGTTAATGGCAGCAGACTGTAAATCTGCCGGTTTATACCTACGCTGGTTCGAATCCAGCCCTCTCCACCAGCGGAACTTGCGCCGGTGCTGCGCGGGCAGGGGCGTGCCAGCGCCTGGCCGGTTGTGCTGCGTGTCTGCGGACCGCGCGGGAGTAGTTCAATGGTAGAACCTTAGCCTTCCAAGCTAATGATGCGGGTTCGATTCCCGTCTCCCGCTCCAGGCTTGCTGCCGGGTTCTGCTGTTTGTGTTTTTTGGATTGAATTTTTACCGCCCTTGTGGCTCAGGGGTAGAGCACTCCCTTGGTAAGGGAGAGGTCGTGAGTTCGAATCTCACCAAGGGCACCAAACCGGCGCGGCTGCCGCACTGTGCGGGCTGCGGCGTTCTCTGTGTTGTTTGATTGATTTTTCGGAGTCGAAAACATGGCAAAAGCAAAATACGAGCGCAGCAAGCCGCACGTGAACGTAGGCACCATCGGTCACGTGGACCATGGCAAGACGACCCTGACGGCGGCGCTGGCCACGGTGCTGAGCAAGACCTACGGGGGCGACGCCAAGGACTACGCGGCGATTGACAACGCGCCGGAGGAGAAGGCGCGCGGCATCACCATCAGTACCAGCCACGTTGAAT
>Ga0265293_10002754_pt1 | contig 34253 bp, 30 predicted proteins | sample Munlanlewell138R_FD_192505 | JGI IMG/M metagenome (GOLD analysis project Ga0265293, IMG submission 192505) | Leachate microbial communities from a municipal landfill in Southern Ontario, Canada - Leachate well 138R | ecosystem: Engineered > Solid waste > Landfill > Unclassified | place: Canada... | reverse complement strand
CCGCCCCAACTGGCGGTCATGGTATTGTAGGTGCCGTCGGGCTTGGTGGCGGTCACCAGCATCCATTCTTTGGATATTTTTTCAAAAATTGCTTCTTTCAGCCGGTCGGGCTGCACGGTCTCAAATGACTGCATGATGTGTCTCCTTTCGCTGTCTTGGGTTTCTGTCAATCATAGTATAGCATTTTTCGGCGCGGCATGCAAGGGGTGGCGGAATTTTCCTTTTTTACGGCTCGTCACGGCGCGTCCCTTTGGTGCCAATATCTTTTTTTCATGGGGCCGGGTTTTTCGGATATAATAGAAGTGACTGCTTCGGTGATATCAAAAAACGATGGCGGGAGAAAAGATATGGTGAACATCACAAGCATTGAGCTGACCAGCCTGCGCGAACAGCTCACCCAAGAGCAGATGTTGGTATCAAAATACCAGCAGTTGTCGAAACAGACCCCGGATGGGAACCTCAAGAAAAAGTATGAAGATATTGCCCAAAAGCATCAAAAACATTTTGACACGCTTTTCAGTATTATCTCCTAAGGAGGACAAGGATATGAGGCAACTGAACTATGGCGACAAGGAACAACTGACCGATCTGCTCAGCGGGCAGAAATTTCTGACCTCCAACTACAACAGCTACCTGAATGAAGCGGCGACACCGGAGGTGCGGCAGGCTTTTTCGCAGATTTTGTCGGAGGAGCATGTCATTGAAAACGAGATCTGGCAGGAAATGAACCGGCGGGGCTGGTACAATGTGTGCGCCGCCGAGGCATCCGAGGTGACGAAGGCAAAGCAGCAGTTTGAGTCTGTCGTGAGTTTCCGCTAAGGCGGAGAAAAGGTGAGCGGCAAAGCTCACCTTTTTTTATGATATGCGCGCTGACCCGTCGGAGTGTGACCTCTGTGAGGGGCAATCGGGTGCCGGAGATGGGGGACCTCAGCGCCGCGGGCGGCGTGACTCGGCGCGCTCGAGCAGCTCGAGCACCTTGAACTTGACGGCGTAGGGGCCTGCCTTGTCCGAGTCGCTGATGAGGCGGTACTCATTGGGGGTGAGCCCGACCGGGATGCCGCCGCCCTCGGGCGGGCTGTCGGTGGCAAGCGACAGGCAGAGGGGGGGAAAGAGCACGCACCACCAGTTCTGCCCCGCGCCCTCGCCAATCAGGACGCGCAGGGAGAGGTACTCGCCTGCCGGCAGCGTCACCTCGCCATAGGCGCAGGCGGGGTAGCGCTCGCGGGTGAAGGTGACGGCCACGGGATAGTCATAGTCCGCCGAAGCGACCACCCCGACGGCACAGGCCTGCAAGTCCTCCCGTAATAAAGTCAGCATTTCGCTTGCCTCTGTCATATCGGCGCAACCGGCGAGCTGAGTACCAAAGCGCTGCAACAGCTCGTCCCGCACCCGGAGCTTCAGCTCTTGGTCCTGCTCGGTATCGGAATTTGCCAACACGTGCAGGCGCACCACGCTGTCGTAAATGTCCTCCTCGCCGCTGACCGGCAACACCCCGACCAGCAGCGCGGACAGCAACAACCCCAGCGCAAAGCGCACCATTTTGTTCGTATGTAGCGATGTGGGATGGTTTTTCATACATACCTCCTCGGTGGGTTTGATAGCGGCAGTATGAACCAATCGTGAAAAAAATATGCACTGTTTTCAACTTTTGTCAAAACTTTTGCCCTTTTGCGGGCTTTTTCTTGCAAAAAGGGCGGGGATGTGCTATGATGAGTCCTGTGCCAAGCAGTGAGTTCGAGACCTTCCTCACTTAAAACAAAACTAAAGGAGCCCCTATGAAACGCACCCCGATTCTTTTCCTGACACAGGCGGCGGCGGTCGCCGCCCTCTATGTGGCGCTGACCTACCTGTCCTTTCTGCTCGGGCTGGCGAACGGTGCCGTCCAGCTGCGCCTGTCGGAGGCACTGTGCGTGCTGCCCTTTCTCACCCCTGCCGCCGTGCCCGGGCTGTTTGTCGGCTGTCTGCTGGCCAACCTGTTGACCGGGTGCGCCCCGTGGGACATCCTGCTCGGCTCGCTGGCGACGCTGGCGGGGGCGGCGGGGTGCCGCGCCCTGCGGCATCAAAGCCCCTACCTTGCCGCGCTGCCCACCATCGCGGCGAACACGGCCGTCATTCCGCCGGTGCTGCAATGGGTCTACGGGGTCGAGGGCGCCCTGCCCCTTTTGTTTTTGACCGTGGGCGCGGGGGAGGTGCTGTCCTGCGGGGTGCTGGGAACACTGCTGCTGCTGACACTGCGGAAAAAGCGCTTTCCGTGGTTGTCCTACTGAAAAAAACGCGGGGCGGCGAAAAAGGACTTGCAATTACCGCCGTTTTCATGTATACTATCCCAAAAGAGGATGTGAATAGAAAGGTAATCATATGTTGAATGCTAATTTTTTGCTGGAGGAAGCCGTCCCGTCGGGGCTGGGCTCTCAGATCTGGCTCTATGTGATCCTGATCGGCGCCATGGTGGTGTTCATGGTCTTCAACGCCAGAAAGCAAAAGAAACAGGAAAAAGAAATCAATACCATGCGCGACAGCCTACAGATCGGCGACGAGGTGACCACCATCGGCGGCGTGATCGGCAAGGTCGTCAGCATCAAGGGCGAGACCGTGACCATCGAGACGGCGAAGGCGCGCACCCAGATTCGTTTCCTGCGCTCCGCCATCCGAAGCGTGGATGTCAGGGCGGAAGACGCGCAAAACTGACACCCGTGGCATAAAGACAGGACCTGCGGCATATGTTCTACCAAAGAGATATGCCGGAGGTCCTTTTTTATGAACCAAGGGAAACGTCGTCAAAAGAAAACGGCAGAAGTACACACCCTGGGCCGCTCGCTGCTGCGGGGGGGCCTGTTTACGGTACTTTTCTCGCTACTCTTTTTGTTCTTCATGACGGTGGTGGCGTACCAGACCGACGACCCCACCAAGCTGCTCTCCCCCTTTGCCGTACTCTCCCTGTTGGTGTGCGCCTTTTTCGGCGGATTCAGCACGGCGAAGACCTATGGCAGGCAGGGCGGGATGACCGGGCTGATCGCGGGGGTACTGCTGGCGCTGCTGCTGGCCGTTCTCTCCTTTTGCGTGCCCGCGTACGCGGAGGGGCCGCCCCTGCTGCGCTGGCTCTCCTACCCCGGCGTGATGCTGCTGTCTGTGCTGGGCGGCATGGCAGGCGTCAAGAAGCGGGCGGACAAACGCCGCCGCCGGTAAAGCGGGCGGCGCCTCATAGAGGCGGTGTGCCGGAGACGGTGCGCCGCCGCATTGACATACGCGGGGACCCGGGCACCCGAGGCGGGGTGGGGTCTCGAGACCGACGCCGGAGGTGGGCGGGAGGCAGCAACAGCGTGCCGCTACGGCGCAGACCGCGACGGGCGGCGTTATGTAGACGGGGCGGCGGGGGGGGAGAGGTCCGTGACGGTGACGGTGGCGCCGAGGCTACGGAGCTTGCCCGCGATGTCCTCATAGCCCCTCTCGATCACCTCGAGGCCCTCAATGTCACTCTCGCCCTCCGCCAAGAGGGCGGCAATGACCGCGGCGGCACCGGCGCGCAGGTCCACGGCGGTAAGGCGGGAGGCGTGCAGGCGGGGCACCCCCCGGATGACGGCGGTATGGCCCTCAATGCGGATATCTGCCCCAGCGCGGATGAGCTGCTCGGTGTAGCGGAAGCGGTTGGCCCAGATGGTTTCGGTGATGCGGCTCTCCCCCTCCGCCAGACACAGCAGGGCCGCCAGTTGGGGGTGCAGGTCGGTGGGAAAGCCGGGGTAGGGCTCGGTGCTCACTTGCAGGGGCTGCAGCGGGCCGCCGCGGCAGACGGTGACGGCGTGCGGCTCCTCGATCACCTCTGCGCCGCACCCGCGCAGTACACGGACAAGTTCCGACAGGTGGCCGCAGACCACCCCCTCGACCCGCACGCACCCTCCGACCGCCGCGGCGGCGATGAGGTAAGTGCCCGCCTCCATCATGTCGGGCATGACGCGGTAGCGGGTGCCGTGCAGGCGGGGGACGCCGTCTACCACGATACTCTCTCCGCCCGCGCCGGAGATGCGCGCGCCGCAGGCGTTCAAAAAGGCGGCGAAGTCCTCAATGTGGGGTTCTCTGGAGGCGTTGTGAATGACCGTCCTGCCCTGTGCCAGCACGGCGCACAAGAGGGCGTTGACGGTCGCGCCGACCGAGACCACATCAAAGGTCATCTCCGCCCCCCGCAGTTGCTCCGCCTGGGCGGCGATGGCGGTGTCTGTCTTGGTCACACGGGCGCCCAGCGCCTCCATGGCCTTGATATGCTGGTCAATGGGACGGTTGCCGAAGTCGCAGCCGCCCGGCAGAGTGCTGTGTGTGTGCCCGAAGCGGGCCAGCTCGGCGCCCAGCAGGTAGACGGAGGCGCGCATTTGCCGGATCATTTCCTCGGGACAGCGGCCGGGGGCGACCCCGCGGCTGTCGATTTCATAGGTATGTAGATCCAGTCGGCGGACGCCCGCCCCCATGGCCTGCAACATTTCCAGTGCCAGCGCGGTGTCCCTGATGCGGGGAATGTTTTCTATGACGCAGAGGTCGTCTGTTAAAACGGCGCCGAAAAGGATGGGCAGGGAGGCGTTTTTCGCCCCGCTGACCATGACCGTGCCGTCGAGCACCCCGGCGTTTGCAATTGTCATCTTTTTCATACTGCCCTGATTTGTCGCCGCGGCTCTGCTGCGGCGCCTTCCTTTCACAGTAGATTCAATAACAAGTATATGCGCCGCGACGCCGACAAGCCACAAGGCCGGCTTTTCGCCAAAGCAAAAGGAACACGAAAAACATCGGGCAAAGCCGGGTTTCGTGTTCCTTTTTGGGGTGCAGGCCGGGCGCAAGGCGCGGGGGAAGCGATGACGGGGGTCAGGAAGGGTTCTTGGAGGCGGTTTTTCGCCGCGGCAGGTAGCCCACCAGCAAAATGGCGAGCAGCAGCACGAGCGTCACTGCCAGCCCGCCCTCGGGGCCGAAGGCGCCGCCGTTGATGCGCTCCCTGCCCTCGAGTGAGGTGGTGACAAAGAGGCCGGCATCCACGCGGATGCCGCTGACGAGCGCCCCCCAGACATTCCCCTGCGTGAAGTTCCACGCGGTGTGCAGGGCGCAGATGCCCCAGATGTTGTCCGTGCGCAGTCTGTACAGGGAAGCGAAGATGCCGAACAGCAGCAGGTTGAGCAGGGCCACCGTCCCGACGCCGCTGTTGCCCAGGTGCAGCATGGCGAACAGCAGGGCATTCAGTCCCACCGCCAGCCAGGTGGGCTGGCTGCGCCGGAGGCTGCCCATCAGCGCGCCCCGCAACAAAATTTCCTCGGAGGCGCCCTGTACAACAAAAGCGACAAAGAACAGGATGATCCAGCCCCACCGGACCGACCCGGCAAGCCCCTCCAAGGTCATGGCGCCGAAAAGCAGGTTCAGCCCGATGGCCGCCGCGAACAGCACCGTGCCGAGCAATAGCCCGAGCAGGTAGTGGGGAAAGGCGGATTTTTTGGTGAAACCCATGCTGCGCAGGTCGCTTTTTTGGAGGACCACCACCCAAAAGACGGAGAGGCCAATGGTGGCGAGGGTGCCGAGCAACTGCGCAAGCAGGCAGATATTTTCGGTGAGCAGCCCGTCAAAAAAAGCCGACAGCCGGGCGAAAGTCTCCCCCTGCACCCCCTCTTCGAGCAGCGTCTCGAAAAAGGAGGCGGGCAACACCTCGGTCAGGCGCTGATACACGAGCATGAGCACCTGCATCACGGGGGCAACGGCGAGCAGCTGTCCGACGAAAAGCATCCCGAAAAAGGAGAGCAAGAGCAGCCCAAGCGAGTGGCGCAAAGGGGAGCGATCGTCAAAGGGTGGTTGGTTCATGGGGCCTCCTTTGTGGAGAAATGGTCAGAGACGGCAAAAGGGGCGAGTAGCCCCTTTGGCACTGGGTACGCTTTTGTCATGGCTCACTGCATGGGGCAGTGCGGAGGGCAGTGCCCCGGTTGCGATGGGGCCTGCCGTGCCCGGCAAGGCCGGCTTACGGGAGCAGCTCAAACACGGCGGTGAGGGTCACGGGCTGCCCGCCAAAGGCAAACTCAATGGTGGCGGCATCGGCGGTGCCCTGCTCGATGGTGGCATTGGTGAGCTCCCAGCCCACAAAGCGGTAGCCCTCGTGCGTGATGGCGGTGGCGGTCAGGGCGTAGTCGCTGAAGTAGCGGAGCTGGTAGCTGCCCTCTGTCAGGTCGGGGGTCACGGTGTTCAGCCGCACGGTGCCGCCCGCGGGCAGGTTGGTCGACAAGGTGATGTCGGTCAGGGTGCCGGTGAGGTGGAACTGCTGCTTCAGGTGGGTGGTGGCACACTCAAAGCGTCGCTCAAAGTAGGTGAAGAACCGCTGGGTCTCCGCCCAGAAGATCGCCTCGTCGCGCTTGACCGTGTCACTGTAGCCGAAGAAGCGCTCATAGTGGTTTTCAATGTTGGGGGCGTAGGGCTCCAGTGCCGCTTGCAGGCGGGGCAGGACGGTGGCGGGGTTGAAGTTGACATTGGCCATGTCCATGAAGGTGAGGACGAAGCGGCGGCTGAACTCAGGGCTTCTGATCAGGCGGTAAATCAGGGTGTTCTGGGAGCCGAACGCGGCTCTGTTCGTGTAGGGCTGGACGAATGTGAAGGCGTTGACCTCATAGGTGTACGAGGTGCCGACATACCCAATGCAAAAGTCCAGGTCGTACAGGCACCAGCGCCACTTGCCGTCGGCGTAGGGACGCGCGGGGTCAACTGTCCGAGTCTTCCAACACAGGGTGTTCTTGTTGATCGACCAGTCCACATTGCAGTAGTAAATCTGGGCGACGACATAGTCAATATAGCTCTGGATGTCCATCATCTCGCAAATCCGCTCATAGTAGGCGGGATTTGCAGGGTCGCGGGTGGCGACATAGTTGATGAAGCTCTTGTAGTCGTCCTCGTCCACCTTCGTGCCCTCGTCCAGCGCGCCTGCCTTGATGATGACCACATCGTCACGGTCCACATCGTACTTGTCCTCGATGGCGTGTTTGGAGGTTTTGACATACAGGTTATAAATACCGTAATACTCGCCCTCTAAAAACACGACACAGGGCTTGTACGGCGACACTAAAATCTCACGGTCGGCGACCAGCCCTTGCAGGAAGCCTTCATTGAACTTATAGTTATAGTCAAAGCGGAGCATGACCGACTTGAGCGAGTCCACCCCGTCAAAAAAAGTCTCAAGGAAACGGTTGTTGCCGTCATACTCCTCCCGCGCGAACAAATTCAGGCTCTTCTGCTGGAAGGCACGGGTGGAGGCACCATGGATGCGCACGCCAATCTCTTGCGCGAACAGCAGCGTCCCGTCGGTGTCAAAGCAGGAAAGGGCTGCCTGCCGCTCGGCATCCCTGCCCCTGTCCGCCCAGTTGCCATTGACAAAAATGCCGGTGGTCTTGTTGTAAAAATTGGCGGGGTCGGCGGCAATGGACATGACCATGATGTCCTCATAGCCATCCTTGTCCTGAAAGCCGACAAAATATGTTTTGGTGATGACATCAGAGAGGTTGCCCTGCTCGTCGTACACCACGGCACGGAAGATGGTCGCCTTGTCAATCAGGGTGTCAGGGTAGTACATGGGGCGGTTCGCGGCGGTGACGACGATCTGCGAAAAATAGTTGGGATTGGAGGAGGTGTCCTCAATCCAAAGGGGAGCGGTGTAGACAGCCGAGCTGGTGGTAGGGGTCTTGCAGTCAGTGGTATAGTAGACAATGCAGCCCTCCGGCACCTCCAGAGTGAGGTAAAAGGGCTGGTCGTAAAAGCCGCTGTCCGCCGAAAAGCCTACCGTCCGTGAGCTGAGCTGGAGCAGTGAGCCCTCATTGCTCGCGCCCGGCGTGCCGACGAGCCGCGCCAGCACCGCCGCGCCGTCGGTGGTGCGGCCGTAGGTGGTGTCGGTGAGCAGGGCGGGCAGGGTCAGGGCATCGTCCAACCTGCCGTCGGGGCGGGTGAGGTAGAGGGTCTCACCCGACGCCGAGATTTTGAAGGGGGCGTAATGGACGCCCGGCATCTGCATCACCCGCCCGGTGGCGTACACCAGCAGGCACTCGCCCGGCTGGAGGGTGCCGTAAGGGAAACGGTAGGCATAGCGGTCGTCGGCATCGTCCGACAATCCATAGCCGGTCAGGTCGATGACAAGCTCGGTAGGATTGTAGAGCTCCACCCAGTCGTAATACATCCCGCTGGGGTCCGGGTGCAGGGTGTCGTTTGACGAGCATGCCTCGTTGATCAACAGAAAGTGCTCGTCAGATAGATCGGGCGGCTCCTTGTCGGTAGTGGTGTCGGTGTCGGTAGTGGTATCGGTGCCGGTGCCGGTGGTGGTGCCGGTACCGGTGGTGGTGTCGGTACCTGTGTCGGTGCCGGTGGTGGTGTCGGTACCGGTGGTGGTGGCGGTGCCTGTGTCGGTGGTGGTGCCACCGGAGGTGTCGCCGGTAGTGGTGGTCAGCGTGCCGGTCTGGAGCTGGCAAGCAGACAGCGAAGCGGATAGACTGAGCAGCAGGGCGGCACATAACACGTGCCATCGAATCTTTTTCATACATCCGAACCTTTCATGAAAGAGGCGGCTCGCTCAGCCGCCTCGAATCGAGCACAGTAGACAGCGTAGGGGACCGGGTGTCATCACTCGACTGCCTCGAACAGGGCGCGCAGGACGCAGGGCTCGCCATCAGTGAGCGTGAAGTGGAGGGTGGGGGTGTGGGCCGTGCCCTGTTCAAGGGTGATACCCCCCACCTCCCAGCCCACAAAGCGGTAGCCCTCAGCGGCGATGGCCGTGGCGGTCAGGGCATAGTCGCTGTAATACCGCAACTCATAGGAGCCTGTGGACAGGTCGGGGGTCACGGTGTTCAGCCGCACGGTGCCGCCCGCGGGCAGGTTGGTCGACAAGGTGATGTCGGTCAGGGTGCCGGTGAGGTGGAACTGCTGCTTCAGGTGGTCGGCGGCGTAGTCAAAGCGGGTTTCAAAATAGGTGGTCAGATACTCGGTTCTCTGCCGGAACATCACCTCGTCACGCTTGGTGCCGTCGGAGGCATAGGCGTCGAAACGCTCAAAATGGTTCTCGATATTGGGTGCGTAGGCGTCAAGTGCGGCTTGCAGAATGGGCGTGACACGGTCGGGGTGGAAGTTGACGTTCCCCATGTCGAGGAAGGTCAACACGAAGCGGCGGCTGAAGTCGGGGTTTTGGATGAGGTTGTAGATCAGGGTGTTCTGCGGGCCGAAGGCGGCGATTCTGGTGTAGGGCATGACCACGGTAAAGGCGTTGACCCCGGCGTGGTAGGTGGAGTTCGTCTTGCCCACACAGAAGTCAAGGTCATACAGGCACCAGCGCCACTTGCCGTCGGCATAGGGGTTCTCCGGGTCCACGGTGTTGGCGCGCCAGCACAGGATGTTCTGGCCCATGGACCAGTCGACGTTACAGTAGTAAATCTGGGCGGCGACAAAGTCAATGTAGCTCTGGATGTCCATCCACTGGCAGACCTGCGCATAGTGGACGGGGTCTGCCATGTCGTTGTTGCTGACATAGGAAACCAACCGCTTGTAGTCGTCCTCATCTGCCTTGGTGCCTTCATCGAGCTTGCCTTTTTTGATGATGGCCACGTCGTCTTTCTCCACGCCGTACTTGTCCTCAATGGCGTGCTCGGAGGTCTTGACATACAGGTCGTAGATGCCGTAATACTCGCCCTCCAAAAATACCACACAGGGTTTGTAGGGGGAGACCAGGATGCTGCGGTCGTATACCAGCCCCTGCAAAATGCCCTCCTTGAAATCCCGGCCGGCGTCACTGCGGAGCATGATCGACTTGAGCGAGCCCACGTCGTCAAAGAGGGTGTTCAGGAAACGGTTGTTGCCGTCGTACTCCTCCCGGGCATAGAGGGTCAGGCTCTTCTGCTGGTAGGCGCGGGTGGAGGAGCCGTGGATGCGCACCCCTGCCTCCTGCGTGAAGAGCAGCGTGCCGTCGGTGTCAAAGCAGGAAAGGCTGGCTTGCCGTTCGGCTTCCCTGCCCCGCTGCGACCAGTTGCCGTTCACGAAAATGCCGGTGGTGGAATTGTAAAACTGCGCGGGGTCGGCGGCGATGGACAGCACCATCATGTCGTCATAGCCGTCCTTTTCATCGAAACCGACAAAATAGGTGCGGGTGACGATGTCCGAGACATTGCCCTCCCCGTCATACACCACCGCGCGGATGATGGTGGCTTTGTCAATGAGGTCCCGCGGGTAGTGCATGCCGCCCGCCACCACGATCTGGGAGAAATGGTTGGGGTGCTGGGAGGCGTCCTCGATCAGGAGGGGTTCGGTGTAGCGCGTGGATGACTGGGTGGGGTCGGTGCAGTCGGTGGTATAGTACACCCGTCCGCCCTCCGGCACCGTCAGTGTCAGGTAGAAGGGCAGCTCGTAAAAGCCGCTCTGCGCCGAGAAGGACACCGACAGCCCGCTGAGCTGGAGCAACGAGCCGGCGTTGGTGCTGCCCGGCGTGCCGCGCAGTCGCGCCAGCACCTCGCCTCCGTCCGCCGAGCGGCCATAGGTGATGTCGGTCAAGAGGGCGGGGATGGTGAGGGCGTCCGCCAGCAGTCCGTCGGGACGGGTGAGGTAGAGGGTCTCGCCCTTGGACGTGATCTTGAAGGGGGCGTAATGAACACCCGGCACCTGGATGACCTGCCCAACGGCATACACCATCAGGTGCTCCCCGGGCAGCAGGGTGCCGCCGGGGAAACGGTAGGCATACGGGTCGGTCGGGTCGTCGGACAGCCCGTAGCCGGCCAGGTCCACAGGGGCGTCGGTGGGGTTATAAAGCTCAATCCAGTCCTGGTACTCGCCATCGGGGGCGATGTGCAGGGTTTCGTTGGCCGCGCAGACCTCGTTGATGAGCACCGTCACCTCCACCTGCTCTTCCTCGGCGGTGGTGGTGCCGGAGGTGCCGGGGGTGGTGGTCGTGGTGGCCGGCGGCGTGGTAGTCGTGGTGGCCGGCGGCGTGGTGGTCGTGGTGGCCGGCGGCGTGGTGGTGGTGCCGGGGGCAGTGGTCGTGGTCGAGCCGGTCGGCTCGTCGGTGGTCGTGGACTTGGGCTGGCAGGCAGACAGCAGGGCGGAAAGCGCCAGCAGGAGTGCCAGGCCCAAGACGGAGAATCGAATTTTCATATGCTCATCCTTCCTTGGTGGTCAGATTAATCAGGCAGATAGACAGCTGTCAATGAAACCTGCGCGGCCGTGGCGGAAAAAGTGATGACGGAGGTGGACAGCGTCCCTTGCGTGAGGGTCGCCCCGCTCAGCTCCCAGCCGGCAAAGCGGTAGCCGTCAAGTGGGGCTGCCTCTGCCGTCAGCGGGTAGCCGGGGAGATAGGTGGCGGTAAAGCCCTCCGCGCCAAGGTCGGGGGTGATGGTGCCCAGACGAATACCCCCGCCATCGGGGTGGCTGCTCTGCAAGGTCAGGGTGAACAGCTGGCCGGGAAGGTTGAGCTCCTGTTTCATGTATCCCACGATATAGTCAAAGCGCCGTTCGAAGTAGGTGGCGTAATAGGCGACAGCATCCCGGTAGTCGGCCTCGGTGGCGATGTCGGAGGCAAAGCGGCGGTAGTGCTTCTCCATATGGGGCGCATAGACATCCACCGCCTCATACAGCAGGGGCAGGACACGGTCGGGGCGGAAGTTGTCGTTCGCCATGTCAAGGAAGGTCTGGACAAACTGCTGCTTGAACTGGGGGTTGGCCAAGAGGGCGGAAAACAGGGGGTTGGACAAGGGGGTATTGCTGCCCACAAAGGGCATGTGGGCGGTGAAGGAGTTGGTGTCGTAAGAGAAGGGGAAGTCGTCCCTGTTCCACATACCGATGCAGAAGTCGAGGTCATAGAGCATAAAACGCCACTTGCCGTCGGCATATGGGTTCAAAGGGTCGACGGTACGGGAACGCCAGCAGGCAATATTCTGCCCGATCAGGCGGCCCTGGGACCATCGCATACACCAGTCGGCGTTGCCGGTGTAAATCTGGAAACATAAAAAGTCAATAAAACTTTGCATATCCATCAGCTCGCAGGCCCTCTGGTAGTTGGCGGGCACCGCCATGCTGTTCTGGGTAATGTAGCGGGTGAAGTCGTCATACAAGGTCAGGTCGGAGGTGACCCCGTCCTCCAGCTCGCCTTTTTTCACGATGATCACATCATCCTTGTCCACCTCATAGTGTTCCTCGACGTACTGTTTGGTGTACTTCTCCAGGATGTTGTAAATCCCGTAATACTCGCCCTCCAGAAATACCGCGCAGGGTATGTACTTGGCAGTGGCGATCGCGCGGTCGGCGACCAGCGAGTTGAGGAAGCCCTCCACGAACTTGAGCGATCCGTCATAGCGCAACACCACCGACTTGAGGTAGTCTACCCCCTCAAAGAAGCTGTAAGCGAACTCGTTGTTGCCGTCATAGTCCCGGCGGGCGTACAGGCTCAGGCTCTTTTGCTGGAAGGCGCGGGTGGAGGCACCGCGGATGCGCATGCCGCCGTCCTGCGAAAAGACATAGTTGCCGTCCCGGTCAAAGTAGGTCATGGTCACCGGCCGCTCGGCGGTCAAGCCGCGCGCCGCCCAGTTGCCGTTCACGAAAATGCCGGCGCCGGGGTCGGGGTCAAAAAGGTCGCCGGGGTCGGAGACCAGCGACAGCACGGCTAAGTTGTCGTAGCCCTGCTCGTCGAAGCCGACAAAGTAGGTCTTGGTGATGGTGCGGCTGACCGTCCCGGTCGGGTCACACACGATGGCGCGCAACACCGTCGCCTTGTCCACAAGCCCCGAGGGGTACCACATGGAGGCGGCGCTGGCGGTGACGGTGATGTCGGAAAAGACATTGGCATTCCGGGAGGCGTCGTCAATATAGAGGGGCTGCTGATACACGGGGGAGTCCAGGGTGGGGGTAGTGCAGTCCAGCGTGTAGTAGACGGTGTAGCCCGGATCGGTCTCGAGGGTCAGGTAAAAAGGTGTATCATAAAAGCCGCTGTCGGCGGAAAAGGCGATGGAATAGGGGCTGAGGGTTTGCAGGGACAGGTGGTTGGAAGCCCGCGGCGTGGGGGAGAGGTAGCCCATGGTCAAGTGCCCGTCCTGCGCACGGCCAAAGGCGACATCGTCCTCGAGCGCGGGGATTTGCAACTCGTCAATCAGCGTGCCGTCGGGGTAGTAGAGGCGCACACGGTCGGCGTTGTTTGAAATCTTGAACGGGGCGTAAAAGCTGCCCGGGACCTGGATGCTCTGCGCCTTTTCCCCGTGGGCGTACACCAGCACATACCCTCCCGCGGGTACCCACGCGTCGGAAAAGACGAAGCGCTGCCCGCCCTGAACATCCTCTAAGGCATAGCCTGTCAGGTTGATGGCCTCGTGGTGGGTATTGTAGAGCTCCAGATAATCATGGTACTGCCCGAAGCTGTCGGCAATGACGGTCTTGTTGGCGGCGCACACCTCGTTGATGAGCAAGGCACTCACAGGCCCGGCGTCCGCAAACTCGTCGCCCGTGGTGGTGGTCGTGGTCGTGGTCGTGGTCGTGGTGGTGGTCGTGGCAGTCGTGGTGTCCTGCCCCGGCGTCTCGGACGTGCCCACTCCGGAGCCGCAAGCGGACAGCAAGAGGGAAAGGATCAGGAGCAGTGCCGCAAAAGCGGGGGCGATTTTTTTCATAGCGTGGTTCCTCTCTGGTGGTGGCTCTCGAAACATTGTACCACCGTGGCTGCTACTTTTCAATAGAAATATTGTAAATTTTAAGGAAGAAAGAAGTCGCCTGTCACCAAGGGGTGCGGGTACCGTTTGCGGCGCCGTGAGATCGTCAGGGTTGCGGCGGTTGCGGGACCGGCTTGCGCTCCTGATTGACCCGGTCCAGGTAGCTGACCCATTTCACCACCTGCCGCCGGTCGGGCCGGGGGTAGAAATAGTAGAGCTTGCCGCCGTAATAGACATCAAACTCCTGCGCCACCGTGATGGGAAAGGCCCCGAGGGTGGCCGTGGCGCGGACAAAGGACAGGGGCTCGCCGAACACCGTCCCCTCAAAGGTAAATCTCTCCCCGTCCAGCGTCACCCTGCCCTCGCCCGCCGCAAAGTCCATATTGCCCCGCTCGTCCACCGCGCCGACACGGACCGGGCTTTCCAGCCGCTCGGTCAGGCGGATCCTGTTTTGCTGCCAGAGGAACCAGTCATTGATCCGCTCAAAGGGTGCCCCCTCAAGGCGGTAGTATTCGTTAAGGGTCGCGTCCAGCCCGCAGGGGCAGGTGATGTGGCCGTCCCGGGTCGAGAGGGTGAACTCCGCCTGACACCGGGGGCAGCGGTAGAGAATGCCGTCCAATCCCAGTGTCATATCCCGACAGCGGTAGGCCACACCGTCCATGGCCTGCTCGTCATCGTGTGCCATGGCAACCGCCAGGCGCGCCTCTATCTCCTCTACCGACAGGGCGGACAGGTCTTGGGGCGAAAACAGGGCGGCGGCGACCACGTGGATTTTGCCCCGCCTGCTTTTCTTTGCCCACTTGGGAAAGGTGAGGTAGGCGCCGTTCGCGGTCACGGTGTAGACCGGCAGTTGCAGCCGCTTGACCAGTGCCGCCGTCCCCTCCGCAACGGGCAAGGTGCGGCCGTAACAGCTCAGCCGCCCCTCGGGAAACAGGACAATGAGATTGCCCGATGCCTTGGCGCGCAGGATATTGCGCACGGTACTGACATCGGGGCAAAACATTTTCTTGGTAATCACGTGCATCAGCTTCAGCGTGGGGCGCAGCTTGGGGCGGGTCATGAAATGCTCGCTGAGCACAAAGGTGGGACGGCGGGGCCGAAGGGCCATGCCGAGCAGCAGGTGGTCCTTGGTCGAGGTGTGCGGGACCAAAATCAGGGCGGCGCCCCGCAACCCTTTCAGCGCGCGGCGGTCGATGGTGACGCCGTAGCGGAAACGGTAATACAGGGCGCACAGCCAAAGCGCGGGGTAGTACAGCGGCGCAAAGGGCTTCTTGAATTTTTTCCGTTTTGCCATGTCTCTACTCTTTCAACAGGATTTGCCGTCGGCATACACTGATAGCGGCGAGGGTTCGCCCGCGTCGGGCGGTGTGACAAAGGCCGGCACCCGCGTGTGGCCCGCCACTCAAAACAGGGGCGGCGAAAGGGGGGTATGGATGAATTCCTGCGAATTGACTGCGCTGATTGCCGCACTGGCCAATATTTTGTGTGAATGCTTGCCGCGGAAGAAGATCCGCGTGGTGATCGCCGGCCTGTTTCAACTTGCCAATACGCTGGGGGCCAAACTGTCCTTTCAGTCGTCGTTCCTGGAAGACAAGGCGGAGTGGGAGGAGAAGGACGACTGATGCCGGCGGACCCTGCTTTATTGGCTATCGGACAGGGGGGTTTTGGTGAAAAAGAGCGACTTAGTCGCAAATCGCGCGGTAGCACTCGGGGCGGCGGTCACGGAACAGTCCCCAGCTGAGGCGGTCCTCGGCCAGGGCATCGAGGTCATATGTGGCCAGCAGGACCTGCTCCCCCTCGCGGGGTGCCGTGGCCAGCAACGCGCCGGTCTGGTCGGTCAGGAAAGAGGAGCCGTAAAACAGCAACGCGGAGGACTGCGCCCCGTTGTCGGGGTGCGGGGCGACCCGCTCCTCGCCTACCCGGTTGGCGGCAATCACCGGCACCAGGTTGGCGGCGGCGTGTCCCTGCATACAGCGCTGCCAGTGGGGCATGCTGTCGCACGCCAAAATGGGCTCGGAGCCGATGGCCGTGGGGTAAAAGAGCAGCTCCGCCCCCGCCAGCGCCATACAGCGGGCCGCCTCGGGGAACCACTGGTCCCAGCAGATGCCCACCCCGATTTTGCCGTAGCGGGTATCCCATACCCGAAAGCCCGTGTTGCCCGGGGTAAAGTAAAATTTTTCCTGGTAGTAGTGGTCGTCGGGAATGTGGGTCTTGCGGTACACGCCCAGTAGCTCGCCGCCCGCGTCAATGACGGCGACGCTGTTATAGAGCGTGTTGCCCTCCCGCTCGAAAAAGCTGACGGGGAGCACCACCGACAGCTCCGCCGCCCAGCGCCGCGCTGCCCCGACCGCGGGGTTTTCAAGGACAGGGGTGGCCAGGCGGTAGTACGCGTAGCGGCGCTCCTGACAGAAGTAGGGGTGCTCGAACAGCTCGGGCAGCAGCACGATCTGCGCCCCCTGCGCCGCCGCCTGCCGCACCAGCCGCTCGGCGGCGCGCAGGCTGTCTGACGGATGGGGACCGCCGTACAACTGGACGGCGGCAACGGTGACCTGTCTGATGGCAAAACACCTCTTTTCCGGATGAATCTGTCGCCCCGCTGGCGGCGCATCGGTTGTGCCCGCATAGGGGCCGCTCGCATAGGCTTTGTGCTGAAAGCGGGGAGGTTGGCTGGGTGGGTGTCCGCGGCGCTGGGAGCGCGGTGCGGGGCTTTGCCTCGCGGGGCGCTATACGCGCGGGGGTTCAAAGTCCTCTTTTGGGAATCTGCTGGGTGATGCAGTGGATATTGCCGCCGCCCAAAATGATGTCCCGCGCGGGCAGCGGGATGACCTCCCGCTCGGGGCACAGGGCGGACAGGACGCGCAGAGCGGCGCGGTCGGACTCGGCGCACTCACCGCCGAACTGCGGCAGGATAATGGCTTTGTTGGCGATATAAAAGTTGACATAGGAGGCGGCCAGTCGTTCGCCCGCCTCGCGGGTGTCCTCGCCCGGCTCGAACACAAAGCCCGCCAGCTCCCGCTCGGTGATGCGCACGGGAGGGGTGGGAATGGGCAGTTGGTGGACGATCAGGCGCCGCCCCCGGGCATCGCTTTCGCGTTGCAGCAGCTCAAGGCAGCCCCGGGAATACTCGTACTGGGGGTCGGCGGGGTCGTCGGTCCACGCCAGCACCACCTCGCCCGGCCGGAGAAAGGCACAGACATTGTCCACATGTTCGTTGGTCTCGTCCTGCCAGATGCCGTGGGGTAGCCAAAGTACCTTGTCGATGCCGAGGCAGTCCCGTAATTTATCTTCAATTTGAGCGCGGTTGAGGGTGGGGTTTCGCCCCGGACTGAGCAAACAGGGCTCGGTGACCAGCAACGTCCCCTCGCCGTCGGTATGAATGGCACCGCCCTCCAGCACGAAGGGGGAGGCGTCATAAGCGTCGTACCCAACAGCCCGGCAGAATGCCAGGGCCAAGGCGTCGTCCCGCTCATAGGAGGCGTACAGGCCGTCATAGCTGCCGCCCCACGCGTTGAAACGCCAGTTGACCCCGCGCACCCTCCCGGCCCGGTCCCGTACAAAGGTGGGGCCGACGTCGCGCGCCCAGGCGTCGTCCGAGTCAATGACCAAAATCTCCACGGCGCGGGGCAATACCCGCCTTGCCTGCTGCGCGCTGCGGGGGCTGACCAGCATGAACACCTGCTCGCCGGCGGAGATGGCGTCGGCGATGGCGGCAAAACTGCGCTGCGCCGCCGCGCCCCCCTCGATCCACGACCCCGGCCGCTCGGGAAAAATCATGATACAGCCGTCGTGCGCCTCAAACTCCCCGGGCATAGAAAAGCCGTCGGCGCGGGGGGTGGTGCCGGTGATGACCCTCATGACAGCCTCCCCTTGAAGTCTTCATAGCCGAAAGTTTTGACCGGCTCGCACTCGCCGTTTTCATGTAAGATAGCGATGGCGGGCAGGGGCATCCCGTTAAAGGTATTATTTTTCACCATGGTGTAAATCGCCATGTCCTCAAAACACAGCCGCTCGCCCACCCGGATGGGGTGGTCAAAGCTGTAATCCCCGATCACGTCCCCCGCCAGGCAGGTCCGGGCCGCCAAACGGTAGGTATAGGGCAGCTCGCCCGGTTCGGCGGCGTGCCGTAGCGGCGGGCGGTAGGGCATCTCCAGCACGTCCGGCATATGGCAGGCGGCGGAGGCGTCAAGGATGAGAATCGGCATCCCGTTCTCCACGATGTCCAGCACCTCGGTCAGCAGGTAGCCCGCCCGCAGTGCCACCGCCTCGCCCGGCTCCAGGTAGACCTGGACGCCGTAGGTCCGGCGGATGCGGTGAAGCAACTGCTCCAACAGATCGATTTGATAGCCCTCCCGGGTAATATGGTGCCCGCCGCCCAGATTCAGCCACTTCATGCCGCAGAGGTACTCGCCGAAATCCTTTTCAAACGCCTCAAAGGTGCGCACCAGGTGCTCGGCGTCCTGCTCGCACAGGGTGTGAAAATGCAACCCCTCCACCCCCCGCAGCAGCTCGGGACGGAAGTGTTCCCTGACGACACCGAGGCGGGAATGAGGGGCACAGGGGTCATAAATGGCCTGTCCGGTCTGGGTGGAAAAGTTCGGGTTGATGCGCAGGCCCACGCTGGTCCCCGCGCGCTCCCAGAGGGGGCGGAAAGCCTCCAGCTGTGCAAACGAGTTGAACACCATGTGGTCACAGATGCCGCACAGCGCCTCCGCCTCCTCCGGGCGGTAGGCGGGGGAGTAAACATGGTTCTCGCCGCCAAAGGTCTCCGCCGCCAGCCGGGCTTCATACAGACCGCTCGAGGCGGTACCGCTGAGGTACTGCCTGATCAGCGGGTAGACCGAGAACATGGAAAAGGCCTTCTGCGCCAGCAGGATGCGGCAGCCGGTGCGCTGCTGCACGCCGTGCAAAATCTTCAGGTTGGCGGTGAGCTTTGCCTCATCCAGCAGGTAGACGGGGGTGGGCAGTCGGTCAGCTTTCATGCGTTACTCCACCAACACGGGGTTTTCTTCCACCTGCCACGGCAGTCCGAAGCGGTTGAGCGCGTCCATGAAGGGATCGGGGTCAAACTCCTCGATGTTGCGCACCCCTTTCAGGTTCCACTGTCCGCTGACGACAAGCGAAGCGCCGATCATGGCGGGCACGCCGGTGGTATAGGAAATGGCCTGCGAGCCCACCTCACGGTAGCACGCCTGGTGGTCGCACACATTGTAAATATAGAGGGTCTTGGGACGGCCGTCCTTGGTGCCGGTGAAAATACAGCCGATATTGGTCTTGCCCTTGGTGCGGGGACCAAGGGAGGCGGGGTCGGGCAGCAATGCCTTCAGAAACTTGATGGGCACAATGTCCCTGCCCTCAAAGCGGATGGGGGTGGTGGACAGCATCCCGACATTCTCCAGGCACTTCATGTGCGTGAGGTAGCTCTGCCCGAAGGTCATGAAGAAGCGGATGCGCTTCACGCCGGGGATAAAACGCGCCAGCGACTCGATCTCCTCATGGTGCAAGAGGTACATATCCTTCTGCCCCACCTCGGGGAAGTCGTACACGCGCTTGATCTCCATGGGATGGGTCTCCACCCAGCGGCCGCCCTCCCAGTAGGAGCCGTTCGCCGACACCTCGCGCAGGTTGATTTCCGGATTGAAGTTGGTGGCGAAGGGGTAGCCGTGGTCGCCGCCGTTGCAGTCCAAAATGTCAATCGTGTCGATGGTGTCAAAGTAGTGCTTCTGCGCATAGGCGGAAAAGACGCTGGTGACACCCGGGTCAAAGCCGCTGCCGAGCAGGGCGGTGATCCCCGCCTCCCGGAAGCGGTCGTGGTACGCCCACTGGTAGGAGTAGTCAAAATAGGCGGTGAAGCCCTCTCTTTGGCAGCGTGCCTCATAGGCGGCGCGCCAGGTGGGCTCGTCGGTATTTTCGGGTTCATAGTTGGCGGTGTCGATATAGTCCACGCCGCACTCCAGACACGCCTGCATGATGCTCAGGTTCTGGTAGGGCAGGGCGACGTGCAGCACCGCGCGGGGACGGTAGGCGCGGATGAGGGCGACCAGCTCGTCCTTGTTGTCGGCATCCACGGCGGCGGTGGTGATGCGGGTGGCGGTGGTGCCCTCCAGTTTTGCCTTCAGGGCGTCACACTTCTCCTTGGTGCGGCTGGCGATGCACAGCTCGGTGAACACCGCACTGTTCTGACAGCACTTGTGAATGGCGACCGACGCCACGCCGCCGCAACCGATAACGAGTAATTTGCTCATCGTCTTTCTCCTGTCGGTTATTTCTCTGCTTCTTCCAGCAGGTCCTCTACATACCGCGGCAACATGAAGGCGCCCGCGTGCAGGTTGGTGGTGTAATACCATGTCTTGATGCCCCGGTCGTTCCAGCGGGTGGGGTTGAAGTCGGTGAGGGGATGGTACCGCCGCGAGGCAAAGCCAAAGAGCCAGTAGCCCGAGGGGCAGGTGGGAATGTGCGCCTGGAACACCCGGCTGATGGGGAAAGAGCGGTACGCCCGCCGGTGCATGGCGCGGCAGGCCTCCTCGTCCTCGTCATAAAAGGGGCTGCCGTGCTGGTAGACCATGATGCCGTCGTCGTGCAGCGCCTTGTAGCAACTGCCGTAAAACTCCTTGGTGAACAGCCCGGCGGTGTGCCCGAGCGGGTCGGTGGAATCGTTGATGATCAGATCATACTCGTTTTGCTTTGTGCGCAAGAAGCGCAACCCGTCCTGGTAGTAAATGTTCACGCGGGGGTCGTCCAGTCCGCAGGCGTTGCCCGGGAAAAACTCGCGGCAGACCTCCACAAACATCTTGTCGGGCTCCACCACGTCAATCTGCTCGATCTCCTCGTAATGGGAAAGCTCGCGCGCCACGCCGCCGTCCCCGCCGCCGATGACCAGCACTTTCTTCACGGCGGGGTGCACCGCCATGGGGACATGGACGATCATCTCGTCATAGGTAAACTCGTCCTTCTCCGAAAAGATGATACTGCCGTCGGAGGTGAGAATACGGCCAAGTTCGGGCGACTCAAACACGTCAATGCGCTGAAAGTCGCTCTCGCCGCTGAACAGTTGCCGGTTCACGCGGGCAGAAAACTTGACATTGTCAGTGTGCAGCTCGGAAAACCAAAATTCCATCTCGTCCCTATCCTTCAAATGATTGAAATACCCGCTCTCATCCGCTCATGAGATGACACGGGGATTATTTAAGTACGTTCAGCCGCTCCACCGACAAGTCCTCGGTGCCCTGCATGGAGCACCCCTTTTCCTTGGCATAGAGAATGTAGTCGATGATGTCCTGCGTGATCATCTCGCCCGGCGCCAGAATGGGGATGCCGGGAGGGTAGCACATCACGAACTCCGCGCAGATGCGGTTGAGGGTCTGTCGAATGGGGAGCGACTCTTTCTCGGCGTAAAACGCCTGCTTGGGCGTGCTGGTCACGGTGGGGGGGATATACTCCTGCGACAGCATCCCGGCGTTGCTGCCGGCGTACAGCCGCTTGATGTCCGCCAGGGCGCCGACCAGCCGCTCGATGTCCTGGATGCGGTCGCCGATGGAGATGTACGCCAGCATGTTGCCGATATCGCCGAACTCGATCTGAATATCATATTCGTCGCGCAGCAGGTCATAGACCTCAATGCCCGCCAGCCCGATGTCCCGGGTGTAGACCGAGAGCTTGGTAACGTCATAGCTGAAAGCGGAAGAGCCGTTGCACAGCTCGCTGCCGTAGGCATAGTATCCGCCGATGTCGTTGATCTCATCCCGCGCATACTGCGCCAGCTCCACCACCCGCGCAAAGGACGCCTCGCCGCGCAGCGCCAGGTTGCGGCGGGAAATATCGAGGCTGGAAATGAGCAGGTAGGAGGCGCTGGTACTCTGGGTCAGGTTGATGATCTGCCCGACATAGTTGGCGTTGACGCCGGGGCCGGTCAGGAGCAGTGAGCTTTGGGTCAGGCTGCCGCCCGACTTATGCATGGACACCGCCGCCATATCCGCGCCCGCCGCCATCGCGCTGACGGGCAGTCCCTGCCCGAAGTAAAAATGGGTGCCGTGCGCCTCGTCCGCCAGCACTTTCATGCCGTGGCTGTGCGCCAGACTCACAATGGCGCGCAAATCGGAACAGATGCCGTAATAGGTGGGGTTGTTGACCAGCACCGCCACGGCGTCGGGGTTTTCCCTGATGGCGCGCTCGAGCTGGCTGACGCGCATACCCAGCGCGATGCCCACCCGGTCGTTCACGTCGGGGTTGACATACACGGGGACCGCGCCGCACAGCACCAGCGCGTTGATGGCACTTTTATGGACGTTGCGGGGCAGAATGATCTTGTCACCCTCCTTGCAGACCGACAAAATCATGCTTTGCACCGAGGAGGTGGTGCCGCCCACCATGAAAAAGGCGTGCTCCGCCCCAAAAGCGTCCGCCGCAAGGGCCTCGGCGTCCTTGATGACCGAGATGGGGTGGCACAAGTTGTCCAGCGGCTTCATGGAGTTGACATCAATGCCCACACACCGCTCGCCAAGCAGCTCCACCAGCTCGGGGTTGCCCCGCCCTCTCTTGTGGCCGGGGACATCAAAGGGGACGACGCGCTGGCGGCGAAATTTCTCCAGCGCCTCGTACACCGGAGCTTTGGTTTGGTTTTTAATATTCATTCCTTCGTTCTTCCCAACATGAAAAAAGCAGGTGACTGCTCACACAATCACCTGTCTATCGGTTGCTTGGTTGTTTCGGATGCTCTGCCAAAAAACAAAAAAATGCGCCTGTCTTTAACATCCCAAACCAACACAGAGCCTGCAAGCAAGAATGCTACTCTTATTGACCGTTTCACAAGTGATGTGCGTCATGCACTGATTATCAGTAATCAACTTATAAAATTTGAGCTTGACGCTCAATCAATAATGTGGCCTGTCGCCACCCGCGGCATCTGACCCGCCTGTCCGTATGGGCTTCTCCTCCGTGTTGCGCATGGCCACGGAATCGGTCAATATTGCCAGCAGTGCTTCCTTGCTGTACAATGCGTTCAGTATAACAGCTTCGCGCGGAAATGTCAAGATGTTTTGTGAAATTGAGGGGGCCCTTTCGGAGGGCCGGGGATGGACGCATTTGCGGGCGCAGACATATCCTGTAATGACCACACACGGAAAGGAGTACTCAGTGTTTCAATTTCGACCAAGTCAAAATAACCAAGCCATCTACCAAACTTTCCGCCGTCTCTGGTATGAGCATATTTTCTGGACACGCCTGCTGATCCTCAGTGCCATCTATGACCTGCCCGACCTGGAGGCGGTGACCGAACGGCTGCTGCGCAACCCCACCGATTTCGGCAAGGAGCTGCAACAGTTTTACGGCGCCGGCGTGGGGAGGACCCTCGCGCTGATGGTGCGCGACCACCTGGTGCTGGCCTCCGAGCTGCTCAAAGCCATCCTGGCGGGCGACGAGGCCCAGGCGGCTGAGATGAAGCGGAAATGGTATGACAACGCGGAGGAGATCTCCGCTTTCATGAACCGGATCAATCCGAACTGGAATCTGTCGGACTGGAAATTCATGTGGCAAGAGCACCTGCGGATGGTGGAGGCGGAGGCCGAGCAGATCCTGCAGCAGGACCATGCCGCCAGCATCGATACCTTTGACACCATGGAAAAGCAGACTCAACATATGGCAGAGCTGATGGCCGAGGGCCTTATCAGGCAATTTCGGCTCTGAGCGCGCTGTGCGCCGTGCTGTCGGCTCCGAGTGGGGCGGGCAGCACTTTTTTTGCGTGGGGCGGCAATAAGCATTGACTTTCCGCGGCGGGTGTGCTACCATACTGCCAAGCAATTGAATCAAAGCGATTCGGCACCGCAGGACGGTGCAGCCGAGCAGGGGCCCTGCCCCTGTGAGGAGATGAGGGAAGTGCGGTGTGAGTCCGCCACAACAGCCATTGCCGTGTTCGCCTCCCCCCGCGGGGCGGTGTCAGTCGGAATGCTCATCGTCTCGCTCTTTGTAAATCGCGCCCGGGCAAAGGGGGGCGGAGCAAAACCGTGCGGGTGTGACGGGCCGTATGCCGTCGCCCGGCGCGCTGTGTTTGACCCCCCCTGCCCGCAAGGGCAAGGGGGGCGTTTTATATGGTTGGTTGCCACACCACAACACGAAAAGAGGAAAGATCATGAAACAAGCAAATCGCACACGCCTCTCCCTGGTCCTGCTGGTGCTGGTGCTCGGCGCCGCGGTGACCCTCGCCCTTCTGTTACGCGGCGGCCGGGTCGATAAAACCGGTCTGTGGGAGGATGCCAAGTACCTGCGCGACAAGTCGTTCGGCTCGGGTGAAATCACCGTTGAGGTGGAGGTGAAAGCCGGGAACCAGTCGATCACGTTCACCATCAAGACCGACAAGACCACGCTGGGCGAGGCTCTGCTGGAGCACGACCTCATTGAGGGGGAACAAACGAACTACGGCCTGTATGTCACGAAGGTCAACGGGATTGTGGCGGACTTTGAGGTCGATGAGTCCTACTGGGCGCTGTATCGGGACGGTGAGATGATGATGGCGGGCGTAGATACCACGGAGATCGAAAACGGGGAGCACTATGAACTCGTCCATACCAACACCAACTAAGGGGCAGAGGCAAAAGCGGCCGCTCAGCGTGCAGGAACTCACCGTCTTTGCCATGTTCGGCGCGCTGATGTTCGCCTCCAAGCTCGCCATGGAGATGCTGCCGCTGCCCAACGTGCATCTGCTGGGGATGTTCGTCATGCTGCTCACGGTGGTGTACCGCGCGCGGGCGCTGGTACCCCTCTACCTCTATGTCTTCCTGAACGGCCTGTTCGCGGGCTTTTCCCTGTGGTGGATGCCCTACCTGTACGTGTGGACCATCCTGTGGGGTGCCGTCATGCTGCTGCCCAAACGGATGCCGCGCAAGCTGGCGATGGTGCTCTACCCCCTGCTCGGCTGTCTGCACGGGCTGGCGTTCGGTGCCCTGTACGCCCCGGCACAGGCCCTCCTGTTCGGGCTGAACTGGCAGCAAACCCTCGCGTGGATTGCGGCGGGGCTGCCCTTTGACCTGATGCATGGGGTGGGAAATCTGGTCACGGGACTGCTGGTGGTGCCGCTTTCCGAGCTGCTGCGCCGGCTCAATCGCGCTATTTTATAGTTTTTTTATAAAAGTGAAGAAAAACGGTTGACAAACTCTCTGTTATGTGTTACCATTGACCGGTACGCACCCAAAACATATGCGTAACAAGAAACAGAGGTATGTATGTTCAAAGACAAAACCCTGGTCTGCAAAGATTGCGGATCAAACTTCACCTTTACTGCCGGTGAGCAGGAATTTCACGCTGAAAAAGGTTTTACGAATGAACCGCAGCGTTGCAAGGACTGCCGTGCAGCACACAGAGGCCAAGCCCGCGGCGACAGAAACAACCGCGAGATGTTCACGGCCACTTGTGCCTCCTGCGGTTCCAGCTGCCAGGTGCCCTTCGAGCCCCGCGGCGACCGTCCGGTCTATTGCAGCGATTGCTTTAGAAGCAGACAGTAAATAAAAAAGCGCACTCCCTGCGGGTGCGCTTCTTTATTTTTGCGCGCCTGTGAAGCAGGCGCTCTTTGTGCGTCCTCAATCAAAAAACGGGACGGGAGAGGGGAGTGGGCGGCGGGGAGGGTTCTCCGACCGCTTTGATCAGGCCCCGCGCCAAGAGGGTCTCGTTGTCCTCATACGGGAGGTGCAACGGCTCGGCGGGAAAGTAGACGGCGGGCACCCGCAGCTCGGCAAACAGCCGCTCGACCAGCCGCATGGCCTGCGAAAGACTGCGGCTGCTGCGGCACTTGAAGCGGGTGGGCAACTCCCGCGAGCGTTTGATATGGCGGACATCCTCAAAGCGGATGTCCGTGCCCGCCAAGAGAGCGGGATCGAGTGCCAGGGACAGGGTGAGGACATTGCCCCGCACATTCAGCCGCACGACCACCCTGCCCCGCAGGCTGAACTGCTCAAAATACCAGTTTGTCTTGGCGCTCACGCCCGCATAGCGCATGATGTGGTGGTGCAGCGCCTCATAGCGTTCCTTGGTCTCGGACGCGGACTGGAGCAGGCGGGCGGTGAAGCTCTTGTGGTACAGCACTTTGGACGACCCGGAGGGGGCCGCCTCGGCTTGGTCAAACGGCTCGGTTTCACTGAACGGTTCGGTTTCGCTGAACGGCTCGGTTTCGCTGAACGGGGCGGTTTCGCTGAACGGGGCGGTTTCGCTGAACGGCTCGGTTTCGCCGAACGGCTCGGTCTGCTCAAACACTGCCGGCTCCTCGGGCGGCGGGCCGGTCACCCCGTCGCCTGCCATGACGGCTGACGGCGCCTCCTCACCGGGGGCAAGGGTGCTCTGCCGGACCGACGCCTCCCCCGTGTTGTCCGGGAGCAGAACGGTGACGGCGCGCGGCGGGGGCGGGGGGAGCGGAACTTTGACGCGGGCGGCTCTGCCCGGTCTGCCGCCCTCCCGCACGACGGCCTGCCGCCGCCGGGCGGGGAAGCACAGGCAAACCAGGTACACAAGCAAGCCGCCGATGGCCGCCCACAGCAGGGCGATGAACAGAAAGGCGGTTTGGGGCGTGATGTCTGTCGGCATGGGAACGCTTCCTTTCAAACGGGCTGTGGTGGTGTGGGTCCTCTTCATCCTCTTTTATATGAAAGAAAGCGAAAATATATGCCAAAACAGGCACTCCCTGCAATTGTGCGCACTTTTTTGCGGCGGATGTGTTGACTTGCCGGCAAAAAAATATATAATAGAAATACGGTTGAGCAAAAAAAAGACAAGGAACAAAGCAACATGAGAGCAGTCATCAAAGTGGGGACCTCCACCCTGACGCACGCGACGGGCCGCCTCAATATCCGGCGGGTAGCGCAGTTGTGCCAGGTGCTGAGCGACTTAAAAAACGCGGGGCATGAAATCATCCTGGTGTCGTCCGGCGCCATTTCCATGGGCGTGGGGAAGCTGGGACTGCCCGCCCGCCCCAAGGATATCCCCACCAAGCAGGCCGCCGCCGCGGTCGGGCAATGTGAGCTGATGTATACCTATGACAAGCTGTTTTCCGAGTTCCATCACACGGTCGCGCAAATTTTGCTGACCGCCAGCGATATCGACGACCCGCGCCGCAAGACGCACTTTCATAACACGCTCTTTCGCCTGCTGGAGCTGGGCGTGCTGCCGATCATCAACGAAAATGACACGGTGGCCACCGACGAGATTGTCATCGGAGACAACGATACGTTGGCCGCGTTTGTCGCGGTCAGCGCGCAGGCGGACCTGACGGTCATCCTGACCGACATTGACGGCCTTTATACCGCCGACCCGCGCACCCATCCGGACGCCACCCTGATCCCCACCGTGCCCGTGGTGACGGAGGAGATCCTTGCCATCGCCGGCGCCGCCGGCTCGGCGCGGGGGACGGGGGGGATGCTCACCAAGCTGCGCGCCGCCCGGATTGCCGCCGAGGCGGGCATTGACATGGTGATTGTCAACGGGCAAAGCCCGGATATCCTGTACCGTGTGCTGGGCGGGGAGCGTGTGGGCACGACATTTTTGGGGAGGAAGGCATGAGGAGTACTAACGAAATCCTGCGGCAGGCCAAGGCGGTATGCCCCGCCCTTGCCGCCGCCGACACCGCGGCGAAAAACCGCGCCCTGCGCGGCATGGCAGAGGCGTTGCTGGCTGACGGGGAGCGGATTCTTGCCGCCAACCGGCTGGACGTGGCACAGGCGGCCCAGACCCTTTCCCCCGCGATGATTGACCGGCTGACCCTGACCGGGCCGCGGATAGCCGCCATGGCGGAGGGCATCCGGCAGGTCGAAGCGCTGCCCGACCCGGTGGGGGCGGTGCTGGCCCGAACCGAGCGGCCGAACGGCCTTTTGATTGAAAAAAAGGCGGTGCCCATGGGAGTCATCGCCATCATCTATGAAAGCCGCCCCAACGTCACCTCGGACGCGGCGGCACTGGCTCTCAAAGCGGGCAGTGCCTGCGTGCTGCGGGGGGGCAAGGAGGCCTTTCGCTCCAACGCCGCCATTGTCGGTGCCCTGCAGGCCGGACTGCGGCAGGCGGGCCTTGACCCCTATCTGGTACAGCTCGTGGAGGACACCAGCCGCCAAAGCTCGCTGGAGCTGATGACGGCAGTGGGGCTGGTGGACCTGCTCATTCCGCGCGGGGGAGCGGGGCTGATTGCCGCCTGCATGGAGCAGGCCAAGGTGCCCTGTATCCAGACCGGCACCGGCATCTGCCACCTGTATGTGGACCGGGACGCCGACCCGGCGATGGCCGCCCGCATCCTCTTGAACGCCAAAACCAGCCGCCCCTCGGTCTGCAACGCGGTAGAGGTGTGTCTGGTGCATGAAGCGGTTGCCCCTGCCTTTTTGCCCCTCGCCTATGAGGCGCTGGTGACCCAGCGGACAGCGCAGCGCCTCCCGTCGGTAGAATTTCGGCTGGATGAGCGGGCACGGGGCTACATCACCGGCACGCCCGCCGGGACGGCCGACTTTGACACCGAGTTTCTGGACAACATTCTGGCGGTGGCGGTGGTGGACAGCCCGGAGCAGGCCATCGGGCACATCGCCCGCCACTCCACCGGCCACAGCGACGCCATTGTCACCGACAACCGAGAGACGGCGGAGCGCTTCTGCGCCATGGTGGACAGCGCGGCGGTGTATGTCAACGCCTCCACCCGCTTCACGGACGGCGGGGAGTTCGGGCTGGGGTGTGAGATGGGCATTTCCACGCAAAAACTGCACGCCCGCGGCCCCATGGGACTGGCCGAGCTGACTACCTACAAATATGTGATACACGGCAACGGGCAAATACGCTAAATCCCCGGCAGGTCTGACCCGTGCGCTGTGCGGGCGGCCGTGCCCACAAGCTCGGCGGTACCTCGCACAGAGAGGTGCCGGCGGGCGACATCACGAGAGGAGCAGGAACATGAAAGACTTTACCTTTGGCTTTATCGGGACCGGCAATATGGGGGGCGCGCTGGTGCGCGCGGTCGCGGGGACACTCGAACCGCCCCGCCTGTTGCTCGCCGACCATATCGCCGCCAAGGCCGAGCAGCTCGCCGCCGAGACGGGCGGCGCGGTGGCGTCGGTCAAGGGCATCGCGGAATATGCGCACTACCTCTTTTTAGGGGTGAAGCCGCAGGGGATGGGGGACCTGCTCGCCGAGATTGCGCCGCTGCTGCGGGCGCGGAAAGACCGCTTTGTGCTGGTTTCCATGGCGGCGGGGATTCCGATTGCCGGGATCCAGCAGATGGTGGGCGCGCCCTACCCCGTCATCCGTATCATGCCCAACACGCCGGTGGCGGTGGGCAAGGGACTGGTGCTGTATGCCAAAAGCAAAGAACTGGACGCCGAGCAACTGCAAACCTGGCTTGCCTGTATGACGGGGGCGGGGGTGCTGGACCCCATTGAGGAGGCGTGGATTGACGCCGCCAGCGCCGTCTCCGGGTGCGGGCCGGCCTTTGCCGCCCTGTTCATGGAGGCGCTGGCCGACGGCGCGGTCGCCTGCGGCCTGCCGCGTGACCGGGCGCTGTCCTACGCCGCCTATATGCTGCTGGGAGCGGCGGCAATGGTGGCAGAGGGAGAGCTGCACCCCGCCAAGCTCAAGGACGGGGTGTGCAGCCCGGGCGGGACCACCATTGCGGGCGTGCGGGCACTCGAACAGGGCGCCTTCCGCGCTGCGGTCATGAACGCGGTCATTGCCGCCTACCAAAAGACCAAGGAGCTGGCAAAGTAAGCAGGCAGATGCCCGCGCCTGCCGGCGCGACTTCCGCGCAGCAAAACTGCAAATATTTGTTTGAAATGTAAATTTTTGTTTGCAAGCAAGTCAGACCCTACGGTTTGACTTGCTTTTTTTTATCGGGTTATACTATGGGTAACATGACGCTCGGAGGCGGCTTGGCGGTGGCGTTGCCGGCAGGGCGCGCGGCTACTGTGAGGCGGCATTTTGCGGAGGGAACGATGACACGGAAAACAGCTTGTCTGCTGCTGGGATGGCTACTGATCCTGTGGGGGCTGACGGCCTGCGAGGGGACGGGGTGGCAGCACAGCGACACCCGGCGCTCGGGCGAGGGGCCCGCGGCGGCGTACGGGCTGCGCTTTTTGGTGGACGGAGAGGTATATGCCGAACTGGCCCAAGTGGCGGATTTGTCCGCTCTACCCCTGCCTGCCGAGCCGACAAAGGCGGGGTACCTGTTCGAGGGATGGTACCTTGACCCACTGGGTACCCATGCCATGCCGGCGGGACGTTTGACAGCGGACACGGCGCTGTACGCCGTGTGGACCCCTACCGACGGCACTGCCCCCGTCGAGCTAAGGGGCGACGCCGCCCTCAAAAAGGCACGGGAGCGGCTGAGCGAGTCCTACCTGCCCGAGTCCTTTACCTATGTGAGTGAAAGCCGGTACGGGCAGGCGGCGGCAGAGATCTACACCGGCGCCTTTCTGCAAAGCGGCGCCTCCTTTGACTACCAGGAGCAGTACACGAACAGCCCGGATGTTCATCTCTACGGTGTCTATCGGGCAGGGGGGCAGGCCTACCGCTACGAGGTGCAGCTGTCGGGGCAAATCAACGAATACAGCGACTACCGCCTCCTTGACGCCTTTGACGCGGTGGCGGCTGTGGCGGACAGCCACTTTGCCCATGCCCTGCAGCGGCAGATAGGCGCCCTGAGCAGTGAGCAGGTGCGCGCCGAACGGCAGGCATGGACCGAGGCGCGCTACGGGCCTGGGGTGTATGACTGGACGGTGAGCTACCGCAAAAGCGGCGCGGAGGAGGTTTTTATCTACACCCAAAAAAGCTGTGAGCGGGTGAGCGAGTGCTATGAGCTGCTGGTGGAGGAGGGCACGCTGACCCTACGGGACGGCAAGGTGACGGGCGGCGAGCGCGCCGTTTCGGTGGACGCGCGGAGCCTCGGGGACACCACCCGCTACTACCGCGACTCCCTGCGCCTGAACGAGCGGGCGGCGACCCCCTTCGACCGCATGGACCTGTCGGGCAAACCCCTCACCGCCACGGTGACGGCCTTTGGGGACGACGCGCGGGCCGACTGCTTCCCGCAAGCGCTGCAGCTGCAGGTGGGGGTGCCCTATACCCTGCACGAGGGGTACCTGGCGGACAGCGCGGGGGCAAGGGTGGAGATTGCCTACGGCAGCGGCGTGGTGCATACCGGCTACCGGCTGGAGGATACCACTTACCGATTCGGGGACACCGTCACCTTTTGGCGGACAACCCCGCTCCGGCTGCTCTTTCAGCCGGCAAAGTCCGCCCACCGGGTGAAGCTGGTGGTGAACGGCGGTAGCTTTGAGATACCCGACTATTATTACACGGGCAGCGCGGGGTGGCGTGAGCTGCAACACCATGTCTACGGCTGGCTGGAGGCAGGGGGCGTGCCGCACCTGTGGGGGGACATCCGCATCAGCACCGACGCCGCCCATACCAAGCCCGTCCCGGAGCTGGTGGGCAACCACACCGTCTATGTGGACGTGCGGACAGAGGCGGGGGGCGTGTACGGCAGCTTCGGCACGGGGCGGAAAATCACGCCGGTGCTGGACGCCAAGGGGCGGCTGGTGCCCTGCCTGTACAGCGGGGACCGGCTGGATCTCGGCTTTTACCCTGTGCAAGTGTGGGTAGACGGCCGGAGGCTGGTCGGGTTTTACTACGACCCCGCCTATACCCGCCCGGTGGCGCACATGGCCGAGCTGATGAGCATCACCGACGATCTCACCCTGTACGGCAAGCTGGAATAAGGACTCCCCCGGCCTCTCCCAAGGACTTCTTGGGCGCTCGCCGCCCCCGTCGCGGGGGCGGCTTTTTGCGTTTCGACAAAAAAATAGCTTTTTCCGACAAACCCCTTTACTTTTTTCGGTGCCTATGGTATACTTGTCGCCAGAAACCTGTCACGCGATGCAATTGGCTGAAGGACAAGGTTCACATAGGCTTGTTGTGTCCCGCTGCTGTTCGTGGACACCTTTTTTATGTCTGCACGACGGAGCGCGCACCGCAACCCCAAAAAAAGAAAGGAACAACCAACATGAAACAACAAACCGCTGCCATCGGGTACTTACCCGATGAAAAACCAGACTGGTGGAAACTCCTGCTGTATGCCCTCCAGCAAGTGGTGGTGATGTTCCCCGCCACCGTCACGGTCGCCCTGATTACAGGCTTCCAAGTGTCGGTGACCATTTTCGCGAGCGGACTGGCGACGCTGTGCTTCATTCTGATCACAGGCAGAAAAATCCCGCTCTACTACGGTTCCAGCTTTGCCTACCTCTCCGCCATCCTTGCCCTGATGTCCTCTGAGGCAATGGTGGAGGCAATTCCGGCACTGGCAAACTGGGGATCCGTCGGCGTGCTGCCCGTCGAGGCCATTCCTTACGCGCAGCTTGGGATTATCATGTCGGGCTTTGTCTCGATTGGCGCCGGTCTGCTCGTCCGCTACGCCGGACCGCACGCGGTGGAAAAAATCCTGCCCGCGACCATTTCCGGCTCGGTGGCCATGATCATCGGCCTGACGCTGGTGGGCAACGCCATGGGAGATGCCTTCCCCGCCGCTCAGAACGCAGTAACCAAGGTTTGGGAAATCAATGGGTTTGCGGGCAACGCCAACTGGGCGTGGGTGGTGGCACTGGTCACCCTGCTCTCGACCATCCTGTTCTCCCGTTATCTCAAAGGATTTGCCAGCCAGTTGCCCCTCTTGCTGGGCGCGCTCTGCGGCTGTGCGACAGCGGCGCTCATCCGGCTGTTTGGCGGCGAGGGCTTTTCGCTGTTCAGAGCTGTGGACAGCTCGACCATCCAGAGCCTGTGGTCCTCCTCCGGCAACATATTCTCGATCCCCCGCTTTACCACCATCTTTGAAATCAAGGATTGGGGCCTGGCGTGGAGCGGCGTGCTGGGCGTGATGATTATTGCCATCGCGACCATTCCCGAGTCCACCGCCCATATCTACCAACTGGACATCTATGTCAACGACCTTGCCAAAAAGAAGGGCAAAGAGTCGTATCCCCTCTCCTCCAAGCTGGACCGTAACCTGATCGGCGACGGGCTCTGCGACATGGTCTCGGGCTTCATCGGCGGCCCTGCCGGCACCAACTACGGCGAGAACATCTCCGCCATGGCCATCACCAAGGTATTTTCGATCCCCGTGTTGCTGGCCTCCTCTGTCATCGCCATGGTCATCGCCTGCTTCACCCCGCTCATCCAGGTGATTTACGCCATCCCCCAGCCGGTCATCGGCGGACTGGAAATCTACCTGTTCGGTGCCATCGCGGCGCAGGGTATCGCGATTCTGATTGACAAAAAAGCGGATATGTTCTCCGCCAAAAACATTGCCGTGATCGCGACTGTCATGACGGTCGGCATCGGCGGTCAGTATAAGTTCGGAGGCATCATTCCCTTCTTCGGCATCAATCTCCCCTGCATTGCGGGCGCTGCCGTGTTCGGCATTCTGCTCAACCTGGTGCTCTCGATCGGCGACAAGAAAAAAGGTCAGCCGGCCAAAGCAGAAGGGGCACAGGAATAACCCTCTTTGCCGGTTGGCCTCTGTCAACAAGACAGCCGCTGTTCACACAGCGGCTGTCTCTTTTTTGTGCGCGGGAGCAGATAAATGCTTGTTGATAGGGCGCCTGTTTTACACGGTGGGGTCCGCGTCGGACGGTGCCTCTGCCTGCGCCTCCGCTGTCCCGTCCGGCCCGTCCGCGCGGGCAACGGCGGTACCTGCGAGCAGCATGGCGCGGGCGGCTCTGCTGAGTTTCCCCAAATAGAACAGAGACAAAAGGTTTTGCAGGCCGTCCACGAACAGGGCGCCGCCCAGGAGCAGGGTGAAAAAGCGGATTCTGTCCGCGTCAAACGGGATGCGCACCGTGAGGAAGCCGCCCGCGATGGACAGGACCGAGAACGCCAGCAAAATCCACCAGGCACTCATTTGGTAGCGCTTCGACTCTATCACTGTCTGTAGCTTGAACGAGCCGTCAATGATGATGAACAGCCCGATAAACATGGCGTACACCTCATACACCACCTCTACCTTGAGCAGTGCCACCGCGCCGCACACGATCGTCATCACGGCCAGCAGGATGGCAAAGGCAAAGCGAATGCCCCGCCGCGGCTCCGCCAGGATGCGCACGCCCTGCAAAATGCCCAGCAACAGGGCGGAAAAGCCGACAATGTACGCCATGGCCTTCATGGACTCGCCCGGGTAAAAGAGGAGGGCGACGCCCGCCCCGCACAGAATGAGGAAAAGGACAATGTAGCCCCACTTGAAATTTTTGATAGCCTCGGTGATTTTCATACAAAAACCTCCTTTTTACACTATTATATAACAAGGCACGAAAGAAAGCAAGGAATTTTTGAAAGTGCCTCTCTCGCCCGAGGCGCGCCGCTTTTTGTCTTTTTTGGCGGCGCAGGCGGGGTGACGGGGCACGGAGGGGGACAAGGCGGCGGGCAGAAAAATGCGGCGGGGAGAGGTGGCAAAGCGCGGGGGCGGCGGCGCGGGGGCGGCGGCGCGGGGGGCTATTGTCTTAATGCCTAAATTGGCAATTGCTTTTTGAGCAGATTTTACAAATCTTTGAAATTTCTAACGGCACTACTTGACAGGATGCCCCGAAAAATGTACAATGTTTAATAGGT
>Ga0265293_10002750_pt1 | contig 34295 bp, 36 predicted proteins | sample Munlanlewell138R_FD_192505 | JGI IMG/M metagenome (GOLD analysis project Ga0265293, IMG submission 192505) | Leachate microbial communities from a municipal landfill in Southern Ontario, Canada - Leachate well 138R | ecosystem: Engineered > Solid waste > Landfill > Unclassified | place: Canada... | reverse complement strand
TTCGTCTTTATGGCTTTATAGCGCATAAAAGTTCCCCCTTTCTTGAAATGTTATTGATACCTTTATTTTACCATTTTTATAAACTTGATAAAAGGTCTAAATAGAATTTCCTATTAAATAAATAAAAAAGCTTAGTTTGCTAAAACTAAGCTTTATATAAGATTCAAATATTAAGGTAATAAACCTAAAATCTCATCTAGTGAATAATCAGTGTTTTCAAATTCATCTACTAAGGCATCATAGACAGCTTGTTGTTCATCATCATCTAAACCTTCAAACGTATCAAGGAAATCCTCTACAGCTTGTTCTGGGTCGCCTGATGGGTCTGTTAGACTATCTAATACATCATCAATCGCATCTCCTACTTCTGCAGGAATATCAGGGTTATCATTAACGCCTGTTAAGACATCTTGGATAGTATCTTGAATGTCTTGTAATGGGATTGAATCACTTAGTTCAACATACATACGTAATTGACTATTTAAAACAACTACCGAATCAATAGACATACCTGCTTGATTCATTTGTTGATCAAAATCTTTAAGAACAATTTGTCCATCAACGATTAAATCACTATCACCTAACATCGTTAAGATATTAGCAACATGTTCATTTGATACTGTAACTTCACCAGCACTTAACTCATTTAGTGTAATAACTAAATCGCTACCTGACATAGAAGGCGCTGCATCAATTTTGATAATAGTTACAAATTCTTTTGTAGGTTCTGCAATTTCAAATATTCTCAGTGGAATATTAACCATAAACTCTTCGCCATCCATGGTGATGTATGGCACATAAGCGTTCATTTGATAATCTTCAAATAATACAACTTCTTGAATAACTCCCGGTGAGACTTGTTGTTCTCTTAACATATATTCTAATACTCTATTTAATGTTAATTGATCAAATTCTATATATGGATTAGTTGTGGTTGTTAATGTTGATAAGATAAGTGCAGTCGCTTTAGATTCTAACATAGATTGCATATCTGCATCATCAACGATCTTATCATTATCATCTAATTCAAAGCGTGGTGAATCATCTTTTGTTTTACCTAAAGCAAGGCTTGCATCAAAACTACCTTCAGTAAATCCAATTTCTAATAACTCATTTTCATCAACAAATGCCATGAGAGAATTAACTAATGCAGCTTGTTGAGGGTCATCTTCAAATTGAGAATCAACTAATGTTTGTACATCAACTTTAATTTCTCTAGTTGTCGGATCAAAAGTTGCCATGCCATTGAGTTGTGAGTTAATCATTTCTGATAAATCATTACCTGTGATTTGTGTAACAGCCCAATCAGCAACCCCAAATGCCCAAGCAAGTGGTAAATTACCAATGGTTAATTTATCAAGAGTTAAAATAATTTCTTCTGTTGATGCTTCAAGTTCAAATGTAATTAATAATCTAGTTTTAAATGTGAAACTAGAAACAAAAACATGTGCGCCAGATTCTATTTCTACTTTATCATCAATGAATCGTACCCAGCTACCTTGATAGCCATACATATCTTCTTTAATGACATAATTTTTTAAATCATCTGTTGCATCTTCATCAAGATATGATGCATTCATAGATGTGAATTGTTCTTTTAATAATAGGTTTGCTTCTTTTTGAGCAATACCTAATGTAATTTCTGATTCATTTGTGTTACTTTCTAAAAATGTATCCATTTCTTCAGATACCATATCTGCAATTAAGACAGTATCTCCATCAGATGTAAAATCATCTACTGGAATATCTACACTTTTGTATAATACAGCTAATGTGATTAATGGAATTGCCACGATTGATAAAATCGGTATAACTAAGATTTTAAATAAAAACTTCATTGTATCACCTCTTTATTGAATATATCTTATTACATTTATTGTAAAAAAACAATATGGACGCTTTGATATTCCAAGTTTATGGTGATATTTAAACACTTATCAACAATATTTTAATTTCTTTTATGAATTGTATCATCTTTCTTTTTTATAATAAATATGATAAAGTATATCTAGATTTTACGATTGGGGATAAAAAAATGAAAAAATGTGTTGTTTATTATTCAAAAACTGGAAATACCAAAGAAGTTGCACAAAAATTAAAAGATTTTGATTTACTAGAAATTAAAGCTCAGTCAGATGATCCAAATGTTATGAATCCTATACTTACTGAAATACCTGATTTTAGTGCCTATGATTATGTTGTATTTGCAACACCTGTACATGGCTTTCAAATTTCTAAGATCATGAAGGCATATTTAGAACAAGTTAAAGATTATAGTGGGAAAACAATTGATCTTTTTATCACACACTTTTTTCCATTTGCTTGGATGGGTGGTAATAGCTCTTTAAAACAAATGAAAAAAATTATTGAATCTAAGCACGGTGTTGTAAGACAAATGACATCTGTAAACTGGAAGAGTAAAAAGAAAGATCGTATCATAAGCCAAATGATAGATGCATACCATGAGTAAGAAATATAGAATTTCAATTGCTTTTTTAATCACGATCATTTTGATGGTGGTTATTGGTGTTATCGTTTTTAATAAAATGAATGAAGGTATTGAGGTTTTAATTGCTGAAGAACTTCCAGAAATAGATCTGACTTCCATTGAAGATGGCACATATCTTGGTCAGTATGCAATTCCTTTAATATCTGTAAAAGTTGAAGTAACTGTTTTAGATCACCAAATAACAGACATTGTTATCTTAGAACATAAAAATGGACAAGGTGAAGATGGTGAGTTAATTATTAATGATGTTATTTTAGAACAATCCATAGAAATTGATTATATTGTTGGGGCTACTTATAGTTCAAAAGCTATTTTACTTGCTATAGGTGACGCATTAAAAAGTTAAATGTTTTTTTAATAGACATATCACACTAGTTCTATATTTAATAAGAACTAGTTTTTTATACCTTTTATGCATTAAATATGACTTCATATGAAAATGCACTAACATAAACATGATGGTTTATGTATAATAATTTACAAGGGTGGTGGATTTTTTGAAAGTACGAATCATAAGCAAACCTGAAAATTATGAATTATATAAAGAAAAGCTTGAGAAAGCTGGTTTTGTCATTTCAGAAGATGCATCATTAATCTTTAAAGAAACAGATAATGTACAAGAGCATATCCTTGGGTATCATAACAATCAATATGAAATGGTCCATATTTCTAAAATTATATATATTGAGAGTTATGGTCATGATGTATTTTTAAATACAGATCAGAAAGTCTATAAAGTCAAAGAAAAACTTTATGAGATAGAATCCATACTAAGCAATCAAGATTTCGTACGTATCAATAAATCAACGATCATCGCAAAAAAAGAAATCCAAAAACTAAAGCCTTATATTAACGGAAGAATACATTTAGTTATGAGCAACAAGCAATTGCTTTCTGTTTCTAGAAATTATAGTAAAAGATTTAGAAATTTCATTGGATATTAGGAGGGACTTATGACACTTTTTTATATTTTATTAGGCATAATTGTAATCATGTTTAGTTCTTTTCTTATAGGCTATACAAAATATTATGAACACGAAGTCAATCAAGTACTCTTAATGCATAAAAAGAAAAAATTGATAAGACCTATTGTTTTATTCATATCAGTTTTGGGTTTTTTAACTGTAGTCACACTTATGATTAACTTTATACCTTTATATAGAATTCCAAAACTTGATATCAATAAAACCATATCAAGTGAATCTTTAACAAACACAACCTTACCTTATAATAAAGATTTATATAGTCTTTATGATTATGAAGTCACAACAAATGGTAATTACTTAACTTCCTATTCTAATGGTTATATGAACTGTTATTATATTTATGGCCCTACTTGTGGAATCAATCTAGATAATATAGTTAGTGAAATATCATTGTATGATCATCTAGATAATGAAATTTGGTCAATTGGTGGTTATGATTCAATCGATAGAACAATGGTTTTTGATAACAAAAAATTCGATGCTAGAGCTATTACCTTTGGAAATGATCAAAACATCATCGCATTTGGGAAATATATAGATATCAATACAAAATCATATGGTGTTGGCCTACTAGTTATCGATCCTTTAGGCGTAATAACAGATATTATCGAACTGGATTTAACTGATTATAACTACTCACCCCATGATGCACACGAATTTTTTGAAATCATAACCACTTTAGATGGTGGAGTTACACTTAAATATTCGGAAATCTTTCAAGGAAGTGTTCTAATTCACTTAGATGCTGATTTGAATGATGATTGGCATTTCAATTTTGACGATTCTTTAATAGGTGGTGTCTATTCAGGTATTTACAATGATGCTTATATGGATACACTACTTTATGAAGACGGTATACATTACGTATTAATAGATCATATATATTATGCAATTAATGAAAATGGTCAATTATTATGGCAAAAAACATCTGATCATTATATCACAAGTTTTACAATCATTGATCAAAAGTTATATGTTATTGAATCTTTTGGTAATTTATTATCACAGAAAAATAATATATTTTCACTCAAAGAAAATGGCATGTCTGTTCATACATCACTTGTTAGTCAAATAAATCTTCAAACTTCTTTGATAGAATGGCAAACACCATTTACGTATAATCAAAGAGATATCGACGGTTATCCTTTTATAATAATGAGTCGAAATATAATAAAAGATGAGCAGGATAACCTACTCATCTTAGCTCAAGAATATGATAATATTCGTAGAGATTTACCCTATGAACTATTTATTATTAAGTTAACATCTGAAGGTGAATACACAGGAACAGAACACATTCATGGTTCCTATCAAACTTATCAAGATATAGATGACCTTAGAGATGTAGATTACCGTTTAAATCCATCATATGATAATCAATCTATTATTTTATTTGATCCACTATCAAATCACAGAATCATATCAACAAAAGATATGTCTTTTGACCTAGATTTAGCCATAACATTTAATTTAGAATCATATAATCAAATGATAGAGCTAAGAGTCATGGTTAATAAATTGTTAGGTAGTGTTTATGCCATCTATGCGATCTTTTTTTCAGTCCAAGTATATTTATCTTTAAAAAAATCAAGACTAGATCCAAGTGATTTATACACGATCGATCCTTATTAGTATAGATTAAGCGTAGGTTAATCCATATCCATATGGAAATTCTACTGCTGTTTCGTCATAATCTTCACGATAACTCGTGTATCCTACTTGATCAATCGTTTTTGGCCAAGTATATGAAAGTTTTCCAGTAAAATCATAATCACCAAATAACACATCGGCGATGCCTAACCCACCTTCACTGCCTGGTAACCAAGCAGCTACGAAACTATCAAAATAATCAAGGTATCCCTCTAATAAGAGTGGTCTACCACTAATTAATATACCAATCACATTTTTACCATCAAGAGAAGCTTGTTGAGCTACTTTTAGTGCATCTAAATTAGAAGTACTAGCAGTATGTGAATCAAGTGTTAAGTCTTGATTATCCCCAGCCCCTTCAGCATATGGGTTTTCAGATAAGACAACGACAACTGTGGTTGCAGTTTGATAATTGGTAGTTAGACTACCTTCATTAGATTTAGTTACAAGATCAAATGCTTCTTTGATAGAAGTTCCTACACCAATATCAGATGCAGTATTACCTTGCCAATACGTTGTCCATCCACCAGACATATATCCAATATGATCGCTTGCTTCACCAGTGAGATAAATAGTCTCACTTTTTTCTATTGGTAAAGAGTCTTGATCGTTTTTAAGTAATACTAAACTTTGTCTTACCGCTTGTCTTGCTAAAAGTTTATGTTCTTCGTTATAAACATATGAAATATCTAATCTCTTATATGGATCATCTAAAAGACCACGCTCAATTTTAACTTTCAATATTCTAGAAACTGCGTCATCAATTCTATCCATAGATATCATATCTGTGTTAACAGCTGTAACAATAGACTCAATAGCGTCTTTCCATGATTGAGGTTCCATGAGCATATCGACGCCTGCATTAATACTTTTTGTTATTTGTTCAATATAGCTTCCTTCTAATTGATGAATGGCATTCCAATCGCTAACTACAAATCCTTTAAACTCTAGCTCTTCTTTTAATACATTTGTAATCCAATATGTATTTTCATGCATTTTAAGACCCTTAATACTACTATATGAAATCATAACAGTATCAACACCTGCATTTACAGCTTCTATATATGGTGTTAAATGTATATCCCTTAATGCTTGTTCGCTTAAGTCAACATCCCCTTGATCAATACCATTTAATGTAGCGCCATCTGCTAGATAATGCTTAGCGGTTGCACTAACACCATTTTCTTCATATCCTTTAATTGAACTTTCGGTAAGTGTTTCAAAAACTTCTTTGTGTTCACTGTATCCTTCATAAGTTCTTCCCCAACTGATGTTTTGAACAACACTTAGTGCTGGAGCAAAATTCCAGTAAATGCCAGTAGCGAGCAATTCTTCAGCGGTTGCTTTTGCTATGTCATAGACTAATTCAGGATCGTTAGCAGCACCGAGTCCGATATTGTGTGGAAAGATAGTTGCACCATATAAATTATTGTGTCCATGAATGGCATCAACGCCATATAGAATCGGAATAGATGCACCACTATTTAACGCAGCTTCTTGATAGGCATAAACCATTTCATACCAAACATTCGCATCATCTTGATAAGCATTTGGATGTGATCCACCACCACTTAAAATAGAACCTACTGGATAATTAGCAATATCTTCTGGAGTAATACTACCACGTTCTGCTTGAACCATTTGACTCGCTTTTTCAGTAAGTGACATTGAACTAATCAGTTCATTAATCTCTGTTTCAATGTCAATCGGATCATCTTCGATGATACAAGAATCATGTCTTTCATCATCATCACAATCATTATCAACAGGGGGTTCAATCTGCGCTCTACATCCAACAAGTAAGAGTACCAATAATAATATTAAAGTTTTTTTCATCCGATCACTGCTTTCATTTTTTTTAATTATAGCATTAAAAAAGCTCAATTTCTATGAAATAGAATTGAGCCTACATTTTTTATTTATCATCTTTGTGATACATTTCAAAAGGAATTGTTGATAATCCACCTAATAGATAATTTGGATGGGCACCTTCTTTTAAAAATTGAAAGTATGCTGCAGCACCAATCATTGCGGCATTATCTGTACAATATTCCATAGATGGAATTAAAATTTCTTTACCTTTAATTTCTTGTTTGATTCTTTGTCTAAGACCTTTATTAGCTGCAACCCCACCTGCTAATATCACTTGCTTAACATCAAACGTCTCAGCTGCATGTTTTGTTTTATCAACTAACACATCAAGCACACTTTCTTGAAACGATTTACACATATCATTAACTCTAATTTCTTCATTTCTTTGATTTGCATTATGCACTAAGTTAATCACTGCACTTTTTAAACCAGAAAAACTAAAGTTAAATGCTTCTTTATCCAAATATGATCTTGGAAGTGTATAAGTTTCAGTGCCTAATACTGCAAGTTTATCAATCACAGGACCACCTGGATATGATAAACCTAGAGTTCTTGCAACTTTATCATATGCTTCACCAACAGCATCATCAAGTGTGGTACCAAGCATTTTTATATCCATATGATCTTTGATATATAAAAGTTCTGTATGTCCACCACTTACTAATAAAGCGAGTGCAGGAAATTTAATTTCATGCTCTATATTAGCTGCATAAATATGTCCGATTAAATGATTGACACCAATAATCTTTTTTTGGTGAGCAAATGCAAATGTTGTTGCTGCATTAATACCTACAAGTAAACTCCCTATCAAACCAGGACCTTGTGTCACTGCAACTAAGTCTATATCATCAATAGTTAAACCTGATTGATTAATTGCTTCTTCAAAAACTCTAGTCATGTGAACAACATGGTTTCGTGATGCGATTTCAGGCACTACACCACCAAACACTTTATGGATATCTATTTGTGATAAAACAACATGGCTTAAAACTTCTTTACCATCTTTAACTATGGCAACGCTTGTTTCATCACAGCTGCTTTCTACTGCTAAAATGTTCACATTTTCACCTCTTTTACTAAGACATAACCGTCTTCATTTTCATAATATTTCTTTCTTATATGTGATAATTTAAACCCAAATTTTTCATAAACGTATTGGGCTTTTTTGTTGCTTTTTCTAACTTCCAAAGATATAAGTTTTACTTGTTTTTGATGAAGTTCATTTAAACAAAATGATAGTAGTTCACTCCCTAATCCTTCATTTTGATAATCAGGATCTATTAAAAAGTTCATCATTTCAGCTTGATCATCATAAACTCTAAAGCCTATATATCCTACAACTACTTTCTCTTTTTCATAAACAAAATAAAAACTAAAAGGATTATCGGTAAGTTCTTGTAATAAAAACTTTTCTCCTAATGAATTTTTAAATACTCTTTTTTCTAATTTTGCGATATAAAATATATCTCTTACTTCAGCTTTTCTGATCATGATTGTTTTCTGCTTCAGTTTTTCTTAAATAATTAGGTACTAAATCATGGATGTTTTCAACTAAGACGCTTTTTTCAATGATATGCTTAGGTGATACCATAAAACTTCTATCATCTATAAAAACTGTTGTTGCGTTTTTATATGCATCTAATTGAAATAAGTCTTTAAGATCTCTATATCCATCTTCTAGTATAATATTATTTTTTTCATGGATTTCTGAAAAAACAAATCCGCGTCTTGCATCTATTAAAGCTGCAACTTTTCCATCATATCCGCTTGTCATAAAAAATAAGCTACTTACAGTTCTAAGTGGTATATTTTTTGTATATGCTAACATTTTACCAACCATCACCGCAATACGTAATCCTGTATAACTGCCTGGTCCTATTCCAATAATGATTTCATCGATTTGATCAATTTTTAGTCTATTTCTAGATAATACTTGATCGATACGGTCTACTAAATATTTTGAATGATCTCTTTTTGCAATACGAATGCTAAAATCAGTGAGCACCTCGTCTTTTGCAAATCCAACAAACATCACATTTGTAGATACATCAAATAATAATCGTCTTTTCATATATATTCCACCGCTCTTTTACAAGGATAACCAACACAGTCTAAAATAAACTCTCTTTTGTTTTCAGAGAGTTCTTTTATTTTTATTATTAAATAATCGTTTGGCAAAAATTCTTCAACTTGAAATGGCCATTCTACAACAACTAATCCTTGTCCGTCTATATATTCTTCTAAATCAAAATCAGAACCTACATCTGATAATCTATATAAATCTAGATGATATAGTGTTTTTCTTCGATCTTTACTTTCATATTTTTTCATAATCGTATATGTTGGACTATTAACGATTTGTTCTATGCCTAAACCTCTAGCTATACCTTGAGTTAAGGTTGTTTTACCTGATCCCATCATGCCATCAAGTAGTATAACAACATGTGGTTCATCTTTTAACAATAACCCTATTTCATAGCCTAAATTTTTAGTTTCATCAGCTGAGGTTGTAATCTTTTTCTTCATAATACTCCTACTTTAAAATATCTTCGTATCCTTTTTTACCAAGTAATGCAAACATATTTTTCTTATATGCTTCTACACCCGGTTGATTAAATGGATTAACTTCAATGAGATATGCACTCATGGCACAAGCTTTTTCAAAAAAGTATACTAAATAGCCAAATGTATAACTATCAAATGATGGTATGTTTAGTAACATATTTGGAACTAATCCATCTTTGTGTGCCATCATTGTACCTTTTAATGCTTGTTTATTGACATATGATAATGTTTTACCTGCTAAATAATTTAGTTCATCTAAATCATCATCTGTTTTTGGAATAACGGTATCCACATCTGTTTTTTCAACTTGAATAACAGTTTCAAATAAATGACGTTCACCTTCTTGAATATATTGTCCAAGAGAATGAAGATCTGTTGAAAAACCAGCACTAGCGACAAATAGGCCTTTATTGTCTTTACCTTCTGATTCACCGTATAATTGTTTCCACCATTCATTTAAATAAAGTAAGTTAGGTTCATAACCAACTAACATCTCAATTTTATAACCTTGTTTATAAAGTAAGTATCTTGTTGCAGCATATAAATACGCTTCATTTTTTGTTAAGTCTGGATTAGAAAATCTTAGTTGTGCATCTTTAGCACCTTCTAGCATTTTTTTCACATCTAATCCATCTGCAGCCAGTGGCAATAAACCTACAGGTGTAAGCACGCTAAATCTTCCACCGATATCATCTGGTATAACAAACATTTCATAACCGTTTGCTTTACTTAATGAGTATAAAGCACCTCTTTGTTTATCAGTTGTTGCATAGATTCTTGATTTAGCTTCTACTAAACCTACTTGTTCTTCAAGTAAGTTTTTTAATACTCTAAATGCAATTGCTGGTTCAGTAGTCGTTCCTGATTTAGAAATGACATTGATACTAAATCTTTTGTCTTTTAAATAAGCAACTAAGTGATTTAAGTAACTTCCTGACATTTGATGTCCAGCAAATACGATTTCTAATTGTTTTTCTTTAAATGGAACTTTTAAGAACTCTAATCCTGCTTTAGCTCCTAAATAAGAACCACCAATACCGATAACAACTAAGACATCACTATCATTTTTTATCTTATCAGCTGCTAATAAAACTCTTTTCAATTCATCTTTATCATAATTTGAAGGTAAATCTAGCCAACCTAAAAAATCATTTCCTAATCCTGTTTTATTATGGATCATTTCATGAATTTCATTGACTCTTTCTTGTAAACTTTCTGGTTGCTCGCTCAAAAATGAGCGTGCGTCATTTAGCACTACATCAATATGTGCCATCATTAAACACCTCTATTTCTTTGTTTTTTCTATCCAAAACGGTAACGCTTTGTAAAGTGATTGGAATCCAATTGTAATTTTTACCATCTTTTGAATTCTTGGATGGATGGGATTAGCCTGTTTATAACTTAGTTTAAGTCGTTTTTGTTCATCATCAATTTCTAAAACTGTCGCTTCAATTTCATCTCCTACACATAAAATATCTTCAATAGAAGAGACATATTGATCAGATACTTCAGAGATATGAATTAAACCAACATAATCATCATATGATACAAAAACACCATAAGGCTGTATGCCCGTAATTTTACATACGATATTATCATTAATTTTCATATCAAAAACCTCGTTGTTATTATATCATATTTCAGTAAAACATATGTATTTTAGCAATTTTGTAAAGTATGAAAATGTTTTTATTTTTCAATTAATCATGATATTTAGCTTAAATTAAAATGAAAAGGCTCTAGGAGCCTTATCATTATTCATATGCTAAATATATACCTAATCCACCGAGCCCAACATGCGCTGAGACCACTGGAGAAATAACACCTGTAATTTTAACATGAACTTTATCACCCAATTGATATATTTCATGTTCTAATTGTTTAGCTTCTGTAGATCGATCTACATAAGCAATTCTAACCACTACATCTTTACCATACTCTAATAATCCTTCAACTTGTTTAATCAAATAAAGTAAGACGTTATTAAAACTTCTAACCTTATGCTCAACATCTAAAACGCCTCTTCTAAATCTTAAAATCGGTTTGATTTTTAAGATGTTTCCGATAACCGCAGAAACTTTACTTAGTCTTCCGTTTAAATGGAGTGTTTGTAAATTATCTACTGTAAAAATAAGCGATCCTTGTTCTTTTAATTGCTCTAAGTAACTTAAAGCTTCGCTTGCACTGTGTCCTTCATTTAGATACTCTAAAACTTTTTCTGCTAAATATCCAGATCCGTTAATTGTAGATTCAGTATCAACAACAAATACTTTATCGCTGTTTAAAATTGTTTTGGCTAATGTTGCACTATTAACAGTCCCACTTAGTGTTTTAGAAAGTGTTAAGCATAATACCTCATCATATGTTTCTAATTGTTTTTCATAGGCTTTTACAAATAAATCTGGAGAAGGCTGTGATGTTTTCACTTGTTTTTTCTCTTGCAGTGCTTTGACAACTAAATCAGGATTGATTTGTCCATCAATATATTCTTCTGATTCAATCACAACTTTAAGAGGTGCTACTGTAATCTTTTCTGTTTTAACTAATGTTTCATCTAGTCCAAATGTTGAATCAACAACTAAACCAACTTTTCTTGTCATTTTTTATTCCTCCGTTATCTTATCAAAAAGACGGCCTCATAGACCGTCTATTTTTTAATCAACTGTAACAACAGCTATAATGCCAGGTACATTTTCTAATAACATGGTTTCAATACCTTGTTTTAATGTGACATCAAGTGCGACACACCCGTCACATGCACCCATCATTTTTACATAAACGATGCCGTCTTCAACATTAATGATTTCAATATCTCCACCATCGCGTTGTAAATACGGTCTTACTTTATGAATCAAGTCATGAACTTGTTTTGTAGTTTCATCCATATATATTCACCTCTTTAACATATTAAGTATATAATAATATATACGAAGTTGCAACGAATTTAATCATTATTCTTTAATCGTCTTAAAATATAATATCCACAATTGAAATTACATGATTCACTTAAATAATCTGGAATTCTTTTATAACCATTTGGACTTTTTGGATCTGAGTTAAATCCTTTAAGTCTAAGTTTTTCCGATGACATATCACCTACAAGATATGTGTATCTATCAAAAGCTACATCCACATATCTTTCAATAAATTTTTGTAAATCAAAAGATTCTCTATAATCTTTTATAAGTTCAAAATTTCCAAAATCAGTTTCAATAATCATAACAGTACCTTCCTTAATAAAACGACTGCTTCAGCTGCCATGGCTTTTTCATTTCCAATGGCATCCATACGTTCATATGTTGTCGCTTTTATACTTAAATCTTCAATTTTCATTGCTAGCTTTGAAGCTATGTTTTCTCTCATTTGTTGGATAAATGGATTTAATTTAGGTGTTTGCGCATATATAGTCGCATCTATGTTATTAATCTCATATCCTAATTGTTTTATTTTTTGATAAACATTTTGGAGTAATACCATCGATGAGATATTTTTATATTTTTCATCCGTGTCTGGAAAATGTGTTCCTAAATCACCAAGTGCTAATGCTCCAAGCATCGCCTCTGAGATTGCATGTAACAATACATCCGCATCACTATGTCCGTCTAATCCTTTTTCATGATCGATTTTGATACCGCCTAAGATTAATTTTCTACCTTCTATAAGTTGATGAAGGTCAAAACTGTGACCGATACGCATGTTTTTCACTCCTTCGATTTGTGTTTTTAAATTAATGAAGTCACTTGGATATGTCATTTTTGGATTTGGTTCATCATTTATGATTACATGAATATACTGATCAGGATAGAATGATTGATATAAGCTGATATCATCATCAAATGATTCATTATTTCTAATATATGCATATCTTATTTTTTCTGTTAAAAATGCTTGTGGTGTTTGTGTTAAGATATGATGATTTCTATCCAGTGTCTTTAAAGTGTTTTTATCATAATATTTCAATGCAGATACTACGCGTTCAGCAAGTACGACTGCATCATGAACTTCTAAAGCTTTTTCTATTTGAGAGATTGCTTTTTCGGTAATTAAAGGTCTTGCTGCATCGTGGATATATACATAAGGTGTTTTAACTTCTTTTAAGCCTCTTTGTACACTTTCGCTTCTTGTTTTTCCACCAATGACAATATGCACAGATGAATCAACATAATCCATTATTTCACTCATGTCATTTTTAGATACAACTAGACAAATCTCAAATCCTAAGGATTGAAATAGTTCAACACTAAACATAAAAAGTGGTTTTTGATTAAGTTTAAATAGTACTTTAGATTCTTTTAATTCTGATCTACTGCCTGTTCCTGCAGCTACGATTAATGCTGTGTTCATAATGACCCCTTTATATATGCGTCAAGTCTTTGATCCAAAGGTGTTGTCTCTATATGTTCAACTTCTTGAAAATCATAGATTACACCAAGTGTATATTTTATGTCATGATTTTTAATATAGCGGTCATAAAAACCTTTACCATAACCAACTCTTGATCGATCTTTTGATATCGCTAGCGCTGGTACAATCATTAAATCAATGGAATCTCTATACATTTGTTCTTCATCATGAGGTTCCATTACACCAAAACTACTTTTTATCCATTTCATGTTTTTATGATATACATAAAACTCCATATCTGTTTTAATAACTTTTGGAAATAGAAATGTTTTATTTGTTTTTAATAATTCTAGTAAGTTAATTTCATCAGCCATTGGATAAAATATAGAAACTGTTTTTGCATTCGTGAATTTTTCGTGTTTTTTAATTTGTTCTATAATCGAACTATTCTTGATACGTCTGTCTTTAGTTTGTTGATTTTTACGTAATAAAATCATGTTTGTTCTTATCTCTTTTTTGGTCATGAGACAATATCCTTATAATAACATCCATGAGATGAAAATTGTGGATTTAATGAAATCTTTAAAGCTTGATATGCTGCTTGGTATAATTGGTGTTCATCATGAGCATCACTACCACCAATAGCAACTCCAGCAAAGACTTCTAAAGTTTCAGTAATTGATCCATATTGCATATTTAGATTTAAGAATGTTGGATTTGATTTAATACCATTTGATAAAATCTCCATCTTTCTTGGATCAGTGATGGTAATAGCAAACTCTATACCTGTAATTCTAAATAAATCTCCTGATTCTGAAACAAACGATGATTTCATTTTTTTAATATATTCAGCCATGAGCATATTACCAACTTCACGACCATGATCTTCATTGACTTTTGGTATATTTTGCAATCTAAAGACTACCAATTGAAAATATCTGTTATCATTAAATAGTTTTTGCATATGTGCGATAAACTCATTTCTATCTGGTAAAAGATCTAGTACATCAATATGACTTGCTTGGAAATGTTTGGTTTGCATTGGATTTAAAGTACCCATAATAATCGCACTATGTGTATCTTCAAAAAGTCTTTTTCCTTTTTCTTTAAACCATACATATCTACCTTTCACTTTGATTCTATATGAAGTTTGATATTGGGTTTTATTAATTGTTAAATCGCCTAATATAGCCAAATACTTCTTTAAGTCTTCAGCCTCAATAAGTCTTCTAAAATCAGTTAGATCAAGTAGATTACTAGGAAGGTTTAACATAGCAACTAAACTATCAGATGCCCATATAGTTCTTTCATCTAAATCAATATAGAACAAACCTTCTTCACTCAACTCAAGGGTTGCGATAAATTTATGTCTAATACTTTCAAGTTCTCCACTTCGTTCATTAAGTTCCTTTTCAACTGCAAGCAAATCAAAGTCAGTTTTCTTTTCACCAACACAAATTCTTCCTTTATACTTACCAAGTGAAATGACTGGCTGCATCACTAAGTGAAGTAAAACAGGGTTTCCTGATTCGTTTAGAAATTGAAGTTCTTCGACTTCTGAATCATTAGGTTTTGCACTTTCTCTATAGTTTAAATAGTAATTTTCTAGTTGTCTATTATTTATGTCTAAACCATTTAATTTTGTAAATCTAATAGTTTTATTAAAAATGCTAAATAATTTTTTACCAATGATATCTTCTTTTTCCATACCTAATTCAAGTAGTAAGCTTTGAGAAATATCTTTGATTCTTTCTTTCTTATCAACAACATAATATGCATTCCATCTACTATTTTTAATCGATTTTACAAATAGTTGATAATGATTTGCTTTAAGTGAAGATGTCTTAAACGCAAAGTATAACACAAGCAAGAAAATAAAATAAACTAAGAAAGTAAATCCCATATAAATCATGGTATATAATTCATTTTCTAAAATGATACTTTTATAAATAACAAAAACCATCACAGCGATGGATATGTTTAAAAACGAGATAACTAATCTATTTTTTAGTACTTTTTCACTTTGAATAGATTGCATAACAACAAGTACTAATGTAAATATCGAAATAATCAGAGGATAAATTGGATGTTGTAACATACTATAACTTACCAACCATAGTATGGTTTAGCATACATAAAAAATACAATAATTAATGTAATGATAAATGATACTAAAGCACACAAAATAGGTCTTTTGTTAAAGTAGTTTGTTATTTTCTCTGATACATTTCTATTTGATATAATTTTAAATGGTTCAATAAAAAACATTAAAAATTTCTTCATGTGAACCTCCTTATTTCATAAACATGTTTAAGTATTCTAGTAATTTTTCACGATCGTTCATCTTAAGTAGAATACCTTCAATAGCTACTGATACATTACCAGTTTCTTCTGATACCAATATAGTTAAACTATCGGTGATTTCACTAATACCCAATCCAGCACGGTGACGTGAGCCCATTGTTTTATCATAATTTTGATTATCCGATAATACAAAATATGCCCCAGCACATAAGATTTGATCACCTCTAATGATCACAGCGCCATCATGAAGTGGTGTATTTGGAGTAAATATATTAATTAATACTTCTTTTGAAACTTCACTGTTCATCATAATTGCACGTTCTGCATATTGATCTAACGTGTTGTGTTTTTCAATGGTAATGAGTGCACCGATTTGTTGAGAGGCTAAGACCATCACAGCATCTACGATATGTTGTTTAGTTCTCTCAGAACCCATCTCAAAATCATCTCTAACTTTTTCTTGTTTCCAAACGATTTCTAATGATCTTCTTAAATCAGGAGCCATAACTACAATAATGATGATAGGTAGCCATTCTACGATATAGCCTAAGATTAATGAACTTGCAAATATATCTGCAATTTGTATTAAATAGAAAACTACATAGACAACAAGGACTGATAAAACAACACTAAAAATTCTTTTGTTATTGATCAGGAATTTAAATAGAAAAAAGACTAAAATCCATATGACATAAAAATCTATAATAAATTTCCAAATTGGTTGTCCTAAAATCATATTATCCGCTCCCTTTGACTATCTTAATTATAACACAATATATCTATGGTTTAAACGGTGAAAAAATACCAAAGAGAAAGCTTGTGTCTCTTTGGTATCTATCTTATAGATATGTTTTAATTTTTTTAGGTAATCCATCAATTTCTTTTAATGAAATACTACATAAAGCAATACGAATTCCATTTTCCATTGGAACTAAATATATACCGTTATTTGAAAGTTTTTCGAAGACTTCCATTGGTTTATCAGTCAGTACAATCACATAGAATCCTGATTTGAATGGATATGTTTTTAAGCCAATTTCATTTGCTTGAGAAATAAATGATTGACTTCTTTTTGCTACAATTTCTTTGATATATTCTAAATCTTTTGAAAAAAGTTGATGATTTTCTTTTCTTGAAAAGTGATTTAATAATTCGATAGAAATAGTAGGTGTCGCAGACCATGATCCTCTTGCTTCATTGACAAATCTTGGTCTAAAATTATCTATGTGTTTCTTGTTTTTTGATAACCCGATAGCTGCGCCTAATCTTAATCCATAAACACCAAATGTTTTTGAACCACTAAACGCTAAAACTGTCATCACATGTTCTTTTAATGTTAAGAGCTCTAGCATTTTAATGCGGCTATCTTCTTCACTTGTATATTCAAGATATGCAACATCATATAAAAATACAATATCATTTTGATCATACTTATTTAAAATATCAATAATTCTTTTAAACTCGTATTGTGATAATGTATATCCTGTTGGATTATGACATGGATCGTTAACAATAACGATGACTTGTTTTTGAATCTCACATAACCTTTTTAAAGATTCATCAAAAGAATCTAAATCAAATCCATCATCTTTAAACATGTTATGTTCAAAAATTCTTAAATGTGCGCGATCTGCAAATCTATCATATTGCCATCTGATATTAGATACAAATATGTAGTCGTTTGGTTTCGCATACACTGAAAATGTTGAAGCGATTGCACCACTGCCTCCCGGTGTTGCACATGCATCGACAAACATTTCTTGCCTGATACGTTCTTCATACTTTCCAAAAGTCCAAGCAATGACGTTATCTTTGAACTCTTTTCCCCCATCTACTGCTGGATATGGCATAACGCTCATATCTGGTAATGCTCTTAATGCTTTAGATACTGCAGGCATGCCACCGATCTTTCTTTCTTCGTCAAAAAACATACCGATGGATGCGTTGATTACATTTGGATTTGTTTTTTGAGCTTCTAAAGCATTTTTTGATATTTGTAATATATCAATTGCCATCTCTTTCACCTCTTCTTATTTTAATTATATATGAAATCGTCTAAAAATTGGTCAAAAACATAGAGCCAATGTTGTTTTATGTTTTTTGTGACTAGTTGAATATGTACATGACCTTTATAATAACTCAATCTTACAGGTGCTACTTTAAAACTTTCTGCTTTTTCAAATAATTTTTTACCATCTATTTTTTGTGATGCTTCCATAGTTAATACAAGTGTCGTTTGATTTAAATCTACGATTGTCTGATGTAGTCCAATTTTTGATCCAAGTTTCTTGTATAATTTTTCATACATGTATAAAAGTAAATCAGCATCTAATTCACCAAAACGATCGACTAATTCTAATTTTAAATCACTAACATCAGATAATCTATTTAAATCGCTGATGCGTTTATGAATCTCAATTCTTGCGCTATCTTGATTGACATAGTTTGGATCAATATGACGTGCTGCATAGACTTCATCTATTTGTGTAGATTTCGGTTTGTCAAGTGATTCTCCAGTGATTGCTTCTTCAAGTAATTTCATATAAAGTTCAATACCAACACTATCAATAAATCCTGATTGTTCAGCACCTAAAATATCACCAGCACCTCTAATTGATAAATCACGCATGGCGATTTTATATCCACTACCTAGTGCCGTAAAATCTTGAATGGCTGATAATCTTTTTTTAGCTTCATCGTTTATGTCTTTAAATTGATCGTATAGTAGATATGCATATGCAATTCTATCTGATCTACCGACTCTACCTCTGATTTGATATAGTTGAGAAAGTCCAAGTTTATCAGCTTCATGAATGATTAATGTATTTGTGTTTGGGATATCAACGCCTGTTTCAATAATGGTAGTTGAAACTAAGATATCAAATTGATGATCAATAAAATCAGATATAACAGATTCTAGCCCTTCGCGACTCATCTTTCCGTGTGCATAAGTAATTCTAGCTTCTGGCACTAATTTTTGAATTCTTTTTACCATGCCTTCTATGCCCTTGACTTGATTAAACAGATAAAACACTTGTCCACCTCTGGCAAGTTCCCTTGAAATTGCTTCTTTGACTAAAGCATCTTGTCTTTCTACAACATATGTTTGAACAGGATATCTATTCATTGGTGGTGTCTCAATCATAGATAAATCTTTTAATCCCATTAAAGACATTTGTAAAGTTCTAGGAATAGGTGTTGCTGATAAGGTTAATGTATCTACGTTATGTTTAATCTCTCTTATCTTCTCTTTATGTTCAACTCCAAATCTTTGTTCCTCATCAATGATTAAAAGTCCTAAATCTTTATATTTAACATCACCAGATAATAATCTATGTGTGCCTATAACAACATCGACATAACCTTTACTTAATTTTTCTAGCGTCTCTTTTTGTTGTTTTGCAGTAACGAATCTACTTAAGAGTGCAACATTTGCCCCGTATTTATCAAAGCGTTCTTTAAATGTATAAAAATGTTGGCGAGCAAGTATGGTTGTTGGCACTAAGTATAGCACTTGTTTTTGATTTAAAACAGCTTTAAATGCTGCACGAAGTGCAACCTCTGTTTTTCCAAAACCTACATCTCCGCAAATCAAACGATCCATAGGTTTTGATTGTTGCATATCATGTTTTGTTTCTATGATAGCTTTTTGTTGGTCTTTGGTTGTTTCATATTTAAAATCTCTTTCAAATGCTTCCATCATGTCGTTGTCTTTAGAAAAACTAAAGCCTTGAGATTGATCTCTTATCGCATATAGTTTAATCAATCTGTCACTTAAATCTTTAATTCTCATTCTTACACTAGCTTTAGTCTTACTCCAGGTTTTACCACCCATTTTAGATAATTTTGGTCTTTGTCCTTCATAACTGCTATATTTTAAAACCATATCTATTTGATCCATAGGAACGTAGAGAGATTCATCATTTGCATACACAATATGAAGATAATCTCTTTTAGCTGAACTCAACTCCATAGTTTTTAAACCAACATATTGTCCAATACCATAGTCGTAATGAACGACATAATCACCAACAGATAAATCATCAACTTGTCTGATTTTTGTGGATTGATTTAAAACACTTCGATATCTAATCGCTGGTCTCATCTTATATGAGAATAGATCAGATTCATCTAAAATGATTACTTTGTCTTTGTGTGATATAAAAGACCCATAGCTTGATATATCTAAAAGGTGAATACCATTTTGATCATTAATTTGTCTTTCATATGATAAATGCTTATCATGTAAAAAAGATTTCATTTCTTCAAAATAGTGTTTTGTTTTTAGACAAAGAAATATTTTGTATGTTGGTATATAGTCATAAATATCTGTATAAAAAAGTTGCATATTTGATTGATATGTATTAGTTGCTTGAATGTTTAAATCATAAGTATCATCATTAGATATATTATAATTGTCAATTTCAACATGTTTTTTTACTAATAATTCAGAGAGATCTAATCTATATTTAATCGACAAAAACGCACTACCGTTCATCGTAATAGCATAAGTATCTAAATCATTTTTTATGTGTTCATCATTGACTTTCATTTTTTTAATATCAATCATATAGATTTCATGATCCTTAGAAAAGTCAACCACAGATGTTTTATCTTTATTGAAAAAAGGAATATATAAATTTAAGCCGTCTAATTTTTGTCTTAACTCTAAATTTTCAATATCTTGATTGTATTTATCTAGTTCTCTTTCAGATAAATCAAAACTTTCAAAATGTTTTTTGATATTATGGATAGCTTCATGTTTCATTTGATCTGTATAGAATAATTCGTGTATTGGAGCGATTTCCACTTGATCAACTTCTGCAAAGCTTCGTTGTGTTTCAACTTTAAACACTTTAATTTGTTCTAATAAATCATCAAAAAAATCTAGTCTAAATGGATGCTCATTATTTAAAGGAAATATGTCTAAAATATGTCCTCTTAATGAAAATTCTCCAGGATTTTCTACAGTAAACACGCGTTCATATCCACTGTATACTAAAAACGTTACTAAATCTTCTAAATGATATGATTCGTCTTTATGAAGCCTTTTTGCGGCATTCTTATAATCGCTTGGTTTAAGTTGTCTTTGACTCATACCTTGAGTTGTTGTAATAACGATAAAAGGTTTTTCAGTCATCAATTGATTTAATGTATATAATCTTTCACTTTTAAATTCTGGTGATCCTAATGCCATCATAGATGTTAGTGTTTCATCTGCTGGATAAAATAGTACTTGATCTGGATCATTAATATTTGATAACGTATCATAATATTTTTGTGCTTCATACAAATTAGGTGTAACAACAAAAACGGTTTTTTTAATCATCATGAATCGTTTGGATATCAAATAGCAATTATAACTATCTGTTGATGATTTTAATCGAACCGTCTTTCTTTTTTGATTAAGTAATTCTAGTAACTTGTCCTCAAGCTTAATTACATCTAGCATGTGTCCTCCAGAAGTAAAAACCCCAAACTTTATGTTTGGGTGTTAAAAGTTGTCATAATATCAGTGAATGATACCCCTTTAATAAATTGATTAATAATATCTTTTGATTTTTCGATTGCAATCGAAATATCAATCATTTCTTGTTTACCAAATTGTGATAAAACATAGTGATCAAGAGCCATATTTGTATTATTGCTAACACCAATACGTACTCGTTTAAATTCATTGCTATGACATAATCCAATAATGTTTTTCAAACCATTATGTCCACCATGACCACCAAGTGCTCTTAATCTTAATCTACCTGTATCTAGATTGATATCATCAACAAATACGACCATATCTTCTAATTCGATATCGTAGTACTTCATGACTTTGATAATAGCTTCGCCAGAAAGATTCATATACGTTGATGGTTTTAGAAAAATAACTTTTTCTGATCCGATATTAGTGATTAATATTTCAGCATTGAATTTATTATCATATTTAAATACTTGTTTTAAATCATCAACATATTGATCTAAAACCATGAACCCTACATTGTGTCTTGTTTGATGGTACTTACTTCCAGGGTTCCCTAATCCTATAATTAATTTCACTCTTTATCATCCTTATGTGTAATTCTATCGAATATTTGACTGATTGGTTCATCATTGACAATATGTAAAATCGATTGTCCAAGTAATGGTCCGATAGAAAGTTGAGTAATCTTTTTAGATTTGCAATCACTTCTTAATTCAATAGTATCTGTAACAACTACTTCTTTAATAACAGACTCTTCAATTCGACATACTGCATTATCTGAAAATATTGCATGTGTTGCTGCTGCATAAATTTCAGTTGCTCCAGCATCATATAGCGCTTGTGCTCCGGCAACTAAAGTTCCTGCAGTGTCGATAATATCATCAACCATAATTGCAATTTTACCTTCTACATCACCAATGATATTTTGAACTTCTGCTTGGTTTGGAGCTGGTCTTCTTTTATCGATAATTGCTAGTGGCGAATTAAATATTTTCGCAAACATTCTAGCTCTTGTCACTCCACCATGATCCGGAGATACAACAACAACATTTTCTAGTTTTTTATTATGTAGAAAATGATCTGCTAAAAGTGGTGCAGCTGGAAAGTTGTCAATAGGTTTATCAAAGAACCCTTGAATTTGTGCTGCATGTAAATCAATAGATATCACGCGATCAATACCTGCAACTTGTAACATATCCGCAACTAATTTAGCTGTGATTGGTTGTCTTGATTTTGCTTTTCTGTCTTGTCTTGAATATCCATAATATGGCATAATAACAGTTACAGATTTAGCTGATGCTCTTTTAAGTGCATCTGAGAAAATAAGCAATTCCATTAAATGCTCATTAGCTGGTGCTGAAGTCGATTGAATAACAAATACATGATGACCTCTTACACTCTCTTCAATATTTACAGATATTTCACCATCTGCAAACTTTACAACATCAACTTTAGAAATTTCTATTCCAGAAGATGCTGAAATTTCTTCGGCTAGTGCTTTGTTCGAACTCAAAGCGAATAATTTGATTTTCTTACCGTAAACGATGGACATGGATTACACCTCTTCATTGATTTCACTTCTATTATACATGATTTTGGACTATATTTTCAGGTATTTTTAAGAAAATAATGAATTCTTGTAAGTTTATTTTTATATCTTTAAAAAGTAATGCATAATGATATTTTATTAGAATAAAAGTCACCTTTATTTAGTGACTTTGTATATATTTTATTGTGTTTCGATTAATTCCATTCTCATCCATTTTTTTCTTGACCATCTAGCAGTCATAGAAAGACCTCTAAATATCTCATCCATAGATAATGCTAAGAATACACCGACAATACCAAGTTCTAATCTTATAGCGAATATATATGTAAATAATACAGCTAATCCAAACATCGATATAACTGCCATAACTACCGGAAAGATTGTATCTCCAGCAGATCTTAGTGCCGCTATAAATATCATATTCATAGAACGACCAATCTCAATTATTATCGAAAGATACAATACTTGTCTTATCATTTTTGTAATCTCTGGATTTGTGGTAAATAAACTTATGAGTGGATATGCGAATATATTAAGTAATCCAGTGATTATAATAATGAGCACTAAAGCAATTCTAAATGTTTTAAATGTATGTTTTAATGCTGGTTCTGGATTTCTTTCTCCGATGTAATAACCAACGATGATTGAATTTCCGCTTGCTACAGCAAATGTAAATATAAATACATAAGATAAGATTAGTTGAATATACGATTGAGCAATAACAGCTTCTGGACTAATTTGATTTACAAAAAATAAGATTAAAACTTGTGCAATATTATACATAACATTTTCAGTTGCTGCTGGAACACCAACATATAAAATTTTTTTAAGCTGAACTAAATGTAGTCTAATCTTGTGTAGTTTTATTTTTAAAATTCTATATGCGAATACAATCAATAAGATGACCATAACGATTCTAGCAACTAAAGTTCCAATGGCTGCTCCTTCAACACCTAGTGCAGGTGCACCAAATAATCCGTAGATTAAGATTGCATTAACTACAATATTGACTAAATTTCCAACACCCATAATAATCATGACAACTTTTGGATGACTAAAACTTCTAAATGCCGTTGAAAGACCAACTCGTATGGATACAAAAACTAATGAAAAACCAACAATACGGATATAGGTTGTTGAATCCTCAAGAAAAACTGCATCAGTTCCAATAAGTGTAATAAACTCACGACCAAAAAGCATAACAATCACGGATAATAAGATACCTAAAATTAAATTACCAAATACACCTGTTACAACAGTATCTTTAGCTTTTTGTTCTTGGTTCGCTCCTAGATATTGTGCTGAGACAACACCTATACCTAAAGCTAGTACATTTACAACAATCGCAAATAAAAATAATATACGATTAGACACACCAACACTACCGACTGCAGTATCAGAATAATTTGATAACATAATTGTATCTACTGTACCAAGAAGCGTAAAAAACAAAAGTTCAACGAATATTGGCCATGATAGTTTAAATATATTTTTTTCTAATTTTTTATTCATAGTTAGTCACCTTATTTCCAAGGTATTATATCATTTATTTTTGCTAAATTGTTAATATAGTTTATAAAAACGATTTCATAAAAAATGCCACTACCAAAAGTGACCAAATGATGCTTATGTTTATATAAATGCATACAAAAAATGCACCTTAGATATCTAAAGTGCATTTGTCAATTACATATTATTCTTCAGGTTCTGATTCAGACAACTCATTATAAGCTTCAACGATTGCATCTTCAATGAGTTTTCTCATTTCACCATGAATTGGATGCGCGATGTCTCTAAAAGTTCCATTTGGAGTCTTCTTACTTGGCATAGCTACAAACAAGCCATTTTCTCCCTCAATAATACGAATGTCGTGAACAACAAAACTATCATCGAAAGTAATTGTTGCTACTCCTCTTAATCTGCTTTCGCTTTGAACTGCTTTAACTCTAACATCTGTTATCTTCATTATGCCCTCCAAGACGCTATAATTTTATACCTAAATTATAGCACAATCGTCATACTATATAAAGTTTTTTTAAGTTTTTGTACAGGTTTTGACGATTTTAACCCCTGTTTTTCGGGTATTTTGTAAGATTTTTGACATGTTTAACTTAGAATTCACTAAAAAGAATGTAGAACCGCTTCCACTCATTAATATGTGTTGATCTATATTTTTTAACGTTTGATAGATACTTTCTAGTTCTTTATGACACTTAAATGTTGTTTCCATCAAGTCATTATACGTATGATCAAAAAATAAATCCCAAGCTTTATCTTTATAGTAAGTTAATAATTGATCAAATGTCGACTTTGTTTTAACAACATGGTGTTTAAATATACGCGCTGTTGATACAGATATATTCGGATAAAACAGATAGATATCATCGAACTCAGGTGAATCTAAAAACTTAATATATTCACCTCTACCATAAACATAAGCAGGTTTTTCGTATAAACAAAATAAAGTATCAGAACCTAGTGAAAGTGCAATGCTTTCTAATTGATCTTTATTTAAGTTTAGATTCCATAACTTATTTAAGCCTCTGATGGTAGCGGCTATATCAGCTGAACCACCAGCTAGACCTGCACCAACAGGTATATGCTTAGTTAGATTGATAGAAACACCTTGATCTACGTTATATTTTTCTTTGATTAAATTAGCGGTTTTTAAAACTGCATTATCTTTAATCTCTAAATTAGAGGTTAATATAATATCATCGTGTAATTCAAATGATAATTGATCGTGTAAATCAAGTGGAATCATAATCATTTTTAACTCGTGATAACCATCATCTCTTTTACTGACTACATCTAATGCAAGATTTATCTTTGCGTGTGCTTTTTCATAAATCATATGGCCACACCTTTGCAATTTCTATAAAAGTTTCTAATGATATTTTCTCTGCTCTAATATTTGGATCTAATCCTAATGATATGAGAAAACTATGCATCTCTTCTTTTGGAATTCGATAAGCTTCAAACCAATTATTAGTTAATGTTTTACGTTTTTGTTTAAATGCAGTTTTAACAATGTTGACGAAAATTTTTTCTTTTGTTTCATCTAAAAATGGTTGTTCTCGTTTTTCAATTCTAACAACTGCACTATCTACATTTGGTTTTGGATGAAACATATGTCTTTTGACATCTAACATTTTATAAATTACTGTATGATATTGTAAAATCACTGATAAATTATTATATGTCTTACTTCCTGGTTTTGAAACAAGACGATCACAAACTTCTTTTTGAATCATCAAAGAAGCTGTTTTAATCTGTTTTGTTTCAAGTAATTTAAAAATAATGGGTGTTGTGATATAGTATGGAACGTTTGCGACCACATGAAGGTCATCACCATATGTTGATAAGTCTTGTTCCATAAAATCTTCATAAATAATATGAAGGTTTTCATATGTATTTTCAATAGGATTAAGTATAGTTTTTAGAGATTTATCAATCTCAAAACAAGTGACACTTTTTGCTTGTTCAGCTAAAAAAGAAGTTAAAGCACCTTGTCCAGGTCCAACTTCTATAACGTCTTTATCTTTAATTTTCGATTCATTGACTATTTTTTTAAGTAGATTCTTATCTCTTAAAAAGTTTTGTCCGAATCGTTTCTTAGCTTGATGTTGCAAGCAATCACCTCACAAATGTCTTTTTTATGAATACCAAATGCTTTTAAACGTTGGTATAAAGTTTTCCCATTTACATGTCCTATATGTATTTTTTTGGATAATTGGTCTCTTAATGTTTTACTTTGTTTTTGCCCAATCAGTCCCACATCATATAAAAAATGCATATCAATATCATGATTAGTGTCTTGTCTGACCATTTTTATATGTTTTAAAGCTTCTTCTATATCTTCTTTTTTTGCGTGTTCAACGCCTATTTTCTTGTGATTTTTACTTATCGCTTTATCTTGATCTATAAAAGCGTGATAAATATGGGTTAGTTTTTTTGAAAGAATATTTCTAATGCGTTGCCCCGCATAATCTGGATCAAGAAATAAGATGATATCGTGAGTTTCATCTAATTTGGTGAGTGCTTCAATAGAATCTTCTAGAATTTCAGAACCATTAGTAATAATGATAAACATATCAGGATATAATTGCTTTAATCTTGAAAAATCATTTTTACCTTCTACAACAAATACTTTAGGTCTCATTTTTTTCGATAAAAGAATTTAGGATCTTCTTTTACTCCTGTTAAGATTAAACCTTTAATTATGCTTGATTGTTCTTTTAACGTCGATATACTACCGTCTTTTAATAAAATTTGAATTTCTTCACCAAAGTTCATACGATCATCTTGATAGGCTGAATTTGAAACTGTGTGATGCGCTGTATAATATTTAAGTTCATCTGGATTAAAACTATTTTTTATATCTAAAATAGCTTGTTCGTTTTCTTTTGTATCATCCATATATTTCCATATATGACGATTTAAAAAATCATCTGCTAATGTTTTTAAAATAACATCTTTAGATTTGGTAAAACTAGAAATTAAGCCATTCATATAAAAATCATCAATTTGAATATAGCTATCTAAGTCATTAGGATTTTCTATGATGCTTTTTAGTGCATCTAAATCACCTTTAAACTCAAAATCATTGAGACACAAATCTTTAACTCTAAGATATATTTTTTCTAAAATGGTTTCATATGCTCTTGAAACAGGATGATAATACACTTGCCAATACATATGATATCGACTAATTAAATAGTTTTCAATTGCATGTATGCCTGATACACTAAAAACTATTTGTTTATTTTTCACATGTAACACACGCATAATACGATCTAGATCAATATGGCCATAAGCTGTTCCTGTAAAGTAAGCGTCTCTTTCTAAATAATCAAGTCTATCTATATCAAGTTGGCTTGATATAAGTTGTTCGATTAATGGAAATTTTCCAGATTTTAATATGATGCTTGCGACATCTGCAGCAAAATCATCATCAACTGTTGTTAAGACATCTCTTAACTCAAATCGATTAGTAATCATTCTTGCTCCAATGTGTTCATGATTAACATCAAACACATCTTCAAAAGCATGGGAATATGCACCATGACCAATATCATGGAGTAAAGCTGCACACATGAAAAGTAGTGTTTCTCGTTCGCTTAATTCATCTCTTAATTCTTTTACAGATAAAAAACGATAAGCAAGTTCATAAACTCCTAAACTATGAGAAAATCTAGAATGTTCAGCACCATGAAAAACCATTTGAACACCGCTTAATTGTCTGACTCTCCTTAATCTTTGAAATAAATTTGAGTCTATTAATTTTTTGATTACTTCATAATCTATATGAATATATCCATAAATTGGATCTTTTAAAACTTGTTGTCTTTCTAGTTTTTTCACCATAACCCTCCTATGGTAAAAAAGCACCTACAGGTGCTTATTCATTAATTGTATATGATTTTACAAGTTCTACTTCATCACCTGTATTTAACATAAACGCACTTCCATCATCTGTATCAAGATGGCAGTCTAGAGCATAATTTTTATTGACACGACATAAAACATTATCTAAAATCCCTGCTTTAATGCCACTCACTTTTAAACTCACAACTTGTCCATTTTCTACACCAAATGCTTTAGCTTCTTCTAAAGAAAAATGGATATGACGATCCGCAATAATAACACCTTCAGATAATTCAACTTGTCCGTTTGGTCCTATTAATGTGCATGCACCTGAGCCTTTTACATCACCCGATGATCTTACTGGTGCTTCAAATTTAAATCTTAATGCATCACTTCTTGATATTTCAACTTGTGAAGCTGGACGTACAGGTCCTAAAATTCTTACACCCGATAAAAGTTTTCCTTGTGGGCTCATAACGTCTACCTTTTCGTTTGCAGCGTATTGTCTTGGTTGACTCAAGTCTTTCATTGGTGTCAACTCGTAACCTTTACCAAAAAGCGTTTCTAAATGCTCTTGTGTTACATGGAGATGACGACCAGATATGCCTACTGGTATTTTTTTCATTTTCTATTCCTCCTACATACGAAATGATTATATCATTTTTTGATGTTATTTTCAATTGATTTATGATAGAATAAAGCCAAGAAAGAGGTGTCTTTATGTCGACTATTTTTGAAAAAATTATTGCAAGAGAAATTCCTGCTCATATTGTCTACGAAGATGATTTAGTCATATCATTTTTGGATATTTCACAAGCAACAATCGGTCATACTTTGGTTGTTCCTAAAAAAGCATATCCTGATATTTATGAAGTTCCTGATGATTTATTAGCACATGCGATGAAAGTTACTAAAAAAGTAGCTATTGCATGTAAGAAAGTTTTTGATGCCCCTGGTTTAAATATCTTAAATAATAATGGTTCACTTGCTGGTCAAACAGTGTTTCATTTTCATGTGCACGTAATTCCAAGATATGATGAAAAAGATGTTACATTTAAATTTACGAATCATATGAATGAAACAACTACTGAAGATTATAAAAAAAGAGCACTCCTTATTAAAGAGGCTCTATAATAAATTCTACACCTGGATCAACATTTCTAACCGATAGGGTTAAATTAAAATGTTCACATGTTTTTTGAACAATACTCATCCCTAGTCCAAATTGACCTTTATCACCTTTTTCATAAGGTTTAAATAATTGTTCAATAAATCTTTCACTAATAGGCTCGCCATCATTATAAAAGGTGAGTCTTTTTTGTTTAAGTGTTATTTTTATTTCTGTTTTTGCATATCTTAAAGCATTATCTAAAATATTATTAAATACAGTCATTAAATTTTCTTTAGTTGCGAAATAAGTAGAATCATCTAAATCTGTTTTTATATCTACATGGGTTCTATATTTTTGCTGATCAACAATACTTTTTATCAATTCTTTTAATTTAACAACTTCAAAATGAGAAGGGTCTTTAAGGTATTCTAGTTTATTAAGTTCTAATAATTGTTTAACTTTTTGATTTAATAAATCCGCTTGTTTAATCACAATTTCCGCTTCATTAGGTTCAGATATTCCATCTGCTATCGCTTCTGCATAAGATCTAATCACTGCGATAGGTGTTTTAAAGTCATGTGAAATATTTTGCAGCATTTCTTGTTTAATGTTATCGCTTGATTCAATTTCTCTACGCATTTTTTCTATTGTATGTGCCAAATCAGTAATTTCATCAAAGCCTTCCATCATAATCGGTACTCGGTAATTATTCTTAGTTAATTGAGCAACTTCATCTTGAAGTTTTTTTACTCTATCTACAGTTATTCTTGACCACAGTAAAATTGTGATATTCCCTAATAATATAATCGCAATCAAACTTGCTAAAACAATGGCAGAAAATCTTGTGTTTGTGACAGATAAATAATCATCACCTGTAAATACTATCGTAAAATCACTATCTGATCTTCTTTGAAATCTAAAATAATATGTATTACCTTCTTCAATATCTTGAGCTTCAAAACCTGGTCTAATACTAAACATTTGATAAAGTCTAGATGTTGTATATTGATCATCTAATACTGATAAGTTGGAATAATATAATAATCTTCCATTTTGATAAACTGCATAACCATTATAACGATTACTACTTGGTCTAGATAATGGTGGCATTTGAATGACTTCATTAAAATAGGCGTTCAATTGATCCTTATTTTGTTGAATTCTTGATTCTTTAATCACTTGGCTTACAGCAAACAAAAAAATGAAACTTGTTAACACAGTTACAACCGTAAAAATCAGATTTATTTGTGTTGATAATTTCATTTTTCTAAATCGTCTCATAACAATCTATATCCGTATCCATAAATAGTTTCAATCTTTAGTTCTGGCATTTTATGTCTAAGTCTTCTTAGTAAATCATCTACAACACGATCACTACCATAATAGTTACTTCCCCAAACATGTTTTAAGATATCATCTCTACTAAATGCTTTATTAGGATTTTTAATAAAGAATAATAAAAGTTCAAATTCCTTATTTGTTAAATCAACCATTTCGTCATCTGTCATGATTTCTCTTTTTGATAGATCAATCTCATAAGGTCCATAATGAACAATTTCAGAGATTGGAAAATGTTGTTGTCTTTTTAGAACTGCTTTAACTCTTAATATAAGTTCTCTTGGTGAATATGGTTTTGCAAGATAATCATCACTACCTAATTCAAGACCCATAATCTTATCTAAATCTTGATCTCTAGCAGATGTAAAGATTACAGATGCTTTATTATCATTCGCTTTAAGTGCCTTTATAATGTCATAGCCACTCACATCACCGGTAAGCATAATATCTAAGATCCATAGATCAACATGATCATTAATGTGTTCCATAGCAGATTCTCCATCATAAAACACGGTCACGTCAAAACCTTCACGATTTAAATATTTTTTTATGATCCCTGATAAGTCTTTTTCGTCTTCTACATAATATATTTTCATTGAAACACCTCGCTATATAAGTAAAATAAGCGTGCTTTCGCACACTTATTATAACATAGAGTCTATAAATAAAGAGAAAAATGAAGTACTTATAGTATAACAAAACAGTATGTGATGTCTATGTTTTTTTAATGTGAAATTATGTTATTTAATCACATTAACTTTCATATAAGGTTGTAGTACTTTTGGTACTGTAATTGAGCCATCTTTATTTTGATAGTTTTCCATAATTGCAATCATCGTTCTACCGACCGCAAGTCCAGAACCATTTAGCGTATGCACATATTCAGTTTTGCTGTCTTTTGTGCGTTTAAATCGAATATTAGCTCTTCTTGCTTGATAATCTTCAGCATTAGAAATTGACCCAATTTCACGATATTTGTTTTGACCTGGCAGCCATACTTCTATATCATATGTTTTTGCCATTCCAAATCCCATATCACCACTGCATAAAGATACGATTCGATAAGGTAATTCTAATTGCTTTAAAACTTCTTCAGAATTGATAAGCATTTTTTCAAGTTCATCATAAGAATCTTCAGGTGTTGTAAATTTAATAAGTTCTACTTTATTAAACTGATGTTGTCTTAAAATACCTTTAGTATCTCTACCAGCTGAACCTGCTTCAGATCTAAATGCAGTCGTATAGCTACAATATTTAAGTGGTAGTTGATCGCCATCTAAAATTTCATCACGATATAAGTTGATGGTTGGTACTTCAGCTGTAGGATTTAAATAGTAATTTTGATCTTTTAATTCAAGTTTAAAACTATCTTCTCTAAATTTTGGAAATTGACCAGTCGCATACATACTTTTCTCATTAACGATGTATGGTGGGATGATTTCATCATAGCCATGATTTAAGCTATGTAGATCCATCATAAACTGGATTAATGAACGCTCTAATCTAGCACCTAATCCTTTATCTACAACAAATCTTGTGCCTGTGATTTTAGCGGCACGCTCAAAATCTAAGATATTTAAGTTTTCTCCTAATTCAACATGATCTTTTGGTTGAAAATCAAAAACTTTTGGTGATCCTACTTTTTTAATTTCAACATTATTCTCTTCATCTTTACCAATAGGTACAGATTCATGTAATAGATTAGGTGTAATTGCTAGGATATCATTAATTTTTGTTTCTATGTTTTTTAAATCTTCATCAAGTTTTTTGATATCATCGCCTAAATGTTGAACTTGTTCTAAAATTGGGGTTGCATCTTGTTTGTTTCTTTTAAGTTCTCCAATTTTTTTTGATGATTCATTTCTTAATGCTTTTTTTGCTTCAACATCTACAATAATGCTTTTTCTTTGTTCTTGTAATTCAACAAGTTCATATAAATATGTAAAATCACCTTGTCTTGTGGACAAACGTTTTACCACTTCATCAATATTTTCTGTTACAAATTTTAAATCTAACATATCATTTCCTCCTTTAAAATAAAAAGTCCCTAGACATAATGTCTAAGGACGAATGTTCGCGGTACCACCTTAGTTCTAGGTAACCCTAGCACTTTATAATAATCTTTAACGCAGATTTGCGGATGTGATTAGCATCACTAGAAAGTAGATTCATATCTTATGTTTTATACACTTTCACCAACCGTGTTTTCTCTAATTAAAACAATTTGTGATATTACTATTCTTCCTTACGTGTTACATATATTATAATGTTTAACTGCCTAAAAGTAAAGATATATAATATTATTTAACTTTTCGTTTTAATATCTCTTTTAATCCTTCTTTTAAATCATCTTTTTCTAATCCAAAATCTATGATAGCTTCAATGTAATCAAGCTTATTACCTACATCATAACGTTTGGCGTCTATGTCATATGAATAAACTTTTTCTTCACGCATTAATCTTAAGATAGCATCTGTTAACTGAATCTCATTACCTTTACCACGTTGTTGGTTTTTAAGGTATTTGAAAATCGTTGGAGTTAAGATGTATCTTCCACCAATGGCTGATCTTGATGGTGCAACTTCTACATCTGGTTTTTCAACAACATCAACTAGTTCTACTAAGCGCCCTTTTTTCTCAGTCTTTGGAGTGCAGATACCATATTTATAAGTATCTTCATAAGCAACTTCCATAGTGCCTAGAATTGACGCATTTGTTGTTTCAAATGCATTCATCATTTGTTTGATTGCTGGTTCTTTATCAGTAACATACATATCATCGCCTAAAAGAACAGCAAACGGATCATCACCAATAAATGCTTCAGCTTGTAAGACTGCATGCCCTAAACCTAATTGTTCTTTTTGTCTTATAAAATGAAGATTGGCACCTCTAGCAATGTCTCTTACTAAATGATATTCTTCTTGTTTGTTTTTACTTAATAAAATTGTTTCTAGTTCAATATTGTAATCGAAATAATCAATGATTGCATTTTTGTTGCTACTGACGATTAAAAGAATATCTGTGATGCCGCTTTTAATTGCTTCATCAACAATATACTCAATCGTTGGTCGATCAATGATTGGTAATAACTCTTTTGGTAATGCTTTTGTGATCGGTAAAAATCTTGTGCCATAACCAGCTGCTGGAATAACTGCTTTTTTAATCATATGATTTCTCCTTCTATTTTTTCTTCTTTATGTGAAAGTTTATATGTAATAAAAATC
>Ga0265293_10002749_pt1 | contig 34300 bp, 35 predicted proteins | sample Munlanlewell138R_FD_192505 | JGI IMG/M metagenome (GOLD analysis project Ga0265293, IMG submission 192505) | Leachate microbial communities from a municipal landfill in Southern Ontario, Canada - Leachate well 138R | ecosystem: Engineered > Solid waste > Landfill > Unclassified | place: Canada... | reverse complement strand
TCAATCCCTCCGCGATCTCCGCGCCTCCGCGTCCTCCGCGTTATCCTTCTGAGCGTGCCAGTGACGGGGATTTTCCATGGGTGAGCCGTCTGCCGTGGTGCTGGTCCATGGGCTGTGGATGACCGGGACCCTGGACATGGCCTATTTGCGCCGGCAGCTGCGGCGCTGCGGGTTCAAGGTCTACGTGTATCGCTACCGGACGGTGCGGCGCAGCCTCGCGGAGAATGCATCGCGGCTCAATGGTTTCCTGGCCCACCTGCCCGAGCCGACGGTGCATCTGGTGGGGCACAGCATGGGCGGGCGGGTGATCCGAAAGTTGTTTCTCGACTTCCCGGACCAGCGCCCCGGCCGCGTCGTTACCCTGGGCGCGCCCCATTGCGCCAGCCGAGCCGCCGCGGCTTTCGGCCGGCGTGCGCCCGGTCGCTGGCTGCTCGGCAAGGGCCTTCAGGCCCTCACCGGGGCACTGCCGCCGTGGCAGGGTCAGCGTGAATTCGGTGTGCTGATCGGCGATCTGCCCTACGGCCTCGGCCGCCTGACCCGCCGCCTGCCCCTCCCCAACGACGGCACCGTGGCCGTGGACGAGGCCACCCTCGCCGACGTCGCCGACACCGTCACCCTCCCGGTCACCCATATCAGCATGCTGTTTTCCGGCGCCGTGGCCCGGCAGACCTGCCATTTCCTGCGCCATGGGCGCTTCCTCTCGGGGCACGACCATCGGGCGGCACCCGAATGAGTTTCAATGACTCTGACCCCACTGATCCTCCACTGATCGCTTCCGGAACTGGTTCATGGTCCTGGGCGTGTCCGCGTGGTAAAAAAGGCGGGTCCGGGGCGATGCCCGGCCAATGAGAACAACAATGACGGGACGCACCCGTAGCACATCCGAGTGGACCCTCGGTCTGCTCATTGCCGCAGCCTTCTTTCTGGCCTCGGGCAGCCCTGTGATCGCCCTGCTGGAGGGCTACGTACTCGCGTTCGGCGAGCGCTTTACGCTGCCCGCCACGGGCAGCGGCAGCGTCGTGGTGGTTGCCCTCGATCCGGACCCCTCCGCCCAACCCTGGCCGAAGCTGGCTGAACGCCTCGCCCCGGCGCGGGCCATCGGGCTGGTGCCGCCGGTGCCGGCCGCACTCCCGGCGCTGCCGGGCAACGCGGTCCAGGGCGTGTTCCCGCAGCGCATATCGGCACGCCCGTCGGCGGATTTCCCCGAGGCGATCCACACCTGGCCCGGGATGCGCCAGGATTCGCTGCTGCACCGTATTCCCAACCTGCTCACGGGCCAGCCCTTCATGCCGACCCGCGTGGCCCCGGAGCGCACACCCGCGCGGCAGCTCGCCGTGCTGGATTTCGAACCGGGCCCCGACCCGGTATTCCGCGCACCGCTGGTGGTGCGTGCCGGTGAGGCCTGGTCGCCCAGCTTCGCACTGCGCCTGGCCGCCCTGCTCTCAGGGACGGAGACCGGCCCCGAGGCACTCAAGGCCCATGCCATCGAGGCCCTGGAAGGGCCCATCGCCACGGATGGCGCCTGGCGGGTCTACCCGCGCCGCAGCCTGCCCGCGGTGCCAATCATTCCTGCCAGTGCAGTTGCCGAGGGGGACTTCGAGCCCGCCGGCAAGGTGGTCCTGCTCGGGGTAGCGGACCCAATGGCCGTGGAGCCTGTGGTGTTCGCCGGCGGCGAGCGGGTGGCCCCGGTGGTGGCCGAGGCGCGCCTCACCGCCGCCGTGGTGGACCGTGCCCTGTTCAGCGTGCCGCCCTGGAGTGCCTGGAGCCAGTGGGCCGCGCTGCTGGCGGTGGCGCTGGTGCTGGCGCTGGTGCTGCCGCGCCTGGCGGTCAGCACCGCCGTGGTGCTGGTGGTGCTGCTGGTGTTCGTGGCCCTGACCGCGGAGATGGCGCTGATCAGCCTGCGCACCACCTTCGTGCCCCTGGTCACCCCGGTGCTCGCCCTGCTCACCGGCGCCCTGGCCCTGCTCGCCAAGCGTCGGCTCGGCGCCCGCGCCCGGGCGCTCACCGTGGAGCTGGCCACCGCCAACCGCCTGCTCGGGCAGTCCTATCACACCCAGGGGCAGCTGGACGGGGCGCTCGAGCGTTACCGCCGCTGTCCGGCCGACGAGGACCTGCTGGAGCGCCTGTACACCCTCGGCCTCGATTTCGAGCGCCGGCGCCAGTTCGGCAAGGCGGCCGCGGTGTTCGAACACCTGCTGGGGTTGTCGGCCAAGTTCCGCGACGCGGGCGAACGTCTGGAGCGCAACCTCGACGCGGATGGCCGCATGTTGTTCGGCAAGACCGGCTCCACCACGCCCACCGGGACCGTGATCCTGAGCAGCACCGGTCTGACGCGGCCCATCCTCGGTCGCTACGAGGTGGAGCGCGAGCTCGGGCGCGGCGCCATGGGCGCGGTCTACCTGGGCCGGGACCCGAAGATCGGCCGCACCGTGGCCATCAAGACCATGGCCTTGTCCCAGGAATTCGACGGCGAGCAGCTCGATGCCGTGCGCGAGCGCTTCTTCCGCGAGGCGGAGACCGCCGGCCGGCTCGCTCACCCCAACATCGTCACCATCTACGACGTAGGCGAGGAGCAGGACCTGGCCTACATCGCCATGGACTACCTGAAGGGCGACAACCTGGCGACCTGGTGCCGCCCGGACAACCTGCTGCCCTTTGCCGAGACCATGGCCATCGCCATCCAGGTGGCCGAGGCCCTCGACTACGCCCACGGCCGCAACGTGGTGCACCGCGACATCAAGCCCGCCAACATCGTCTACGACCGCGCGGAAGGCACGGTGAAGGTCACCGACTTCGGCGTGGCCTGCCTCACCGATTCCAGCAAGACGCGCACCGGCACCGTGCTCGGCAGCCCGTCCTACATGTCGCCGGAACAGGTGGCCGGCCGCAAGGTGGACGGCCGCACCGATCTGTTTTCCCTGGGCGTTACGCTGTTCCAGCTGCTCACCGGCGAGCTGCCCTTCAAGGGCGATTCGCTGGCGAGCCTCATGTACCAGATCGCCAACGAAAAGCCGGCGGACATCCGCAAGCTGCGCAAGGACCTGCCCGCCTGCGTCGTGCGCATCATCGGCAAGTCCCTGCAAAAAGACGCCGAGCGGCGCTACCAGAGCGGCGCCGACATGGCCGTGGCCTTGGCCCGCTGCCGGGAACAGCCCAGGGAGGAGTGATGGCGAATATCCGTATCTGGGGCGTGACCGACCCGGGCCGCCAGCGCCAGCGCAACGAAGACGCCATCGTCTGGGACGAGTCGCGCGGCTTCGCCGTGCTCGCCGACGGCGTCGGCGGGCAGAATGCCGGCGATGTCGCCAGTGGCCTGGTGGTGTCCATCCTGGACGCGCGCCTGCGGGCAGACCCGGCCGGTGAACCGGAACAACACCTGGCCGCCGCCGTGCACGAGGCCAACGCACAGATCCACAGCCGCGCGGCGGCCAATGCGGTCTACGCGGGCATGGGCTCCACCGTGGTGGCGGTACAGTTCCTGGGCCGAGAACTGGTGGTGGCCCATGTGGGCGATTCCCGCCTGTACCGCTGGCGGGCGGGCGCCCTCGAACGGCTCACCCTCGATCATTCCCTGGTGCAGGAAATGGTCAGCGGCGGATTCATGAGCGCCGAGGAGGCGAGGGCATCGGGCCATCGCCACGTGATTACCCGCGCCCTGGGCAGCGCCTCGGCGGTGGATGTGGAGGTGCAGCGCCACGACCTGCGCAGCGGCGATCGCCTGCTGCTGTGTTCCGACGGCCTCAACGACCTGGCGGATGACGCCGAGATCGCCGTCGTGCTCGCCCGCGGCATGCCGCCGGAGGTCGCCGCCCTCGACCTGGTGGCCCTGGCCAATGAGAAGGGCGGCAGCGACAACGTCTCGGCCATCGTGGTGGACGTGCTTTGAGACCACGAACCGGCCCGCCCGTGCCGGCCGTGTTTTGACCAGAGGACCGATATGCCGAAGCTCATCATCACCCGTGAGGGGGTCAGCCTGCGGGACTACCCCCTGGACCAGCAGCGCACCACCATCGGGCGCAAGGCCGGCAATGACGTGTTGCTGGACGATCAGACGGTCAGCTCCGAGCACGCGGCCGTGTCCCTCATGGGCGCCCCTGCCATCACCGATCTGGACAGCACCAACGGCACCTTCGTCAACGGCGTCCGCATCAGTAAGCAGGAACTGCGGCACGGCGACGTGATACGCATCGGCCAGCATGAGTTGAAGTTCATCGACGAACAGGTCCAGGACATGGCCGCGACGGTGGTGTTCGCCCCCGCCCAGGCGCCGGCCCGCACCGCGCGCCTGCGCGTGCTGGCGGGGGCGCGTGCGGGCAGCGTGCTCGACGTGACCCAGGAGCGCACCACCCTTGGCAAGTCCGGCGAAGTGGCCGTGCTGCTGCGCGAGGCGGGCGGATTTCGGCTGCTGCCCATGGCCGGCAAGCCGCCGCAGGTGAACCACCTGCCGGTGGCTGTGAAGGGCGTGGCGCTGGCCAGCGGCGACGAGATCGAGATCGCCGGCTCGCGCCTGCGTTTCGAGGTGGAGTGACATGGCTGAGATCGGCATGAAACCGCGGCTTACGGTGCGCTGCGACGGGCTGGTGGTGCGCTCCTGCATGCTCGACAAGGCGCGCATCGCCATCGGACGGCGCCGCGGCAACGACATCCAGCTGGACGACCCGGCCGTGAGCGGCGTCCATGCCGTCTTGCTGATCACCCCGAGCGAGTATCTGGAGAGCTACCCGGTGGTGCAGCTGGAGGATGCAGGCAGCACCAACGGCACCCTGGTGAACGGCGAACGCATCCAGCGCCGGCGCCTGCACCACGGCGACATCATCCGCCTGGGCCAGCACGAACTGGTCTACGAGGAAAACACCGACGCCATGGACAGCACGGTGTTCCTGCTCTCCGATCCCTCCTCCTGAGCCGCGCCGGGGAAAACACCCAACACAGAGGCGCAGAGACACAGAGGACGCAGAGGATCGAATATGTCATCTGCCTTGCGTGGGTGCCGTGCAATCACTGGCCCCTCATTCCCTCTGTGATCTCTGTGTCTCTGCGCCTCTGTGTTGGGCTTTTGGGCTCAGCGCTTCCGACCCCATCGGCCCGGTGTTAGGATCGTGCGATTGCGAGAGTACGAGGTTTCCAATGGCAGGTCACAGCAAGTGGGCGAATATCCAGCATCGCAAGAACGCCCAGGATGCGAAGCGCGGCAAGATCTTCACCAAGCTCATCCGTGAGATCACCGTGGCCTCGCGCATGGGCGGCGGTGATCCGAACTCCAATCCGCGCCTGCGCGCGGCCATCGACAAGGCGCTCGGCGCCAACATGACCAAGGACACCGTCGAGCGCGCGGTCAAGCGCGGCGCCGGTGCGGGCGAGGGCGACAATTACGAGGCCATTCGTTACGAGGGCTACGGCGCGGGCGGCGTGGCGGTCATGGTCGATTGCCTGTCCGACAACCGCAACCGCACCGTCTCGGAAGTGCGCCACGCCTTCACCAAGCACGGCGGCAATCTGGGCACCGACGGTTCCGTGGCGTACCTGTTCAGCAAGACCGGCATTCTCACCTTCGCCGCCGGCAGCGACGAGGACAAGGTGATGGAGGCGGCCCTGGAGGCCGGCGCCGATGACGTGGTCACCAACGACGACGGCAGCATCGACGTGCTCACCAGTCCGGAAAACTTCGTCGACGTGAAGGAGGCCATGGCGGCCGCGGGACTCACGCCCGAGATGGCGGAGATCACCATGAATCCGTCCACCACGGTCGACCTGGCGCTTGAAGACGCCGAGCGCGTCATGAAAATGGTCGACGTGCTGGAAGACCTGGACGACGTGCAGAACGTCTACACCAATGCCGACTTCAGCGATGAGGTGATGGCCAAGCTGGCCAAGTAGCATGGAGCCGACCCTGCGCGTGCTCGGCATCGACCCCGGCTCACGCCGCACGGGCTTCGGCATCATCGAGCGCGTGGGCATGCGCCTTCGCTACGTGGAAAGCGGCTGCATCCGCGCCGGGGAGGGCGACTTCCCCGGCCGGCTCAAGACCATTTTCGACGGCATCCGTGACATCATCCGCATCTACGGCCCCGAGCAGGTGGCCATCGAGCGGGTGTTCATGCACCGCAATCCCGATTCCGCCCTGAAACTCGGCCAGGCGCGCGGCGCCGCGCTGTGCGCGGTGATGGACGCGGGGCTCACCGTCGCCGAATACATGCCCGCCGAGATCAAGCAGGCTGCGGTGGGCAAGGGCAACGCCGCCAAGGCGCAGGTACAACACATGATGCAGGCATTGTTACGCCTCCCCGGCGCACCGCAGGAAGACGCCGCCGACGCGCTCGCGGTGGCCGTGTGCCACCTCAACATCGGCCAGACCCTGGCGCGCATGAGCGCAACCGCCAAAGCCGCGGGCCTGCCCGCGGGCGCCCGCTATGGAGCACGCCGGCGATGATTGGACGACTGCGCGGCACCCTCGCCGAGAAGCACCCGCCGCAACTGCTGCTGGACGTGCAGGGCGTGGGCTATGAGATCGAAGCGCCCATGAGCACCTTCTACCAGCTGCCGGGCCTGGGCGAGGTCGTCACGCTCTACACCCAACTGGTGGTGCGCGAGGACGCCCACCTGCTGTTCGGCTTCGCCACGCTCAGCGAGCGTACGATGTTCCGCAGCCTGATGAAGGTGAACGGCGTGGGCGCGAAGCTGGCGCTCACCATCCTCTCGGGCATCTCCGCCAACGACTTCGCCCGCTGCGTGCAGGAGGGCGACACCGCCGCGCTTCAGCGCCTGCCCGGCGTGGGCAAGAAGACCGCCGAGCGCCTGGTGGTGGAGATGCGCGACCGCCTCGACGACTGGCAACCCGTGCCCGTGCTGCCCACCGCCCAGCCGGTGCCAGTCGCGCCGAGCGGCAGCCAAGCCCTGCGTGACGCCATCAGCGCCCTGGTCGCCCTGGGCTACAAACCCCAGGAAGCCAGCCGCCTGGTCAACGGCCTGGACGAAGACCTCTCCAGCGAAGACCTCATCCGCGCGGCGCTCAAACGGGCGGTGAAGGTGTGAAGAAGAAAGGCTTCAACACAGAGGCGCAGAGACGCAGAGAACACAGAGGTGAGCGCTGTTTGGATTTGTGCACGCCCGCGAGATCTCCCGCTGCTTGGGATTGGCAATGCACCCAAGCACACACAATCTTCTCTGTGTTCTCTGCGCCTCTGTGTTGGATTTTCCTTTGATGTATTTTCAGGCCGTTCGAGATGATTGAAACCGATCGACTCATCACCGCCGCCGCTTTGAGCGACGAGGAGGCCCTGGACCGGGCCATTCGGCCGCGCATGCTGGCCGATTATGTCGGCCAGGCGGTGGTGTGCGAGCAGCTGGAGATCTTCATCCAGGCGGCCAAGGGCCGGCGCGAGGCGCTGGATCATGTGCTGCTGTTCGGGCCGCCGGGCCTGGGCAAGACCACCCTGGCACACATCATCGCCAACGAGATGGGCGTGAACCTGCGCCAGACCTCGGGCCCGGTGCTGGAACGCCCGGGCGATCTGGCCGCGCTGCTCACCAACCTCGAACCCCACGACGTGTTGTTCGTGGACGAGATCCACCGCCTCAGCCCCATCGTGGAGGAGGTGCTGTATCCGGCCATGGAGGACTATCAGCTCGACATCATGATCGGCGAGGGCCCGGCCGCGCGCTCCGTAAAGCTGGACCTGCCGCCCTTCACCCTGGTGGGCGCCACCACCCGCGCCGGGCTGCTCACCTCGCCGCTGCGCGACCGCTTCGGCATCGTGCAGCGCCTTGAGTTCTACAACGTCGACGACCTCACCCATATCGTGCAGCGCTCGGCGCGCATCCTGGGCGTGCACATGGACCCGGACGGCGCCCGCGAGATCGCCTGCCGTTCCCGCGGCACGCCGCGCATCGCCAACCGCCTGCTGCGCCGGGTGCGCGACTACGCCGAGGTGAAGGCCAACGGCCGCGTGGACAGTGCGGTGGCCGACCGCGCCCTGGACATGCTGGACGTGGATGCGCACGGCTTCGACATGCTCGACCGCAAGCTGCTGCTCGCCATCATCGAAAAATTCGATGGCGGCCCGGTGGGCGTGGACAACCTGGCCGCGGCCATCGGCGAGGAGCGCGACACCATCGAGGACGTGCTGGAACCGTTTCTGATCCAGCAGGGATTCATCATGCGCACGCCGCGCGGACGCGTCGCCACGCGCAGCGCCTACCTGCACTTCGGCCTCAAGGCACGCAACGAGGCGCCGGCACAGCGTCAGATGGAACTCGGTGGCGATGACGACGTCTAAGGGCGAGTTCCTCTGGCCGGTGCGGGTCTATTACGAGGACACCGACAGCGGCGGGGTGGTCTACTACGCTAATTACCTGAAATTCATGGAGCGCGCCCGTACCGAATGGCTGCGCACCCGGGGTTTCGAGCAGGACGCCCTGCGCGCAGAGCAGGGCCTGCTGTTTGCCGTTCGTGCCGTGGAACTGGATTATCGCCTGCCGGCGCGCTTCAACGACGCGCTGACGGTGAGTGCGGAATTGGACAAGGCGGGGGGCGCCAGCCTCGTTTTCGTGCAACAGGTCCGGCGCGGTGACACGGTTTTGTGCGAAGGTATCATCAAAATCGTGTGCCTGGAGGAGAAAACCTTCAAGCCCAGGCCCCTGCCGCGGAATATCCAGCAAGCCCTATCGAAGGGGACGGAATGAGCGTCGACGCCTCCTTTTTCAGCCTATTTCTCAACGCGAGCCTGGTGGTACAGGCGGTCATGTTGTTGCTACTGGCCGTGTCCGTCATGTCCTGGGCCATCCTCATCGAAAAATGGCGTGCGCTTGCCCGCCTGGGTGAAGAGGCCGCGGCCTTCGAGAGGCGTTTTTGGTCGGGCATCGACCTCATCGAACTGTTCCGTCAAGTGAGCAAGAACCGCGAAGACGCCACGGGCCCCAAGGCGTTGTTCGAGGCGGGTTTCCGCGAGTACGCCCGGCTCAGCAAGCCGGCCATCGGCCACCCGGAGGCGGTGGTGGAGGGCGCGCAACGGGCCATGCGCGCGGCGCTCAATCGCGAGCAGGACCGCCTGGAACGGCATCTTTCCTTGCTCGCCACGGTGGGTTCCGTGAGCCCCTACGTGGGTCTGTTCGGCACCGTGTGGGGCATCATGAACAGCTTTCGCGCCCTGGGCGGCGTGCAATACGCCACGCTGTCCATGGTCGCCCCGGGCATCGCCGAGGCCCTCATTGCCACCGCCATGGGCCTGTTCGCGGCCATCCCGGCGGTGATCGCCTATAACCGCTTCACCAATGATGTGGAGCGGCTCATGAACCGCAACGAGACCTTCGTGGAGGAGTTCACGAGCCTGCTGCACCGCCAGGTCTACAACCCGGCCCTGGATTCGGCGGCCTGAGGCACGGCATGGCGGCGCAGCACGTCAGAAAACGCCGGCGTCCCATCGGGGAGATCAACGTCGTGCCGTACATCGACGTGATGCTGGTGCTGCTGGTGATCTTCATGGTCACGGCGCCCCTGCTCACCCAGGGCGTGAAGGTCGACCTGCCCCAAGCCAGCGCCGAGCCGGTCACCTCCTCCGACGGTCACATCATCGTCATCTCCGTGGAGCAGGACGGCCGCTACCATCTGAATCTCGACGGCGAGAAACAGGAGCCACTGGCGCTTGGCGATCTCGTGCATCGTGTGGTGGCCTTCCAACGCCTGCACCCCAACACGCCGGTGAACGTGGGCGGGCATCGTAACGCCAACTACGGCAAGGTGGTGCAACTCATCGCCGCGCTGAAGCAGAAGGACATCAGCAAAGTCGGTCTGCTCACCGAGCCGCCGGAGCGCTGACATGGACGATCGGACCTTCGGTATCGGCATCTCCCTGGGCGTGCACGTATTCGTCCTCGCCGCACTGGCCTTCAGCTTCCACAACGAACCTGCGCGCCTGCCGGTGGCCGCACCCGTGATGGAGGCCGTCGAGACCGTGGCGGTGGACGAGGCGATGGTGGAACGCGAACTGAAAAAACTGCGCACGGACGAGCAGGCGCGCCGCGCCGCCGAGGCCGCGCGCCAGCAAAAGCTCGCCAAGGACGCGGAGCAGATGCGTCTCGCCCGCGAAAAGGAGGCCAAGCGTCTTGCCGACCTGAAAAAGAAACGCGACCAGGAGCAGCGCGCCAGCGAGGCGGAACGCAAGCGTCTTGCGGATCTCAAGGCCGAACAACAGCGCGTCGCCGCGGAGAAGGCGGCCATCGAGAAGAAGCGCGAGGAAGAGGCGAAACGCCTGAAGGCTCTGCAAGAAAAGCGTGAGGCTCAGCAGAAGGCCGAAGCAGAAGCGGCCTTCAAGGCCAAGCTCGCCGCCGAGCAGGAGCGGCTGGTCCGCGAAACGGCCAGCATCAACAGCCGTATCAAGGCGGAGTACATCGACCTCATCGCCAACAAGGTGTCGCGCAACTGGCTGCGTCCGGCCGGCACCGCGGGCAGCGTGAACTGCCAGGTGTTCGTGCGCCAGCTGCCGGGCGGCGAGGTGGAAGAGGTGCGGTTGCTGCAAAGCTGCGGCAGCCCGGCCCTGGACCGTTCCGTGGAGGCGGCGGTGCGCAAGGCCTCGCCGCTGCCTGCGCCGCCCACGCCGGACGTGTTCGATCGGGAAATCAACTTCAGGTTCCACACAGAGGGGTAGAGGTGCGGACGATCCTGCGCATATTGCTGGTGGCTGCGTTGTGCTCGACGGGTACAGCGCAGGCCGTGCTCAACATCGAGATCACCGAAGGCATGGAGGGCGCCCTGCCGGTGGCCGTGGTGCCATTCGCCTGGACCGGTGCAACCCCGCTGCCCCATGACGTCGCCGCGGTGGTCAGTGCCGACCTGGCGCGCAGCGGGCGCTTTGCGCCGCTCGCCCTCGACCGCCTGCCGGCGCGTCCCACCCAGACCGCGCAGGTGGACTATGCCGCCTGGCGCGGCACCGGCGCAGAGAGCCTGGTGATCGGCCGGGTGCGGCCGCGCGAGGGCGGCGGTTTCATGGTCGAATTCCAGTTGCTCGACGTGCCGCGCAGCCAACAACTGCTGGGCTACAGCATCCCGGCCACGGCCAATCAGCTGCGCCGGGTGGCGCATCAGATCAGCGACATCATCTACGAGAAGCTCACCGGTGAGCGCGGTGCCTTCGACACCAACATCAGTTACGTGACCGAGGAGCGCGGCGCGGACGGCAAGCGCACCTATCGTCTGGCGGTGGCGGATTCCGACGCCTACAACGAGCAGATCATCCTCACCTCCAGCCAGCCCATCATGTCGCCGGCCTGGTCGCCGGATGGGCGCCGGCTCGCCTATGTGTCCTTCGAAGAGGGGCGTTCTGGCGTGTATGTGCAGGAGGTCGCCAGCGGCAAGCGCGAGAAGGTGGCCTCCTACCAGGGCATCAACAGCGCGCCGGCCTGGTCGCCGGACGGGCGCCATCTCGCGCTGACCCTGTCGCGCGACGGCAACCCGGAGGTCTACGTGCTCGAACTGGCCTCTTCGCGATTGACGCGCGTGACCGAAAACTGGGCCATCGATACGGAACCCGCCTGGTCGCCGGATGGCCGAGCGCTGGTGTTTACCTCCGATCGCGGCGGTCGGCCGCAGATCTACCGCCTGCCCATGAGTGGCGGGATGCCCGCCGGATCGCCCGAGCGCCTGACCTTCGAAGGGGCATACAATGCCCGCGCGCGCTATTCGCCCGACGGCCGTCGGCTGGCCCTGCTCACCGGCGAGGGCAACCGCTTCCGCATCGGCGTGATGGACATCGAAACCGGTAATTTGCGCGTGCTCACCGAATCACGACTGGACGAATCCCCCAGTTTTTCGCCTAATGGCGCCATGATCATCTACGCGACGGAGATCCGCGGGCGGGGTGTTCTGGAAGCGGTGGCCGCGGATGGACGTGCCCACCAGCGGCTTGGGCTCAGCAGAGGGGACGTGCGCGAACCCGCGTGGTCTCCGTATTTCAAGTAAGAAGAGGAAAACCATGAAAAAGCTGATGGCAATTCTTGTGCTGTTGTCCGGTGTGGGGCTTTTTGCCGGCTGTGCTCAGCAGCAGACCACCCCTACCGAACCCACCGAAGCCCCGGGCGCGGCGGCAGAGCAGGCCCCCGGCGCTGAGGCGGCCGGTGCGGAGACCGAGCGCGGCTTCGCCGGCAGCCCGCTGGAAGACCCGCAGAGCCCGCTCTCCAAGCGCGTGTTCTATTTCCCGTTCGACAGTTCCGAGGTGAGTGCCGAAGACCGCAACATCGTCGCGGAACACGCCAAGTTCCTGGCTGCCAACCCGAACGCCTCCGTGGTGATCGAGGGCCATGCGGACGAGCGCGGCTCGCGCGAATACAACCTGGGTCTCGGCGAGCGCCGCGCCCAGGCCATCGAACGCCTGATGCTGCTGCAAGGCATGGCCAAGGGGCAGCAGCAGGTCATCAGCTTCGGTGAGGAGCGCCCGGCGGCGCAGGGTCATGACGAATCCGCGTGGCGTCTCAATCGCCGCGTCGAGTTGATCTACTCGGGCGTGTAACACATGCGTGCAGTCCGGCTCACCTTCGCATGGGCATTGGTGCTGGGTGCGGGCGGCGCGTTCGCCGCCCCGCCCCAGGACCTCAATGCGCGCGTGACGCGTCTCGAACAGCAGCTGAGCAACCAGACGCTGGTCGACATGCACACACGCATCGACAGCCTGCAACGCGAGGTGCAGCAGCTGCGCGGGCTGGTGGAAGAGCAGGCCCACGCCATCGAGGGCCTGCAACGCCGCCAGCGCGAGTTGTACATGGACGTGGATCGCCGTCTCGCACGCCTGGAGCGCGAAGCCGGCACCGGCGCCGGCGTCGTGCCGGCACCCGGTGGCTTGTCCACGCCCGGTGCCGCTCCGGAGGCGCCCACGGAGGCCGAGCCGGCCGCCACGGCGCAGGAGCGTGAGGCCTATCAGAAGGCCTTCGACCTTTTGCGCGAGCTGCGCTACGAACAGGCGGCTGCCGCGTTCCGCGATTTTCTCAAGAACTACCCGCAGGGGCGGTATGCGCATATCGCGCAGTACTGGCTGGGTGAGGCCGCCTATGCGCAGCGTAATTTCAAACAGGCCATCACCGAATACCAGAAACTGCTCGACAACTATCCCAAGAGCCCCAAGCTCGCCGAGGCGCTGCTGAAGATCGGCTACAGCCACAACGAGCTCGGTGATCGGGCGGCGGCGACCCGCGTGCTCAACGAGCTGGTGAAGCGTTATCCGGATTCCACCGAAGCGGGCCAGGCGCGCAATCTTCTCGGCCAGTTCAGGCGCGAGGGATGAGCGGAGCCGCCGATGCCGCGGCGCGCCTGCGCGTCACGGAAATCTTTTTGTCTCTGCAAGGCGAATCGCGCAGCGTCGGCTGGCCGACGGTGTTCGTGCGTCTCACCGGCTGTCCCTTACGCTGCGGCTACTGCGACACCAGCTATGCCTTTCAGGGTGGCGAATGGCAGTCGCTCGACAGCGTCGTCGCGCAGGTGCATGAATTCGGCGTGCACCACGTGTGCGTCACCGGCGGCGAGCCGTTGGCGCAGCGCCCATGTCTCGAACTGCTCACCCGTTTGTGCGACCTCGGCCACGAAGTGTCCCTCGAGACCAGCGGCGCCCTCGACCTCGCCGGCGTCGACACGCGCGTGGTCAAGGTCATGGACATCAAGACCCCCGGTTCGGGTGAGGCGGCGCGCAACCGCCTGGAAAACCTCGCACGGCTCACCGCCCGTGACCAGGTCAAGTTCGTGCTGTGCGACCGCACCGATTACGACTGGGCGAAGACACTGCTTGCCCGCGAGCACCTTGCGGCGCGCTGTGAGGTGTTGTTCTCACCGGCCATGGGCCAGGTGGAACCGCGGGCGCTGGCGGAATGGATTATCGAAGACCGCCTGCCGGTGCGCTTCCAGTTGCAGTTGCACAAGATCCTCTGGGGTAACGCCCCGGGCCGATGAACATGCCAAAGAAAGCCGTCGTACTCATCTCCGGTGGGCTCGATTCCGCGACCGCGGCCGCCATGGCCCGCGCCGAAGGCTTTGCGGGCTGCGCACTCAGTTTCGATTATGGCCAGCGCCATCGCGCCGAACTGGTTGCCGCCGGCCGCATCGCCCGCAGCCTGGGCATGGAACACCGCGTGTTCCGGCTCGACCTGCGCCAGTTCGGCGGCTCCGCCCTCACGGACGACACCATCGCCGTGCCTGAAGGGCCGAGCGAGGGCATCCCGGTCACCTACGTACCGGCGCGCAATACGGTGTTCCTGTCCCTGGCGCTGGCCTGGGCCGAGGTGCTCGATGCCCATGACATCTTCATCGGTGTGAACGCCGTTGATTATTCCGGCTATCCCGACTGTCGCGCTGAATTTGTGCAGGCCTTCGAGACCATGGCCAACCTCGGCACGCGCGCGGGTGTGGAGGGCAGGGGCTTTCGCATCCGCGCGCCGCTCATCGATATGAGCAAGGCGGAGATCATTCGCACCGGCGCCCGGCTGGGTGTCGATTACGGCCTCACGGTGTCCTGCTACGACGCGGATGCGGAGGGCCGTGCCTGCGGGCGCTGCGATTCCTGTCGCCTGCGCGCGGAAGGCTTCCGGGCGGCGGACGTGCCCGATCCCACGCTTTATCGCTAAATTCCGGAAATCCTGAGAATATTCCTACCCCTTTTAGGATGGTGACGCTCTGCGTGGCCGTCTCTATCCTTGGGGCGTTTCAACCCCAGTCACCACGGGGAAACCAACAGGCGGATCAACCGCCGGACAGGAGGAGAAACATGATCTTCGAGAATTTCGGGGAGGCCCAGTCGTTCCTGCTTTGGGCCACCTTCGCCGTGGCGCTCATCATGGGTGCGGTCGTCAACAAAACCAACTTCTGCACCATGGGCGCGGTTTCCGACTGGGTGAACATGGGCGACACCGGCCGTATGCGTGCCTGGCTGCTGGCCATCGCCGTGGCGCTGCTCGGCGTGGTGGTGCTGGAGTCCATGGGTCTGGTGCAGGCCGACAGCGCCTTTCCTCCGTATCGCGCCGGGCAGTTCCTGTGGGCTGAGCATCTCCTGGGCGGCGTGCTGTTCGGCATCGGTATGACGCTCGCGAGCGGCTGCGGAAACAAATGCCTGATCCGCATTGGCGGTGGCAACATCAAATCAGTGATGGTGCTGCTCATCATTGGCGTCATCGCCTATTTCATGGTCAACCCGTTTCCGGGCTCCGACCAGACCCTGTTCACCGTGCTGTTCTATGACTGGATCCGCCCGCTGTCCGTGCAGATGGGCGCCAGCCAGGACCTCGGCTCCCTGATCGCCTCCGGTGAAAGCGTCGCGACGGCGCGCCTCATCATCGGCGTGGTGCTGGCGCTCGCGGTGCTGGCCTTCGTGTTCAAGTCCGCGGAGTTCCGCGGCAACATGAACAACATCGTCGGCGGCATCGTGGTGGGTGCGGCGGTGGTCGGCGGCTGGTACATCAGCAGCAACGTCATGGTGGGTACCGAGGACGAAAGCTTCGGCCTGCAGAACTTCGTGGCCGAGCAGTGGGACATGTATGCCGGCGAGGGCGACGTGAAGCCCGCCGATTCCCGCCCGCTCAGCGCGCAATCCTTCACCTTCATCAATCCCATGGGCCAGACCGTCGGTTATGGCGCCGCTGGCTTCGACGCCACCATGCTTACCTTTGGCATCATGGCCGTGGCCGGCGTCATTCTCGGCTCACTGATCTGGTCGGTGATATCGCGCGGCTTCCGCTTCGAATGGTTTGCCTCGTTCAAGGATTTCCTGAACCATTTCATCGGCGCGGTACTCATGGGCTTTGGCGGCGTGCTCGCCATGGGCTGCACCATCGGTCAGGGTGTCACGGGTATTTCAACGCTTGCCCTCGGCTCCTTCGTCACCTTCGTCGCCATCGTATTCGGCAGCGCGCTGACCATGAAGATCGCGTACTACCGCATGGTCTACGAAGACGCCAGCTTCATGCAGGCCTTCGCCACTTCGCTGGTCGACATGCGTCTGCTCCCCGGCTCCATGCGCAAGCTGGAAGCCATCTAAAACCTTCCATCGTGTGCTGCCGGACTTGCCTTTTTCGTCAGGTCCGGTAGCATAGCCCCTCTTTTTTTCCGGGTCGTTAGCTCAGTCGGTAGAGCAGCGGACTTTTAATCCGTTGGTCGAGAGTTCGAGTCTCTCACGACCCACCAATTGAACCAACAGGTTACGCGCCACCCTTGGCGCGTGCACTGTTCCTACTGTCCAAAAAGTGTCCATTCCGCCAGCGGGTTCAGCCTAACAGCCCCGCCATGTGCCCCGGCGCAAGATGCGCGTGGCGCATGGTCATCGTTAAGCTCTGGTGCCTGATAATCCGTTGTAGCGTCAATAGAACCGCCACCTGCCACGAAGTGACTCGCAAACTGTATGCCGCAATGCCGTCGCCAGAAACAGGGAGCGTTGCCGCTGAGGTGTGGCAATTCACCTGCGGTGTGCGCCATATAACATATTGATGTTATAGGTAAAGCGCCTCACAATCCATGCGCGCAGTGGGGGCTTCTTGTGGGGTCACGTAATAACAAAATCGATATTGCCACCCTGTACCAAGAGTACGGCGATGCCCTGCGCCGGTTTATCGCCAAGAAGTTATCATCCGGCGATGCGGACGACGTGATGCACGACACCTTCATGCGGGTGCTGTGCCTGGAGGACGGCTATGAATTGCGCCGACCGCGTCCCTTCCTGTTTCAGATCGCTTCGAATCTGGTCCTCGACCATCTCCGGGCGCGCCGCGCCCACGTCTACGAAAACTGCGAAGAGAGCGATGCGGTACAGCAGGCGACTGACAATGTCACTCCTGAGCATACGGTGTATGCCCAGGAGCGCTTGGCAGTTCTGCAGCACGCCATTGCGGAACTACCGCCGCGCTGCCGCGAGGTCTTTCTGATGCACAAGTTCGAGCACCAAACTCACGCTGCTATCGCAGCGAAATTGGAGATTTCCGTCAACATGGTAGAGAAACACGTTATTCGGGCGCTGGCGCACTGCCGGGAGCGCCTAGCGGTGCTCGACTGAAGGGCATAGCCATGGGGGGAATGGATACACCGACATGGCGTCGGAGCCATTCATTTGGAATAAGATCTACCCCATGCCACGTGATGACGACTTCAATGGTCAGGAACTGCCGCTCGCGCGGCGGCAGGCAGCAGAATGGTTCGTTCGGCTGCGCGATAAGCCGCCCACGAAAGAGGCAAGGTGCGCATTCGAACGGTGGCTGGCCGCCGATCCCAGGAACCGGGAGGAGTATCAGGCGATACAGGGCGTCTGGCAGGAATTGGATGGCCTGAGGGAGACCTTTCCCGTTGAGGGCATGGCATACGCTGCCGCAGCTCGGGATCCCGGTGAGCGTGGCACGACGCGGTGGAAAGCCGTGGCGGTGGCGGCAGTGCTCGTATTGTCGGTGCTCACCGGACTGGGGGTCTTCTTATACGATCCCGGCAGTTATCAAACCGCCAAGGGAGAGCAGCAGACCCTCCGGTTGGCTGACCAATCGGTGGTACACCTCAACAGCGACTCGGCACTCCGTGTGGAGTTGACCTCGGAGCGGCGCACCCTGCATCTGCAAAAGGGGGAGGCGTATTTCGAGGTTGCCCCTGACCCGGCCAGACCGTTTGTCGTCATTGCCGCCGGCGGTGCGGCTCGTGCGGTCGGTACCCGGTTCGGTGTCTACCGGCATCAGGCCGGTGTGCGCGTGTCCGTGGTGGACGGGCGTGTGGAGGTTGCCGTCGGGGGTGGCGACAAGCAACTGCTGAATGCTGGTGAAACCGTGACCTACAGCGATGACGGCGGCATGCTTTCCCCCATCGGGAACAACGACGTCGGAGTCCTCGACTGGCTGGACGGGCGTGTCCATTTCGAAGCCGCGCCACTGACCGAGGTCGTGGCGCAATTCAACCGTTACCAGGAAGCACCCCTTCATATCGCCGATCCCCGCCTGAATAATCTCAAACTCAGCGGTACTTTCCGCATCGCCAACTTGCATACGCTTCCCCAACTCCTGCCGCGCATGCTCCCGGTCTCCCTGGAGCAAACGGAAGAAGGTGTATTGCTGATCCGGCCCGATTAGTCCGCTTCCACTCACCCTCCAGCCGGTCCTTCTGCAAATTGTTCCCGCCCGAGGTCAGGGTTCTTGTTTTCAGTCCGTCTTGGAATACATACCACCCCATTTGCCGGGGTGGGAATTCCTGCTTGACGTCTGAAAACAAAAACAAGGGAAAAAATAGTGGAGCTTCGAACCGACCTGTGCCGGTCCACTTCCCAGGGGTTGAAACGTATTGCCCTCGCACTTGCCCTGGCGCTGCCGCTGAATGCCAAGGTTGCGCTCGCGAGCAACGCCATCGACTTCAGCATCGGGCCGCAGCCGCTCGAATCGGCACTTCGTGCCTTCATCGAGCAGTCGCACGTCGACCTGCTCTATTCGCCGGACCGCATTCGCGGCCTGCGCACCGGCGGGGTGACCGGTGCTCTCGCACCGGCGGACGCGCTGCAGTTGTTGTTGGCCGGTACCGGTATCGGTGTCGAGCGCAATGATGGTGCTTATCTGCTGGTAAACACCGGGGCCCCACCGCAACGCGGGGAGGTTCCCCTGTCCATCACGGTCACGGCCACCCGTACGGAGAGGGAGATCCTTGACGTGCCCGCCAGTGTGTCGGTGGTGACCGCCAAGGAGATCGAGCAGCAGCGTGCAGCCAAACCGGAGGATTTGCTGCGAAGCCTTCCCGGTGTGGATATGGCGTACAAGGATGGCGTAGCAGTGCCGAACGTACCGATCCTGCGCGGAAGCGGCCTGTCTTCGGCCGGCAGTACGACCCAGTTCCTGTTGAACGGCATGCCGTTGGAACCGATTGCCGAGCCGGTCCGTAACTACTGGTACTCGATCAACCTGGATAATGTGGAGCGTATCGAGGTGGTGCGCGGCCCCAGTTCCGTGCTTTACGGACCCAGCGCCATGGGTGGTGTAATCAATGTCATCACGAAGCGAGGTGCCGGTGAACCGCATGCCTTTGCCCGCGTTGGCGGAGGATCGCACAACGCCCGTGAACTGGCGGCCGGGGCTGGTGGTTCTTTTAAGGACTTCGACCTCCAAGTAAACGCCCGTACCTATGAAACGGACGGCTTCAAACAGCTCCCCGAGACCCCGCCGCCTTATGCGGCCTTTCCCTTCAGCTTTACGGATCTCGACAACCGTGGCGGCAAAGAGCGCAAATATGGAGCACGACTCACTTGGTGGCTGGATGACGACACCGATCTGTCCCTCGGTGTCCAGTATTACGACAACGAGGGCGACTGGCTGGGTGGCCACCCGAACTACCGCGCCGAGAACGAGGGAGATACCTATGATATTGCCTATAACAGCCGGTTCGCTGGAGGGCAGGAACTCAAGGTCAAGCTTATCAGTGCCAACAGTTCCTGGTGGCAGACCTACGACAGGTACTTTCTGACAGGATCTCTCGACGAGACGAGCCGCAGTCATGAGAGCCGCAAGACCCGCTCGGCGGATGCACAGCTCGATCTCCATCCCATTGAGGGCAATACCCTCACTCTGGGCGGAACCTACAGCGACGGTGACATTGTCTGGGATGACTACTCCGCTGGCGGCGCCGCCCTCATCTCCAGCAGCAGCCGCAAATCGCGTCAATACGGCGCCCTGGTCCAGGACGAGCATCGCTTCGACCGTCTGACGGTGACCGCCGGTGCACGATATGACAAGTACGAGTTCTACGATGATGTCCGCAGCGGTACGCCCTATCCGGACTCGGACGATACGGTTGCCACACCGCGGTTGGGTCTGAGTTACAAATTGCGTGAAGGGTTGGCTTTCTACGGCACCGCCGGCACCGCCTATATTCCCGCGCCAAATAGCATTAAGTACCGTAGTGGCGGCATCTGGCTGGATAATCCCGACCTCAAGCCGGAAACCGCCGTTTCCTATGAGGCCGGCGTCAAATTTGCATCCCTGGATGGCGGTGCGGATGGCAGCGCGGCCATCTATCACAGCACCTACAAGGACCGTATCACCTCGGCCATGGTCGGGAGCCAGATGCAGTACCAGAACATCGGCGAGATCCAGACTGCGGGTATCGAGTTCGAACTGAAAGGCCGGCTCGCCCGGTCCTGGCGGCCCTTCTTCAATTACACCTACACCGACGCGGAGATCACCGAAAACCCATCCAACACCGCATGGGAAGGGAACATTCCCGCCAACGTCACAAAGCATAAAGCGAACATTGGACTGACCTACGACAACCCGAATCTGTTCACCGCCTATGTGGTTGGCCGGTATGTCGGGGATCGTTATTTCATGGACAGCAACGCAGACGACACCAAGGCGGGAAGCCATTTCATCACCGACATGAAGCTGTCGAGGGCTTTCAATACCGGAAGCGGCCCGGACTTGATCGCCTCACTGTCGGTCAACAACGTTTTCGACCGCGACGGGAATGGTTTTTTCTACGAAAAATTGGATGGCCGCAATTACTGGCTTGAGTTGGAGGCCAGGTTCTGAACAGAGCGGTTTTTCATTTTTGCCCGGCCACGAGGCACCTACGAGACGTGAAACAAGAGAAGTGCAATGAGTGTGGACAAGACGAAGTCTGAACATCAGCAAACCAGCGAAATGGAGCCCATGAGTATCCGACGGATCGAGTTCGACTCGCTGGAAGGGCTCAACCAGGCATTCGAGGCAATGACAGCGATGATCTGCTGTGGCAATCAAGGAGGTCCCGGCTGCACATGCGGAAGCATGGGCGGCTAACAGGGCCGGGTTGGTTCAACTGACGTTGTAATCGTCCCGTGGCCGGGCAATTCAATCGAAGAAGTGAGGAGAGATGGATGGAGCGGAGAGATTTTCATAGCTTTAGCAAGGACGGCCGACACTATGTCTTTCTGACAGACATCGTCTCCTTGTTTGAGATTGATGCAGACACGGCGTCAGTCTTGGCGAAGGTCGAAGCCGGTGAGGCGCTTTCCGGAGAGCGTGCGCTGCACCGGTGGCATCAGCTCTGCGACCATATGGAAGATCTGGCTCGCAACATGTCGAAGGCCAAGCCGTTACGCAGCCCGGCGGATATCCCAGATCACGTGATCGGCCTCTATCTCTTTGTTTCCCAGCAATGCAATCTGCGCTGCGCCTATTGCTATGCGGATGAAGGAGAGTATGGCCAACCCGGCAAGATGAACAATGAGGTCGTGCAGCAGACATTCGACCGATTCTTCAGCGAGGGGCAGAGACACCAAGTCACCTTCTTTGGTGGGGAGCCGCTGATGAATCTGCCGGTGGTGGAGAAAACCATTGAAATGGCTGATGAGTATCGCAAGGCCAGGAAGGCCGACATCGCGTTCAATGTGGTGACCAACGGCACGATCTACAGCAAGAGGATCGAGGCGTTATTCCGAGATCACATCAGCGACGTGACTTTCAGCCTGGATGGCCCGAAGGGACTCCAGGATGAGCAACGGCCCAGCAAATCCGGCTGGAGTACGCATGACCGGATTTCAAAGAATATCGAACGGTTGACCGCAAACACCCGTGTCAATTGGGGTATTCGCAGTATCGTCACCCGCCAGGGCAGCGATCAAGTGGAGGCGATCTACCGCCATCTGAATGAGTTCCGCCCCGGTGGCATCGGATTGGTCGATGTGGACGTGCCGGCGGATCATCCGCTTTACATGGATGACGAGACCTATGGGCGGTTTGTGGAACAGATCGTCGCGGTCAACCGCCAGGGCCTGCGCAGCTTTGTCGAGGGCGGGCAACCGGTGGCCTTCGAATATCCGTTCTACATCCTCTTCCATTTCGTTTCACGCACCCACAATCTTTATCACTGCAACGCCGGAACCAACCTGCTGGCAGTAACCGCGGAGGGCGACGTCTATCCTTGTCACCGCTTCGTCGGGATCGACGAGTTCCGCATGGGTAACGTGGCCGATCCCAGTCTGCGGGAGAGCGCACCGTTCCAGGCTATCCGTACGCGCTTCATCCATACGACGGTTGACGAGCGTAGTGGTTGCCGCGACTGCTGGGCGCGCTATCTCTGCGGCGGTTCGTGCGACAAGTACTCCTACACCGAGCACGGCGACATGGAACCTCCGGTCGAGCGGCACTGCCGCTATATCAAGACGGTGATCGAGGCGTTGTTGCCCGATGTCGCCGCGGTGATCGAACAACCCGCCGAACGCCTGGAACTGATGCAGCGCCTACGGGCCGGTCTCTCCTGCCGTATCGGGACCAAGGGTGGGGAAGAAGTCCATGTCGCGTGACTTCCGGCGTATTTCCGGCACGGACGAGGACTATCTGTTCTTCCCGGAAAGCGCGCATCTCTACACGATAGAGAAAGCGCACGCCGCCTCGGTGGATGCCTGTTGCGCCGGGGCGGAACCGCCCTCGGGATCTTTGGCAGGGATCCTCGTCGGGGAGGAGGCCCTGATGCGGACGGCCATGGACAAAGCGCAATCCTGCCCATTCATTTCGGTGACCGATAGTCTCTGCCTCTATATGGCACATGACTGCAACCTCGCCTGCAGCTATTGCTACAACGACGGTGGTCACGTGGTGCAGGCTCCGCCAGTGATGGGCCCGGAAGTGATCGAGGCAGCCTTTCGACGCTATTTCAGCGAGCCGGGCAAGACCTATGCCGTCTCATTCTATGGCGGGGAACCGTTGCTGGGTTTCAAGGCGATGAAGCAGACCGTCAGGATCGGCGGGGCGCTGGAGCGGGAACGGGGTGTACGCATCCACTACAGCATGACCACCAACGGCACCCTGCTGAACAAAGAGATATTGGCCTTCATCGACAGGCACATCGATTCGGTCACTATCAGCCTGGACGGCCCGTGCGATGTCAATGACCGCCATCGCTCGCCGAAGAAGGAAGGCGAATGCTGGAGCGCTCACGACCGTACCATCGCGAACCTGAATGAGCTACGCAGGCACACCCGGGCGAAACTTGCCTTGAAGGCGACCCTGGCCGGCGACATGGCGACAAAATGTGAGGCGTCGGTCAATTACCTGGAGGGACTGGGGGCGGATGTCGTGCTCGTGACGCCGGCCAATGTCCCCGCAGGCAGTCCGGCGCAGATGGATGAGGCGGCGTGGGATGCCTACACCCGGACCCAGGTGTCGTGGGTGCAGCGTTTTTTCTCAGGTGGTGAAGGCGCGATTCCGGCGCTGGCGCGCAAGGGGATCTGGAATGCATTGGCGACCCTGCTGACGGCCAGGCGGCCTTGCCACTATTGTGGTGCCGGTCAGAATCCTGCCATCACCGCTGACGGGGCCGTCTGGGCCTGCCATGGATTGGTCGGTATACCGGACTACTTCATGGGTAACCTCGCCGATGAGTCTGCCGAGCGCGAACGGCGGCTGCGTCGCCGCTTCGATGACCTGAATGTCCGCCAGCGGCAGGAGTGCAACTGTTGCTGGGCACGCTACCTGTGCGGCGGTGGCTGTTATGCCCGTGCTGCCGCCGCCAACGGTGAGGTGGAACAGCCTAACAAGCAGCACTGCGAATCCACCCGGCGAATTGCCGAGGCCATGGTAGCGGGATTTGCCGAGGCCATGGCCGATCCCTCCCGGCGTATGCATCTGCTTCACGAGGCCGGGGAGCGGTTCGCCGGGGTAGGTGCTCGATGAGTGTCGCCTTGCGCAATCTTTACCTGTTGGTGTCCCAGCGCTGCAATCTCACATGTAATTACTGTTACGCGGAGGGTGGACACTTCGGCGAAAGCCCGCGCCTGATGGATGGTGCCACCCTGCGCCGCGCGTTCGACACGATGTTCCCGCTTGCGAGCAAATCCCTTGTCGTCTCCTTCTTCGGAGGCGAACCGTTGCTCAATTTCAGGCTCATGCAGGAGGCGGTGAGTCTGGGAGAGGACATGGCCGGGAAACACGGGCTGCGCCTGCGTTACGCCCTCACCACCAACGGGACCGTTGTTTCCAACGATATCGTGGCCTTTCTTCGCGAGCATGTCGATTACGTCGCGGTCAGCCTCGACGGCGATGAATCCGTCACTGATGGTCAACGGCATTTTCTCCGTGGCCGCCGAAGTGTGCATGCCACGGTGCTTGAAACCCTGGCCCGGTTTCGGGAGGCGGGTATTGCGTTCGCGCTGCGGGCCACGGTCACGGAGTCAGGTATGCAAGACCTGCTCGGGACAGTGCGTGATTTCGGGGCGCTCGGCGCGTCCGCCATTCGGCTGGTCCCAGCGTTTCAGGTTCCCGGTTGGAAGAACCGCAGGTTGACGCGGCTGGCCGAGGAACTCTATGCGGTCAATCGGGATGCAATGGCTCGGGCTGTGGCTGGCGAGGAACCGTGCTACGGCGAGCAGTTCTACCGGATACGCGGATTTATGAACGGTGAGCGCATGCATCACCCCTGCGATGCGGCCAACGGGGTGTTGGCGGTGGCGGCGGATGGTGGTGTCTACCCCTGCGATCACTTCGTCGGAAATACTGCGTTTCGCATGGGCAGCGTGCATGACAGTGTCTGGCCCGGCCCCGAGGCGGCAGGGGTGCAGGCACTGCTCAGTGGAAACTCTGTGGAGCAGCGCCCAACCTGCCGCGGTTGTGACGTGCGCCACATCTGCGGCGGTGAGTGCCCAGCCAACTCCGTTGCTGCAAGCGGTGATATTTCAAGACCTACGACCTCCCACTGCACATTGATGCACCGGCTCTATCCGGCGATAGGAGAGGCGTTACGACGTTCGGCATCAGCAAGGGGAGAGTCGCAACGCGGGGCCGTACGATGAACGGCCCTGTGATTGACGTGGAGGATGTCGCGTTTCGCTATCCGACCGGTACGATGCCGGTCAGCGGACTCTCGTTCATGGTTGGACGCGGTGAGGTGTTCGGCCTGCTCGGCGCCAACGGCGCGGGCAAGACCACGACCATCAAGTTGCTCACCACCTTGTTGCGTCCTACCCGTGGCCGGATCCGTATCGCTGGTCTGGATACAGGGAGGGAGGCCACGGTCATCAAAGGAAGGCTCGGGGTCGTCCCCCAGGACAACAATCTGGATCCGGCGCTGGATGTCAGAGGAAACCTGGTCTTTCACGGTCTCTTCCACGGCCTGGGGAAACGCGAGACGGTGAGGCGCGCAGAGCAATGGCTGGAGCCCCTTGGTCTGAAGGAAAAGGCCCGCGAGCCGGTGATGCGGTTGTCCGGTGGCACCAAGCGTAAGGTGATGCTAGCCAAGGCGTTTATGACGGAGCCGGAACTGCTGATCCTGGACGAACCGACCTCCGGCCTCGACCAGGAGACCCGAAGCTTCATTTGGCAACAGATCACGCGGCATTGCCGTTCGCATGGGACTGTGTTGCTTTCGACCCACTACCCGGAAGAGGCCGAGCATCTCTGCGACCGGGTCGGCGTGCTCCGTGGAGGGCGGCTGGGGGAAACGGATCAGCCAGCGGGGATGGGTACCCCTGTCGCCGGCAAGATCGTTGCCCTGGCTCCCGGGCTTCTCCGTACCTCTACTCCGAGTGGCGCGGCATGAGGTTCGTCCTGGCGATGCTGGTGCGGGACTTCGGTGCAGATACCCGGGCGCTGCGATTTGCCATGATCCGGCTGGTGATCCAGCCGGCCGTTTACCTGTTTGTCTTCGGGCATGTGGTGGGCGGTATGTTTTCCGCAGGCGGTAGCAGCTACGCCGAGACCATGGCGCCGGGGATCGTTGCCATCGCCATTATGAGCGGCCCCGTTACCGTGATCGCCAGTTCCATTCTGCCGGGCTACTACTACCGCACCCTGGAGGGGTGGCTGCTGGCGCCGGTGAGCCTGCGGCTTCTGCTGGTATCCAAGGTACTGGGCGGGGTCTTCTACGGAACGGTCAGCGGCTCTGTCGTGGTGGGGCTGGTCTGGTTGCTGCTCGGTTTCGCCCCCGTCTCCCTATCTCTGCTGCTCGCCATCGGTGTGACCGCGGCGTTGTTCTTCTCGCTGCTGATGCTGGTGATCCTCTGTCTGCCGCGGACCCCGGACAAGGGGCAGGAGGCCTTCTCGTTTGTGTTGATGCCGCTGACATTCTTCGGCTGCACGTTCTACTCCCATTCGATGCTGGATGCACCGTACAGCCAGCTTTCGCTGATGTTGCCCACCACTTACGTCAGCGAAGGGCTGCGTGCCGCCTACAACCCGTCGCTTCCCCACCTGCCCCTGGTGCAAGTGATGGCGGGGATCGGCGTCAGTACGCTCTTGCTGTTGCCGATGGCCGAATGGGCATTCCGGAGGCGATTGCGGGATTTCCTTTGGTAGACCGGCTCGGATTGATTTGCCGCTGATGTGAAAGGAGAAAAACAATGAGGCGCATGCGTCACCGCCTGATGCTGATAGCGGCCCTGCTGGCCATCGTCACCACACAATCGGCCTTTGCCTGCCGCCCCTTCGGTTCTTACGACTTCGTGGAGGATGCTCAGGGCAATGTATGGTTCACCGAACAGGACAGCAATGCCGTCTCCCGAATGGCCAGCGACGGTTCGGTCACCGCCTATCCGATCCCGACGCCTAACGCTGAACCTTACTCGCTGGCGCTAGACGGGAAGGGAAACCTCTGGTTCTCGGAAAGACGTGCAGGCAAGCTCGGGCGTGTGGCGCCGGATGGGACGATCACGGAATACGCGCTCCCCATCGAAGGCGCACAGCCCTTTGCGCTGCTCTCCCAGGGCAGTGCCCTTTGGTTCACCACCGGCCCTTTGCGCCGAACGGTGGTCCGCATGGATATGGAAGGTAAGTTCACCGAGATGCCCGCTCCCCACGGCTGGCCTTCCTCCATCTCGGCCGCCGATGACGGGGCGCTGTGGGTGACCCTGTTGCAGCCAGGCGAGACGATGGCGCAGGCCCAGGGTTATCTGGCACGCCTGGATCGCGCCGGGCAGTGGAAAATCGTGGAGCAGCGCGGTGCCGGGAGTTGTCCCAACAACGTCCATATCGGTGGCGACGGTGCTCTCTGGCTCTCCGACCGTTGCCGCGGCGCCATCGAGCGGCGCGACGCGCAAGAGCGTACCGTCAGCTTCCCCTATCCCGAGGGATTGGTTCAGAACGCCGCTCTCGATCATGACGGCAACTTCTGGTTTGTGGACAGCACTCGCAACAATCTCATCGGCCGGATGAGCCCCGGCGGCAGACTCGATACTTGGCCGCTGCCGGGCAATAACGGTGGGCCGTTCGCGGTTGCGGCGCTGCGCAACGGCGATGTAATTTTTTCCGAGATGTACAACTACAACATCAACCGCTTCATGAGGGGGGTGTTTGAGGAATATCTCGTTGCGGTGGATCACCGCAAGCAGATCAGGGAGGTGGAGGAGGGTGAGATCTGTCGCCTTGAGTATGCCGCCGTCATCGCCGACAAGATGGCCCTGGAACGAGAACGGGTCGAAGCGCTGAAGACAGCCGGCTTCAAGGCGGCGCCGGGGCAGGAACTGGTTAGCGGGCGCTGTCTTACGTGCCACGACGCAACCCGCATCCTGCGCGCCCGTAAAAGCGACTGGAGTTACACGATTGAACTGATGCAGGCCCAGATCACGATGCGTGGCTTGCCTGCCCTGACCGATGAGGAGCGGCGGACCGTCATCGGCTACCTGAACCGCTACTACAACACCACCAATTGAGCGTGAGTGATACCGGCCCCGCCCACGGGCATTGAAGATCTGCCCCGCTGGGTGTGTTGGTCTCGCATCATGCTTGCATGCCGGGTGCGGCTGGCGGCCATGGGTACCCGCGTTTGGCTTGGCGCTACGACATTCCGAATTTCTTCAGCTTGCGCCACAGCGAGACGCGATCGATACCGAGCATGCGCGCCGCCTTGGATTTGTTGCCGCCGCTTTGTTCCAGGACCCAGCGCAGATAGGCTTCTTCCCGATCGGCAAGTGAGGTGATGGTGTTGGTTTCGGGAAAGGTGCGCGCGCCGGCGGCACGCAATTCGTCAGGAAGATGCTGCACCTCGATGCGCTCGCCGGTGGCGAGGGCGACGCCGCGGGCGATGATGTTTTCCAGTTCACGCACGTTGCCGGGATAGTCGTACACCTGGAGCAGGTGCATCGCCTCAGGCGCGATGTCGTGCACCTGTCGGCGCATGTGGGTGGTGTATTTCTCCAGAAAGAATTGCGCCAGCAGCGCGATGTCACCCGCGCGCCGGGCAAGGCGCGGCAGGTGGAGATTGACTACGTTGAGGCGGTAGTAGAGGTCGGCACGGAAGCGGTTTTCGCGCACTGCCTCGCGCAGGTCGCGGTTGCTGGCGGCGACGAAGCGCACGTCTACAGTACGCGGTTCCGTGGCGCCCAGACGCAGTACTTCGCGCTCCTGGATGACACGCAGCAGCTTCACCTGCATGGAGGCGGGCATCTCGCTCACTTCGTCAAGGAACAGGGTGCCGCCCGCAGCCGCTTCAATCAGCCCGCCCTTGCTGGTGACGGCGCCAGTGAAGGCGCCTTTTTCATGGCCGAACAACTCGTTGGCGAGCAGTTCTTCCGAGAAGGCGCCGCAGTTGATGGCGAGGAAGGGCGCATCGGCGCGCCGGCTGTGGGTATGAACGTCGCGGGCCAGGAGTTCCTTACCGGTGCCGCTTTTGCCGGTGATGAGCACGTTGCAGTCGGTGGGCGCCACTTGGCGCGCGGTGACGAGCAGGGATTGCATGTCCGGATCGCGGGTGATGATGGCGGTGCGATCCTGCGCCCCAAGTCGCGCGCGCAGTTGGCGGTTCTCGCGTTTGAGACGTACTTTCTCCGCCGCCTCACCCACCACCTTGCGTACCTCATCCAGGCGGAACGGCTTGGCCAGGTAGTAGAACGCGCCGCCGCGCATGGCTTCCACGGCGGCATCAAGGGTGGCATAGCCGGTGACGACGATCACCTCGGCATCCGGCTGCAACTGGCGCGCGCGCGCGAGCACCTGCATGCCGTCCACGCCTTCCATGCGTACGTCAGTGAGCACCACATCGACGTCGGTCTCGGCGAGGATGCGCAGGGCTTCGGCGCCCTGGGTCGTGCCGAGCACCCGGTAGCCGGCGCGTTCCAGTACGTGTTGAAGGTTTTTCAAGGCGACCGGCTCGTCTTCCACGACGAGCACCAAGGCGGCGTCCGGCATTTCGTTCATGCGTGCTCTCCGGCTGGCGGCATGGCGAGGGGCAGGCGGATGTGGAAGGTGGTGCCCGTCCCCGGGGTGCTGTTCACGCTGATGCAGCCGTCATGTTCGGCGATGATTTCGTGAACGATGGCCAGCCCCAACCCGGAACCATGTCCTACGGCCTTGGTGGTGAAGAAGGGGTCGAAGACGCGTGGCAGGATATCGGCGGGGATACCCGCGCCGGTATCGCTCACCGTGAGTTCCATGGCGGTGCCCGGCGGACAGTTGCCGGGGTGCGGTGCATCCTGGTGCGCAACAGCCGCCGTCATACGGATTTCACCTTTGGCGCCCATGGCCTGCTGAGCGTTTTTCAGCAGATTGATGAGCGCCTGTTGCAAGCGCTGCTTATCGGCATGGATCTGCAATCCCGGTTCGATGTCGAGGCGCACGGCAATGCCGCTCGGCATCTGCCCGCGCACCAGCTGCAACACTCCCTGCGCGAGATCGAGGAATTCCACCCGTTCGCGACGGAAGCGCCGCTCGCGGGCGAATTCGAGCAGGGTTTGCACGATGCGCCGCGTCCGTTCCGTCTGTTCGTCGATCTGTGCGAGCATCTCGCGGCGCGCCTGAGGGTCCATATCCTCGAACTCTTCCATGAGGATCTGACAGGTGGTGGAGAGATTGGACAGCGGATTGTTGAGTTCATGGGCGACGCCGGACAGCAGGGTTCCCAGCGACGCGAGCTTCTGTGAGCGCACCAGGTGTGCCTGTTGCGACTCCAGGTCTTCCATCATGCGGTTGAAGGCGGCGGTGAGCGAGCGGATTTCCTTCTGCCGCGAGTCGATGTGGATGCGGTGCACGCCGCCTTGCGCTACCCGCTGCATGCCCGCCTGGAGTTGGTAGAGCGGACGCACCACCAGGTTGGAGAGGATGCGCGCGGTGATAATGCCGAATACCGCCAGCAGGGCGACGCCCGCAAGCAGGCGGGTTCGTGAGGCGGCGAGGCTCTGTTGCACCATGCGCCGCTCGGCAGCCCCCATTTCCTCGGCGCGCGTGGCGATCCACTTGCCTTCCTGACGGATCTGATCCGCCAGCGGCGTCTCGTCGCTGTCCCGTCCGGCGCTGGCAAGCAGAGCGCGGTACCGGTGCAAGCCGTTCTGGAGTCGCTGCAATTCCTGGTCGCCCGCGACGCGCGCGAAGTCCTCCGCATGGCCCGCCAAAGCGGCCAGTGCCGCATCCGCATAGGCGAGTCCCTGTTCCTGATCGCTCCGTTGGCGGTAGAGGAAATAGTTTTTCTCGAAGCGGCGCATTTCCAGCGTGTCGTTGAGGAAATGTGACACCCGCTCCCCGGCGCTCACCCACGCCTCCAGACGCTGGAGCTCCAGGACCGTGGCCACGGCAATGAGGACGATGGCGGCACCGATGGCGGAGTAACCCCAGATGATTTTGCTGGCGATGCTGGTGGAACGTGCCATGGCTGTGATGAGTTTCGAAAAGTGTTGCGCATTGCAACATACGATGCTGCAAATCGCAACAGCTGTCACGCAGGCGGTGTTCGTTCCCTGGTGGGAAGAAGGTGGATTCCGGCTTGCACCGGAATGACAAGATAAACCGGCCATTACCTGCGGGGTCGGTGCCCGCGCTTAGGTTACCGGGATGGCCGCAGGCTCTCCTTATGTCGCCCCGCCAAGGCCGGGGTCCACGTTATCCAGGCGGGATGTCTCGGTCCGTCGGTGGGTGTGTTGCATAGTGCAACACCGCGCAGGGGCGTCTTTGTCATGCCAATCTAATAATTTCCGTCAAAACAATGGCTTGTGAACGCTGTGCCGGCTGGCACGGGTCTTGATAGAGCTGGTGTTTGATATCAGAGGAGCCCGTCATGCTGAGCAAGCGCTTTGCCGCCGTCACATACGCCGAAGCCGGCGATGCCGAAACCGCCCTGCGTCTCGCGGATGAGGCGCGCAATCCGACCGGCCAGCCGCCCTCGGGATCTGAGCATCGCCAGCAATCGCCGAAGGAGGGCGCCGGTCAGCCGGCGCGGAACCCTGATGGCGGGGCATCGGTCTCCCGCCTGGCGGTGCTGGGGATCATCAGCGCCGTCCTCTACGGGGTGCTGTTCCTCTATGAAGCCCCGATCCTGAGCATATCGGCGCAAGGCCAGTGGATGTTCATCATCCCGGTGGTCATCGCCTTCGTGTTTTCCTACGTGCACGGCGCGTTCACGGGACTGTTCTGGGACGTCCTCGGCATCAAGGCGAAGGGATGATCTCTGTGGGTACCGAACTCAACTTCATCGATCTCAATCTGATCAATATCGTCTACCTGCTCATGGTCGGCTTCGTCGGCGGGCTGGTGAGCGGCTTCATCGGCTCGGGCGGGGCCTTTGTGCTCACGCCGGCCATGATGAGCATGGGGGTACCGGGTATCGTCGCCGTGGCCAGCAACATGTGCCACAAGTTTCCCAAAGCCTTGGTAGCCGCCATCAAGCGCGCCCGCTACGGCCAGGTGGACGTGAAACTCGGCATCATCATGGGCCTGTCCGCCGAGGCGGGCGTGCTCATCGGCGCGCAGCTTCAGGAGCACATCAAGCACAGCTTCGGCGACGCCGGCTCGAACCTCTATGTCAGCGTTGCCTTCGTGGTGGTGCTCGCCATTGTCGGCGGCTGGGTGATCTACGACGCCGTCAAGATCCACCGCTCCGGTGACAAGGACGCGGAGGAAAAGCCCACCCGTTTGGCGCTGTGGGTCCGTTCCGTGAACATTCCGGGCACCATGGTCTATTTCGAAAGCATCAAGGCGCGGGTCTCGTTCCTGTTCACCGTGCCGCTGGGCTTTGCTACCGGCATGCTGGCGGCCACCATCGCTGTGGGCGGGTTCATCGGCGTGCCGTCGATGATGTACGTGCTCGGCGTGCCGAGCATCATGGCGTCCGCCACCGAGCTGGTCATCGCCTTCGTGATGGGGACCGGCGGTACCATCAAGTACGCCTGGGGCGGCTTCGTGGATATCCGCCTGGCCATGGTGATCCTGGCGGGCTCGCTGTTCGGCGTACAGCTCGGCGCCATCGGCACCACTTATGTGAAGCCGTACATGATCAAGGTGGTGATGGGGATCATCATGATCCTCGTGCTGGTTTCGCGCGCGCTGGTGCTGCCGGTTTATCTTTCGCAACTGGATCTGATCACGCCAATTGCCGCGGGCACGGCGGATACTTTGAAGAGCGTCAGCTTTGCCGTCATGCTGATTGCGCTTATCGTCGGTGCGGGCATCGTGCTGGGGGCGCTCTGGCACGGCCGGCGCGCGCATCTACGCCCGCATGAATTCATCGAAAATACCGCAACCGACTGACTTTGCTTCACTGCGGTGGGACCGTAAGGTCCCCCGGTGGGCACGTCCAAAATAACCGCACATTCTCTCCCAGCTGGCCCTGCAGCGGCATTCCCCGTTTGGGATGGTCGTCCCTGCCGCCGTGGGAGCGTAACCTAGCGCGCTTTCGCAACGCCATCCAATGGGGCTTTGTCCGGTCCTTGGACCGGCGGCTTCCGGCCGTCCGGGCCTTTTGCGCGCCGGCGGACGCCGTTCAGCCCCGTTTCACGAGATCTAGGAGAAGCAGGGCATGTTGTTGAACGACGCACCGCGGCCGGCCAAGCCGCGCCCGGGCCTATTCGGGCTTATTTCCATCCTCACCTTCATCCTCACGGCTGCGGCGCTCATGGCCAGCGAGCCGGCGCTTGCCCAGGTGCCGTCGGCGCCCGAGGGCATGGTTGCGCTTCCGGCGGAAGCGGGCGGCCTGCCGTGGTGGGGCTGGCCGCTGCTGCTGCTGGTGGTGACCTTCGTGCTGGGCATCGTCGCGGTGCTCGGGGGCGTCGGCGGCGGCGTGCTGTTCGTGCCCATCGTGGGTGGCTTCTTCCCCTTCCATCTCGACTTCGTACGCGGCGCGGGTCTGCTGGTCGCCCTGGCCGGTGCGCTTGCGGCCGGGCCTGAGCTGCTGCGCTCGGGCATGGCCAGCCTGCGCCTTGCGCTGCCGCTGGCGCTCATCGCTTCCGCCTCCGCCATCGTGGGTGCCATGATGGGCCTTGCCCTGCCCACCAATGTGGTCAACACCGCGCTCGGCGTCACCATCCTCGGCATCGTGGTGCTGATGTGGGCGGCAAAAAAGTCCGAATACCCCGAGGTGCCCAAGGCTGACCCGCTTTCTTCAATGCTGCGCATCCACGGCATCTATCGCGAGGGTTCCACCGGCAAGGACATCGACTGGCGCGTCCACCGCACACCCGGCGGCCTGGCGCTGTTCGTGGTCATCGGCGTTATGGCGGGCATGTTCGGCCTCGGCGCAGGCTGGGCCAACGTGCCGGTGCTGAATCTGCTCATGGGGGCGCCGCTCAAGGTGTCCGTGGCAACCTCCAAGTTCATGTTGTCCATTGTCGATACCTCGGCGGCTTGGGTGTACATCAACCAAGGCGCGGTGCTCGCCATGATCACGATCCCTTCGGTAATCGGCATCATGCTGGGCTCGATGCTGGGCGTGCGCCTGCTGAAGGTGGCCAACGCCGCGTTGGTGCGGAAAATCGTCATCGGCATGCTGCTCCTCGCGGGCAGCCGGGCCTTGCTGAAGGGCCTGGGGATCTGGGCCTAACAAGAGGACTATCGATATGGAAAAGCAGCATCAATACGCCAGCGAAGAGCAGGTTGTCTACGCCAAGATTCTCGATGCGGGAATGAAGCTGGGCTTCGTGATCGTGGTGGTGAGCTTCGTGTTGTACGTGTTCGGATTCGTAACCCCGCACGTGCCGGTCGAGCAGTTGCCGCACTACTGGACCCTCTCGGCGCAGGAGTACCTGGCGGCCACCAACGTACCCACCGGCTGGGGTTGGCTGTCCCTCGCGGGGAAGGGCGACTATCTGAACTTCATCGGCATTGCCATACTTTCGCTGGTCACGGTGGTCTGCTATCTGCGCATCCTGCCCATCTTCGCGAAGGGTGGCGACAAGGCGTTCACCGCCATCGCCGCGGTGGAAGTACTGGTGCTGGTGCTGGCCGCCTCCGGCATTCTTGTGATTGGCCATTGACGAGGGCATGTCCATGACCGAACAGCTTTCTCCCATCGGGCGTTGCCAAAGCATCCTGGTTGCCAGCGACGGTTCCGAGTTTTCCGCCGGCGCGGTGCGCGAGGCCATCGCCATCGCACATAAGTGTGGCGCCCGCCTGTACGCGCTCACCGTAGTGCAAACCAATCCGGAGTACGAGGCGCTGG
>Ga0265293_10002748_pt1 | contig 34302 bp, 34 predicted proteins | sample Munlanlewell138R_FD_192505 | JGI IMG/M metagenome (GOLD analysis project Ga0265293, IMG submission 192505) | Leachate microbial communities from a municipal landfill in Southern Ontario, Canada - Leachate well 138R | ecosystem: Engineered > Solid waste > Landfill > Unclassified | place: Canada... | reverse complement strand
TAGCGAGGCTCGAAGAGTACGCAAAGAGGTTGTCAGGGTGGGTAACCAATCCCTCGCTTTCGACCCAGAGAGTGGGTAGAGATCCCAATGTCTGGTTGGAGCTGGTTCGCAGCCACGGAGGCGTTGTCTTAGCCGCCCATGCTTTTACACCTCACAAAGGCGTTTATGGGAACTGCGTAAGCAAACTTGCTGAAATGTTCATCCATCCCGAACAGATTCAATGCTTGGAACTTGGCTTGAGTGCAGACACGGCTATGGCCCTCCAGATCAGCGATACGCATGGATACACCTTTGTGGCCAACTCCGATGCACATTCGCTGGGTTCCATTGGACGGGAGTTTACAGCTTATGACTTACCAACCGTCAACTTTGCCGAGTGGGAGAACGCCCTTGAAGATCATGGTCGAGGTATCGTAGCTACACATGGCATGGAACCCCTCCTCGGCAAGTACTACCGCAGCTATTGTGCCAACTGTCATACGCAGTGCACAGAAAACCACCCCGTTCTTTCCTGCCCAAAATGTCACAAACCCGTGGTTGTTGGTGTCTGGGATCGCTTGCGGGCGATTCGAGACTTTGAGGACCCCGCTCCTAGGCGACCACCTTACAGGTACCATGTTCCCCTGACCATGCTCCCTGGTGTAGGTCCTCGTACCTATGAAGAGTTGAGTGGAAAACTAGGAACGGAAATCGATATCATGTATACTGTATCCTTAGACGCGCTTGCAGATGTGGCCGGATCAAACTTGGCTCGACAGATCGAAGCAGTCCGTTCGGGGCAGGTATCCATTCTACCAGGTGGAGGAGGAAAATACGGTAAGGTCACGAAAGTGAGATAGGTTAAAGCGAGGTGGTAGGCACACATGACAACAATAATCTTTGTTAGGCACGGAGAAACACTATGGAATAAGGAAAGGCGCTACCAAGGGCAGAAAGACAGCCCTCTATCGCCAAAAGGTTTGCTTCAAGCAGAGAAGGTAGGGGAATTCTTGCGAAACCGCAAGATTCATGCAGTTTACAGTAGTGATCTCAAGAGAGCACTGGTAACGGCCGAGAGCATTGCGAAGCACCACCAGCTTCGTCCAACAGTGGATGTGCGCTTGAGGGAAATGTCCTTTGGGGTGTGGGAGGGTCAGACGCGTGAAGAGGTGCGACTGCAGTATCCCGACCTCTGGAAAGCCCGTGGACAGGATATTGTAACGACGCGGATTCCCGAGGGCGAACTCCCGGAGGAAGTAGTACAGAGGTTTAGGGGTTTTCTGGATTCTTGCCTTGCCAAAGCACCGAACCAGACAATTGTAGTGGTTTCCCACGGAGGTGCTTTGCGGCTCACCATTGCGTCACTGCTGCATATTCCCTTGAACAAAGCTTCGTGCCTCCATCAGAGTAATACGGGCATTACAGAACTGATATTCACAAACAAAAGCCCCCACGTCCCTTGGGAAGCCGTATGTATTAACTGTACAGGGCACTTGGGCTAACATATTCTCTCCGGCGAAAGCATACAGTTAGATAATGCTCGAACTGGAGAGGTGCATGAAACATGTTTATAGCAGGGGCTTTCGGTGAGCTGGTAGGAAAATATTTTTTGCGCCACTTACCACTTTACTTAGCACTCATTCTCTTGTTTGTGACTGGTTTGGGATTTGGCGCTGTGGCGACCCAGCAACTCTCACCTGTTCAAAAGGACGATTTGGCGAATTACATTTCGGGCTTCTACAGTTCCCTGGGCGATCATTATGGCCAGGTTGCCTCAAGCGGCGAAGCATTTCGCGAGAGCGTGATGCAGAACGTGGTGAAGATCTCAGGCTTGATCTTTCTTCTCGGACTCACGGTGATCGGAGCTCCATTAATCCTGGCTGTTGTGTTTGTACGGGGCTTTGTTCTAGGTTTTACGGTTGGCTTTCTTGTTCAGGAGACGATGGTAAACGGTCTGGTTTTGTCAACGACTAGCATTTTGCCACATAATCTATTGGTCATTCCAGCCATGATGATTGCGGCGGGGGGAGCCCTGTCTTTTTCGGCGACTGCGCTCAAGACTCTACTGGGTTTTTCTAAGGATGGTATCTATGGACAGTTTGCCAGTACCACATTTCTAGCTCTATGCAGTAGCTTCTTGTTCACTTTGGGGGCCTTGGTCGAAGCTTATTTGACCCCCATTTTGGTTCAATTAGGTAGCAGATTCTTGACCTAAAGGAGGGTTTGGCTTGTCTTTGGCGCATGTCTTCGATGATTATTGTTCCTTTTTGCGTATTGAAAAGGGACTGTCGGATAACACTGTACAAGCTTACTCCGCCGATCTGAACCAATTCCGTACGTTCTTGACCAAAGAAAAATTGGACCTTCGGGCTGTGGAGCCAAAAGATGTTGCCGTATTTGTCCGTTTACTTGAGGAACAGTCTATTGGGGCACGATCTAGAGCGCGTAAAGTGTCCGCTTTAAGGAGCTTTTTTGACTACTTGGTTGATGAGCAGCTTATAAAGAATAACCCCTGCGCTTATCTAGCGTCTCCTAAGCTGCCCCAGAACCTACCGCTGATCCTAAGCGAGCAAGAGGTAGTAGCGCTCTTGGATGCTCCGACGTTGGACAAACCTTCAGGTTATCGTGATCGTGCAATGCTAGAAGTAATGTATGGATGTGGTCTTAGGGTCTCTGAACTTGTAGGTTTGAATGTGGGAGACATTGATGAACTCGGCTTTGTGCGCTGTATAGGCAAAGGAAACAAGGAGAGAATAATTCCTTTAGGTCGTCATGCAACGAAGGCTACAGCGGACTACCTCAACTATGCGCGCGGCCGCTTAGTGACCAATCACCGTGAAAGAGCCCTGTTTGTAAACTCCCGCGGTGGCCGCCTAACGCGGCAGGGATTCTGGAAAATTCTCAAAGGGTGGGCCAAGGTAGCGGGGATTAAGAAGGAGATTTCTCCCCACATGTTACGGCATTCCTTTGCCACCCACTTGTTACGCCATGGGGCGGATCTGCGCTCTGTTCAAGAGATGCTTGGCCATGTAGACTTGACCACAACACAGATCTACACACATTTGGATAAAGGACACCTGAGGGATGTCTATGGAAAGACGCATCCCAGGGCTGTAAAGGAGGATGAAGAATGAAGCGAGTTGTGATCGTGGTATTAGATAGTGTAGGTGTTGGGGCCTTACCCGACGCCCATCTTTACGGCGACGAGGGGAGTAACACTCTAGCCCACGTTGCCAAGGCCATGGGTGGGCTCCACATGCCCAACGCGGGGAAACTCGGGTTGGGAAACATTATTTCGATTCAAGGAGTGCCAAGCGAGGAAGAACCTACCGGAGCTTGGGGCAAGATGGCAGAGGTTTCGAAGGGGAAAGATACAACAACGGGGCATTGGGAAATTGCCGGTATTAAGTTAGAAGCACCGTTTCCAACGTACCCCGATGGGTTTCCGCCTGACGTCATAGAAGCCTTTGAAACAATGATTGGACGCAAGACGCTCGGTAACTATCCGGCTTCAGGTACGGCCATCATCGAGGAGCTGGGCGAAGAACATATGAAGACAGGTTTCCCCATCGTCTATACTTCCGCGGATAGTGTTTTTCAGATTGCAGCTCATGAAGACATTGTGCCTTTGGAGCAGCTCTATGAGTGGTGTGAGAAGGCGAGGGCTATGCTCGAAGGTGAACATGCCGTCGGTCGCGTGATTGCGAGACCCTTTGTCGGTGAAGTTGGTTCCTTTCAGCGAACACCGCATCGACACGACTATAGCCTGCCACCGCTTCAACCCACAGTGCTCGATGCCCTTCTTGAAAGAGGGATACCGGTTTATGGTATAGGCAAGATTTCGGACATCTTTGCAGGCCAGGGGATTACGGAGTCTTTCCCAACGAAGAGTAACGCTGCAGGAATTTCCCAGGTAGTGGAACTGCTTGAAGGCAAACAGGAGAGTTGCTTGATTTTTGCCAATCTAGTGGACTTCGACATGCTGTGGGGGCATCGTAACGATGCAGCAGGCTATGCCAAGGGTCTGGAAGAGTTTGATGCTCGCCTTCCTGAGATTCTAGACGGCCTGAATCGGGACGATCTACTGCTCATTATCGCCGATCACGGTTGCGATCCTACCGTCCCAGGAACCGATCACACTCGTGAGTATGTACCTCTGTTGGTAGCCGGTCATGATGTTATCGCGGTCGACTTGGGTATTCGTAACAGCTTCGCCGATGTGGCAAAAACGGTTGCGGACTTTTTTGAAGTCGAGTTTGACACGATTGGTGTTAGTTTCCTGCAGGATGTAAGGCGCTAAGGAAGGAGGTTCACCTATGCATGCAGTTGACCTGATTCGAAAGAAACGCGACGGTCAAAGACTATCCCGCTCTGAGTTGGAGTTTCTGATCACGGGCTACGTTCGAGGTGAGATTCCTGATTATCAGATGGCAGCCTGGAACATGGCGGTATACTTTAAGGGCATGGAACCAGAAGAGATAACAGACTTAACGCTGATTATGGCTCAGTCTGGGGATATGCTAGACTTAAGTGCAATTCAAGGTACGAAGGTTGACAAGCACTCTACCGGTGGTGTTGGTGATACAACAACCTTAATCGTGGCTCCCTTAGTGGCGAGCCTGGGTATTCCTGTCGCCAAGATGTCGGGCCGAGGACTGGGACATACAGGGGGTACAGTCGACAAGCTTGAGAGTATCCCGGGCTTTAAGGTAACCCTGAGTCCAGAGGAGTTTGTACAGCAGGTCAACGCGATCGGGCTCAGCCTTGTGGGACAAACAGGTCAATTAGCCCCAGCAGACAAACTGCTCTATGCTTTGCGCGATGTGACTGCCACCGTAGAGTCGATTCCTCTCATCGCTTCGTCCATTATGAGCAAAAAAATCGCGGCAGGAGCCGACGGTTTTGTCCTTGATGTAAAAGTGGGTTCCGGTGCCTTTATGAAAAGCGAAGAGGACGCCATAGCACTGGCACGGACGATGGTGCAAATTGGTACGCTGGCCAAACGTCAGACAGTTGCTTTAGTGACCGATATGAATCAACCCCTAGGGCGAGGAATTGGCAACGCTCTAGAAGTCAAAGAGGCCATTCTTACCTTGCGAGGCGAGGGACCACAGAGACTGACGGAGTTATGCATAGAACTGTCAGTGGAAATGCTACTACTAGCTGGGGTTACGAATGACCGAAGCGAAGCGCGTAAACGTTTAGAGCAGAGTCTTGTCGAAAAGAAAGCTTTGCGCAAATTCAGTGAACTGATCGCAGCGCAGGGTGGGGATCCCCGTGTACTCGAGGACCTCAGTTTATTACCTCAGGCCAGGTACACCCGAGATATTCATGCTCCGTCCACAGGATATGTGCAGAGCGTCGATCCTATGGTTATCGGAGTATCGGCTATGGAACTAGGTGCCGGCCGGGAAAACAAAGACACGATCATTGATCTAGCTGTGGGAATAGAGCTTCAGACCGAAGTCAGCGGACATGTTCGCGAGGGCCAGGTACTGGCTACACTGTATGCTAACGATGACAGGAAACTCGAACAAGCTAGCGTCAACGCTCTAAAGGCGTTTCAAATAGGCGATGCAAGACCAGCGGCACGACCCACGATTTATCGCAAAATCACGGCTAAGGAGTTATAATGGTGGGCCCGACCCCATATTTATGGTAATGGGGAAGGGAGAGAGGTCCATGGCTTTGCGCTTGTTCTCTTGGTCCAAGGGGTTGCTGGCGATTACTCTGTGCGTGTTCATGATCACAGGACACGTCGCAGCGCTCGATATTGGTGGTAAAGCCCGCTACTTGATGGATCCCTATAGTGGACGGGTATTCTTAACAAATAACGGTGAAGATGCACTCCCGGTAGCAAGTATTTCGAAGTTGATGACCCTCGTCGTAGCATTAGAGGCTGTTGAACGCGGCGAGGTTGACCTTGATGATCTGGTTACGGCCAGCCCCTTTGCGGCCAGCAAGAGGGGTTCGAGAATCTGGCTTGAAACGGGGGAGCAGTTGACTCTAGGAGAACTGATCTATGCCATTGCCGTCGGGTCGGCGAATGATGCTGCGGTAGCCGTAGCCGAGTTTTTGGCGGGCACCGAGGCTGGTTTTGTTGATCTGATGAACATTCGTGCCAAGGAACTGGGCTTGGTGAAGACGACATTTCGAAACAGTACTGGACTTCCCGAGGAAGGCGGTTCGAACATGATGAGCGCCCAAGATGTCGCCTTGCTCGTGCGACATGCTATGGGCGTTCCGCGTCTTATGGATTACGTGTCGACCTATGAGTACACCATGCGGAAGGACACAACCAAAATTCCGGTTCTTTGGAATGGGAACAAACTCTTGAGACGCTACTACGGCGTTGACGGCATGAAGACCGGGTTCACAACCGAAGCGGGATACTGCATTGCTGCTACGGCCGAACGTGAAAACTTTCGATTGATAGCCGTCACCTTGGGTCACAAAAGTGAGGAAGAAAGAGAAAGTGCAGCTCGAGCCCTCCTTGATTATGGTTTTCGCAAATACCAGAGTATGGAGTTGTACGCCGAAAAAGAAGCCGTGGGTACACTTGAGTGTCCGACCGGTAATCCGCGTACCGTAGACGTCGTTGTACCTAAAGCATTTCTGGTAACAGTGGAACGTGGCAAAGAACTCGATTTGACAACAGTTGTTGAGCTGGAAACAGACTCTGTGCTTCCTATTACCGAAGGTCAAGTGGTTGGGCGTATCACTGCTTTTTATGGAGATGAGATCGTGGGTGTTAGCCCCTTGACCGTGAGTGAAACGGTGCATAAACTGAGTGTTCCGGCCCTGATAGTCCGTTTGTTCAAGGCGATGGCACGCTCTGTGTTTTAATTTCCTTTTATTAGCAGGTAAACGAAGGTTTCCCTCGAAAAACGTATTAATCAAGAAAAGGAGGGAAGCCTGTGCAGTATAGTTTTGAACTGGAGGGACAAGCACTTATCGTTACCTTGCGAGGTGAATTGGATTTACATACATCGCCAGAGTTCAAGGAAACGCTCACAAAGCTCTTTGAAACCCATTCCCACGTGACAAACTTGATTATGGATGTAAAGGGTCTTTCCTTTGTTGACAGCTCGGGTCTGGGGGTCATCCTCGGCCGTTATCGAGAGTTACAGGAGCGCGGAGGTCGGCTTTTTTTTGTACAAGCCAATCCTCAAATAAAGCGAATTCTCCAAATGTCGGGTTTTCAGAAGATATCTGAGTTCGCCAATTCGGCCTCAGATGTGTTAGAGCGGATCTAAGGAGGCGACTTTGATGACAAGCACAAACTGGATCAAACTAGAGATCCCCAGTGATACCCGGAACGTAGCCTTTGCCCGTACGGCCGTTGCGTTGTTTGCCAGTCAGCTCGATTGGACGCTAGACGAACTCGAGGACATTAAAGTGGCCATCTCAGAAGCCGTTTCCAACTGTGTAATCCACGGTTATGGACTTCAGGAAGGCTTGGTTAAGATAGAAGCGTCGTATTCTGGACCTGAACTGCGCATTGTGATCGAGGATTTCGGTCGGGGAATTGCCGACATTGAAGAAGCCCAGGAAGTTGGATTCACTAGTTTTCCAGAAGAACGCATGGGTCTAGGTTTTACCTTCATGCATGAATACATGGACGAGGTCCTGGTTTCTTCCCAACTGGGGAAGGGAACTACGGTCACGATGGTCAAGCGGGTTAGAGACTCTGAGAGTTAGGGACGGCCATGGAAATGGAGCAGATTCGACACCTAATTTTCCAATCGCAACAGGGAGACACTAACGCTCGAAGCCAGCTGGTAGAGGCGAACCTTCCGCTCGTACATAGTATTGCCAGAAGGTTTGTGGATCGCGGCGTAGACTATGACGATCTTTTACAGATTGGCTCTCTCGGGTTGCTGAAGGCGATAAATGATTTTAACCTGGACTATGATGTGCGTTTTTCCACCTATGCGGTCCCGAAGATTATGGGCGAAATAAAGCAGCATCTTCGCAAGTCATCGCCTCTCACGGTAAGCCGCTCAACGAAGAAGCTTGCCTCCCAGGCGCTGCATGCCAAAGACGTGTTAAGCCAAGCGCTCGGACGTAATCCTACGATTTCTGAGATTGCGGCACATCTCGAAGTAGAACCTGAAGATGTGGTTTGTGCCTTTGAGGCCGTTGCTCCTGTGTACTCGCTGCAAGCACCGATCACACAGGGTGATGAAGATGCACCCGAGTTTCAGGATCTAGTGGCTACTAGTGGAGGACATGAGAGCCTCATGTTGAAACAAGCTTTGCAGAATCTATCACCTGACGAGAGGCAGATCATCTTGTTACGGTACTTTGCGGAAAAGAGCCAGAGTGAGGTTGCTAGCGAACTGGGCATGTCCCAAGCGCAAGTATCGAGGAAAGAAGCACGCATTATTCGTCAGTTACGACATGAGCTATAGAAAAGAGGAATAGTTTGTTAGCAGATTTGCACTTACATACAACAGAATCGGACGGAACATGGCGCCCGGAGCAGTTGGTACACGAAGCTGTCAAGGTAGGCCTTTCAGCAATAGCTATAACGGACCACGACACGACCGCGGGCATTGAGGCTGCCTTGCGATCAGCACCGTCTAACCTTGAAGTTATCCCTGGCATCGAACTTAGTTCCAATGCCGAAAGTGGAGAAGAGGTTCATATTGTTGGTCTATGGATTGACCCTTGCGACGAAGCCTTGCAGACCAAACTCGCTGTGCTGCGAGAAGAACGCATGGAGCGGGTTGATAAAATGCTAGATCGATTACGTGCCCTGGGCATCGTGTTGGAGTATGACGATGTCAGAAAATACGCCCACAAAGATGTTCTCAGCCGTAGTCATGTTGCTTCAGCTCTGGTGGAAAAAGGAATCGTTGAATCGAAGCAGGAAGCGTTCGACCGGTACATTGGATACGGAAAACCTGCCTATGTGGGGCGTCCAAAGCTGTCTCCCAGAGAATCCGTGGAGCTGGTACTTAACGCGGGGGGTGTGCCAGTGTTGGCTCATCCGGGACTTTTGGAGGACCTCTCCTTGTTACCCGCCCTGGTTGATGCGGGACTTGTTGGACTTGAGGTTATTCACCACAGTCATTCGCCAAGACAGACAGAGGACTTCATGCAGATGGCGGAACATCTCGGGCTCCTACCCAGCGGAGGTTCCGATTGCCATGGACCTGGGGGAAAAGAGCAGGTCTATATAGGACGCTACACGATTCCCTGGCATTGGCTTCAGGCTCTTGGCACGAAACGCAGACAGTGACTGTGAGACGCATTGTGCTGCCGATATTTCCCTGCAGGGCATTGGCCCTTTTGCCCGAATACGTTGAGTAGAATCTCCGAGAACCGTAAAGTTAGAAGTCGCAAAGCTAATTCGGAACTTGAGGAGTTGGGCAGATGTCGCAATTAACGGGGGGCAAGGTATCTTTAGAGTTAGTGAAACCACATCGTTATCGGGTGCATTATAGCATTCTCCTGATGGGACAGCGCATTGGTGAAGTTGAACTTGATCACATTGCCTGGCGAAGTGGTGAAGCGGAGTTGAAGATCGAGATATTCGAAGATCGAATGCAAAATCATGGGTATGGAACGGATGCCATTCTTACTCTTTTAGGACATGCTTTTCTCAAAATGAACCTAAGCCGGGTGTATTTGCGTGTTCAGGCGGACAATGCGTGCGCCCTGCATTGTTATGAGAAGGCGGGTTTTAAGAAAGAAGGTAGGTTGCATCGCCTCACGGAGTCGAACACGCAAGAGGAGATCTTTCTTATGGGGATCACAAAGTCCCAGTTCTTGCGGGATAACCAACAATGGGCTGTATAATGTTAAGAACCGCGATATCGCGGTTCTTTGCTTTCTATGGTTTTTTTGTGCGGTTTAAACACATAAGTCCAGCTAGTTCACCCCCGATAAGCTGAGGTTTTTGACGAATGTTGTAGGCGGAAATTGCATTGAAGCAAGGATTCTCTAAGGTAATGTCGAACACTACAGAATGCATTTCTTTTAGAACGCAAACGGAGGGGTATGTATGCTCAGAATTTTCGTACTTGGTGGTCCAGTAATGATCCCGCTACTCTTGTGCTCGATTTTTGCGGTGGCGATTGGGATCGAACGATTGTGGTACTTACTACGCTCAAGAATTGATACCGACGACCTCTTAGAGGATATCAAACTTTCTCTGGGCCAGGGCAAGGTACTTGAAGCGATGCAGATCGCGAAAAAATCGAGGGGACCGGTTGCTGCGGTCTTAGCAGCGGGAATTGCCCACTACGATCAGAACCGCGCAGAAATTAAAGAGCACATGACTGTCGTGGGACAGGAAGAGATTCACAAAATGGAGAGGCGCTTAGGTGCCTTAGATCTCATCGTAACTATCTCTCCTTTACTTGGCATCTTGGGTACTGTTACTGGAATTATCGACAGTTTCAATGTACTGGGCGCCTTAGAAGGTGTAACGCAGGCTTCCGCCTTAAGCGTTGGTATCGCCGAAGCATTGATTACAACCGCAGCAGGCTTAATCGTTGCCGTGCCTACGATGATCCTTGCTTCTTATCTGAACAGCATTGTCACGAACCAGGTAGCGGACATGAGCAAAAAATCGACGGAGCTCCTGAATGTCTTGGATGCAGGGAGTGACTTTTAATGAACTTTGAACGCTCGCGAAGAAGGCGTAGTAGCCCCGATATTACCCCTTTGATTGACGTCATGTTTTTTATGTTGGTGTTTTTCATGGTCTTTTCTACGCTCAAGACCGAACCGATGGGACTGGACGTGGAACTACCCAGGGCCGTGACGGGGAGTGCACAAACGAGCTCTAGTTTTGAGGTGCTTGTGGACAAGTCCGGTACCTTTTATGTTGCAGGTCGTCAGGTGTCTGGAGCAGAGTTAGAGCAGAACCTCGCAGATCGCTTGCGTGTCAATCCTGACATTTTTGTGATTGTCAAGGCCGACAAGGAAGTGCGTTACGAGCATGTAGTAAAGGCTCTAGATCATGTCCGCGGGGTCGGTGGTTATAGATTAGGATTGGCTGTTGAACAAGTCAAGTAAGGGAAGGAGGGAGAGATGTGCAAAACCCCTATGGTGATGAGTCGCGACTTAATCGATTTCTCCTGATTTCGGTCGTCCTTCACGCGATCTTATTTTTCGCGATACCCGACTTAAGTTCCCTCCTTGAGGTTGATGCCCCGGGACTGGCAGGGGGAGGAGTTATTCAAGTTATGCATGTTGAGACATCTGTTAATCCCCGGCCTTCCCCGGTAACTGATCGTCTCTCCCAGACAACGGTTCCGAGAGTGACGGAACCCAGACCACAAGTTGAGCAGCCTCCTCAAGAGCAGGCGATAGCTCAACCTGAGGAACCGCAGGTTCCAGAACCCCAGGTTGAACAGGCCAGTCCAGCACAGCCTGAGCCAGAGGCCGTGCCAGAACCCGCTGTCCCTGAAGTGCCCGAGGTTCCAGAAGAGGCGAACGAAGGTGAACTGCTCACGAGTACCCAGGGACCCGAAGTGATTGTTGAGGCAGAGCCTAGGGAAGTAGTAGAACCACGTGTCGAAGCGCGTCCTGAACCTGAACCTAGGCCTGAATCCCAACAGACAAGCGGTTCGGGTACGGAGACTGTTGGTGCTAGTGATGAATCAGGTATTACCGAATCTGGCGAAGGAACAGCCGAAACGGCTCCCCCGCCACCACCTCCACCCGCTAGCGGAAGAGAGTTACACGGCGGCGGTGGTGCTCCGATGTATCCTAAGAACGCAGAGCATGATGGAGTTGAAGGTGTAGTATTCGTGGCGATCAAGGTTTCTGCTTCGGGAATACTGCAAGAGGTAGTGTTAGAGAAGTCCTCAGGCGATGAACGTCTCGACTTTCAAGCGGTCCGATATATTGAAGGTGTCTGGACGTTTGCCAGTCAACCCTATGACTACAGCATGCAAGTGGCCGTTGTATTTAGCAGGGAGGATAATCGTTTCGTATCGAACGTTGAGTATGGAGAGGTTAGCTGGTTGAACGCACCATAGAGGGGGGGAAGAGCGCGAATGCCAAGAAAGTTTCTGATCACCTTAGCCGGAGTCGTTGCGGTCACACTCATTGTCTCGAGCGGCGCGATGGGCTTGGATGCTGTGCCTAAGGTGCAGATTGACAACGAGTATATCCGCATAGTGGCGAATGCCGGAGAGACGAATACTGGACGCTTTTCGGTAGGCACCACGGGAGGAGATCCTGATCGACTTACGGATCAAAACAAGCACTTGATCTACGGTGGTGACGACCCGTGGACGTCGTACACTACAATTCGCGTAGACAATCACAACTGGGTCTATGGTGGCGAAACGGATAGACGTGCGGGATTTAACGCCCTTTACGGTGAGATGATTCAACCCCCCACCATTGTAGAAGGAAAGATCGAGAGTAGCTGGAGACTGGGTCCTGTTCAGGTCTGGCAGATACTTAGTATCACGAGAAGTAGTACAACAGGATTGCTTGATACAGCACAGATTGAATACCACGTAGAGAACATAGATTCAGTCCCCCACATGGTCGGTGTGAGACTGATGCTCGATACGATGCTCGGTGCCAATGACGGTGCACCATTTCGAGTAGATGACAGAGGAATAACAACCGATAGCGTATATTACGCGGTGGATATGCCGCAGTTTTGGCAGGCCTTTGATTCATTGGCTAATCCACAGGTAATGTCACAGGGAACATTGACTGGGCGTGGTGTTACGACGCCTGATCGTGTGTATTTTACGAACTGGGGAAGCTTAGCCGACAGTGCGTGGAACTTTGACTTTACTCCGGGACGAGACTTCCAGCGTATTGGCGAGTTTGAGTTAGACAGCGCCATTGCACTCTTCTGGGATCAAGTGTCTCTTGCGCCTGGGGAATCAAGGAGTTTTGTCTCCTATTATGGACTTGGCGGAGTCACCATTGCCCCAGGTGAGCTTATCGTAGGCGTCACCTCACCTGCGGAAATCACTGCTGAACCAGGCGGATTCCAAACCTTTTCCATTGTGGCTTATGTGCAAAACGATGGTCAAGGCGATGCCCTTGATGTGGTTGCTGAGCTTAAGCTACCTCCAGGTCTTCAGATCGTTGGCTCACAGGCCAAGGTCGCACTTGACGAGTTGAAGGTGGGCGAGACAAAGCAAACAGGGTGGCAGGTTGGAGTTCACAGCATCGCAGATGGCGTCTTTACGTATGAAGTAGAAGTGACAGCTCGGAATAGCGAACCGAACAGAGTAAGACGTAATGTACAGGTGTTGAGCCCGGCCAAACTCCAAGTGTTGTTTAGCGGACCACCAGGTTTGGGGATCAAAGACGAACGTTATGAACCTTCCGTTTTTGAAGCCAAAGCGGTCATTCGCAATGACGGCGGCACGCAATTTTACGGTGGCACGTTCGAGATTTTGTATCCCTTGGGTCTGGATCTCGTGACCGGCCAAAATGCAAAACGATTCCCGGGAACGATTGAGCCAGGTCAAGAAGTGTCCTTTAAGTGGTTGCTGAAACCCAAAGACGGTTTTTCGGGCCCCTTGCCGTATTCATTGCGAACCGTTGATGAACGGGGCCAGCAGAAGGTCGAAAATATGTTCATTATTGTCCCCGAATTGAAGGCCAAAGTGTGGGTTGGAGAACCCCAGATGCCTCGAGGAGGCATGGTCAGGGCGGGGGATTACTTCTCGCTTCCGGTTTGGGCCACAAACATTCATGATTTTCGTGGCGTTGAGTTGGATTTGGGCTTTGATCCTGAGCATCTAGAGATTGTTGGCCGGACTTTGGACCTTTCGAAAGGCACCTTGTTTGTTGACGGTGAAAGCTGGCAGATGCCAACGGTTTCCAATGCGACGGGTGAAGTACGTGGATTAAAGGCCGATCGGGGAAGTGGTAATGAACTCAGACTATCTTACGGCACACTCATGACCATACACTTCAGGGCAAAGACGGCTGGTTTGGGACGAGTGACCATAGATAACGTACGTATATTCACGAAGCAAGGAGTGCTCGACGCCCCGTCTCTCGTGATTGAACATAAGGACGTCATTATTCAACCATAATGGTGAGGAGGCTTACGTAATGAAAAAGCACAAAATTGTCTATGGGTTGGTGGCGGTACTCTGTCTGAACATCATCCTACCCATGGCCGCTCTGGCAAACGTGACGGATGTTCCCGCAGACCACTGGGCTTATCACGCGGTGAATGCAGCGGTGACGAGGGGATACTTAACGGTTTTTGAAGATGGAACCTTTCAAGGAACCCGTGCTGTGGATCGCTACGCTCTGGCCAATGTAATCAACAGGTTACTAGAAGACATTGAGGTTTCTCGTGTTCGTGGTACATCTGGGGACTTGGTGGAAGTCAGTGAGTTACGGCTTCGCTTTGAAGAAGACTTAGCTACATGGTATGCTGATCAGCAAACCCTGCGCGATGACGTAAAGCGAGTGACCGATAATGCCGTCATCTCGGAGGAACGCGTAAGTAGAGTTGTTAGTGCTCAAGTTGACCTCGAGGATCGCTTGTCTGAACTGCAGAATGAACTGGTGATGCTGCAAAATAGCGTGACCGAAGTCCAGGCTGGGGTTGTTGGTGTACAGCTGGCCATGGATGAACAGTCTATGGACGGATCTGAACGTGAATTACGCCTCAACGAACTGGTTGGAGCTGTAATCCAATTGGAGAAAGAGCAGATGCTTCAAGCAGAGGCAATCAACAGTTTGGAGAACTGGGCAGGCGAAAAAGGAGCCGTTTTGGCTACTCTGCAGGCTGCTGACAGTAGTTTAACCGACGAGTTGAATGCTTTGCGTCTTTCAAACCAGCAGCTGGAAAAGGACATTCAAAACCTGGCCGTAATGCTCCAGCGCGAAACGCAAAACCGTTCAACCTTGGCAAATGACCTAGAACAGGTTAAGGCCGACATTATTACCCTTCGCCAGGACACCTCTGGTCTAGAGAGTGTTAAGAACGAACTGGCGACCGATGTAAACGCACAAATCAACGCAGCTCTTATTCGGGAGCAGCGTCTCGAGCGGCAAATTAAGACGCTCGAAGAAGATTTCGAGGCATACAAGGTGAACGCTGAGAAAGATCTGAAATCGGCAAAAACCTTTGCGACCATAGGTATCGCCCTAGGTGCGATCGGTGCCATAATTGGTGCTATAGGGATGATGGGAAATTAGATTGATTCTGCAAAGAACATACGGCGGAGCACTCCGAAAGGGGTGCTCCGCTTTTGTATAGTTTACGTTCGTCTTAACATACTAAGAGGGATGAACGTAAGGAGTGACTGTGTGTGAAGCCACAAGAGTATCAAAAGCTCGTACAGGAGAACAGTCCGCCTCGTCCCCTTTTGAGGAACATGTTGTGGGCTTTTTTTGTGGGAGGACTCATTTGTACCCTCGGGCAACTGGTCCTGAACTTTGCCATGCAGGCAGAAAGCACAAAAGCAGAAGCCGCAGCGGTAACGTTGGCCGTCATGATTCTTGTGGGTACGATTTTGACCGCCTTTGGTGTCTATGATGAACTCGCAGAGTTTGGAGGTGCAGGGGCTGCAGTTCCCATTACAGGTTTTGCCAACACAGTTACCTCTGCCGCCATGGAGTTTCGCCGTGAGGGACTATTGCTTGGTATGGGAGCGAAAATGTTTATCATTGCAGGACCAGTCATTGTCTTTGGAATACTCTCGGGTTTTCTGGTAGCATTGACCAAGGCCTTGATCTTGGGGCTGTTTTAGTGGAGGTGTAGGTCTTATGAGCAATCGGGTAGGAGAGCACACCGTGACCTTCAGCAGGGGTCCCAGAATCATCAGTTCCCATACCGTTGTTGGACCATTAGAAGGTGAAGGTCCTTATGCTTTGGATTTTGACGAGATTCTTCCTGACGATGAGTTAGGGCAGAAAACCCCAGAAAAAACCGAACGACTCATGTTAGAAATAGTGCTAGAAAAGACCCTCCAAAAGCGGAACACCAAGATCGATGATGTTCAATTCATCATCGCTGGTGACTTGTTGAACCAGATAACGACTTCTACATTGGCTTCCAGCACATTTGCGGCGCCATTTTTGGGGGTATACGGAGCGTGCTCCACCTTTGCTGAGGCCATGGGTCTGGCGGCGACATTGCTGCAAGGAGACTTTGCGGAGCAAGTTCTTATCGGAACCGCCAGTCACTATCAGACCGCTGAACGACAATATCGCTATCCCATTGAACTAAATGTTCAACACATATCCAGTAACCAACACACAGTGACGGGTGCGGGGGCAGCCTTGCTTGGATTTTCCGATCAAGGACCCCAAGTAACACACGCGACCTTTGGAGCAATTGTAGATATGGGTTTGAAGGACGCGCAAGATATGGGTAGTGCCATGGCCCCAGCCGCCTTTTCCACCATCAAACAGCATCTGAAGGATACCGGTCGTAGTCTGGAAGACTATGATATGGTCTTGACAGGAGATCTGGGTAAGCAGGGACGGAAGATGCTCAGAATCCTCCTGACCAAGGAAGGGGTTCCTGGTCTGGAACGCCTGCAGGATGGTGGGAGCCAGATCTATAGTGAGAGTCAGAAGGCCGGCGCCGGAGGCAGCGGGGCAGCATGTATCGCCGTCATGACACTGGGTTATGGGCTAAACATGCTGAAATACCACAAGGCCCAGCGAATACTAATTGTGGCCACAGGTGCTTTGCTGAGTCCTCTGACCGTGTTGCAGGGAGAGTCCATTCCCTGCATCGCCCATGCCATTGCCTTGGAGGCTTGAGGGGGGATCGTGCTTGCAGTATATCATTGCATTCTTAGTCGGTGGTGCCATCTGTGCCGTAGGACAGTTGATTATCGACACCACGAAATGTTCCAACGCCCATTTGCTTGTTGGGATGGTATGCGTAGGTGCAGTGCTAAGTGGGCTCGGACTTTACGAGCCATTTCAGGAGTTTGCCGGGGCAGGGGCTTTAGTGCCTGTACTCGGGTTTGGTAGTTCCATCACCAAAGGTATGTTGTCGGAGATTCAAAGGCTGGGATGGGAAGGGTTGTTCACTGGAGCCTTTGAGATTACGGGTCTGGGTCTTGCAGCCTCCATTGTCTTCAGCAGTATTTTAGCGCTACTACGAAAACCGCACAAATAAACGAAACCCCGGAAACTCCGGGGTTTCATAATTGTTGGCATTCTTGGAAGGAAAAGTCTGCACAACGGCGAAATAGTCTAATTAATGGGCTTTACGGGCTATTGTTTGCATCCTGCCTTTTAGAGGTTCTGATGGAGGGGATCAGTATGAAAGAGAGACAACTAGTTGTATTTAAACTTCATAACGAAGAGTTTGGTGTAGAGATTACGGATGTGCGAGAAATCGTAAAAGTTGGCCATATTACACGTCTGCCACACGTTGCTGATTACATTGAAGGCGTCACAAACCTACGTGGCGAGGTAATCCCGGTAATTTCTCTGCGCAAGCGCTTTGGTCTAGAGGCTCAAGATAACACGCAGGATACTCGTATCATCATGCTCGAAGTAAACGGAAGCATGGTCGGTTTCATTGTAGACTCAGTCACCGAGACGCTGCGTCTTTCTGAAGACGCCATTGAGCCACCGCCGAGCAACATTGCTGGCTTGAAAGCGGATTATCTGGCGGGTGTTGGTAAACTTGAGAATCGCTTGCTTATTCTTCTAGAAGTGGACAAGATCCTAACCAGTGACGAACATATCCAGTTGCAGGCTATCTCTGAACAGGATTTATCCGAGGCTGAATAGCGGATTTTGCTCAAGATTAGGCAAATTATGCCGATGTATAAGAAAAGGGATATTCTTACTTAGCATTATAGACTGGCTGAAGAGGAGGTGGATGTATTGCATGATATATTGTCACAAGAAGAAATCGATTTGCTAATACGGGCAGCCTCCGAACCCGATCTCGAGCTTGAGGCAACTGTGGTTGAAGAAGACCCTGTGTATGACTTTAGCCGACCGAATAAGTTTTCTAAGGAGCATATCAGGGCTTTACAGCGTATCCACGAACAGTTCTGTCGAACCTATTCGGGTTACATGTCAGCTAAGTTGCGCAACAAAATGGAAGTCCGCGTGCACTCCATTGAGCAGATTCTCTTTGGAGATTTTGTGCGTTCAGTCCCGAATCCATCGGTCCTCAGTGTATTTCGTGCCCTTCCCTTAGAGGGTTATGTTGTCATGCAATTAACTCCTGATATCGCATTCTTACTGCATGACCGTTTGTGTGGCGGTGATGGAATACCCATCGGACGTGCCCGTGGTCTTACAGATATCGAAACTGCTGTTTTGAAGCGTCAAGTCTTGAGCGTCTTTTCTTCGCTCTTAGCGGATGCTTGGCAGGAAGTCTCACCTCTGAGGTTCGAGTTGGAGTACATGGAGAGCAATCCGCAGTTTCTGCAAGTTGCTTCCGAACGTGATGCTGTGGCCCTGGTAACTATGCGTTTTTCGCTCAACGATACAAGTGACATGATCAGCATTTGTCTTCCACACCGTACTTTAGAGCCGATTATGAAGAATTTGACTCACATTCGAATGTTCGAGTCACTGCAACAACCTGATCCACAGCGTGTTGAACTTCTGAAAGAAAAGGTGCGTTCAGCTATTGTCCCTGTTGAGGTAGAACTAGGCAAGACCGTCGTGACTGTGCGGGACCTGCTAGAACTAGCTCCGGGCGATGTGATTCCCCTTAATACCAAGAAGAACGAAACGTTGGATATTAAGGTTGGATCCATGACAAAGTTCAAAGGCACACCGGGTCGTTTAGGATCACGTCTGGGCGTGGTCGTCACCAACGTGTGTGATCCAGACGACGATGATGATGACGATGAAGGAGGGCTAGTCGATGAGTGATGGTGTAATGACTCAAGAAGAACTCGATGCCCTATTGAGAGAGAGCGCCAATCAAGACCAATCGGATGGGGATATAGACATCGATGTTCATCTAGACCCTCTAGAACAAGATGCTTTGGCCGAAATCGGAAACATCTCTATGGGGTCTGCAGCTACGGCCCTGAGTACTCTGGTAAGCCGTAAGGTTCAGATTACTGTGCCAAAGGTTTTTATGAGCACGCCTGCCGCAATTACAGAGTCGTATCCTGAGCCCTGTATTGTAGTTAAGGTTGGATACGAAGTTGGTTTAGAAGGGGATAATCTCTTAGTCATCCGCGAGCAAGATGCGCTCGTCATCGGAAACTTGATGATGGGTGAGGATGGCACGAATCTCCCCGATGAGCTTGACGAACTTTACCTAAGTGCTGTCACAGAAGCGATGAACATGATGATGGGTTCGGCTTCAACTGCGATGTCGGAGCTCTTCAGACGACCGATTGACATTTCGCCCCCGGATACGACCAGACGCAATTTAGCTTCTGATGCGTTAACAGAGAGCGGATTGCCAAATGAAGAAGCCGTGGTGACTATTGCGTTTCGTATGGAAATTGAAGATTTGGTTGATAGTACTCTTCTTCAGATTATCGAGACCGAGTTTGCGAAGGAAATGGTTGCCAGTATAATGATACCAGAATCATCCGAGCAAGAACAGAGCATAGTCGAACCGCAGCCCACCGATTGGGCGGATCTCAGAAAGCAGCCAGTGCAAACTGAAGTTCCACAGCCTTCCGTTGCGGTTACGGAGAGCCCACAGGTGACATATGACTTGGGCAACATCAATATCGACTTGATTCGCGATATTCCCGTGCAGGTCCGTGCTATTCTTGGACGCACAAAGATGGCGATTGACAACATTCTTCGTCTCGGCCCTGGACACATCATGGAGCTGGAGTCGTTACACGGAGAACCCATTGAGCTCCTTGCCAACGAGAGATTGATTGCTCGGGGCGAAGTTGTAGTAGTAGGAGAGCAGTTTGGGGTGCGTATCACGGAGATTGCCACACCGCGAGACCGTATCGTGAGCATACGCTAGTGTTGAGTGTGGGGTTGGCAAAGGGGGAAGTTCATGGACATTAGTTCATTTAAAGAAGTGTTTGCTGCAGAAGCTCGAGATTACCTTCAATCACTGAACGATGATCTTCTGCGTTTTGAGAAAAACCCGGACGATAAGGATACCGTGGACGATATGTTTAGGGCCGCTCACAGTCTCAAGGGCATGGCGGGGACAATGGGTTTTGACGAACTGGCCGAGTTTACCCACGAGATGGAAAGTGTCCTGGATTTGCTGCGGAATCACGAACTTGAGCCTACTGCCGAGGTTATCAATGCACTGTTTGGTGCCGTGGATACACTGGAGATATTGCTCGAGCAAACAATTGCCGAAGGCCCTATTACCCCTGTCAAAGAGCAAATTGCACTATTGGAGGCTTTGACGAAAGGCCAATCCGCTTTCGTGCAATCACAAGACGTTAAGGATTCAAGGCCGCTTCTGGTGGAACTGGATGAGTTTAATCGCGAGACAATTAAACAGGGTGTGGCGCAAGGACACAATTCGTTTTTTGTTACCGTGACCTTGAGGCCAAACACGATCCTAAAGTCAGTTCGCGTGTATACCGTTTTCCAAGCTATAGAACAAGTGGGAACGATCATTCAGAGCAATCCCTCAGTCCAAGAGTTGGAGGACGAGAAGTTTGATAATACCTTTATCCTTACGATTCTTACCAAAGAATCGGGCCCAGAGATCAAGAAGAGGGTGGAGAACATCTCAGAGATTGAGAGTGTGCAAGTAGAGCTCCTGTCACTTGAGGAGGGGGCGAAGGCTTCAGTCGATGAAGTGGAAACAGCAGCACAAGAGGTGGCCGCATCGGTGGCGAAAGCTCCAAAGCAAGAAACCGCTTCGCCCAAGTCATCTGTATCAACTGCTGTAGTGCGCCAGCATCGTCCCGATGCTCTAGTACGAGTTGAAACCGAGCGCTTGGACAAGCTGATCAATCTCGTTGGTGAATTAGTGACAAGTCGAACCCAGGTTTTGGAAATGTCCAAGGGCGATGACACGATCGGAGCCCTGGATCAACTCGATAGGGTCACAACAGAACTGCAGTATGCGGCGATGAGTTTGCGCATGGTCGCCATTAAGCAGGTTTTTGACCGTTTTCCCCGCATGGTCCGTGATCTGGCTCACACCAGCGGCAAGGACATTAACTTGAAGATTTTCGGAGAAATGACGGAGTTGGACCGTTCGATTGTCAACCAGATTGGAGATCCGTTGGTTCACATGATCCGAAATTCTATCGATCATGGTCTCGAACCCAAAGCCGAACGACTTGCCAAGGGTAAGCCTGAAACAGGTACCATCACCTTAGGAGCCCGGCATGAGGGTAGCCACATCTTGATTGAAATCAGCGATGATGGACAGGGCCTGAATCTCGAAAGGATTCGCCAAAAGGCGATTGAACGAGGTCTGTTGGGACCCCAACATGGTGACCTCACTGTAGATGAAGCGGCTGACCTATTGTTTAGCCCCGGGTTTTCCACGGCAGAGGCCGTAACCGATCTGTCCGGTCGGGGAGTAGGTTTAGATGCTGTAAAGTCTACCGTTGAGTCCCTCAGCGGAACGATAGAGATCGAATCCGAACCCGGTCAGTATATGCGTACGATCATCAAGCTTCCGCTCACTCTAGCGATTATCAAGGCTTTGTTGGTTGTCGCTGACGGAGAGACTCTCGCAATACCCATCCAAGCAGTGCGAGAGAACATTCAGGTGGAACGCAGCCAGATCAAGACGGTGCAACAACACGATGTAATAATGTTGCGCGATGAAGTACTGCCACTGTATGACTTGGCAGAATGTCTTGGTTTTGAGCGTTTGACAATAGATGGTCCGTTGCCTGTAATTGTTGTTGAAATCAGAGGCCAAAAGGTTGGCTTCGTCGTTGAAGATCTAATCGGTCAGCAAGAGATCGTGATTAAATCCATCAGAGGAATTCTCAGCGACATTCGAGGAATTGCCGGAGCGACGGTGTTGGGCAATGGTACTATTGCCCTGATCATTGACAATAGTACTTTAATCGGATAGGGAGTTGAGCTGCGAATGGCAAAAACAGTAATGATTACCGATGATACCGCCTTCATGCGCATGACATTGAAGAACGTGATTGAGAAGAATGGTTATAGTGTTGTGGGCGAAGCGGGCGACGGCGAGGAGGCTGTTGCGCTCTATCGGGAACTGAGACCAGACATGGTGACAATGGATATTACGATGCCCAAGATGGATGGAATCACAGCCATTAAAGAAATCATGAAGATTGATCCCCAGGCCAAGATTATTGTCTGTAGCGCGATGGGGCAGAAACCTATGGTTATTGAGGCTCTAAGCGCTGGTGCTAAGGATTTCTTGGTGAAACCCTTTGACGCGGAAAGAGTTGTGGAATCGCTACGAAAAATCGGCTCCTAGGGGGTAGTGGCTTGATGAATGATGCGAAGTTGGATTTCCTTAAGGAACTGGCTAACATCGGAACCGGACATGCCACTACGGCCTTGTCGCAGATGTTGAGCGGGCGGCTTTTCCAACTTGTTGTTCCCGACGCTCAGATGTTACCTTTTGCAGAGGCCGCCGAGTATGTAGGAGGGGCGGAGCAGGTTGTAGTAGGCATATTTGTTGTCGTTTCTGGCGATGTGAAGGGACATATGGCTTTCCTCCTTCCGCTAGACAGCGCACTTGTACTCTTGAGATTACTTATTGGTGACAATAGCGGCGAGATGAATGAGTTGGCTCGTTCTGCCCTGCAAGAAATTGGTAACATAATGATTACGTCCTACCTTAACGCTTTGTCCAAAATGACGAATCTGCTTATGGCTCCAAGTGTTCCCGGCGTGGCGATTGACATGGCGGGAGCAGTATGGCAAAGTGTCTTGGCAGGGGCCCAGGTGACAAACGAGGTTACTGTAATTCGCACAGAGTTCTTTGCCGATGGCGAATCCATTGAAGGAAACATCATATTTCTTCCCGATGACGATGACTTTAAAAAGATCGCTCGTTTGCTAGGTTTGGGGGAAATGTGATGGCGGAGGTCTTTGTAAATATGGGGCAGATTAGCTCCTTTAAGACACAGGGCATTTTGACCACTGTCGGTCTTGGCTCTTGTATTGGTGTTACGCTTTATGACGATGTGGCGAAGGTTGGTGTTATGGGCCACATTTTTCTTCCGAGGAGCAGAGAGAAGGACGTTGGAGCACCACCGGGAAAATACGCCGATACAGGCATTCCTGCTATGATCAATGAAGCGGTTAAGTTGGGGGCCAAGCAGTCTCGTCTCAAGGCAAAGATGGCCGGGGGAGCCAACCTTTTCCCGAACTTAAGCGCTAACAGCACAAGCATAGGGCAGCAAAACATTGATGCAGTCACAGAGCACCTCAAGAAACATGGTATTGCCATCGTTGGGAAAGATGTTGCAGGGGGTTATGGGCGCAAAATGCGCTTTTTTGTTGATACTGGAATCGTAACAGTCACGGCCATAGGAAAAGATGCAGTAGAAATCTGAGGGTGATGATTATGCCTATCAGGGTTTTGGTAGTAGACGACAGTGCTTTTATGCGCAAGCTGATTACGGAGATCATTAATAACGACCCTGATCTAGAGGTCGCTGGTTACGCGCGAAATGGTCAGGATGCGTTAGAGAAGTTGGACAGGCTCGATGTTGATGTAGTAACTCTAGACGTAGAAATGCCTGTTATGGATGGTCTCGAGACTTTGAAACGCATCATGGAGACCAAACGACTTCCTGTCGTAATGTTGAGCAGTCGAACTCGCAGGGGATCCGACACTACGATTCAAGCTTTGGCACTAGGAGCCGTTGATTTTATCTCCAAGCCTTCTGGTCCGAATTCCCATGACCTAGAAGCGATCGCGACGGAAATCAAACAGAAAGTACGCCTCGCGGCGACTGCTAAGGTTCAGGTTTCTGAACCCAAGAAGAAGCCACATACAGAAAAGACGCCAATCTTACCGGTCTTCGAACGTCCGGCAACGGGGGCTGCAGAGAAGCTTGTCATTATTGGTTCATCAACAGGCGGCCCGAAGGCTTTAGAAACGGTTTTTGCATCGATACCGCCTAATCTTCCTGCGGGAATGGTCGTTGTCCAACATATGCCGAAAGACTTTACGCGCAGCTTTGCAGAGCGCTTGAATAGTCTATTTCCTTTCCCTGTTAAAGAGGCGGAAAACGGAGATCTCGTTGAAAACGGCAAGCTGCTAATAGCGCCTGGCGATTACCACCTAACGATTACAAATGACCGGCGAATTAAGTTGAACCAGGATGAACGTGTAATGTTCCTTCGTCCGGCCATTGATGTGACGATGGAGAAACTTCCAGCGGTTTACGGTAAGAAGATCGTGGGAGTGATTCTGACTGGAATGGGGCGGGACGGAGCGAAAGGCATGGCTGAAATCAAGAAAGCTGGTGGCTTGACAATTGCCCAAGACAAGAGCACGTCCACCATTTATAGCATGCCTAGAGCCGTAGCTGAAGAAGGAAATGCGGATTACATTTTGCCCCTTGATCAAATAGGTAGGGTGATTACTGAACTAATAACTGCTATGCGATAAACTGAGGTGTAAAATGGTAGACTATGAAAAGCTAAAACGCGACATCCACAAAACGCTCGGAATCGACCTTACAGCATATAAGGATCAACAAATGCGACGCCGTATCAACCAATGGATCGAGCGCCATCAACTCAAGACCTATAACCAGCTCGTTGCCACGCTAGAGACGGATATTGACCATCGTGAGAAGTTTAGGGAATATCTCACAATCAACACGTCTAATTTCTTTCGTGACACTAAGGTTTTCGATGTTATTCGCGACAAGGTGTTACCAGAGATCAGCCGAAGTGCTCGTCCTCGCATTTGGAGCGCCGGTGCTTCTATTGGTGCTGAAATCTACTCTATTGCAATCCTCATGAATGAGGCAAAGTTCACACCGGGCCTGTTACTGGCGACGGACCTCGATGAGTCTGTGCTTGAGAAGGCCAGAGCTGGCGTGTACTTGCCCAATCAGATAGCAGGTACGAACCAGGAATACTTAGACAAATACTTCACCAAAAAGCCAAATGGCCACTGGGTTATCGATGAAAAAATCAAAAAGCAAGTTGTCTTTAAGACGCACGACCTTTTGAGGAGCACTTATGAACGCGACTTTGATCTAATTCTCTGCCGTAACGTTTTCATCTACTTTACTAGTGAGACACAGCAAAGACTAATCACGAACTTCGTTCAGTCCTTGAAGCCATCTGGGTATTTCATTGTTGGATCTGCTGAACAGATTATGGACCCTGTAAGTTATGGTTTACAACGAGTTAGTTATTGCGTTTATAGGAAGACTCTGTAAGGGGGGTTATTGTTCTGGCACAAAACCAAGTAATAGGCGAAGGAAAAACTGTTGAGGAAGCGATCGACAGTGGATTGGCTATACTGCAAACGACCAAAGAGCGCGTTACCATTGAGGTTTTGGAAGAGCCCTCCAAGGGGTTTTTTGGTCTAAGAAGTAGCGGAGCTAAAGTCCGCCTTACGCTCAAGAAGCTCGAAGCGGTGCAAGGTCACTCTTCGCAAATTGGGGTGGTAGGTGTAAAGGATGGCAAACTAGAATATGTGCCTCCAGCTGCTCCAGGTGGTATTGTACCCACGATTCGCTTCGGCAGTGAACTGCATGTTGTGTATGATGGTCAACCTGTGGAGAACGAAGTCAAACTAACACGTGGCGTAGAGCCCCTTGACATACTTTTGCCAGAAAGTCGCGAACCTGAGCTGAACTATGAGATCAAGGTTGATGCAAAACGAACAACGGCACATCTCTTCTGGAAACGAATTCCGGGTGTGAGTTATTGTCTTGCAGATCAAGCGCCAACGAACCAATTGACGCTGTCTATCATGAAGAATCTCGTGGAACCTCCAGCCCTTACAATCAAGGACGTGGAGAATCTTGTGAAAATCGAGGGCATCAAATACGGGCTAAAAATCGAAGAATTGACAGAGGAGATATTGAATACCGCGCAAGGTTCGTTTATCATAGCACTTGGTAAAGACCCTGGGACTGCAAGGCAGCCTTCTATTAAGTACGTTTTTCAAGAAGACGCCGCAGCAGTGGATGACGACGCTATCCGGATCGATCACTATGCCGTTCATGGGACGGCCGGTGTTAAAGAAGGTGCGGTTCTAGCCATCAAGGACCCAGGTCATCCCGGTGAAACAGGTATGGATGTTTATGGGAACCCCATACCCGGTGAATCACTGAAAGCGATCGAACTCGTAGCAGGGGAAGGAGCGAAAGTTAGCGATGACGGATTGCAGATCATCGCCACAGCGTCTGGTCTTCCATCGCTGCAGAGTGGAGTTGTACGAGTGACCAATGTCTTTGAGTTACCTGGTGATGCTGATGTCTCCACGGGCAATATTACGATGGATGGCGATATCATTATCAAAGGTAATGTCATGGACAATGTCAAGGTTCAGAGCAACACAGGAGTCGTGGTGGTAAACGGCCTAGCCAGTGGTGGCATTGTACGTACTGGTGGATCGATCACGGTCCTCAAAAACGTTGTACGCTCCCAGTTGTATGCCGGTGGCATTTCTGTCATGCAGATTCGTCTCTTAAACTCATTGCGTAAGATAGCAAGCCAACTCGAGGCACTAGAGGTGGCCTACAATGCAATTGTCAGCCAAGCTGAGAATATACAATTTGAGAATCTCATCCGTCACCTAGTCGAGCTGAAGTTTAACGACTTGCCACGAGACATAAGGCAGTTGGCCAGTGAACTTGATGAGGCGAAAAAAGAAGCATCAAGCCATGTAGAAGACTATGAGGCATTGACACAAACCATAGAAAGATGCCTGATTATTCAAGGTCCAGGACCGTTTAAACTCAATGATCTTGCGCAACTCCAAGAATTGCGCAAAAACGTTGGTGAACGTATTGTTGAGTTTGAGAGTCAAACTGCTGTGGAGTCAGACATTAAGGTTGGCTATTTGCAGAACTCGAAGGTTGAAGCATCTGGAACCGTTGAAGTCACCGGAAAAGGCTGCTTTTATTCAACTGTCTTGGCAGGGAATGGGTTTAAGATTCCAGCAGGCGTGTTTCGAGGCGGTCAAGTCACGGTGAATGAAGGAACGATCATGGCTAAGGAACTTGGAGGACCTAAAGGCATTGCTACCGTAGCCCAAGTCTTGAGGACAGGGAGTATTGTTTCTTCTCTGGTGCATCCTAATGTAACTGTAGTAATGGGTTCGCAGAGTTATAAGTTTGACGAGACTACCTCAATGGTTAAGGTTTACTTTCAAGACAATCTACTAACGATTTATAGTGGTTCGAACAAAATTCATGGATAAAGGAGCAACACCGAGTGGCCTATTCTCATACTCGTCGCGTTGTTTATCTAGGATTGGCGACTGGTCTTGCCCTAGGTTTACACATTTTCGAAGCAATGATTCCCATGCCAACCGACCTGATGGTTCCAGGTGTTAAGCTTGGCTTGGCCAATATTGTGACTCTCTATGTGATTATGAACTTCGGTACACGTGATGGCATTGTTGTTTCGATCCTGCGTACTTTGCTCGGCTCGCTTATGTCGGGGACATTCATGACCCCTACCTTCTATTTTAGCTTCGCCGGTGGAGTGATTAGTGCCATTGTCATGGGGTTACTTTATAGGTATGGGAACAGGTTCTTCAGTATGATGGGAATCAGTCTGGTCGGAGCACTTACGCACAACTTCGCCCAGCTTACGGTCGCGGCTTTCATCATAGAGAAGAGCCTGATCTTGGTTTACCTGCCTGTAATGTTGTTTGCTGCGTTGCCAACGGGCGCGTTTGTTGGTTTGGTGACTGGGCGAGTCAACAAGTACTACTCGTTCCGCAGAGGTTAGAAGACGTTTTTCAGGGTCAGTACTTCCTGCTCATAAAGTTGGACGAGTTGAATCTCCATCTCTGCAGTTTCTGCTAGGGCAAGACCTGTTTGCTTATTCTCCAGAAAGCTCTTTAGGCGTGCCAGGTGCACCGTGATGGAGGCTAGATCAGTGTTATGAATGAAAGGACTCCACATATCTTGCTGCAGATGCCACTTCTCATCGACTTGACCATGTAGCTCCAAGGCCTCTTGCCACTGGTTGTTTCTTACCGCATCTTTGACTAAGTCTAGAGTGTGGGAGAGGCGGTCAGTGGCTTTTAGAATGGAGTTTTCTAGAAACAGGCCTCCCACGACAATTGTAACCACGATTAAAAACATCACTATCCAGAGTTTCATAGGCCACTCCTTACGGTTCTTTAGGTTGAAGGAAAAGTTCACCTTGCGTATTGAGCGAGGCTATCAAGACCTCGCTGGGGCTCTTGATACCGCGTTTCTCTAATTCTGTGCGCAGCCAGGCTTCGGTGAGTTGAGACTTCCTCAGTTCCGACGACATCACTTGACCATCCATGATCAAGACAAGAGGTAGGCCTTCGTAGGTGGTGTCGAGTTTCATGTCGGCGGGGGTTACGGTTCGTTTTTGCGACTTGAGGAGTACGCTCAGCTCACCACTGGTTTCCAAAACAGCGAACTCCACATCCGCGAGACTGAAGATGGACTTCAGTCTCAACTGCTCCAGAAGTTCGTCTAGGTTGTAACGGGCTTTGCGCATTTCTTTCTCCTGAATGACACCATTGGCAATGATCAGGCTGTACCGACCGTCTAGGAAGGAACGAAAGGCTATCGATCGCAGACTAAGGACGCTAAAGGTGACTTGGATGAAGAGTAGGGTAGTGATGGCGATAATGCCGTTGATAAGAGGTATGTTTCTGTCTTGCATGGGTATGACCGCAAGTTCAGCTATCATGATGGCGATAACAAGTTCAAACGGTTCGAGTTGAGCAATTTGTCGTTTGCCCATGAGACGCATGGTGATGACGACCAGAATGTAAAGCAAGATAGTACGTGCTAAGGTAATAAGCATGAGCAATCCCCCCTGCTGTAATTATGTCCTCAGTGCCTTTTTTGGATACCTAGGATTCAAAGGCGATTCGTAGTATAATAGAAGAGTGCTTATCTTATTTTCTAAAGGAGTACCAATTCGATGAAACGATTCTATCTCAAAACAATGGGTTGTCAAATGAACGACCACGACTCAGAAGTGATTACCGGCATTTTGCTGTCATTAGGCTATCAATCAACAGACAGCGTTGATGAGGCCGATTTGATTCTTTACAATACATGTTGCGTTCGTGAGAACCCTGAAAGAAAGGTTTACGGCCACATCGCGGCCTTCAGGCGGTTGAAGGAGAAGAACCCCGAACTGATTATTGGTATCTGTGGCTGCATGCCGCAGCAAAAACAGGAGCTACAACAGATGCTCAAGAGACTTCCTCACGTTGATCTCATTTTCGGTACCCACAACATTCATCGTCTGCCTGAGCTCTTAGAACGGGCAGCGAGTGGCGAACGCATGATTGAGGTTTGGGAAGAAGGACAGTATGAAGAGGGGCAGGATTTTCGCGACGACTTGCCTGTACAACGGAGCGATGGGCTGAAAGCATTTGTTAACATCATCTATGGTTGTACGAACTTTTGCACGTATTGTATCGTGCCGTACACCAGGGGGAAAGAGCATAGTCGTACCCCTGCAAAGATCAGGGAAGATGTCGTAGGACTTGTTGCTGAGGGATACAAGGAGGTTACGCTCCTTGGGCAGAATGTTAATGCTTATGGCAAAGACCTAAGCGAAGGCACATCTTTCAGTGCACTCTTGGAAGACTTGAACTCTATTAACGGTTTAGAGCGCATTCGGTTTACTACGAGTCATCCCCGTGATATGGGCCCAGATCTGATTAACGCTCTGGCCACACTCGACAAAGTCTGCGAGCACTTACACCTCCCGGTGCAGGCTGGGAGTTCAAGCCTCTTGAAACGCATGAACCGCGGGTACACCCGAGAGTACTATCTTGATCTCGTAAGGCAAGTTAGGAAGGCAGTACCAGGAATTAGTCTTACGACCGATCTCATTGTCGGGTTTCCTGGTGAAACGGAGCAAGACTTCCAAGAAACGCTTAGTCTAGTTCAGGAAGTGGGGTTTGATTCTGCGTTTACGTTCATTTATTCGCCTCGGGAGGGAACCCCTGCAGCACGTATGTCTGACCAGATTCCCGAAGAGCTGAAGAAGGAGCGCATTTATAAACTCATTGAGCTGCAGAACACAATTAGTGAGGGCCACATGCGTCGTCTCTTGGGCACCAACCAAGAGTTGCTGGTGGAGGGTCGTTCAAAGGACGGACTCATTGGACGTACTCGCACTAATCGTCAGGTACATTTTGAGGGTCCCGACGATTTGCTAGGTTCCCTGGTTACCGTTGAGATTACAGAAGCGAGTACGTGGAGTCTCCGAGGACGAATTCTGTAGAGGGGTAGAGTGAGCTGTGAAACTTACACCAATGATGCAACAGTATTATGAACTGAAAGAGCAATACCCAGACACTATTCTTTTCTTTCGTCTAGGTGACTTTTATGAAATGTTTGGGGACGACGCAAAAGTGGCATCGAAGGTGTTGGAGATTGCCTTAACCTCGAGGGAAGCCGGGCCACAGGGTCGCGTACCGATGTGCGGTGTTCCGCATCATGCTGCTGATTCCTACCTAGAGAAGCTGGTGCGAAACGGTTATCGCGTTGCTTTGTGTGAGCAACTTGAGGATCCCAGACAAGCCAAAGGTGTTGTGAAACGTGATGTAGTGCGCGTCATCACACCTGGAACGTTTATTGAGGGGGCGTTGGATGCCGAGGAGAACCAGTTCTTGGTGGCTGTTGGCTGGGATTCGAAATCCGTGGGGTTGGCCTCCCTCGATATGTCCACGGGTGAGTTCCTTACGGTGGCCGTAGGGACCTTTTCGAGTGTAGAAAACGAGCTCAGACGAATTCGGCCTGCTGAGATCCTCGTAACGTCTGACTGGCCTGCGTTGGATACCTTAGAGACCTTAGCGCGTGACCTAGCCGCCGTAGTAACAAAAACGGGGGATAAGCAAAGCAGTCTAGCTGCGGCGAGCCAAGTGCTTCTAAACCACTTTGAGACCGCATCGCTAACGCCTTTTGGACTCTCTCGGTCCGTAGAAATCCAGGCTGCCGCTCTGGCGCTAGACTATGTTCAACAGACCCAACGTTCGGTCTTAAGTCACATTCGAGCTGTCAAAAGCTACAAGCTGGATCAGTATCTGCAAATTGACAGCCATAGCCGAGACAATCTTGAACTGACCAAGACGATTCGTGATGGAAAGAAATCCGGTTCACTCCTAGGCATCTTGGACTACACAGTAACGGGAATGGGCGCACGACTTTTGCGGTCGTTTCTCGAAAAACCGCTGCTCAATCGCGAAGACATCGAAGACAGACATGATGCTGTCGAGTACCTGTTAGAGAAGACAGCGCTGCGTCTGGACCTACGCGAGTTGCTCAGCGATGTTTATGATTTAGAGCGGCTCTTGGGACGACTTGTCACCGGAAACGGAAATGCCCGCGATCTGAGTGCGCTGGCGAAATCACTGGCTTCAATTCCGGCTGTACAAGCCTTACTTGTAGGTGAGTTGACTCCGCTCTTGGACTCCTTGACTGGGAAACTCAATCCACTCACGGACTTTGTGGAACGAATACAAAGGGCCATTGTAGATGAACCGGCTATCACCCTTCGTGATGGCAACCTTATACGAGACGGCTACAGCGCCGAGCTTGACAAGCTGCGACAAGCTCGTAGCGGAGGGAAGGATTGGATACGGGACCTCGAAGCGGTTGAACGGGATCGAACAGGCATCAAGTCCCTCAAGGTAGGGTTTAATCGAGTTTTTGGCTATTATATCGAAGTGACGAATGCCAATGCCCACTTGGTTCCAGAACACTACCAGCGCAAGCAAACCTTGGCCAATGCGGAACGGTACATTACGCCCGAACTTAAGGAGCAAGAAGCCTTGGTCTTGGGCGCAGATGAACGCATTAAGGAACTTGAATATGAGCTGTTCATTGAGTTGCGCAAGCAGGTCCAGGACCATGTGGAGGCCATCCAGGAAAATGCCCATATCTTAGCCTGTCTTGACGTCTTTCAAGGCTTGGCGGAAGCTGCGGTCAAACACAATCTGGCTCGTCCAACGATGTCTGACGACACGGCTCTTGAGATTATCCAAGGGCGTCATCCCGTGATTGAAGCCTTGGAGGGACGGTTCGTTCCCAATGACGTGTTCTTCGATGCGGATCAGCAAATCATTTTACTTACTGGACCCAACATGGCGGGTAAGAGTACCTATTTGAGGCAAGTGGCTTTACTCGTCATTATGGCGCAGATGGGCAGCTTCATTTCAGCCCAAGAAGCTACCATTGGGCTAGTTGACCGCATTTTTACGCGAATTGGTGCCAGTGATGACTTAAGTACGGGACAAAGTACGTTCATGGTGGAGTGTTCCGAAACAGCGGAGCTCTTGCTCAATGCGACGGAACGCTCACTGATTATCCTCGATGAACTGGGACGCGGGACGAGTACCTATGACGGTATGGCCATTGCCCAGGCGGTCATTGAGCACATTCATGCCAAAGTAAAGGCGCGAACGCTGTTCTCCACGCATTTCCACGAGCTGACCAAGCTTGAGTACAGCCTAAAGAAGCTTGTGAGCTATCGCGTGGAAGTAGAGGAGAAAGACGGTGAGATTTACTTCTTGCATCGCGTTTCGCGGGGAAGTACCGATCGCAGTTACGGCATTAATGTAGCGCGTATGGCTGGAATGCCTCGCTCGGTGATCAAACGGTCTCTGAATCTACTTGAAGAACTTGAGACCAGTGGCAATGGTCCACGGCAACTCGATTTGTTTAAGACTCTCGACTACGATACGTCGATGCTGGAAGACCCACCTGAAGTTGCAGCCGCCAGTGAACTCGAGAAAGAGCTCCTAGAGCTGGACCTCAATAGTCTTACGCCTTTAGAAGCACTGCAAATTTTAGCTGTTTGGCAGCAGAAAGCAGCGAAGGAGGATGGCCATGGCACAGATTAGAGTATTACCTCCAGAGGTTGCGCACAAAATAGCTGCAGGCGAAGTTATTGAACGGCCGGCTTCGGTGGTAAAAGAGCTTGTGGAGAACTCTGTTGACGCGGGCGCAACGCAGATCACTGTGGAGTTTGAAAACGGAGGACTAGACTATATACGAGTCCAAGATAATGGATCGGGTATTGCGAGAGACGAACTCGAACTGGCCTTCCAGCCCCACGCCACCAGCAAGATAGAAAGGGCCGAGGACCTGTTTGCCCTCCATACCCTAGGTTTTCGTGGTGAAGCTCTTCCGAGTATCGCTAGCATTGCGAAGGTTACTCTGGTGTCGCGCCCGACTGATCAAGAGAATGGATACAAGATTAGGCAAGACAATGGGAAGTGGGTAGTGGAGCCCACGGGTACGCCTGCAGGAACAACCGTAGAGGTACGTGAGCTTTTCTACAATGTGCCCGCCCGCCTGAAATTTCTCAAATCGCCATCAGCAGAGAGGCGGCAACTGCTTGAGGTCTGTACGAGGTTGTCTCTGGCTCATCCGCATGTTTCCTTCCGGGTGATGGCCGAAGGGAAGAATGTTCTGGCCACACCTGGCAATGGAAGACTCCTCGATGCCATTTTGCTCGTCCATGGCAACAATGTCGAGCGGGAACTGGTCAAATTCCAGACCAGTTTCGCATGGGGGCAAGTGCAGGGATATTTGGGATCGGCACGCCTGGCGAAGGGTAATCGTAGTGGACAAATCTTTGTTATGAATGGACGGGTTATACAGAACCAGACCATGCGAGTCGCCTTGGAAAAGGCGTATGATGGCCTATTACCGAGCCGAAACTTTCCGTGGGCTGTGCTGACTATTGAACTCAATCCAGAACTTGTAGACTGTAATGTGCATCCAGCCAAGTCGGAGGTGCGATTTGCACAAGACCAGACGATGTTCACCGATCTACTGCATGCCGTTAGGTCTGCTCTGGCCAAGGAGAACCTGGCTCCGTCTTTACAGAAGACCGAGAATCACAGTGGAACGATGTCTCCGGAAAGACACCCTCTAGGGGTTCAGGCGCAACTGACGTGGCGACCGGAGACATGGGAGCAAATGGACGAAATTCTCAAGAGTTATCGCATGAAACGAGGAGTTTTGCAGAACCCCAAAGAGGATTTTGTCATCAGAGAGAGTCCCGCGGTGCTCGAAACTGAAACGCCTTCTCCCAATGAAGAAGTCCGTCATTCATTACGAACGGGAAGGATCATAGGGCAGCTTCATCAGAGCTATATCTTGTTGGAAGTGTCTCAGGGACTCTGGATCTTAGATCAGCATATCGTCCATGAACGAATCCTCCTCGAGGAGCTCGAAAAATCATGGCAGACGTCCACCATTCATGTCCAGGAAATCCTGCCTCAGCACCTGGAATTTACGGCGAGCGAAGCCG
>Ga0265293_10002747_pt1 | contig 34312 bp, 26 predicted proteins | sample Munlanlewell138R_FD_192505 | JGI IMG/M metagenome (GOLD analysis project Ga0265293, IMG submission 192505) | Leachate microbial communities from a municipal landfill in Southern Ontario, Canada - Leachate well 138R | ecosystem: Engineered > Solid waste > Landfill > Unclassified | place: Canada... | reverse complement strand
CCTATGGCAGAGTCATGCTATCTCCATAGGCGTTCAAAGAATGAGCAACTTGAAACTGGACAAGCGCACCATCCAATGGTTTAAGGCCAAAAGAGGCTCAGGAAATGGTGCCAACTACTCCCCTTGGCTTACGGTCAGGGATGTACCTTCGCAAGGGCGCGCTCACAGAGTGCACGGGCACCTGACGCAACGCACACACCACCTACTATCCGATCTTGAGTTTTCCACCTTTCTTTTGCTCGAATGGAATCCATTTGTTGTTGATATCAGAGAACAATTTCCTCTGGATGTCGAAGAGACCACTGCAATTGCAAAGGAGCTTGGGATTCGCCACCCTGAAATATCGGGACACACCCATGTCATGTCCTCAGACTTCCTTGTGGATATGCAGGAATCAGCCATGGGGCCAATCAAGAAAGTAGCGATCCAGGTGAAGCCACTTGAAGCGCTCATGGATAGTAGAACACTTGAGAAATTGAGAATTGAACAACGCTACTGGGAAAAACAGGACGTCACCTGGAAGATTGTGACTGAGAGGGATCTTCCACCGACCTACATCAAAAACCTCATTTTTTTACACCCGGCAGCACGCCTGACCGAGCCGATGGAAGTACTGATAGCAATGATTCCTGAGATTCATGCACATCTATCTCGCTATCAGTCAACAAGATTGCCGGATATCGGGATGATGATCGACCAGGCTTACGAGCTATCTCCCGGAACCACGCTCTCAAGAATCCGGGCGCTTTGTGCTTTACGGATTTTTCAATTTGACCTTCACCAAGCCTGGGAATCACTTTGTGGTTCAGCCCTTGTCCTTTCAGACATGGAGTTAGTAACAAAGCGACTGAGGTACAGCCATGCTTAGTATTAACACGGTCGTTCTGCATGCTGATTGCCGCTACCGTATACTTGAAGCACCAAGCCAAGGCTATATATGGATTGATATTGATTCAGACAGCGCCTTTCCAGAACTGATACAAGCTGCTGTCATCGATCAACTATTCCATGACGAGAGGCTGAAACTCCAAGACGATCCTTACGGAGAACTGGTGAATGAGCCGGTTGAACAAGCATCAAAGCATCAGTACCTCCGTGACGAGCGAATGAAGTTGATTGCTCCACTTATCACTCAAGAGGATGTCTATTTTCGCTCGACCAGAGGCAAGCTGATTCAGAAGCGCTGTGAAGAAACAGGTACACCCAAGAAAACACTCTACAAGCTACTGAGGCAGTATTGGCAGCGCGGCTGCGTCCCAAATGCTTTGCTTCCGGATTACCGAAACGCCGGTGGCAAGGGTAAGAAGAAAGTATCAACCCAAAAACTAGGCCGCCCCCGCTCAATTACCCCAGGGCAGGGCTCGATTATTGACGCGTCGGTTGAACGGATGTTCAGAATCGTTCTTGATCGTCACTACGCAAACGACAAAGGCACCTCTTTGCCTTACGCACATCGCCGCTTCTGCGATATGTTTCAGCTAGCAAACCCGAAACTCGCTGAGTCTGAGTACCCTACGCTAGGACAATTTCGCTACTTCTGGGAGCGTGAATACTCCAAGCCTGAAAGAGTTCGACTCAAAACGAACAGAATCACCTATGCAAAAGATGTAAGGCCCCTGGTTAGTACGGCGACAGCAAGTGTACAAGGGCCGGGAAGCCGTTATGAGATTGATGCCACGATTGCCGATGTATACCTGCTGTCTTCGGATCGTCAACGCATCATAGGACGACCAACCTTATACGTCGTGGTGGATGTATTCAGCAGAATGGTCGCGGGATTCTATATCGGTCTGGAATCACCTTCGTATGTTACGGCTATGCAGGCTCTCAGCATTGCAATGACAAGCAAAGTTGAAATCTGTCATCGCTATGGCCTGGATATCAAACCTGAAGAATGGCCTACGGTTGGAATTCCTGATGCAATTCTGGCTGACAGAGGAGAGCTACTGGGATACCAGATTGAGTCTCTTGAGAATGCGTTTGGTGTGCGCATAGAAAATACCCGCCCTTATGGTGGCGATGCTAAGGGCATTGTTGAGCGTTACTTCCGTACACTTCAGGCAAACTTCAAACCATTTGCACCCGGCGTTGTGACCACAACAACGGTAAAAAAGCGCGGTGGAAGCGATTATCGGCTGGATGCGACGCTGACACTGGAAGATTTCAGCAAAATCATTGTGGCATCGATCCACCAGAGAAACCGAAGCTCCGTCCTAGCCAAATATGATCGTTCTGCCGATATGCCTGATGAGCTGGTACCAACACCAATCAATCTGTGGGAGTGGGGCATCAAGAACCGTAGCGGTCGCCTAAGGAGCGCACATCCAGATCTTATCCGATTGGCATTGTTACCTCGTCAAAAGGTTACTGTATCCAACCTTGGCATTAACTGCTTTGGCGAATACTACACCTCTTCAGAATTGCTCAAGTCTGGCTGGTTGCACAGAGATTCAAGCCTGGGGCGCATTGAGCTGGAAGCGGCCTACGACCCTGCTGATGCAGAACAAATCTATTTGTTTCCAGAAAAAGGCATCAATACATACTGGGTGTGTTCATTGTCTGACCGATCCCGTCAGTTCCGGGGCCAAACCATGTGGGAACTATGGGCCAGCAAAGAAAGACAGAAAAAAGCCACTGCCAAAGCCAAAATTGTTGATGAAACCAGCAAAAGACAGCTGGAAAACATGATCGACGATACCATCAAAAAGGCACTCCAGGCTCGTCCGCTCGACCCAGCATCAAGCAAAGCTGAATTGATACGTGGCATCAGACAAAACCGCACGGAAGAACGCGACAAAGAACGACAGGCACAGAAAGCCATGCCTGCGCCCTCATCTAAGACCAGAGCGGATGTCACCTATCTGCACGACAAACCAGAAGACGGGAGCTTTCCTGATTTTCTGGAAGACCTATTTGGAGACGATGAATGACATTACCTTCAGGCATGGTCGAGGCAAGATACAGAGACACAGGCCTCGCTCAATACGCCGGCAATCCATTTATTGAGGCGCTCCCCCCTATTCTGGAGCGTAAGCACCTGCGGACAGCACTAGGAAGTACCATCCAAATGCGCCCCTCTGATGTATATCTCGATCAGCACTCGCGAATACACGTCATATCGCAGTTACTGGATAGGTTTTTCCAACCCCTGGCACGCCATATTGAACTGGAGTCAAAGATTTCCATCATGTTGAGACAAGGATATGTCGGAAGAAACCTGGTCAATGGCAACCATGCTGCCCATCTCCAGAATGGTTATGAACGCCTTATGCAAAAGGACCTGTCTGCTTTCCGGTTTGAACACGTTGAATCGACCGCCAAGAGTCTGGCCTTTATTGGTTGCTCCGGATCAGGAAAAACCAGCTCCCTGAACCGGATTTTGGGTACCTACCCGCAGCTGATCTATCATCCGCAGTACAACTTTACCCAGATCGTATTCCTCAAAATCGATTGCCCTCACGATGGATCACTGAAGAACTTGTGTCATAACTTCTTCCGTGAAATTGACACTCGATTAGGCACCAACTACGTCAGGCGCTATGTTGAAAAACGCCATAGTGTAGAAACACTGATAGCCCTGATGGCTCAAGTAGCCAACACCCATGCCATAGGATTGTTGGTAATCGACGAGATTCAGCATCTGAGCCTGAAAGCTTCTGGCGGCGCTGAAAAGATGCTCAACTTCTTTGTGACCCTGGTAAACGAAATATCCGTTCCGGTGGTGATGGTTGGAACCCCCAAAGCGCGTCCGATCTTTGAAATGGATCTGCGTTCTGCCCGACGAGGTGCCGGATTCGGCTCCATTCTTTGGGAACCACTCACTCAGCCGGATGCCGACACGGATATTAATCGCTCAGAATGGGGAGCCTTTACCAACAAACTCTGGCAATACCAATGGCTGACTAAAGCTCCGGATGCCATATCAGAAGAACTCAGAGATCTTTGGTTCGACCTGTCTCAAGGGATTATGGATGTTGTAATCAAATTATTCGTACTGTCTCAAATACGCGCGGTGATTAAAGGGACAGAACGAATTACACCGGCCATCATGAAGTCCGTCTATCAGGATGAGCTGAAACCCATTCATCCAATGATTGAGGCTCTGCGCTCCAAAGATCCGAATAAAATTGCTCGCTACTCCGACCTGACAGTGCCAGCAGTGGATAAAAAAATTCTGGAACTCAGTCTGCTGCTGGATTCAGCTCAGGATCGGATTTCTATCTCACAGCGCTTTGGTGGAAACGAACAGGCTGTCCGGCTATTCGGCATGCTGGCTGATATGGGCTATGAATCGAACCTGTTAGAGCCGTTGATTCTTCGCGCATTTGAAGAACATCCCAACCTGAAGATTCCTGATCTGATGCCAATCATCCTGACTTGGTACCAAGAAGGCACCATAACGCGAGAAAAAACCACGAAAAAACCTCACGAAAAACGCATCCGAAAAGAGGATTGGCATACCTTGGACTCTGACGATCTACGCTTCCTGCACTCTCAGGCAGCCAATGAAGATGGGTTCTACACTGCACTTAAAAATGCTGGTGTGATTTTCGATACAGCCAGCTGGCTCGCCCAAAGCAACCAGGGCTGATCATGCTTAATTTTCCGATCCCCTATCCCGATGAGCTGCTGTATAGCACCATTGCCAGGGCCGGAATTCGACATGGCCTGATCAGCCCCAAACAGTTGCTGGAAGAGGTTTTTGATGGCAACCGCAAAGTAATTGCCACGCTCGACCTCCCGAATCACCTCAATCCACTCATCAAACAGCTACCCAGCCGTTTCGGTATTGAAGAACTCGCCTACCAGCACACATTATTTCCGCTATACGCCCCATTCATTCCTGAACAACGGCGAGTCCAGTGCTTGCAGTGGATGGAAGGGCAGTCACAGGGCTCCATCCATCTTGCCATGGGCATAGCGGCCTCCATCATTAAAACACCCAGCCACATTCGCTATTGCCCAGCATGCCTTAAAGAACAAGGTCGGCAATATGGGGAATATTTCTGGGAACGCGTATGGCAAGCTCCCGGCGTCAACTGCTGCGCACGACATGGCGTACTGCTGAACAGCAAGTTTTCTCGACCACAAAAGGAACGACACCAATTCTGGCCTGCAACGCCCGAGTACTGTCCACTCTTCCCACAGAAACCAATTTCCGATAACGACCGCTGGATAGCCGAACAGGCCGTCGTTCTACTACACCTGCCACCAAGAGCCTCTCCCTCATTGACTCAGTGGACCGAGTATTACCGACGACTGGCTCAGGACGCTGGCTTAACCAAAGGCAGACTACAGATTGAGCATAATGAAATTACTCACAGAGTCCTCTCATTCTGGTCACCCCAAAAGCTAAGATCCATGGGATTGTCCTTAAACGCAGACGACCATTGCTGGCTAAGAAGTATTTTTCGCAAGCACCGAAAATCATTCAGCTTCCTGCAACACCTGGTTGTACATAGTGCACTGCTACCAACAAGCAAGAGCATCGCTGAAGCTATCAACGAAGCTCGTTCAATCGCTCTTCACCCGAAGTACGTTAATAACGCCCCGGATAATCCGGCCAAAACCACCGTTCTAACTCCAGACCAGCAACATTGGTTAAAGCTCCTGAGCGTCCAGGAGGCTAAAGCAGCGCGAAAAAAAGACCCAGCACTGTACGCCCGGCTGTATCGGGCACAACGAGTTTGGCTTACTGCCGTCAATAAAGAACATAAACGGCCAACACAGCCAGAACGAAAAAGTCGCATCAACTGGCAAGCCCGGGATGCAGAATATCTGCGCTGCCTGCAAGAACTGACGACATTTGTTACGGCAACCAACGATGGTCCCAGGCGTTCCCATAACTTCTGGCTAAAAAGTCTGAAGGCACCCTCAACATTAGAAAAACAACTCGCGCGCTTACCATTGACCCGAGCCTTTATTCAGCGCTATACAGAAACCGTCGCTGATTTTCAGATCAGGCGACTGGAGAATACTTATGCAGACTTGAAGGAGCATGTGAGTCAGCCTCCAAGATGGCGCTTGCTCCGAAGCTCGGGCCTGAGCGAGCAACGACTGACACCAGCAGCACGAACGTTTCTGAAGGCACTTACAGAGAACTCAGATGTCACGGAAAATCCCCAAGATCAAAGGTATCGATGACAACAGTAAGATCAAAGCAATTGGCAATATGTTCAGACGTTTGGACTGCTCCAACTGGAGAGTCAACGTGCAGCTTGATCCAAAACAGAAGAAGCTCAGTTTAGCCATATCTCAGATCCCATTACTGGCCCGAAAACGAACACTAAACACAACGGATACATCCAAACCTGCTGGATTCAAAAAAGAATTCATCTTGGATAAGAGCCCATGGAGTGCGGTTAAAATTAAGGAAGTACCAATAGCAGGAGTTTCAAATCAGCAGGATCACGAGCAATGGTGTTTCAAATTCATGGCCGATGGCATACAGGTATATTTGCCGCAGCTGGAATTAGCCCGGGCCTTATTTTTATATGAGCCGTATCTATGCCGCCTGGCGATGATCCCGGACGGTCTCACTGAAGAGTTTGATATCATCCCACTGGATGACCCCAATAGCATTCAAGTCAATCTGCTACCCAGCTGCAGCTTGCCACAGCATGTACGTGGCGATAATGAATTGCGCCGGGCATTGGCGACGATCATCCTGGATAAGGACATGCGACAATCGTTTGAATCCATCTCCAGGTATCAACTCGAATACGGCGAGGACAATGGCCATCATCGTGTCTGGCAATTCCGTTTTGCCCCTCCGCCCCTGGATCAGGTTCGGCTGGCAGTACGAGGCCATTTTGACTCGAACACATCGTCGATGTTCGTTTACGAAATTTACGGTATGCAGGGGCTGAAATCTAACCATCCCCATAATGTTCATTTTTTTGATCCTTCCTACACCTCCAAGACGCCAGGTAAAGGTACGGCCTTGCCGGTGAGACCGATAAATATAGAAGACATTGAAATAGACGATGACGAGATTCCCCAGGCAAGCGGGGGTGTTGAGCTCGTCCTACAAGCCCCTCAGGTTACCCGGACCTATCAGAATCCTGCTCACACTACGCGAAGTGGAGTAACCAAAGGGCGACATTCCGGTGGGAAGAAAGAAGGCGAAGCCGACGAAGAAGTCGGTGACGACACGGTAGTCATCAGCACCGATGAGACCAGCAAAAATGGGCATGTAATAGCCGGTGGCACCGACACCGTTGATGACCAAAGTGACGACAGCAAAAACTACACTGCCCGATTTGAAGCATTCAATGCCATGCTAGAAATGCTGAAAGCCATGGGTTGTAAAGTGGATGAATCCAAACCTCGTAAACTACCGGTCATTGCCGGTTATTCAAAGCAAACGCTGGAAGACGGCAATCCACGATGCTGGTTAGTAAAAACGCTCACGTTCAGGGGCGCGACGTTTCGGCTGATGGAAGTTGATACCCTTGGCAGTAACAAGCGGTTATCCACTTTGCTGGTCAAAGAAGACCCCAGTACTAACGTTAAGTGGGAGAATGCCATTTCTGAGATTGCAAAGAGATTGGTTATTGACTCATTGACGTGGCCAACCGCGTACCTCAACGAAACATTCAAAAGCGACAATGTGCAACGAATAGCACACCCCAAGAGCCCTGCAGCCAACAAGGATCTCCTCGACGCAGATTCCATTACAAGCTGGGCCCAAAGGGCACTGACAAAAATGCAGTAATAAAATTACTGCAAAATAAACATTGACGAATACCCCTCTATCTTGGATTATATTCTCGCACCAAGAATCATAATGCCTCTACTGCAAAACCTAGCACCTTCTGACCGCTAAACGGATGAATAAGCGACAGACAGCCACCTGTCCTGCATTCTCAGAGACTCAATATGAAGCAGACACAGAACCTGAGAAGCCTGGCCGAGATAGCGGACATCAGAACAGGCTTCACTTTTCGGGAAAAAGTTGAAGAAAGTCCGGACAACGGCAATGCCCACATTGCCCAAATCAAAGATGCAAGGAGCGAGTGGGAGCGAACGAATGGTAATGACCTGCTGATATCTCAACTTCCCCTTATCCATTGGGAAGGAAAGGACAAGGCCTTTGTTGAACCCGGAACCGTCTTGCTTCCCGCACGAGGGGCCAAAGGCAGCGGCTACTTTCGTGCCTCGTGCCTCATAGCAAACGAACAAAGCGGCCTCCCGGTTGTGGTCAGTAGTCAGTTTCTTATCATTACCCCCAAAAAAGAGGTACTGCCTGAGTTTCTGTGCTGGTCATTGAATCAACCTGCCATCCAGTACCACCTGACGGAAGGAGCCGGAAGCCAGGGAAGCAACATCGTCATGTTGAATACAAAGCTGGCTGGAGAGCTGCAGCTTCAGATACCCAGCCTCAAAACCCAACACAAGATCCTGCATCTGAACCGGATGTGGGAACAGGAGCAAAAGCTGACCCAAGCCCTGCTTAAAAATCGTGAAACCATGCTGCAGGGCATGTTTCAGCAATTATTGAAGGAGACAGAATAAGATGAGCACAAACGACAAGATCAACCAGGACAGCATCAACAAAGCCCTGTGGAACGCCTGCGACACCTTCCGTGGCACCATCAGCGCCGACACCTACAAAGACTTCATCCTGACCATGCTGTTCCTCAAATACATCTCCGATGTATGGCAGGATCACTATGATGGCTACAAGGCGGAATACGGCGACGAGCCGGAACTCATCGAAGAGATGATGAAAAACGAGCGCTTTGTTCTGCCTAAAACAGCCAGCTTTTATGCCCTGTACGAACGCCGTCACGAACCCGGCAACGGTGAGCGCATCGACCAGGCGCTGCACGCCATTGAAGAAGCCAACGGCACCAAACTCAAAGACGCTGGCAAGAGTGTGTTCCAGGACATCAGCTTCAACACCGACAAACTGGGTGAAGAAAAGCAAAAGAACACCATTCTGCGTCACTTACTGGAAGACTTTGCCAAGCCCGAGTTGAACCTCAAGCCCAGCCGCGTCGGCACGCTGGATGTGATCGGTAACGCCTACGAATACCTGATCAAAAACTTCGCCGCCAGTGGTGGCCAAAAGGCCGGTGAGTTTTATACCCCGCCGGAAGTCAGTGACCTGATCGCCGAGTTGTTAGACCCGCAGCCGGGCGACAGCATCTGTGATCCAGCCTGTGGCTCTGGTTCACTGCTGATGAAGTGTGGCCGCAAAGTGGTAGCGAATCACGGCAGCAAGCAATACGCCTTGTATGGGCAAGAGGCCATTGGCTCCACCTGGTCGCTGGCCAAAATGAACATGTTTCTGCATGGCGAAGACAACCACAAAATTGAATGGGGCGACACCATCCGTAACCCCAAGCTGCTGGATAAAAACGGCGACTTAATGCTGTTCGACATTGTTACCGCCAACCCACCGTTTAGCCTGGATAAATGGGGCCACGACGAAGCCGAATACGACAAGTTCAGCCGCTTCCGCCGTGGCGTACCGCCCAAAACCAAAGGCGACTACGCCTTTATCCTGCACATGATCGAAACCCTGAAACCGAAAACAGGGCGCATGGGTGTGGTGGTGCCGCACGGCGTGTTATTCCGTGGCTCCAGTGAAGGAAAAATTCGCCAGCAACTGATTGACGAAAACCTGCTCGATGCCGTGATTGGCCTGCCGGAGAAGTTGTTTTATGGTACGGGTATTCCAGCGGCAATCCTGCTCTTTAAGAAAAATAAGAACGACGATAACGTCATGTTTATTGACGCCAGCCGCGACTTCAAAGCTGGTAAAAACCAGAACCTGCTGACTGAAGAGAATATCGCCAAAATCGTTGCCACCTACAAAGCGGGTGAAAGCGTGGATAAATACGCCTACCTCGCCAGTCTCGAAGAGATCAAAGAGAACGACTACAACCTGAACATCCCGCGCTATGTCGATACCTTTGAAGAAGAGGAAGAAATCGACCTGATGGCCGTGCGTGCAGAGCGTGAGCAGCTGAAAGCGCAGCTGACCGAGCTGGAAACTGAGATGGCCAAGTATCTGGAGGAGTTGGGATATGGTGCCTAACCAGAAAATGACAGCTTTAGACTCATTTGTTGATCCACGCGCCCCTATTTGCTATGGCATCCTGAAGCCGGGTGAGCACGTTTCTGACGGAGTTCCTGTAATTAAAGTTAGGAATATTATTGGCGGCAGGGTTTTGGAGGATGACCTTCTTAGGACATCCTTACAAATCCACAATCAATACAAACGAGCAGAAGTAAATCAAGGCGATTTGCTTTTAACAATACGAGGGACAACCGGACGAGTTGCGATTGTTCCATCGTCACTTGCTGGCGCTAATATCACTCAGGATACAGCAAGGATTAGAGTGTCTAGCGATGATGATCCAATGTACGTTTTTTACGCCTTACAATCGCCAAGCGTTCAACAACAAATTGATTTGAACACAGTTGGGCAGGCCGTCAAAGGAATCAATATAGCTGAAGTAAGGAAGCTAAAAATCTTTCACCCAGATGCTTCCGAACAAAAGAAAATCGCCCAAATTCTTTCTACCTGGGATAAGACCATCACCACCACTGAACAACTGCTCGCCAACAGCCAGCAGCAGAAAAAAGCCCTGATGCAACAACTGCTCACCGGCAAAAAGCGATTACTGGATAAGAATGGAGCTAGGTTTAGTGGCGAGTGGAAGTCGTACCATTTGTCTCATGTAGCTGTAATTGTGATGGGCTCATCACCTAAATCTGAAGCATACAACGAAAATGGAATTGGTCTTCCTTTACTTCAAGGAAATGCAGATATAAAAAATCGCATTTCGGCCCCAAGGGTTTTTACTTCTGAAATTACAAAAGAGTGTGAAATCGGTGACATATTACTAAGTGTTCGAGCCCCTGTTGGAACCGTCGCTATATCTGAGCATAAAGCTTGTATTGGTCGAGGAATAGCCGCATTGCATGCCAAGCCTAATTTTTACCAAAGCTTTATCTATCAATTCCTCCTTTGGTTCGAACCGAAGTGGGGCTCTCTTTCCCAGGGAAGTACCTTCGAGTCAATAAATAGTGATGACATAAAAAATCTGAAGATTAAGGTGCCTAATTTTGGCGAGCAACAAAAAATCGCCGCCGTACTTTCCACTGCCGATCAGGAAATCTCTGCTTTGCAACAAAAGCTCGATGCCTTAAAGCAAGAGAAAAAAGCTCTGATGCAACAGTTGTTGACGGGTAGGCGGCGCGTCAAAGTTGAGGAGGCGGCATAATGGATTTCGAAGTCTACTGCGATGAAAACCACCCAGAGCTGTTTACTTCACAAAAGCCTACAGCCGATTACCTGATGATCGGCTCGCTTTGGTTGTCCGCTGAGTTACGGAATGATGTGAAGACAAAGATCTGGCAATTGCGAGAGCAATACAGCATTTGGGGAGAAATAAAGTGGCGCAAGGTAAGCAATCGCAGCTTAGACTTCTACAAATCTCTGATTGATCTGTTTGAAAGTTATGGTGAGCAACTGCGTTTCCGTTGTATTGCCGTAGATCACCGCCAGTTCGATGGCAACTGGTGCCAAGGTGACAATGAGCTTGGTTTTTATAAATTCTATTATCAAGTCCTGCACCACTGGATCTTGGATTTTAATAGCTACCGGATCTTTTGCGACGTTAAAACAAATCGTGACCTGACCCGATTACACGTATTAAAGGGCTGCCTGAATAACGCCAATATAACAGCCAGAATAACGGATATTCAGGCATTACCTTCGCAACAAGTGGCGTTGATTCAACTCACTGACTTACTGTTAGGCATGGCTTCGGCCCGCCTAAATAACACGCTGCATGATGGCTCCCCAAAAGCGAAGTTAGTGAATCACCTTGAGCAGAAATTAAATCGACGAATCTCACCAACCCACCGCAGTGAAAACAAGTTCAATGTATTCAGGATCAACCTACAAGGGGGCTGGTAAATATGTCTTTGCCCCCTTTACTACACTATGAGTCAGTTGCTGACTATAAGCGTCATTATGAGCGCTACTTTCAACGTGCGACTATTGTTACCTTCGATGGCATTCGGGTTTACTTCAAGCCACAAAAATTTGGGCATGCGTTTTACGAAAACTCACAAAGAATAAAAGGCCCGAAAGATGAGTTCTCGCCTGTACGTGCTCAAAGAATGGATTGGATAAAAGCAACACTGGAAAATCCAAATGCCAGGATTTATCAGGGCTGGAACAAAGAGTACAGAGTATACGAGGAAGACCGGAGAGTCAGCGTGGTTTACGAAGACTTTGTGGTCGTCATTGAGTTAAGTCTTGGCAAGCAAGGAGAGCTCAAAGCTAACTTTGTCACCTGCTATGTGGCAGATAAAAGCATTAGCAAAATTAATAATTCCCCAGAGTGGGATAGAGATAAGTGCTTGAAAAAGCTACAAAGATAGAGTTTGCCGCTGATTTGCTACGCTGGCTCAGCTGGCAGAAGCCTCGGTAAGTTCAGCTGCCGATAGGCAGTGAATCCGCTGATAATTATAGTGACTTCAGATCGGAATGCAAGGCCAGCTACAAGAAGATTAACGGCACCTCGCGCTAAATAGCTGGCCATTCAGAGGTTGAAGAGAGATAACGAATGACACAATACACACCCAAATTTCAGGAAGAGTACAGTGCCAAGCTACCGGCATTGGCGTTGTTGACCAACTTAGGGTGGTCATTCCTCTCTCCAGAACAAGCCCTGGCCGCACGTGGTGGCAAGGCCGATGAGGTGGTTTTACGTGAGGTGCTGCGTAGTGAGCTTCAGAAGCGCATCTTCACCTTTGCAGGTAAAAGCTACCCGCTTTCTGAAAAGGCTATCGACAACCTGATTGCCGAGGTATGCAGTCCTGCACTTAACGAAGGCTTGTTAACCGCCAACGAACGCCTGTACAACCACCTGCTGTATGGCATCTCCGTCACAGAGTTTGTGGATGGCAAAAAGGCCAGCCCGACGGTTGCCTTGATTGACTGGCAGAACCCGGCCAATAACAGCTTTGTATTTACCGAAGAGTTTACCGTTACCCGCACTGGCGGCGTTGAAAGTCGCAGACCGGATATCGTGTGCTTTGTAAACGGTATTCCTCTGGTAGTGATTGAGGCGAAACGCCCCGATGGCAATGCCAAGAAAGGCCCCACCATTGAAGAAGGCATTTCGCAAAGCCTGCGTAACCAGCGCCATGATGAAATCCCGTTACTGTTCGCCTATAGCCAGATGCTGCTTTCCATAAACGGCAACGAAGGCCGTTATGGTACCTGTGGCACGCCCGCAAAGTTCTGGGCCGCCTGGCGTGAAGAAGACATCTCCGACGCCGAAATGTACGCCATCAAAAACAAAACGCTCAAAGATGAACAGTTGGCAGGCCTATTCAGCCACCGTCCGGCAAAAGACCTGGATTGGTACCAGAGCTTGACCGCTGCAGGGGAGCTTGCTGTGACTGGGCAAGATCAATTACTGATCAGCCTGTTAAGCCCTGCCCGGTTGCTGGAGATGACCCGTTACTTCACCTTGTTCGATAAAAAGGCTGGCAAAATCGTTGCCCGTTATCAGCAGGTGTTTGGTATTAAGCGACTGATTGAGCGCATCAATACTCGAAGTAGCACTGGTGGCCGTGAAGGCGGTGTGATTTGGCACACCACGGGTTCGGGTAAGTCATTCACTATGGTATTTTTAAGTAAGGCGCTGATCCTGCACGAAAGCCTGAAGCAATGCCGCATTGTGGTGGTGACTGACCGGGTAGACTTGGAAACCCAGCTGAGCAAAACCTTCGCCTCTGGCGGCGAGCTGGCCGGTAAAAAAGACAAAGAAGCGGCGATGGCCACCTCTGGTAAACGCCTGGCTGAACAGATTGGCAAAGGCACTGAGCGGATTATTTTCTCGCTTATTCAAAAGTTTAATACCGCTACCAAAATGCCAGAGTGTGTAAACCACAGCGCTGACATTATTGTGCTGATCGACGAAGGCCACCGCAGCCAAGGTGGTGAAAACCATATTCGTATGAAGCAGGCGCTGCCGAATGCTGCCTTTATCGCCTTCACCGGCACACCACTGTTAAAAGACGACAAGACCACCAATAAGTTTGGCCCCATTGTGCATGCTTACACCATGCAACGCGCCGTAGAAGACCAGACGGTAACGCCGCTTCTGTATGAAGAGCGTATTCCCGACCTGGATGTGAATGAACGTGCCATCGACAGTTGGTTTGAGCGTATTACCGAAGGGCTTTCAGAGGAGCAAAAGGCCGACCTAAAGCGCAAGTTTGCCAAGAAAGGCCAGGTATACGGTGCGGATGACCGCATTCGTTTGATTGCCCTGGATATTGCCAACCACTTCGTAAAGAACATCGACGAAGGTTTGAAAGGCCAGTTAGCCTGCGACAGTAAGGCCTCTGCGATCAAGTACAAAAAGTATCTGGACGAAGCTGGCTTGTTTGAATCTGCCGTTGTGATGAGCCCGCCCGATAGCCGTGAAGGTAATACGGCTGTTGATGAAGCTACCACACCGGAAGTCACTCAGTGGTGGAAAGACAACGTGGGCAGCCAGGATGAACAGGCTTACACCAAACACCTTATCGAGCGCTTCGATAGAGATGATTCACTGAAGATACTCATCGTGGTTGATAAGCTGCTCACCGGCTTTGATGAACCGAAAAACGCTGTGCTGTATATCGACAAACCCCTGAAAGAGCACAACCTGATCCAGGCGATTGCACGGGTAAACCGCCTGCACCCGAAAAAGAAATTTGGTCTGCTCATCGACTATCGCGGCATTCTGGCGGAACTGGATACCACCATCCAAAAATATCAGGATCTGGCCTCCCGCACTCAGGGCGGTTACGACATCAATGATATTGCCGGCCTCTACAACCAGATGAGTACCGAGTACAAGCGCCTGCCACAGCTCTATAAGCAGCTATGGGCCATATTCGATGGCGTGAAAAACAAGAACGACATTGAGCAATTGCGCCAGGTACTGGTACCAAAGATTGAAGAGCGTGGCGGAGATCCGTCAGCGGGTATTGCTGGAGAGCTGGTTGACGTGCATATAAAGGTGCGTGAAGACTTCTACGAAGCCCTGACGGCCTTCGCCAGCTGCTTGAAGGTAGCGCTGCAATCCGCCACTTTCTTTGAAGACAAGAGCTTTAGTGATCAGGATCGTCGTCACTACAAAGAAACCGTGAAGCAATTCTCCAGCCTGCGTCAATTGGTGCAACAAGATGCGGGCGAAAGGATTGATTACGACGAATACGCCGAACAAGTGAAAAAGCTGCTGGATAAGCATGTGGTGGGTGTCGAGGTTAAAGAACCCGGTGGCGTGTATGAAGTGGGCAAGATGGGACAAAAGCAACAGCCGAAAGACTGGAGCGAAGATAAAACCCGCAACGAAACCGACATCATCAAAACCCGCGTAACCCGCATGATTGAACAAGAGCTGCGGGATGATCCCTATGCTCAAGAAGCGTTTTCCAAGCTGCTGCGCCAAGCCATTGAAGAGGCCGAAAAGCTATTCGACCACCCACTGAAACAGTACATGCTGTTCCGTGGATTTGAAGAACAAGTTCAAGACAGACGTTTGAACGACATACCCGATGCCTTTGCTGGTAATCGCCATGCTCAGGCTTACTTTGGCGTCTTCAAGAAAGTTCTTCCTGAAGCTTTGGCTGTGTTGGACCAGCAAGTTCAGGATAAGTGGGTCAAAGTTGCCTTTGAAATTGACCAGGCGGTAGAAACCTCAGTTGCAGAGAACTCCATCAACCCACAAAACATTGAAGCCGATATTCGTAAAAAGCTACTGCCGCGCATGTTCCAGGAATGCAAAGCCATTGGTGGCGGAATGGATCAGGCCAAGAAGATTGTTGAGATGATTGTTCAAATCACTCGGGTCGGGTTGAACGGTGCTTGAACGGTAATAACCAGATGAATGTGCCGATTAAACCTCAAAGTCAGACCATGAGCTTCCGCTACGGCGACGAACAGATTACGTTTGAGCGAGTTAAGCGCCCACAAGCCACTGGCAAGGTGTTAATTAAGGTTCATCCCGATTGTCGGGTAATCGCATCGGCCCCTGAGGGGGCTGCGAGCGAAGCCGTGTTATCTGCTGTTAAAAAGCGTGGGCGTTGGATATACGAACAGCTTCGAGATTTCCGCAAACAGCTTGAATTCACTACACCTCGGCAATACATCAGTGGTGAGAGCCATTACTACCTAGGGAAGCAGTACCTGCTGAAAGTGATTGAAGCGCCTGAGCAGGTTCAAGGCGTGAAACTGCTACGTGGCAAACTGGAAGTATCAGTACGAGTGAAGTCCGCTGACAAGGTTAAAGAGCTACTAACAGACTGGTACAAAGCGCGGGCCAAGGAAACCTTCGCCAAGCGCCTTGATGCGATGCTGGAACAAGCCCTTTGGGTAGAGGAACGACCACCGCTGCGCATACTGACCATGCAAACGCAATGGGGCAGCTGCTCACCCAATGGCCGCATCACCCTGAACCCGCACCTAGTCAAAGCCCCCCGCGAATGCATTGATTATGTGATTTTGCATGAGCTTTGTCACATTGCTGAACATAACCACAGCGATCGGTTCTATCGGTTAATGGGCCAGGTAATGCCAAAGTGGGAAAAGACGAAAGAGCGATTGGATGGGATGGCTTCTGTTATCGCAAATTGATTACTGAATTCATAGGAGCAAACAAATGCACGACTACGCAATATTTGGGCACAGCAGAGCCACTATAGGGAGATGGCTCGGTGTTTCATCTGTAATTTTAACAGGTGCTGTTTCTTCATTGTTGGTTTGGTTATACGAAGCGAAAAATATAGAAGCATTCGCAACTGCCATAATAACGCCAGCCATAATTTATTTTGTCCTTCACTACTGTTTTGATCGGTTTGGCTGGAAAATTCCATTCTTTAGCATCCCGGATATCAGTGGCATATGGTCAGTGAAAGGTGAAACGCTAAATGAAGACGGTTCCACAAAGTACAACTGGGACGCCGAAATAGATATCGAACAAACTTGGGAAAAAATCTCTATAACATTAACAACGGCAAAGAGTTCAAGCGAAAGCTATACCGCTACTCTTGGCAAAAAACCAGGAACAAAAAGCGGTTGGATTCTTCACTATAGCTATACGAATAACCCTGACACCGATCAATTTCATGAATTGAATTCTCACAAAGGCTATTGCGAGTTAGTTTTTAACAAAGATTTAAACCAAGGTGAAGCCGCTTACTTCAATAGTAACGGGAGAAGGACTTTCGGAAAAATGACTTTAAGGAAAGAACAATAATGATCAACTTTGAAAACAGACTGGCAAACCTAAAGAACCGCCGCCAAGGGACTGCCGAAAGAGATCGCCTAGAAAAAGGCATGTATTCTTACTATGGCGATCTAAGACCGACCGAGGCTCATGAAAAGCTGCATGAAAATGCTGCGATAAAATATGTAATTGGTTCAATGGCGGCAGTCAGCCAAGAGTCTACAAAAGTTTCGAAAGATGAGGGTGAGCGAGTAGCGTCAACACTGATTGACATGCTCAAAACGTCAGGAATCAATGCCGAAGCTAGAATGCAAGGTTCTGTTGCATTGGATATTCATATCGAAGGTCATTCTGACGTAGACATGTTGATACTGAAATCGGACGTAATTACAGTCCAAGGACCAGCTTTGCCCGGTACCTATTACTCAGATTCAAGCGATACTCGGCCAATGGTTGATATTGTAAGAGAGTTGAGACTTCAGTCCGAAGCGAAACTCAAGTCTCGTTATCATGCCGCTGAAGTAAACACTAGCAGAGCCAAGTCGATTGCCCTGAGTGGTGGTAGCCTTAGACGAAAAGTGGATATCGTTCCAAGTAGTTGGCACGACACGCATGACTACCAAAGATCAAAGCTCGCGCACTTCAGAGCAGTAAAAATTTACGACAAAGACAATCATACTTTAATTGAGAACAAGCCTTTTCTTCACATCAAGAAGGTAAATGACAGAAACACTCAGTACAGCGGCAACCTTAAAAAAGTAATTCGGTTAATGAAAAATATCATTGCCGACATGCCAGATTATAAAAAATCAAAAGCAAAAAAACTTACTAGTTATGACATTGCTGCGATTGCCTATTCTATGAACGAGAGTTTGTATTGCAGCCAATACTTACCTCTAACACTTCTCGAAAATCTGCGCTCATATTTGCTAATAATTTCGTATATTGACGAAAGAAGAAACTCTCTAATTGTCCCTGATGAGTCAAGAAAGATATTCAACGCTGAAGAAAAAGTAGAGGCACTAAGGATACTCTACAACGAAGTAAATGACCTTGCTGAAGCTGTTCAAAAGGCCATTAACCCATTGAAAGAAAAATATGATGGCGATGTATTACGAAATCGACACGTGGTTTTTTTCTAAAAATTATAATTTTTATCATCACGGAAAATCCCCACACATATTTATTATTAAATCAAGGAAGACATCCATGATTTCTATCGGTGACATATATAACGTAAGCGTCCGGCCAACCCATCTTGAGCCAGACATTTTTTAACCCGATAGTGTCCGCTTATTTTTAAGCGGACACTTATTATGAGTCAGTTAAGCGTAATTAATAGACCACGTAAGCGGCAACGTCATTCGCCGCAGTTTAAACAACAGGTAGTGGCCGCCTGTGCAGAGCCCGGTGCTTCCGTAGCCGGTATCGCGTTAGCGCATGGCCTCAACGCCAACATGCTGCGCAAGTGGATACGTGAACACCGCACTGGCAATCATGCACTGGATAAGCCCGCTTTTGTAGCGCTGCCGATGCCAGGTTCAAAAATCAGGCAACCAATCACTGATAACGCTGATGTACACACCGACAGTTTTTGTATCGAGATCCCGTACCAACATCAGCCTATACGCATTCACTGGCCGCTGTCTCAAACTGATCGTTGCCTGGCGCTGCTGCGTGAGTTATTGCGGTGATCCGGATCGATCAGATCTGGTTAGCCACAGAACCTTTAGATATGCGCGCCGGTCCTGACAATGCCTTGGCCCGTGTGGTTCAGGTGTTTGCCAGTGCCAGACCACACTGTGCGTATTTGAGAGGTGGTCCCGCAATTTAGGACGCCAGTATAAGTGAACTCGCATCCTGATTGAGGCATCATAAATGCCTCGTTATCAGGAGTAAAACATGAGCAGACGACCCCGTCGAAACCACTCACAGTGCTGTTAATGAATTACTGCCAAACAACTGGCAACCGGAAACGGTTGGCAAGATGTGATGGCCGGACGCTTACTGAACATGGGCGTTAGAAGCCTTCTAGCTGGACCAACATGAGTATTCAACTTCCAAAGAAATTGTATAAATATCTGCCTCCAGAAAGATTGGACATCCTGGAGAATAGGTTAATCCGATTTAGTCAACCGTCAGCACTCAATGATCCTTTTGAGTTAAAACCAGTTTTTGGAAATCTATTGCCTGAAGATTCAGTACAAGAAGTTCTTGAACCTTCTTTAGAATTTTTGGAGGAAGCTCTTCGTGCAAACTATGAAAAACTATCGCACGAGAAGAAAGCAATCATGTCTGCGGACCAATTTGTCAAAATCGTGACCAGTGATACGGATCTGCTGAGGAGAATGTATAAGGAGTTCGAGCCGCAACTTAGACAATTTCTTGGAGATTTTAGAGGTGAAGCCAAGGCTATTATGATTGATGTCTTGAACAAACATGTTGGGATGCTCAGCTTGTCTGAGATATATGACAGCCATTTACTGTGGAGCCACTATGCATCGGCTCACCGAGGATTCGTGATTGAATTCGATACTAACAACGAATTCTTTTATAGGCGCAGGTCAGAGAATGATGAGCTCAACTATCTTCGCAAAGTCAAATATTGCGATAGGGATGAGCGGGGGCGTACTCTGATGGACCTGGATGGGGACGATATTCTTGTTACGAAGGGTAGCTCATGGGCCTATGAGCGGGAATGGAGAATACTATTTCAGCTGAAGAACGCTTCTCAGAAGCTAACCGTGTCCGATGATGAGATCTACCTTTTCGAGTATCCGCCGGAGATCGTATCTAAGGTGATCATTGGTGCTAAAGCTAGCAAAGAGCTTATGTAATCCCCCCAGAAAACTGGAGCAGTTATAAGTAGAAAATTCCGTTAAAATTAACGCAAGGAGTTTTCTATGAGAAAGTCACGATTTACCGATAGCCAGATCCTGGCCATCCTGAAACAAAATGAGCAAGGCGTTGCTGTCCCGGACCTTTGCCGTGAACATGGCATGAGCTCTGCCCAGTTTTATAAATGGCGAGCCAAGTTCGGCGGCATGGACGCTTCCATGATGAAGCGCCTGAAAGAACTCGAAGAAGAGAACCTGCGGCTGAAGAAGATGTATGCCGAGGAACGGCTCAAGGCCGAGATTCGCCAGGAAGCCCTGGAGGGAAAGTTGTAAAGCCATCTGAGCGTCGCCAGATGGCGGAGAATGCGGTTAACCGTCACGGTATCAGTATCCGGCTTGCTTGTGAGTGCATGAGCATCAGTGAGTCCTGTTATTACTATCGGGCGAAACTCTCGTCAGAGAACGCCGTCATCGCGGACTGGTTGTTGCGTTTGACGATGGCAAACAAGCGCTGGGGTTTTGGCTTGTGTTTCCTGCACCTGCGCAATGTGCGCGGTCTGATCTGGAACCACAAACGCGTTTACCGTATTTACAGGGAGCTGGAATTGAACCTGAGGATCAAACCAAAACGGCGCATCAAGCGAGACAAACCCGATGCACTGAGTGTGCCTACATCAATCAACCAAGTCTGGTCGATCGATTTTATGAGTGACTCATTGTCCGATGGTCGGTTGCTGCGCACGTTCAATGTGCTCGACGATTACAACCGTGAAGGTTTGGCAATTGATGTAGATTTGTCACTGCCCAGTGCACGTGTTATTCGGTCGCTGGAACAGATCATCGAGTGGCGCGGCAAGCCATCTGCGATTCGCCTGGACAATGGGCCAGAATATATTGCTCAAGCATTGATCGATTGGGCTAACGAAAAACGAATAACGCTGATGTATATTCAACCGGGCAAGCCAACGCAGAATGCGTACATCGAAAGGTTCAACCGAACAGTGCGACATGAATGGCTGGATCTACATGTTTTTGATTCCGTGGCACAGGCTCAAGCGCTGGCGACACAGTGGTTGTGGACTTATAACAATGAGCGACCTCACACAGCAATTGGTGGTGTACCGCCACGACGATTGCTGATGGCCGCGTAAGATTTCTACGAATAATTGCCCCTAAAAATGGGGGGATTACAGCTGAAGAAAATCAGGTGTTTATTCGTGAAATTAGGTCAGTTTCTGGTCTGAAGGCGCCTGACCTTGATGTTGTATATTTCTCACACCCTGATGACCACCTGTTGCTGAGCAAAGAACCTGAAGATAGCGAAGAAAATCCCAAACCGCCAAGTAAGCCGCCAGTAGATATTAAGGAGCTAGATCCGGACACGAACCCGAAATCATGTAAAAAGCGGCACACTGTTAAGTTAGGTCGAAGCGGATTAAACTTCGATGTAGAGCTTGAAACAAGGCGTAGCCCAAGGCATGTACAAGCACTGCCACCTCAAACTGAACCAGATCTTGAAGAAATAGAAGACCAGACTCCTGAAGAACTGGCTAGCCTGCAACAAGGTAGTGACAAAGGAAAGGGACCAAAGGCCGATGTCGACAACCTTGACCCTCCGGACTTAGTAGATGCTCCCGAGAAAATTGTGTTCTTTCAGTCCATGCTTCAAAAACTGGAGGAAGAACACGGGTGGCAAATTGAGAGCAAAATCGGAGATGTTCCAAAGAAGAGATGTCGCAGCCAGCATTTGGTTGGGGATAGACCACGTCGGTATTGCCATGCTGTTATTAAGCGAGATAAATCGACGACGATTCAGATACTAGAAATTGAATTAACAAGTAAACCAAAGAAAGACGGGACATTAGAAGCCGAAAGCTTATCCACACTATTTTTTCGAGCAGGCGATACCTCCGTTACTTTTCAAAGAATTCTCGATGAGTTAATGACGGCATATAAGGACGAAGGATTAAATGCGATGAGCTGGAAACGACGGTTTATTTCAAGGAATACCTCAGTTAGAGAGTATTTAGGTCATCCTGATAACAAGATAAAAAATGAGCAAGATGCATTGGATTCATGGGTAGCTAGAGCGGCAGAAAAAGTGATAGGGATGTAGGCTAACCTGATAACTACCCATACATAATTCAATTTCAACTCACAAAATGCTATTTAAATATTAAAGTCGTGCTATTCTCCTGTGTAACCCTTTAACCAGACTATTTGTCAGAGGCATAGCCATGATCCGCTGCCATCTCGCCCGAATGATGGGTGAGCACAAGATGCGTATTGCCGACGTTGCCAGAGAAACGGGGTTAAGCCGCGCCACGGTAACTTTGCTCTATAAAGAGACGGCTCAGAAAGTGGATCTGGAAGCCATTGAGAAACTCTGCCTGCTGTTTGAGTGCCAGGTAGGCGACTTGCTTGAGCTGACACAACAATAGACAGGGAATGTTATGAAGTTTAATGAAGATACTCGCGTAAAAATTCCCACCATCCTTCATTTGATGCGACTCGGCTATCAGTACCTGTCACTGAAAGGGCAAAGCTGGGATCTCGATACCAATATTCTCCCCGAGCTTTTCAACGCTGCAATTCTCAAAATCAATCCAGGCATTGAGCCTGATGATGTAAGTCGCCTGCTCGAAGATATTAAGTTGGAACTCGACAACGAAGACCTTGGCCGAGCTTTCTTTGAACGCCTGACAGATCGTTCGAATACCAAGCTGATCGATTTTGAGAACTTCAACAACAACAGCTTTCATGTTGTCACCGAGTTAACATGCCAAAACGGTGATGAGGAATTTCGTCCAGACATCACCCTGTTGATCAATGGTATGCCGCTGATCTTTATTGAGGTGAAAAAACCCAACAACCGCGAAGGCATTCTGGCTGAGCGCGACCGCATCAACAAACGTTTTCAGAACCCGAAATTCAAGCGTTTCGCCAACATCACCCAGTTCATGATTTTCTCCAACAACATGGAGTATGACGACGGTGACCCGGAACCCGTGCAAGGGGCTTTTTACGCCAGCAGCTCCTATCACAAGCCCGTATTCAACTACTTCCGAGAAGAAGAGATACTGAATCTCACGGCGTTGCTGAAGTCCGTTTCTGAGGAAGAAGAGCTAAGGGTACTGAAAGACAACAACCTGGAAGTCATTCGCAGCAACCCGGAGTTTCAGACCAATAAGCAGCCAGAACGTCCAACGAATCGTATCTGTACATCTTTGGTTAGCCGTGACCGTCTGGCGTTCATCCTGCGTTATGCACTGGCCTATGTAGCTGAGACCGATGGCCTGCAAAAGCACATCATGCGCTACCCCCAGTTGTTTGCCACCAAAGCGATTGAACGCAAGCTTAATGAGGGCGTGAAGAAAGGCATCATCTGGCACACCCAGGGTAGTGGAAAAACGGCGCTAACCTATTACAACGTTCGTTTTCTGACGGACTATTTCCAAAAGCAACAGGTCATTCCCAAGTTCTACTTCATCGTGGACAGGCTTGACCTGCTACAGCAATCCCAGCGGGAATTCACAGCGCGCGGGCTAACGGTGCACACCATTAACTCCCGTGATGCCTTTGCCAAAGACATTAAGGCCACACAGGTGATTCACAACCATTCCGGCAAGCCGGAAATCACTGTGGTAAACATCCAGAAATTTCAGGACGACCCGGATGTCATGTCGACCAAAGACTATGACATCAACATCCAGCGCATCTTCGTTCTGGACGAAGCGCACCGAAGTTACAACCCAAAAGGAAGTTTTCTGGCCAACCTGTATCAGTCCGATCCCAACGCCATCAAGATCGCGCTAACGGGCACACCACTGATTGTTGACGAAGACAAAGCCAGAAAGAATCCGGATTCCAAAGCCATCAGCTCCAAGCAGATATTTGGCGACTATATCCACAAGTACTACTACAACGCCTCGATCGCCGATGGCTACACCCTACGCCTGATCCGCGAAGAGATCGCGACCAACTACAAAATGGTCCTGCAACAGGCCTTGGAAGATGTAGAAGTCCAAATGGGGGATGTCGATCGCAAGCTCATCTATGCCCATCCGAGCTTTGTGGAGCCCATGCTGGATTACATCGTTACCGACTTTGAGAAAAGTCGCGGCGCGCTTAATGATGCAAGCATCGGCGGCATGGTCATTTGTGATAGCTCAGACCAAGCCAAAGAGATGTTCAAGCTCTTCGCTGAAAAATACGCAGAAAATGAGCTACCCGGTGCGGCTGTAAACGAAGACAATAATCCGGGTTACGACCTTCCGATGGTGGCGGAAGACTCCCCGGAATATGACGTTTCGGGCGCAGTACTCGGTAACGATCCAAGCGCCGATCGGAAAAAATCCAACCGAAATAAAGTAACCAATGAAAGAAAGGTTAAAAGTGCAGTATTGATCCTGCACGACATTGGCACCAAAGAAGAACGCAAAGACTGGGTAGAAGACTTCAAAGCAGGCAAGATCGACTTCCTGTTTGTCTATAACATGCTGCTCACCGGCTTTGATGCCAAGCGCCTGAAAAAGCTCTATTTGGGCCGGGTCATCCGTAAGCACAACCTGTTGCAGGCACTCACACGGGTTAACCGCACCTACAAAGACTTCCGCTACGGCTACGTGGTGGATTTTGCCGACATTCGTAAAGAATTTGATGCCACAAACAAAGCCTACTTCGATGAGCTTCAGTCGGAGCTGGGCGATGAAATGGAGCACTACTCCAACCTCTTCAAATCACAGGAAGAGATCGCGGCAGAGATAGATCATATCAAAGACGTACTGTTCCGCTTTGATACCGACAACGCCGAAATCTTTACCGACCAAATCAGCCAGATTCAGGACCGCGAAACCGTACTGGCTCTGAAAAAGGCGCTGGAAAACGCCAAAAGCCTATACAACTTGATCCGTTTGCAAGGCGACTACGAGTTGCTGGAACAGCTGGACTTTGCCAAGCTCAATATCCTCTATCGGGAAACCTGCAACCACCTCGATATGCTCAACCTGAAAGAGAGCATCGAACAAGGCACCGACACCGCCAACCTGCTTAATGTCGCCCTTGAAGATGTAGTGTTCCGCTTTATCAAGGTAGGCGAAGAAGAGCTGGTTTTGGCTGACCAGTTAAAGAACACCCTGCGCCAAACTCGCGAGGCTCTGGCCAGCAATTTTGATCAGCAGGACCCCAAATTTGTCAGCCTGAAAGAAGAGCTGGAAAGGCTGTTCAAGAAAAAGAACCTCAGCGAGGTCACGCAGGATGAAATGGTGGCCAATATCGACGCGCTCAATAAGATTCACGATCGCGTAAAAGAACTGAACCGCCAGAACAATCAACTGCGACAGAAGTACCTGGGCGATGCCAAATACACCCGTATTCACAAGCGCTTGCAGGAACGCCATGAGAATAAGAGCGATATATCAGAGAACGAACGCAAGATTTTTGAAGCCCTAACCGGCGTAAAACAAGACGCCGACGAACAGGTGCTGAACAACAGCCAGATACTGGATAACGAAAGCTACTTTGAACGCCAGATGATGCCGCTAGTCATACGCCGTTTCAAAGGTGAGCAAAACATACCACTCAACGCCGACGCTTCAAGATTCATTAATCACCTGGTGGTCGCAGAGTACCTGAAAGAATTCAATACCGGCGGTAGAGCCTGGTAAATCATAGAGCCGTAAGAAATGGTAGAACTAGAATTTCAACAAAAGACCAAAGCGCTGATCGACAGCCTGAAGAACATCTGCGCCCACTATGGCTTGGGCAATGATGGTAATGAATTCAAAATCATTACCCAGACCTTCTTGTACAAGTTTCTCAACGACAAGTTCGCCTATGAGGCAAAGCAGATCGACAAGAAGGTCGCCAGTTCGGAGAAATGGGAAGAAGCTCTGGTCGCCATGAGCGAAGACGAGCTGGAAATGCTGCAATTGCAAATGGGTGGCGATACCGCTCGCTTAAAGCCGCACCACTTTATCAGCTACCTGTTTAGCCAGCAAAACGCAGCAGACTTCGCCAAGCTGTTTGATGACACTTTACGTGATATTGCCCTGACCAATAATGACGTATTCGCCGTAAAAACCGATGGCGGCGCCAAGGTGGTGCTGTTTGACCGCGTGAGTGAATACATTGCCGATGAGTCCAAGCGCGATGCTTTCTGCCGCGCTATCATCAATAAGTTAGTGGAGTTCAGCTTCGAGCGAATCTTTACCCAAAAATTCGACTTCTACGCCACCATCTTTGAATACCTCATCAAAGACTACAACAGCAACTCCGGCGGCAAATACGCCGAGTATTACACCCCCCATGCCGTCGCGCGCATTATGGCAGCCATTCTGGTGCCCAAGGCGCAACAAGGCAAAGTCAAGAATGTCAGTTGTTACGACCCTTCCGCCGGTTCCGGCACGCTGTTAATGAACGTGGCCCACGCCATTGGTGAGAACCGTTGCAGCATTTACACCCAGGACATCTCGCAAAAGTCTTCCAACCTGCTGCGTCTTAACCTGATCCTGAACAACTTGGTGCACTCCATCCCCAACGTGATTCAGGGCAATACAGTGCTGCACCCCTATCACCGGGACGGCAAAAATCTCAAGAAGTTTGACTACATCGTCTCTAACCCGCCGTTCAAAATGGATTTCAGCGATTTTCGCGATGATCTGGACACAAAAGAAAACAAAGAGCGCTTCTTCGCTGGCATCCCCAAGATCAAAGCCAAAGCCAAGGACAAGATGGAAATCTACCAACTGTTCTTGCAGCACATTATTCACTCTTTAAAAAAAGGCGGCAAAGCGGCGGTGGTTGTTCCCACAGGCTTTATCACCGCCCAATCAGGCATCGACAAAGGCATCCGCGAATATCTGGTAAAACACAAGATGCTGGCCGGTGTAGTCTCCATGCCGTCCAATATCTTTGCCACCACCGGCACTAACGTCTCTATCCTGTTTATGGATGACAGCAACAAAGACAAAGTGGTGTTGATTGATGCCTCCAACCTTGGTGAGAAAATCAAAGACGGCAAGAATCAGAGAACTGTGCTCACTCAAGAAGAAGAACAGCGCATTATCGATACCGTTAATGCCAAAGAGGCCGTAGACGATTTTTCCGTTGCTGTCAGCTATGACGAGATAGAGGCCAAGAATTACTCACTAAGTGCCGGCCAGTACTTTGATGTCAAAATAGAATATGTAGATATTACCCCGGAGCAGTTTGCCGAACAGATGCAGGGCTTTACCAGCAACCTAGATAGCCTGTTTAATCAGTCGCGTGACTTGGAAAGTGAGATTAAAAAGCAATTGGCGGGGTTGAAGTATGAGTAACGTAAAATCACTCAAAGATTGTTGTGAATTCCAAGAGGGCTATGTCAATCCTTCACAGAAAGACGCATCATACTTTGGTGGAAATATTAAGTGGCTCAGAGCGAGTGACTTAAATGGAGGGCATGTTTATAACACTGAAAGAACACTGAGTGAAAAGGGATATAAGAGCGCTGGCAAGAGTGCAAAGTTGTTCAAAAAAGGGACGCTGGCAATTAGCAAGTCGGGAACAATTGGTGCTCTTGGGATACTTGAGGATGAAATGTGTGGAAACCGAGCTGTCATTAATATTTCTGTAGATAAAAATAAGGCAGATATCAAGTATGTTTTTTATACACTGAAGTATAAAAAGGAGGAGCTGGTTTCTAAGGCGGGTGGAAGCATTCAAAAAAACCTTTACGTTTCAGCCCTAGAGACTCTGGGCCTCAATCATGGCCGCATTGACGAACAGCGTAGAATATCCAGAGTGCTTTCTGCACTTGATAACAAAATCGAACTCAATAACCGTATCAACGCCGAACTAGAAGCCATGGCCAAAACCCTGTACGACTACTGGTTTGTACAGTTCGACTTCCCCGACGCCAACGGCAAGCCCTACAAAACCTCCGGCGGCAAAATGGTTTACAACCAGACCCTCAAGCGGGAGATACCGGAGGGGTGGAGCGACAAAACGCTCTCTCAAATAGCGAACATTACGATGGGGCAATCTCCAGAGGGAAGCTCTTATAACGAAGAAGGTGTTGGAACCATTTTTTATCAAGGCTCCACAGACTTTGGCTGGTTATTTCCTACCACCCGACAATACACGACAGCTCCGAGTCGCATGGCTAAAAAAGGCGACATTTTGTTAAGCGTTCGCGCACCTGTTGGTGATATGAATATTGCCAACACCGATTGCTGCATTGGCAGGGGCCTAGCAGCATTAAACAGCAAAACAGGATCGGATGGTTTTTTATTCTATGTAATGAAGTATTTCAAACAAATTTTTGATCGCCGTAATTCTGAAGGCACCACCTTCGGATCTATTACGAAAAACGATTTGCATTCACTAACACTGGCATATCCAACACCGGATTTGCTCAAAAAGTACGATGAGATCGTTACAGATTACAACAAAATGATATTTGAGCGAAGCCTTGAGAATAGAGAGCTTGTTAGTCTTCGTGATTGGCTTCTTCCAATGCTGATGAACGGCCAGGTCACAGTACGATGATCAATATCGCGTTCCGACTATTGCTGACCTTTAATGCCACATCGCTGCTGGTCATTATTTTTTTGGTACAGAAAGGCTATACCCTGGGTCATTTTTTAGCTGATGCTGGCTGCTTGGGCTGGCTGAATCACTTGCCGAACGCGGTTTCATATGGGCTGTATCTGCTTGTTCCACTGATCTCCACTGGCTTGAGCATTAAGTTAAGCTCACGGCTTGGCCGCGATGCCTTCCAGCAGGGTGAAGTCGGCAGTATCGAACATGCAAACAACAGCTTCTTGCCGAGCTACCTTGGCTATTTCTTTGTTGCGCTCAGCATTGGAAATTGGGAAACCTTGGCCTTTGTCTATGCCATTCTTTTTGCGTTTACCTTTCTATCGCAAGCGCTGTACTTCAACCCGCTGTTCCTAATATTTCGCTACGAGTTTTACAACATCACCACCAAAAATGGCACCGCAATCTTTCTGATCAGTCGCCATAAATATAAAAAACCGGACGAAGTCGTTATCTCTACGGCTTTCCGAATCAACAACTACACATTTATAGAGCGGGGAGAATAACGTGGATCATGTACTGGCTAGGGTAAAGCGGCTGACCAAGAAGCCCTTCTTCAAGTTAGTGTCAGATCACACCCTGTATGAGAACACAGCGGTCGATCTGGCGACCTGTGTACCTTACTCGCCCGACCATAATCTGGATGAGGATTCTTGGTTCAAAGTCGAGGATTTTAGCCAGCAACCTTTCTGCATCGACTTGCTAAAAAATAACTTTGATACTAAAGACTACGATGATTTAAAGAAAGAGCAGTTCCCCAACATCGCTTACATCTTCGCCATCCAGGAAGAGGATTTTTATTTTCAAAAAATCACGTCATCTCTTTTCATCAGGAAGAAAATTATCGGTTTCGGAGAGGTGGCAGAAATCGAGGAAAGCAACAATCGCCTAGTGATCAATGATCAACCTGATGCTGTTTATTTCAAGCAATCAGATACACTGGCATTTCGCAACCTGGCCGCCATCTCCGGCATTTTCAAGGGCATTGACGCGCTTTATCGAGAAGCCACCCAGCAGGAAACAGAAGCCTTCTTGCAGGCGGAATTTGTTGAGCTGAAAAACGATTACGATGCCAACAAAGTTTCAAAGCCAAACCGAAAACGCATTGCTCTGGCTATGGATTCCTTGGAAAAGCTGTCAGATCAGCAACGAGTAGATATTCTTGCTTATATAGGCGACTACTGCGACCAAAAACTCAAGTTCGATCAGGCAACCCAAAAATTTGAAATCTCAACGGACGATGAGCTGAAACTCCTTCTCTACGGGATCGAGCAGCGTTTCTATACCACACTATTCGGGCAAGAAAAACGGCTCGCCAACTCTATACAAGCAGTCGGTTAAGGAATTATTTATGGCTAAAGATCTTACCGAATCGTCCCACGACCGCCAAAACATCCTCAACAACCGCTACGCCCTCCAGCAGGCCGAGCAGCATCTGGCTTTGGGCGGCGTTCTGTTTCAGGGTGAAACCGTGTTCACCAAGGCGCAGGTGGCGGCACTGTATGAGGTGACTGACCGCACCGTTGAGCGTTATCTGGCCAGTCACGAGCAAGAGCTGGGAGCCAATGGCTACCGCTTACTAAAAGGTAAAAATCTTAGGGTATTCAAGGATTTAACAGATGGTGCCGACATCAATGTCGGTACCACCAGCATCCTTGGTGTGTTCACTTTTCGGGCAGTCTTGAACTTGGGTATGCTGCTTACCGAAAGCGAGCCTGCGCGCTTGCTGCGTTCCCGCCTGCTGGATATCGTGCTGGATGTGATGGCCGAGCGAGCTGGCGGACACACCAAGTTTATCAATCAGCGCGATGAAAACTATCTGGTTTCCGCACTTCAGGAAGAAAACTACCGTCGCCAGTTCACCGATGCCTTGGATAACTATGTAGAAGGCAATCACTGGAAATACGCTCGCTTTACCAACCTGATCTACCAAAGCATTTTCCATGAAAACGCCGCTGAATATAAAAAAGTTTTGAATTTGGCGGCCAAAACAAACATCCGCGAAACACTGTATGCCGAAGTATTAAACCTGATTGCCAGTTACGAATCCGGTATCGCCCATGAGCTAGAACAAGCCAGTATCGAAAAAGGCCGCAAACTCACACAGAAGGAGGCGGAAAAGCTGTTTGCCAGTTTTGAAAAACATCCATTGTTCAAACCGCTTATTCTGGATGCGCGTACCAAGATGGCCAGCCGTGATTTGTGCTTCCGCGATGCTCTGCATGAAAAGCTGGAAGCGTACATACAATCAGTGCCCGAAGCCGATTTTGAACGTTTCCTCGGAGAAAAGAGTCGCTCGCTGGAAGAGCAGCTCAGTGATCCCGAGACATTGGCGGTACTCAAGCGCCTGAAAGACCGCTAGCAAAAGGACGGCATCAATGAATCCTTCAGAAGGAATGAGCATTCGGTTTTTCTATTTCGATGCTGCACACGCGATCCGCGTCCACGACTGGATCATAGCGAACTCCGGTGGGCTTGCCGGAACTAAAGATATAGGCCAACTTGAAAGTCCCTTGGAGCACATTCAGAACGATTTGTACTACCCGGAGATGGAAGACAAGCTGACGCATTTGGTTTTTTCTATTAACAAAAATCATGCGTTTAATGATGGCAATAAGCGTTCATCACTGGTGTTAGGTGCCTACTTCCTTGAGCTGAACGGCTTCGACCATGTGGTGAAGCGTTTTGTCAAGGAGATGGAGAATATCACCGTGTGGGTCGCCGACAATGTGATCGACAAAGATTTACTCCATCAGATAATTAGCTCGGTTATTTACGAAGACGATTATTCAGAAGCAATAAAGCTCGCCATCGTAGAAGCAGTGGATGCAGCCAAACAATTTAATTTGGGGTAGGTATTATGAGCTACAGCGCAGCATTCAATGGCTGGGACAATCTCACAATAGAAGATCTGCTCGTGGCATACCGAAAAACAAAAGCGGATTGTTTCTTCGAAAACACATTCCCCACTGCCATTAAATTTGCCGAATACGAACAAGATCTGTTGACCAACCTAACTGGCCTGTTAAGCCGATTGCAGAGCGACTCAGGCTTTGAAAGCGATGAAGAGCTACTCGGGGATTTTCGATTACTGCCAAAGAAGCTCTCCACTGATAGAAAGCCAGGGAGCAGTGGGAATGGACATGTTCATTTTTCCAAACCAGAGCGGGCAGTCGAAAGCCTGTTCGAGAATTACGATATAACGCCTGAATTCAGAATTGTCGGTGACTTTCCGGTTGATACCCACATTATCTCAGCCTTGTGGATCAATATGATTGGCCACCAGTTTGATGCCAAGCTCGATGATAGCTGCTATGGCGCCAGGCTAAAACGCATCCGTAACGATCAGCTATTCACTGAGGACGATGATAAGCCATTCCACATCAGCTCAATTGGCTCGTTTGTGCCCTATTTTCAACCTTATCAAAAGTGGCGCAGCGACGGCTTAAAAGCTATTCGGGATGAGCTGGAAAAAGACCGCGATGTTATCGCTGTTTCCCTCGACCTGAAGAGCTACTACCACTTTATTGACCCTCTGGCGATTTCTGGAGCAGCATTACTTGAAACGCTTGATCTGGACCTGACCGATGAAGAGAAGTCCTTCACGGAACAACTTTCACGATTTCTCTGCAATTGGGCTGATGGCGCAGCAGCATTTGGCCAATCGGTTGGAGGGAAGAAAGCTAATATAAGTGGGGGATTGGTGATTGGGCTGACATGCAGCCGTGTTATTTCCAACGCTTTACTGCATAAGTGGGACAGGCTTGTGCTGGAAAAGCTGTCGCCGATTCATTATGGCCGCTACGTAGATGATATGTTCCTTGTATTGCGAGATACCGGAACGATCACCAGCAGCTTGGATTTGATGAATATGATTCAAGCGCGTATGGGTGAAAACTGTATTTCACAGAGCGCCGATAATGATAAGGTTTGGGAGATTCACCAGGGCTCGGACATCCAAGGCGAAACCAGAATATCGCTTCAGTCTGACAAACAAAAGTTGTTTGTATTGCAAGGACGTGCTGGCCTCGACTTGCTGGACAGCATCGAAAAAGAGATATACGAGCTTTCCAGTGAACACCGACTGATGCCGTCGCCAGATCAATTAGAGCATTCGACGGCAGCCAAGGTGCTCTCTGCTGCCGGAAGCGTAGGCGAAAATGCCGACACGTTGCGTAGAGCCGACGGCCTAACCATTCGTCGTTTGGGTTGGTCACTACAATTGCGTCACGTAGAAACCCTGGCTCGGGATTTGCCACCAAATCAATGGAAAGAGCAGCGAGAAGAATTTTACCAGTTTGCTCATAACCATATCTTACGAGCAGATAATCTCTTTGCTCATTTTAATTACTTACCGAGACTACTCGGTTTTGCAATCAGCATGAACGAGTGGGAGCACGCTGAACAAATAGCAGTTAAGTCCTATCGAGCAATTGATACTTTAGCCGCCGAAGTCAGCAGAGGAAAAAAGATCCGCATTAACGGATGCGAGACCAAAGCATTAAAATATCTCTGGGTTTATATCAAAGGCACTTTGACCTGGTTATTTATTGATGCCGCTACTCGGTACTATGACCCTAAAAAGCTTTTTTTGGGTGAGCGATCAAGCAAGAAGAAGCGGCTTTCTTCATTATTTCTAAATCAAATTGCAACTGATTTAGCTGAGGCCGAAAAGCGACTTGGGCTTAACTTTAATCATTTTAATGTGGCTGACTTTGAGAGAAGGGCACAACCGGTTGCCATGGCTGACCTTGCGAAAGAAGCCTATAAGTACATCCTTGCCAGTCAGTCTGCTGAGGAGCTTGTGGGCAAACGTGATGCTAAGAAAGAAAAGCACATTCTGAATTTGCTCGGCAACTCCGGGCTGATCGACGCGGAGATGTTTGAGCAGTTTATCAACTCTACTCGTAAGACCAGATTAGGTAAGGTAATCAAAGGGCAGAAGAGAAATGACAGCTACCTGCCTTATCTTTTCCCAACCCGGCCATTATCACCCGCTGAAATATCGGAATTGGCCCCTGAATGTGTAGGCTTGCCATCCGCTTCAGGAAAAACTCCTATCTATAGACCGGCAGCGACATGGGCTAAATATACCCAAGTTTTGCGTGGAGTCTGGATAAAACCCACTCTTCTTGCAGCAGAACAGGACACCAGCGATAAGGAACCCGAACGACGCAAGAAGTATCTGAAAATTGGGACAGATATTAAAGAAAAGGTGGTTGTTGCTTTAACCAATTTGCGCACCGAAGACACCGATTGGGCAGCTACCGCCAGCAATAAACCTAATTTAAGTCGCAAGCGTTACCAAAAAATATCCAAGCTGGTTAACGATGTGTTGAGGCTGAACCCGAGACCGGATTACGCACTTTTCCCAGAGCTTTCAATTCCGTTGCGCTGGCTGAACAGCATTGCCGCCAGACTGAGTGCTGCTGGTATTAGCTTGATTGCAGGAACTGAGTATCGACATAGCGAAGGAAATAAGATCCTAAGTGAAGCCGCGCTGGTTTTGGCAGATAACCGCCTAGGCTATCCAACCTTTGTCAAAATATGGCAACCAAAACTTGAGCCCGCCGTTGGCGAAGATAAAGAACTTACCGTCAAATTTGGCAAGGAATGGGATACTCCAAAAAAATCGCCTAA
>Ga0265293_10002746_pt1 | contig 34314 bp, 29 predicted proteins | sample Munlanlewell138R_FD_192505 | JGI IMG/M metagenome (GOLD analysis project Ga0265293, IMG submission 192505) | Leachate microbial communities from a municipal landfill in Southern Ontario, Canada - Leachate well 138R | ecosystem: Engineered > Solid waste > Landfill > Unclassified | place: Canada... | reverse complement strand
GTGCCTTGAAGCTGGAAGCGTATTTGGGTACCCCTCTTTTGGAGCGCAAGGGGAAAAACTACTCCCTATCCTCATCTGGCAGCCTGCTTCTTGAATGTGCCAGGAAAATGCATCCGCAACATGGTGGCACCAAAAAGCCAGTCAGCAGCGCCTGTATTCGGCAGCGCAAGTTCCTGACGTCGCAAACAGACGAAGCGGCCAACAGGCTGGTTGTCAACACGATGGATTTCATCGCCAATCTGGTGCAAGCGGATTCGAGCCTGTTTTTTTGGATTGGGCCCGACGGTGAGATGATTGATCTCCAGAGTAAGGGAGCCAATCTCGAGTTTCTGGAGTTTTATCAAAAGGATATCGGACGAGACGATCCACTGCATATCACGAAGCTGTGTGCCGACAGCCAGAATATAGCGTCCCTGAGCTATTCGCGCAGGGCAGGTCTCGAAGTGCCTCATCGCTATGCTCGTTACCTTGTTCAGATCGATGTCGGCGATGAAGTCGCCCTGGTTTTCTGGAAGCAGGGCAAGCCTATCGCGTGCATGACGTTTTGCCGAAGGGTTCAGGGGCCTCTCTTTTCGCTTGATGAGGTAGATTGGACCGCTCTGCACAGCCATGCCCAGGACTTTTTGAGCATGCACTGGCGCTTTCGCTCAGAGCATATTGAAAGTGTGCTGGTGGAGGCTTTCCATCTCACGCCTCGGGAGCTGGATGTTGTCGAGTGGCTGATTAATGGCAAGTCCAATTGGGATATTGCCCAGATACTGGATATCAGTGAGTCGACAGTAAAAGTCCATGCTGCCAGCGTGCTCAAAAAGCTCGGAGCAGAGAGTCGGGCCGCTGTGCCTGCCTTGGTAAGCGGGCTATAACAACTTCTCCTTGTCAGTCTCATGGGGTACCCACCTCAGCGACAGCGCCTGTAACTGTTCTTTCATGTCTGCAAAGGCGGCCTCAGCACTCGCTTGCGGTCCTTTTACACCCAGCTCAATGCGGGGCACTTCACCCAGGATAGGAAGGCTGAATATCTTCACATCCGGATAGCGCGCCAACAAGGTTTCCATCACCGGAATGATGACACTCTCATGAGTGCTTATCAGCATCAGCGCGTACTCACGATAGTCGAGATCTCCAAGGTGACGGTAGTAGGTGTCGAGTACCCATTCCAGCATGGGCCAGGCCATCTGGGGAAAGCCGGGGACGAAGTGATGATGGTGGATACTGAAGCCGGGAATACGGTTGACCGGGTTGGGGATGATGGTAGAGCCGCGGGGAAACTCTACCAGCCGGTAGCGAGTTTCCGTCAGCTCGCGGCCAGTTTCACGAACAAACTGCTTCAGCAGCGCGACGCCTTCCGGGTGGCGCTCGGTAACGATGTCCAGTGCCTGCGCCACTGCCTCCCGTGTCAGGTCATCCGGTGTTGCACCGATGCCGCCGGTGCTGAACACGATATGGCCTTTGGCGAAGCTATCGCGGTAGCACGCGACCTGGGCCGCCATATCGTCGCCGAGAACGTGGGCCCAGCTCAGGCGCAGGCCCCGCTGGTTGAGCATCTCTACGACTTTGGCAAGGTGAGTATCGTGTCGACGGCCAGACAAAATTTCGTCGCCGACGATGACAAGGCCAAAACAGGGGAGAGTAGACGATTGAGCTGTCATAGAAGGTGATGTGGGTTCGATGTTGTGTGAGCGGTGAAGTATACCGAAGCGGTTGAGGCGTAGTAATCCAGGTTTGGTCAGATAGCTACTGGCTTCTTCTGACGATGTCAGCCCAGCCCTGCGCCATCTGGCTTTTCTTCTCTGCCCACTTTACCATCGACGCCCCTTGCCATCAGCGGTCACATTTGTGTCACAACCCAGCATCTATCGCTATCCGGGCTTTCTGCCCTTTCTGGTGAGTCGCGTCGCCACCGTGGGCGCCATGCAGATCCAGGCGGTGGTGGTCGCCTGGCAGGTCTACGACATGACCCGCGATCCCATGTCGCTGGCCTATGTGGGCCTGGCCCAGTTTCTCCCCATGGTGCTGTTGCTGATACCCGCTGGTGATCTGATCGACCGCTTCGACCGCAAGCTGATTCTCGGTCTCAGTTGGGCGGTCGGTGCCCTGTGCAGCGGGCTGCTGGCGTGGCTGGCCTTCGGTGGTGCAGAAACGCCACTGGGCATCTACGGAGTGTTAGTTCTGTTCGGCTGTAGCAGAGCTTTTGCCAGCCCTGCGCTCCAGAGCCTGCTTCCCCAGATTGTCCCCCGTGAGCGCTTGGCACCAGCGATTGCCGCCAATGTGATGATCATGCGCAGCGCCACTATTCTCGGCCCATTGCTGGGGGGCGTTCTGTACGCCTGGCAGGGTGGTGGCGTGACCTACGCAGTTTGTCTGGCTGGCTTTTTGCTTGGACTGGTCTTGCTGCCACGGGTGCCAGTGCGCTTTGCGGAGCCGCGGACGACGGTCGCCGCAGAGAGCAATCCTCTGACGCGTTTCGCTGCTGGCATTGCCTTTATCCGCCGCAGCCCCATCGTGTTGGGCACCATCTCCTTGGACTTGTTCGCGGTACTGCTCGGTGGAGTGGTAGCGCTGTTGCCGATCTACGCCCATGAAGTTTTGCAGGTGGGACCCGCGGGGCTCGGTGCCCTGCGCAGCGCAATGGCCATCGGTGAGGTGGGGGTGGGCCTCTATCTCAGTGTACGTCCCTTCGATCGCAGCGTGGGGCCAGTGATGTTCATCGCAGTGGCCCTGTTCGGCCTCGCCAACCTGGTGTTTTCGCTCTCCAGTCTGTTCTGGTTGTCGTGTTTGGCACTAATGGTGGCCGGCGGTGCCGACATGGTCAGTATGTATATCCGGGGCACACTGGTTCAGCTGTCCACACCAGACTATATGCGCGGTCGGGTCAATGCTGTAAACATGCTGTTCATCGGCTCGTCCAATGAGCTGGGCGAGTTTCGCGCTGGCACCAGTGCTGCCTGGTTCGGGGTGGTAGGCGCAGCGGTGGGCGGCAGCCTGTGCACCTTGGCAGTAGCGGGTTTGTGGGCATGGAAGTTCAGACCCTTGAGGGTCTTGAACCGGTTTAGCGAGGCTTCAGTGAGCGACGTGGGCAAATAGCTCAGTACTAGCGGCTGTTGTCAGCGGCCGCGAGGCAGGTGACAATGCCTGCCAATCTGTTAGTTGACCCACAGGATCCTCTTTTGGCTACTCGCAAGCGGGCGAAAAAGCCCCGCCGTAAAACACCTCCCAGGAAATCAACGTTTAGAACTGTGCTGCGGCGCGGTGTTGTTTTTCTGCTGCTCGTCAGTGCCCTGGTGGGCGTCATCGGGCTGGTGCTGCTCGATACCTTTGTGCGGAGCAAGTTTGAAGGGGTGAAGTGGGCGCTGCCTGCCCACGTGTACAGTCGTTCTCTGGAGATTTACGAGGGCTTGCCACTGCGCCAGGACCAGCTGCGTTGGGAGCTGGACCAGCTCGGCTATCGGGTGGTAAGCCGTGTGACTGGCCCAGGTCAGTACAGCGTCAATGGCGCACGGATGGACCTCTATACTCGCAAGTTCCGTTTTATGGACGGCGATGAGGCTGCACAGGCAGTGACACTGACGTTCAGCGGCAATAGGGTGAGTGATATTGTCGGTACTGGTAGCCACGGGACACTTGTGCGCCTGGAGCCGATGATCATCGGTGGGATCTACCCCGAGCACCTGGAGGATCGCGTGCTGGTACGCCTCGACGAGGTGCCAACCTATCTGGTGCAGGGCCTGCTGGCGGTAGAGGACCAGGATTTTTATAAGCATCTGGGGGTATCCCCGAAAGGGATTCTTCGTGCTCTGGTGTCGAACATCCGCGCTGGCGCAACTGTACAGGGTGGCAGCACCATCACCCAACAGCTGGTGAAGAATTTCTATCTCACCCATGAGCGCAGCCTTGCTCGCAAGGGCATGGAGGCGATTATGGCGGTGCTGCTGGAGATCCACTATGGCAAGGATCAGATCCTCGAGGCCTACCTCAATGAGGTTTATCTCGGTCAGGCCGGCAAGCGCGCCATCCACGGCTTCGGCATGGCCAGCCAGCATCTGTTTCGCCAGCCGCTGCGAGAGCTTGAACTGCACCAGCTGGCGCTGATGGTGGGTATGGTCAAGGGGGCTTCCTACTACGACCCCTGGCGCAACCCGGAGCGGGCTACCGCACGCCGCAATCTGGTCTTGGATGTAATGACAGATCAGGGTGCGATTTCCACGGGTGTTGCGGCAGCCGCGAAAGGGCGCGGTCTGGATATCGCCCCTCAGCCCGGTACGGCTATCAATCCCTATCCAGATTATTTACAACTGGTACGCGAGCAGCTGGCGCGAGATTACCGGCAAGAAGACCTGCAGTCGGCGGGTCTGCGTATTTTTACCCACCTCGATCCCCAGGTGCAGCGCCAGATGCAGAGCAGTGTCGCCAGTGTGGTGGGGTCACTGGAGAAGGGCTACAAGGTGGCCAATGGCCAGCTTCAGGCCGCCTCAGTGGTAGTGCGCACAGGAACCGGAGAGGTGCTGGCCCTCACCGGCAACCGGCGCGCTGGCTTTGTTGGTTTTAATCGTGCAGTGGATGCCCGCCGTCAGGTGGGCTCCACCATTAAGCCAGCAGTGTACCTGGCGGCTCTCAACCAGCCACGCAGCTATACCCTCGGCACCTTGGTCGACGATGCGCCGTTATCCATCCGTTCGGGGGGCCAGCAGTGGGAGCCGCGTAACTATAATCGCGAGAGCCATGGTTTAGTGCCTCTCTACCTGGCGTTGGGCAATTCCTACAACCAGGCAACAGCACGGCTCGGCCTCGATGTGGGCCTCGACCGAGTGGTGGCCACCATTCGCGCCTTGGGCTTTGAAGGCCCCATGGACAAAGTGCCAGCGCTGTTGTTAGGTTCAGTGGAAATGTCGCCCTTTGAAGTGGCCGCCATGTACCACACCATTGCTGCCGAGGGCTTTTATTCGCCGCTGCGTACCATCAATGCCGTGTACACCGCCGAACATGAGCCGTTGCGACGCTACCCGTTCAATACAGAGCAGCGCTTTAGCCCCGCTACCATGCATCTGCTCAACTATGGCTTGCAGGTTGTGATGCGGGAGGGCACGGGGCGCACTGCCTACCGGCGTTTGCCGGAGGCGGTTACCTTGGCAGGTAAGACCGGTACTACCAATGATCAACGCGACAGTTGGTTTGCAGGGTTTGCCGATCACTATGTGGGAGTGGTGTGGGTTGGCCGCGACGACAATGGCAAGATGCCGTTTACTGGTGCGACGGGTGCGTTGCAGGTATGGGCCGATATGATGGCGGGACTCAATGTGGGTTCTGTACCTTTCGCCCAACCGGACGGGGTAGAGTATTATTGGGTTGAGCCCGCCACCCAGAGTCTCAGTCGCGAAGGGTGTCAAGGCGCTCGCTATCTCCCTTATATCCCCGGGAGTGAGCCGACCCGGCGCAGTCCCTGTTTCCAGCGGCCGGGGGAAAAGGTGATCGATTGGTTCCAGGAGTTGTTTGGCAATGATTAGATCTGCTGCACGCCTTGTTGCCATTGTTGCGGTGTTGGCTCTCGCTGGTTGTGTTTCATCACCGCCGGTGCCAGTGGAAACACGCCCGCCAGTTGTCGAAGAGCCCAGGGCAGAGCCACCGCAAGAGCCGGATCGTACACCCCCCCGTACGCCGGGCACCATCAGGCCCGATCAGCAGACACAGGAGCGGGAGCAGGTGCCTTCGGCAGCTGCCGGGCTCATCGCCCAAGGCTGGCGGCAGCACAACGCCAACAACCATGAGGTGGCGCTTAGCATTGCCGAGCGCGCCCAGCGCATCGAGCCTCGCAACCCGGAAGTCTATCTGCTGATGGCCAGCGCCCAGTTTGACCTTTACCGCCTTGATAGTGCCGAGCAGCTGGCCCGCCGCGGTCTCAGTCTGAGTCGCAGCGGCACCCGGGTGAACGGGCAATTGCAGAGGTTGTTGAAAAGAGTTGTTGCGGCTCAATAACAGTGGGCTCGACGTCCGTCTTCAGCCCAGCGCAATCACTTTAAACCGCCGATCGTTTTCTATCACCCGCACCGTCCTGAATATCCCCGCTGCCAGGTTTTCCAGAGGGACAAAGCTGTTGACTACAAACAGGGCACAGCCTCTGGGATGGAGCAGGCGGCGGGCGGCAGCGAGAAACTTGTCGGTCAGACGACGGTCGTTCTGAAAGCCCTGATGAAAGGGCGGGTTGCAGAGCAGGATATCGAAAGAACCGCTCAAGGTGTGGCCGGCATCGGCGGCAACCGTTTCTCCGTTGATGCCGTGTGCCCGGAAGTTGCCCTCACAGGCAAGTAGCGCTGCGGCACAGTTATCGGTGGCGGTAATATGAAGGTGACCGCAGCGGGCAGCTACCAGAGACAGATAGCCGTAGCCGCAACCCAGATCCAGGAGGGTGTGCGGCGAGGCGCTGGTGTCGGTTGCCCCTTTATCATCCAGCGTTTGAGCCGCGAGAAAGGCAGGTAAATGTGAAGCCAGCAGGGCGCTGCCTGCGTCGATGCGGTCCCAGCCAAACAGGCCGGGCTTGCTCAGCACGGGTAGGCCGTCCAGCTCTAGTACAGGTCTTAGTGTCTGGTAGTTGCGATCATCCAGTGGCTCTCCGGGCTGCGGTCCGCGGTAGAGAGTGAGTCGATAGCGGGTACCGTGCTTTTCAAGGCTGGCTTCACCGCCGAGGCGTGCCGACAGGGTTTTGGCAAAAGTCTTGATACCTTCCTGTTTGCCCCCCGTCAGCACCAGGCGACCTCCGGGTGAGAGCAGGACGGCGGCACTGTTGGCAATATGGTGGACGACGGCTTTTTCCTTGGCCAGTGGCGCGGCGATCAGGTCCAGCTCGCCAGTGGACCAGGGGGCAAAGTCGAAATCGCTGAACAGAACCTTGCAGCCAGCATGCTGGGCAACATCGGCGATATCGCGCCGGTTGCTGAGCACCGCCGCCCCGGTGAGCTGGGCAAAGGGAAAGTCGACGCAATTCTCATCGGCCACCAGCAGGCCGCGTGACCCCGCCTCCACCAGGGGAGGCAGGAGCAGAGCTCCCGCCGTCAACGCTTGCCCGCCAGGAGTCGTGCCGCCTCCACTGCAAAATAGGTGAGCACCGCGTCGGCACCAGCTCGCTTAAAGGCCAGAAGAGATTCCATGATCACTTTCTCGCGGTCGAGCCAGCCGTTCTCGAAAGCGGCTACATGCATAGCGTACTCCCCACTCACCTGGTACACAAAGGTGGGAACTTTGAGGTCGTCCTTCACGCGTCGCACGATGTCCAGGTAGGGCATGCCGGGCTTGACCATGATCATATCGGCCCCTTCCGACAGGTCCAGTGCGCATTCGTGCAGAGCTTCATCGCTGTTGGCGGGGTCCATCTGGTAGCTGAACTTGTTACCGCCCTTGAGATTGCCCGCTGAGCCAACAGCGTCGCGGAACGGCCCATAGTAGCTGGAGGCGTATTTGGCAGAGTAGGCGAGAATCTTGCAGTTGACGTGACCGGCAGCCTCCAGAGCCTGGCGGATGGCACCGATGCGACCATCCATCATGTCGGAAGGGGCGACAATATCGGCACCGGCATCGGCGTGGGACAGGGCTTGCTTGACCAGTGCCTCGACGGTGATGTCATTGAGGACATAGCCGTCGGCGTCAATGATGCCGTCCTGGCCGTGGCTGGTGAAGGGGTCGAGGGCGACATCGGTGATAACACCTAGATCCGGGTAGGCAGCCTTGAGGGCGCGTGTGGCACGCTGGGCAAGGCCCTGCGGATTCCAGGCTTCCTCGGCACCGAGAGATTTGCAGTCGGGCGGGGTGACGGGAAAGAGGGCTACAGCAGGAATGCCCAGCTCCACCCAGTCCCCAGCAGCGGCCACGAGCAGATCAATAGAGAGGCGCTCCACGCCTGGCATCGAGGCGATAGTCTCGCGGCAATTTTCTCCCTCCAGCACGAATACCGGATAGATCAGGTCGTCTACCGATAAGCGGTTTTCCCGGACCAGGCGGCGGGCAAAGTCGGCGCTGCGGTTACGGCGAGGGCGAGAGTGGGGGTGGCTGCCCCGGTGGCTGTAGAAGGTCATGGCTGCTCCAGAGTAAAGGATAGTGCTATGCTGATGAGCGTCATCATACGAAAAAAAGGAATGAAGCTCATGGCTATTGCCTATGGTTGTATATTGATTGCCATCATTTTGCCGCTTCTTTGGGCCAGCGTCGCCAAGTCGCCCGCTTTTAAAGACAAGAGTTACGATAACAGCAAGCCGCGCCTGATCCTGGCCGCGCTTGAGGGCCGCGCTCAACGGGCTAACTGGGCGCAGCAAAACGCCTTTGAGGCGTTGCCCGGTTTTATTGGCGCGGTGCTGATTGCTTTCGTGGCCGGAGTTTCTGCCACGTTGATCAACACCTTGGCGGTGATCTTTATCGTGGCGCGAATTGCCCATGGTCTCTGCTATATCAGTGATCAAGCTACGCTCCGCAGTCTGGTGTGGAGTATTGGTCTGGCGTGTGTGGTTGCACTGATTGTTCTGGCGATGGGCCAGTAGCCCGGCGGAGTTATTCATAAGTTAGGTGATCGGGCTTCCTGGGCTCATTCAGGCACTTCTTTTGTCCAGGCCGAACACCAAACGCCAGCCAGTGCGCCGCCATAAATCGCCGGTGAGCAGCAGGTGGCAACACAGTAGCAAGGTAAAGTTCCAGGCAATGGCGTCGTCTGTACGCTTGTAGAGATCAGGGCTGATATAGCCCACCAGGATGCTGGTTAGTCCCAGTAGCCAGATCAGCCCGGTATTGAGACGCAGCCAGCCCAGCTGGCGTGCAAAGTTTTGGCGCATCCCTGCACAGCGTTCCAGCAGCCAGGTCACCACCAGCTGGGCAAAAAAACTAAAGCCAAAAAATGCCGTCACCCCGGTCTGGCGGTGGAAGCGGTAGATCTCGCCGATCCAGCCCAGCATCAGACTGTAAAAAATCAGCCCGCTGCTTCCCAGCAAGCCGAGACATACCACCAAGGTGCGCCAGTGTTTGTGGTGGCAACCGAGAGTGCGTAGCCAGGCGGTGCAAAGTAGCCAGTAGAACATCAGTAACACAGCAGCCGGGATCATCAGTCCCTTGAATACAAAGTAAGCCGGCGGCTCGCGGCCAGTGGCGCTGATGGACGTGCAGCTGTGGAGGTAAGGAATGCACCAGTCTACCTGACCGTGACTTGCTGAAAGCAGGTAGGTAAGGTTAATGGTGACAAGGGGCAGCAAGGCTGCCAGCCAGGCCAGTGGATAGAGGCGCATGGGTATCTCCGCTGAGCTCAAGTTGCCATTGCATCATCGCCAAATCTGGTGATGCTCGTTGAGGCATAGCACGTTTCATTCTACGTTTCCATATCTTAATTTCCTTTTTTATTTGCACTGCATACTGAGGATTGTGGGCCGTCAGGGATTACAGCTATTAGGGAAGCCTCGTCTGTGTGGGGCGGAAATAACAGAGCAGGTACTGATGGCCAATTCAAATAAAGCAAAAAAGTCAAAAGGCAGGGGACTTCTCGAATCCTTTCTAGACTGGGAGCGTCCCTTAAAACGCTTTATCGGACGGTTTCTGTTTAAGTCGGAGGATATCGACGATATGGCGCAGGAGACCTTTTTACGTGCCTACAGTGCTACGCAAGATCGGGAGCTGGACTCCCCAAAGGCTTACTTGTTTCGCGTCGCCAAAACGGTGGCGCTTAAAGAGTTGGCGAGAAAGTCCCGTCAGATGACTGACTTTCTGGAAGAGGCGCAAATCAGTGAGCCGGAAGCAGACGCCTCGCTGGAAGAGGAGGTGATGGCTGAGCAGAAGATAAGGTTGTTCTTCGATGCCATCGCTGAGCTGCCACCCCAGTGTCGCCGTGTGTTTCTTATGCGTAAGCATCAGGGGCTGAGCCATAAAGAAATTGCCAGAGAGCTGGGTATTTCCACCAGCGCTGTCGAAAAGCACATTGCGCTCGGTGCTGAGCGCTGTAAAAAATTTATTGAGAGCAGAGAGAAAGGTGCCTTGCCTGAGAATCATGACATCTCCGTTCTCAATACCGGAGAACAACCATGAAACGACAAAACAGCAGGGCCGTTGAGGATGGCAGCCAGGTTATCGACTTTCCCCCAGTGGGGACGGTTCAGTCCCAAGCAGCAAAATGGTTGGCTGTGCTGGATTCAGATAATCCCTCACCAGTACAAATTGCAGAGTTCAAAGCGTGGATCGCTGAGAGCGAAGAGCATCGCGAAGAGTTCGAGTCTTTGCTCTCGTTCTGGGGCGAGTTAAATATCCTGACCCAGACAGTGCCTCCCAGACAGAAAGCAAACCGCACAAGAGCAAGACACACCAGGCTTTGGCAGCAAGCCTTTGCCTGTATTGCTGTCGTCGCAGTGGTGGCGGCGCTGATCTTTATGCCTGGCAGACCGTCGGTATATGTAACAGGCATAGGAGAGCAAAAGACTATCGTGCTACCTGACGGGACTTCTGCCCTGTTAAATACCAATAGCCGCATGGAGGTAGATTACGACGATAGCCATCGAAGAATCAGGCTTGGTTACGGAGAGGCTTTGTTCGAAATAGAGCGTGATCCAGACCGGCCCTTCGAGGTTCACGCAGGTGATGGAACAGTCAGAGCTTTGGGAACGATATTTGGAGTCTACTTGGTTGATGGCAGTGTAGAAGTGTTGGTCACCGAGGGGGTAGTGGAAATTGAGAAAAGCAAGCCGGTGCCAATAGAGCAGCCAGGTGTTCTGGAGGAGGAGTTGAGTGCAGTACAGAATAAGCACTCGGCAAACAATTTTGAAAATATACCAATTCGTGTAGAAACGGGTACAAGAGCTGTCTTCGATCAGAAGGAGTTCAGTGGTATAGAGCTAGCGGAAGTAGACCAATCCTATACCGATACTCGGCATGCCTGGAGGCACGGCGTGTTGGCTTTTGATCAGCAGCCTCTTGAAGAAGTGGTTAAGGAGATGGCCCGATACACATCCCTCAAGTTTGTTATCCCAGAGAAATCTGTAAGGGAAATGAAGGTGGGTGGGATATTTAAACTGGGAGATACCGATGCTATGGCAGAAGCACTTTTTCACGGGTTTGGTATCCGCTCGGATCAAGTTGCAGCCGATGTGGTTTATCTCTTCACGATAGAAAATCAATAAAAAATATTACACATATCTTTTTACCACTCTTGAGTGGTTCTGAATTCATTGTATGGGGTCACACTAATTAAAAAGGCTATATGAAATAAAAAATTTAAGTGCTGACCTGTGGGTTTCTCCGTCAAGTGGATCATAGTATAGGAAGCAGCATGAAAAGATCGAAAGTTTTCGGACATGGCTGCCTTCAGTGGCTGTTAATAGTAGGGATTGCATGTGTGGTAGCGACCGCTATACCGGGGGCGCTAGCTTGGGCAGATAAGAAGAGACAAGTTTTTCTCTTCGATATCCATCCCCAAGAAATCACAGAAGCACTTAAAGAAGTCGCAATGCAGACAGGTCATCAACTGCTCTTCTCGGCAGAGCAAACCGACTTGTTAGCATCGCAACCACTGATGGGCAGCTACAGCATTGAAGAGGCATTGTCTCTGTTGCTTCAGGGTACGGGCTTGTCTTTCGAGATTACCGCCCGGGGTGTGATAGTCATAAAAAAATCCCTGCCGATAGTGGGCAAAGGAGAAAAGGAAATGAGAACAAAAAAGAAAGTGATATACGGTTTGGTTGGGTCACTGCTTGGGCTAAGTGCTTCACATAGTGCCTTGGGAGAGATGGAAGGCAGTGTTGGGACTCGGCTTGAAGAGATCGTTGTCACTGCTCAGAAGCGTAGTGAAAGCTTACAGGAGGTTCCGATCTCTGCTAGTGCTTTGTCGGGAGAAGCTATGACTACTAGAGGTATAAATGATATCAGGGACTTAGCTTCAGGGCTGGTTCCATCACTTCGTATTGATTCAGCATTTGGCAATACAAATCCAAAATTGTCGCTGCGTGGTGTAGGCTCAACCTCATATACACAAAATACAGAATCTTCAATAGCTATTTATCTTGATGAGTTTGTTTTAAATCCGCAAAGTGCAAAGCTTGGCCAAATGTTTGACCTTGAGAGAGTAGAGGTTTTGAGGGGGCCGCAGGGAACTCTGTATGGGAAGAACTCAACCGGTGGAGCGATAAACTTTATTTCCCGACGGCCGGATGGTGACTATGCGTTTGATATGTCTGCAACTGTTGCTCGGTATGGCGAGTATTCTTTTGAAATTGCCGGGGAAGCTCCAGTAACTGAAAGTCTATCCTTTAGGGCAGCAATAAAGAGGCGTTCTCGTGATGGCTACGGATTTAATAGGCTGACGGGAGATGACGTTTTTGACATAGATGATCTCGCTGGGCGTCTTGGAGTACGTTTTCAAAATGACTCTGTTGATGCGTATATAAAGGTCTTCGGTGATCGAGCCAGAGGAGAGGGTTATTATATGCAAGGTCTGGGGATAAATTTTGATTTGTCTCCTAGGCCCTCCGGTGACAATCCTATTACTGGCTATGCGCCACCAGGTAATATTGATGTGGTCGACTCGAATCGCCAGATTAATGATGTAGATAATTATGGCGCTTCTGCAAATGTAGACATAGTTCTTGATGGAATGATTTTTACCAGTATTACAGGTTATCTTAACTCTGAAACGCATATACTTTCAGATTCAGATGCCTCACCTTTTGATCTTTTGACAGCAGATATAAGGGCTCCGGCAGAAGAGTTATCCCAAGAATTTCGCATTACGTCAGATACCAATTCAAGGCTATCTTGGATTGCGGGATTAAGTATGTTTTATCAGACGCTGAAGGTGAGTGAGGCAACGTCCTTTTCCGCTGTTGGGATTCCATCTATAGATTCATATTTTCATGAAAAATCTACAAGCCTTGCAGGATTTTTTGATGCTACTTTAGAGCTCCCTAAAGGTGTTAGTCTTTTTTCTGGTGTGCGTCTAACAACAGACAAAAAGACATTTGATACTTCATCAAGAGTCAGCTTTGTGGGTCCGTACGACCTTAAGTTAAAAAAACGTTGGACCGAACCCACTTATCGTGCAGGTGTTCATAAAAAGTTTGACAATGATTTGATGCTGTGGGGATCTTATAATCGCGGATATCGTGCGGGGGGATTTGATGGTGGAACAATAGTTGACCTTAGCCAGTTTGAGACTTTTGATCCAGAGTTTGTTGATAGCTATGAGGTTGGATTAAAGACGTCCTTTTTTGATCAGAGGCTAAGGTTTTCGGTGAATGCTTACTATACGATTGTTAAAAGTCAGCAGCTGCCTGTTCTTCGTGAGGAGGCAGCTCTTTGCTGCTCTATTGTAAATGCCGGACGATCCCGAATTTATGGATTAGAGTTGGAAGGGGATGCCCTGTTTTCCGACAACTTTAATCTGCAATTCCAGGGCAGTGTTGCAGATGGAAAGTATACAGATTTTGTGTCAGGCGAAAACGATTATTCAGGGATGAAGGTTAGCAACTTGCCTCGTTATGAATTTAGACTGAGTAGCGAATATAGGATTCCTGTGACGCAAGGAGATATTTTTGTCGCGCCAGAAGTTGTCTTTGTTGGAAAAGCTCGTCGCGGCACTGATTTTGACCCATTTGGTCGTGATGTTGTGAACTCTTATGAATTAGTTAATGGTCAAGTTGGCTATCGTACCTCGGATGGTCGAATGAGTACTTTTTTGTTTGTTAAGAACTTAACGAACAAGAGATATCTTACGGACTATCTAAATGTTGGAGACTTTGGGTTGACGCAGCTCTTTTATGCAGAGCCTCGTACTTGGGGGATAACTGTAGCAGTAAATTTTTAATAAAGAGATTTTGGCTTGTTCAGAAATTTATAGGAAGGCGAATTGCTATGATTGAGGCTTATTGTGGAAGGCACTCTTATGTCGTTGGTGATGCTGTTGAGGTCCATGTTTCTACGCGGTCTCCTACTTTCGATCTTAAGATCGTGCGTGATGGAGCAGAAATAACTCACGTTGCCAGCATTTCCCAGAATAAAGGGTCTTATTATAAAAGTCCGGCCAATGTTGTTGAAGAGGGCTGTAGCTGGCCTGTTGCCGTTAGCTTTCCGGTGGAGTCAACTTGGCGTTCAGGGTTTTATCGGATAGAGCTTCGTACCTCAGATGGTGCTTTTGCTGAAACCTTCTTCGTGGTTCGAGCTAAAACTCCTACCGCACCGATTTTATGGGTTATAGAAACTAATACTTGGGTTGCTTATAACAGTTATGGGGGTGCAAACACATACAGCTCTGAAGGGGCTGTGTATCAAGCTGGTGCGCCTCGCGTGTCACTGCTGCGTCCGCTACCTCGTGGCTTCCTGGGTGTCGATACTGAGATGCCAAGACTGATTGATATGTCTGAATTTAATGCATGGCGTGAAGCAGGCAGGTATGACTTTTGGTGTGGTGGCGCAAGTTGGGCTGCCCGAGGGCAGGTGTTTGCTCGCTGGCTAGAGAATGAAGGATACGAGGTGGATTACGCTGTCAGTAGTGATTTGCAGTTCATGCCTGAACTCTTGTCACGTTACCGGGCAATGCTATCTGTAGGACACGATGAGTACTGGACATGGGAAATGCGTGATGCGGTAGAAGACTTTATTGATAGGGGCGGCCATGTAGCATTTCTAACAGGAAATACTGCATATTGGCAGGTCAGACTAGAGAAAGGTGGAACCCAGCTCGTTGCCTATAAGGTGGCTGTCGATCAGGATCCTGTGATGGGAACGGCTGATGAGAGACGTAATACTGGCCTCTGGTCAAACCGGAGGACTCAGAGAACGGAGAATAAGATGACGGGGCTCAGCTTTACCCGAGGTGGCTACTCTCGTATTGCTGGTGCTACACCGGGCTCGGCTGGTGGATATACAATATATCGTCCAGATCACTGGGCCTTGGCGGGAGTAGAATTAAGTTATGGCGATCAGCTCGGTCTTGAGCATAAAGTCATTGGTTATGAAAATGATGGTTGTGAGTTTCAGTTTTACAACGGCCTGCCTTATCCTACTGGCCGTGATGGCACACCTGAAAATTTTGAGATTATTGGGTTAGCTCCAGCGACTTTGTTTGATCGTGAAACAGCACCTGATGGTTTCTATCCCCAGGGTGCACTACCTGATCTAGAGCTGGTTGCACTGCAGCTAGAAGGGCGTGTCGAAGAAGAAACCTTGGCACGTTACCGTTGCGGCCACGCAATCATTGGCTCATATATTTCGTTAGCTGGTGGTGTTGTCTTCAATTCTGGCACTACGGATTGGGTTCAGGTTCTTGAAGATGAGAAAGTTTCTAAAATTACTCGAAATGTTCTAAATAGGATGATTGGCCGATAATAAATTAATAGTTGCTATTCGGTTGATTTGTAGAAGATCCGGGCTGCTTTTCACTAAACTGGCCCGGACATTCTATGTTTTCTCAAAAACCTTTCAGGGCTCATGCATATATTTATGACTTCTTAAAAGCCTTAAATATCACCGGCAACTCGTACTCCTGTCCACCAGCAACGTCAATGCCTCGCTCCATCATCTTGCATAGTGTTTCCAAAAGGTCGGATGAAGCACCGCTGGCTATAGCATCTTCGTAGGCGCCCTTCACCGCTGCCAAATGGACGCCGAGGTGGGAGTTGGTGCCTGAGTAGTCATCGTTCTCATGCATTTCCAGTGTTTGCTTAAGAGTAAACGCAACCACGGGAAGCAGTTTTTCGGCTGAGCTTAAATATTCGTCCAGCGGGAGGTTTTCAGCATCGAGCACAGCGCTGCCTTGGTAAAAGGCAAATACACTGCCGAAGTAGAATGCAAACATGGCTCTTTCGAGGAGGCAGGAGTAGGCGACTTCTTCCCCGATAAATCTGCTTTGTCCGGCCATAAAGCGAAGTGCCGATTCGTGCTTCTTATAGAGAGCCTCTGGTCCCGAGTGAGCTATCTCTGCATTGGGCTCTCCAATTTCCCCAGGGTAGGAAAAGATAGCGCCATGCAGATATCCACTTCCATTGGCGGCTGCCCACGCTGCAGACTCTCGCGCATCCCGGGCAGGCCCGGAGGTGTAGTTGACGATTGTTTTGCCTGAGATGATTGCTTCTATTTCTGGCGTTTTCAGGGTTTCATTGACAGCCTGAAAATCCGTGAGGCAAACGATTACAAGGTCTGATGGTTTTATCGCGTCTACCACAGAGTTGGCAACAGTGATACCTAGCGGAGCTAGCTGCTCTGCCTTGTCCTTCGAGCGATTCCAGACCGTCACAGGCAGGCCGCCTTTTTTCAGCGCTTTGGCTAGTGCGCTACCCATCAGGCCGGTGCCTATGACTGAGACGTGTTGTGTATTGGCATTCATTACCTTTATCCCTTTTATTGAGTAACAGAACGGTTTAGAGCGTATATTTTGAGTGCCCTATGCTGGATTGGTAGTCTGGCGGATGAGCCATTAATTTTAGTGAATTTACTCGGTATGGTTCATGATGTCTGGAATGTTGTCAAATTTGATGAGGTGGTGAACTAATAGGCGAGGGGGAAGCAAGCGACGGGAGATTGGCGCCTGGATTCTATCTATACGGGGTCACGGCGTGACCAGCAGTGTACCCCATTGGTCGAATAGCTTGCGCACCTGTGAGGCGGGAGCGGGGCCGTTGTAAATAAAAGCAAAGGTGTAGCGTTCATCGCCAACGGTAGCGGCGTACCCCGCCAAACTGACCACCCCCTCTATATAGCCGGTCTTGGCTCGCAGCCAGCCGTGCGCAGGGGTGTCCGCCATGCGATCCTCAAGGGTGCCATCAATGCCGGCGATGGGTAGTGAGGTGACAAACTCACTGGCGATGCGGAAATCGTCTGCCATGTCGTTCAGCATAGCGACCAGTGCCGCGGCGGAGAGGCGGTTCAAGCGAGTCAGCCCGGAGGGGTTTTTGAGGGTAAATTCGGAACGCTCAATGCCAAGGCTTGCGAGATAATCTTCCAGTACGGTCGTGCCGCTGGCTAGAGTCGCTGGCGTACCCGGTGTCTGTTGTGCAGCAAGTTGCTTGGTCAGCATCTCAGCAATGAAGTTGCTGGAGATCTTGTTCATGTCGGTCACCAGTTGCTGCACCGGGCGCCCTTCTACCCGCGCGAGCAGTCGACTGTTCGCTGGAAGGAGCCCCTTGCGTACAGAGCCGTTGACCTGAATGCCCCGGTAAGCCAGGTAGAGCTTGAGGTTTTCACCAGCCCAACGGGCCGGGTCAGTAACATTGCGGTAGCCTGCAAAGGGGTTGGCTGCCACGCCGATCTGACCGTTGACCACTAAGGTATCTCCCTCAGAACCAGGTATTCGGCTTACCACCAGCTTGTCTATCCCTCTGCCAGGCACGGTAGTGGCATTGTTACGCACGTGTACGTAGGGGCTGGCTGGCTCGGCTTGTACCAGGGCGGGGGTGCCCGGTGTCGGTCCGGGGTTAACGCTCAGCGCCACGGCATTCCAGTTAAAGGAGAGAGCACCGACAGGGGCGTCGTAGGCATGGTCAGAGCGGCGTGTATCGCGGCTGGCGTCCAGATAGTTGGCATCAAAATAACTGTCATCGACAAGGATATCTCCGTCGATAACCCGGATGCCGGTGCGGGCCAGCTCATTGACCAGCAGCCAGAGGGTCTCGCTGACCAGGGAGGGGTCACCGCGACCCTCCATTACCAGATCGCCCGCAAGGGTGGGACCTTCGGGGGTGGTATTCTCTACTGGGGCTGCAGAGAGCAGCCGGGTCTCGAAGCGAGTGCCGAGGGGAATATGACGCAGCACGGCAGCGGCGGTGACCAGCTTGGTCACCGAGGCAGGAATCAAGGCGGTGTGGGCATTCAGGTCCAGTATTGTTCGCGGCTGCTCACCCTGGCGGTGGGCGACAACCATCAAGGTGAGGCTATCAGCGGGCAGTCCGGAGGCGGCGACCGCCGCAGCCAGGCGTTCGCCTGCCAGAGCCAGTGAGGGCAGGCTCAAAAACAGTAACAGTGCGAGAGCAATGCCCTTCACGGCGCCCGACCTTTGCGCTAGTCGAGGCGGGCGAACACCCGCTCCGCAGCTGCGAGGGTGAAGTCAATTTCGGCGTCGCTGTGAGCTGCGGACATAAAGCCGGCTTCGTAGGCGGCCGGGGCCAGATAGACGCCTTCGTCGAGCATGGCGTGGAAAAAGCGACCGAAGCGTTCGGTATCGCAGGCCATTACCTGCTGATAGTTGGTCACACTTTTCGCCTCGGTGAAGAACACCCCAAACATGGTGCCCACATGATTGGTGGTGAAGGGAATACCGGCGGCGGCGGCGCGCATCTGCAGACCGTCCACCAGCAGACGAGTGCGGTCAAACAGGGGCTGATGAAAACCTGGTTGGGAGACCAGCTCCAGGGTAGCAAGGCCGGCGGCCATTGCGACAGGGTTGCCGGACAGAGTGCCGGCCTGGTACACCGGGCCGAGGGGAGAAATCTGTTCCATCACCTCGCGGCGCCCGCCAAAGGCGCCCACTGGCATACCGCCGCCGATCACTTTGCCAAGCGTGATCAGATCAGCGCGAATGCCGTAGCGACCCACGGCAGAGTCGGGGGCGACCCTGAAGCCTGTCATCACTTCGTCGATGATCAGCAGGGCGCCGGACTGGTCGCAGCACTCGCGCAGAGTTTCCAAAAAGCCCGCGGCTGGGGGAATGCAGCTCATGTTGCCGGCCACCGGCTCGACAATGATGCCTGCCACCTGATCGCCGAACTGGCGGAAAGTTTCACGCACCGCCTCGCTGTCGTTGTAGGTGAGGGTGATAGTGTGGTCCGCCAGCGCTGCCGGTACACCGGGAGAGCTGGGTACTCCCAGGGTCAGGGCGCCAGAGCCGGCATTGACCAGCAGGGAGTCGGAGTGTCCGTGATAGCAGCCTTCGAACTTGATGATCTTGTCGCGGCCGGTAAAGCCCCGGGCGAGACGGATGGCGCTCATGGTCGCCTCGGTGCCGGAGTTCACCATGCGCACTAATTCGAGGCCAGGCACCAGCTCGCAGAGGCGGTCGGCGAGAAGAGTTTCCAGCTCGGTGGGAGCGCCGAAGGTCAGCCCTTTTTCCAGCTGGGAGCGGATGGCGTCGAGTACAGCTGGGTGGCCGTGGCCGAGGATCATGGGTCCCCAGGACTGCACATAGTCCACATAACGCTTGCCGTCGGCGTCGATCAGCCAGGGGCCCTGAGCGCTGTCGAAGAATACTGGTGTGCCACCCACAGCGCGGAAGGCGCGAACTGGGGAGTTGACGCCGCCTGGAATATGGCGGCGCGCAGCCTGGAACAAGGTTTCGGATCTGGACATGGGGCTTCCGTAAAAATTGAGATGACTGGATCTGGCTGATTGAGGGCCGCTAACGGCGCTGTCAGAAGGGCTTCACCACCACCAGGATGACGATACCCACCAGCATGATCACCGGTATCTCGTTGAACCAGCGGTAAAATACGTGGCTGCGCGTGTTGGTATCGGCACGGAACTGCTTCATGAAGTACAGGCACAGGTGATGGTAGATGATCAGCAGCAGCACCAAGGTGATCTTGGCATGAAACCAGCCTGCGCCGGAAAAATAATCCCATGAACGCGCCACCATGGCACTGCCGAGAATGATAGTGGCAATCATTGCCGGTGTGGCGATGCCCCGGTACAGCTTGCGCTCCATGACCTTGAAGCGTTCTTTGCCGATCTCGTCCTCGGCCATGGCGTGGTAGACGAACAGGCGAGGCAGATAGAACAGGGCAGCAAACCAACAGATCACACTGATAATATGGAACGCTTCAAGCCAGACATACATGCTCGACACCTCATGGTTTGCAGGAGGGAGCATCCTAAACGAAAGCGGGAGGAAATCGAAGTGCAGTCATTTTGACCAGCGGAAGATACCTGAAATCTCGGGGGCCAAGATCCCTCCCGCTGGTCGGGATGACAGGGTCAAAGGTCGGGATGACAGAATCAAAAATCGGGGTGATAGAGCCAAAGGTCGGAGATGATAGAGCCCGGTGGCCGTCGGACAGTACAGCCAGTAGTCACTGGGCAGTGTAGCTAGTGTAGATGGGGCCGGGTGGTCGAAGCGATAGAATAGACTGTTTGTCAGGCGGCTCAGCCGACCATGGGTTATCATGGAGGTGTTGTAATCATTCTTGGAGTGAGGAGAAAACCGTGATCAACGTGGGTATTGTGGGGGCGACCGGTTACACAGGGGTAGAGTTGCTGCGGCTGTTATTGGGCCACCCGCAGGTGGCGCTGAAGGTGATCACCTCGCGCAGCGAGGCGGGCAAGCCGGTGGCCGACCTGTTCCCCAACCTGCGCGGCCATCTCGATCTGGCGTTCAGTGAGCCAGACGTGGACAGTCTGGCGTCCTGTGATGTGGTGTTTTTTGCCACCCCCCATGGCGTGGCCCAGAGCCAGGTGCCGGAATTGCTGGCCCGGGGGGTGCGGATCATTGATCTATCGGCGGATTTCCGCATCCGCGATATTGCAATTTGGGAGAAATGGTACGGCCAGACCCACGGCTCCCCGGAACTGGTAGCCGACGCAGTCTATGGGCTGCCAGAGGTCAATCGGGAAGCCATTCGTGGCGCACGCCTGATTGCCTGCCCTGGCTGCTACCCCACCAGCGTGCAGCTTGGCTTTCTCCCGCTGCTGGAGAAAGGGCTGGTCGACCCTCACGACCTGATCGCCAATGCCGCCAGTGGCGCTACAGGTGCCGGCCGCCAAGCCAAGGTGGACAATCTGTTCACGGAAGTCAGTGACAACTTCAAGGCCTATGGTGTCGGCGGGCACCGCCACCTGCCGGAGATCGAGCAGGGACTGGCGGATATCGCTAGCCGCGATGTGAAGGTCACCTTTGTGCCTCATCTGTTGCCTATCAATCGAGGTATCCACAGCACGCTTTATGCCACGTTACTCGACAGTAGTGTGGACTTGCAGGCGCTTTACGAAGAGCGCTTTGCAAATGAGCCATTTGTGGATGTCATGCCAGCGGGCTCTCTGCCTCAGGTGCGTTCAGTGCGAGGGTCGAACATGTGCCGCATCAGTGTGTTTCGGCCCCAGGGGCGCGACAAGGTGGTGATCCTGGTGGCCGAGGACAACCTGGTGAAGGGTGCTTCTGGCCAGGGGGTCCAGAATATGAACATTCTTTTCAATCTGCCTGAAACCCTGGGGCTGGACAGCCCTGCGCTATTGCCCTGATTGTGGCTTACCTGCAGCGGGTGCGCGCTCTGATCTCCGGTTCCCGGCGACTGAGGGTAGCCCTGCTGCTGGGGCTGATGGTGGTCTTGCCGGTGCTCGCCTATTTGGCTGGAAGCCACCACTTTAGTACCAGTGTCGTTATCTATCGCGCTGAGCGGGAAGAATTGCTAGCGACACGTGAAGAGCTGGATAGATTGCGCCAAGAGCTGGTTAACCGCGAGGTGGCCGTGCAGGTAGACAGTGCCTCCCTGGAGACCATGCGCCAGCTGGTTGCGGATCTCCAGGCTCAGTTGGCCAGGCGTGAGGAGGACCTGGGACTCTACCGCAGCCTGATGGACGATCAAGACGGTTCCCCGGGATTACAGGTGGACAGCCTGACCCTGCGTCAGGCGCCGGAGGCCGATAGCTTCCACTATCGCATCGTGGTGCGCCGTCGCGCCGACCTCAACGAGTCCGTGGATGTGTCCGTGTCGCTGGCCATTGACGGGCTGCGAGATGGCGAGCCGGTATCGGTGCCCTTCAACGAAGCTGATCTGTCGCTGCAGGAGGATGCGTTGTCCATCCGCTTCAAATACTTCAAGGTGTTGCGCGGCACCTTCGTGTTACCGGCTGGCTTTATGCCGACCAAGGTGGTGCTGACGGTGATGGAAAAAAATGATCCGGGCACCTTGCGAATCGTCGACTTTCCATGGGAGCTCTCGCTATAGTCTGGACTAGCGGCGGATCGATACCGGAAGCACTATCCTCGAACTGGTGGAGCCCGCTGCCGAGCCCCCGGTAGGCTGGTATCGAGCATCGGCTCTCCACTTGGAATTGCTTTCGTGCTAGTATTCTTGACCAAACCAGTTGGTTATTAGTCTCAATGGAGCGCCTGTGTCCGTGATCGAAACCTTTACCCCTACACCTCTGCAAGTGACCGCTGCCGCTGTCGCCAAGGTGCGTAGCTTGGTGGAAGAAGAGGACAACCCCGATCTCAAGCTGCGGGTGTTTGTCACCGGTGGTGGCTGTTCCGGCTTCCAGTACGGTTTTACTTTTGATGAAGTAACAGCGGAAGACGATACCGTGATCGAGAAGGACGGTATCAGCGTGCTGGTGGACGCCCTCAGTATCCAGTACCTGACGGGCTCCCAAGTGGATTACGACGAGGGGCTGCAAGGGGCGCGCTTCACCGTGACCAATCCCCAGGCTAAAACTACTTGTGGCTGTGGGGCGTCGTTCTCTATTTAGTTGTCAGGATATCTCTATCCCTTATCATTCAGCCCCAGCTTTTTCCGCACCGCGCGGATTTCTTTGGCACTAAAATGTGGGATCTCTCCCTTGATACGCTTTTCGAGCGTGGAAACCACCGTTTTCAAGACAGCCAGGCGGGCGTGCCACTTATATTCGCCGGCAACCAGCGTCCAGGGTGCCCATTCGGTATGGGTGCTGTCTAGCATATCCTGATAGGCAGCGAGATACTCGGCGGCTTTTTCTCGGTTGCGCAGATCCTCGTCGGTGAGCTTCCAGTGCTTGTAAGGATTGTCGAGTCGCTCTGCGAAGCGCTCTAGCTGTTCTTCCTGGCTGATATGCAGCAATAGCTTGATAATCACTACGCCGTCGTCGCTGAGCTGCTTTTCGAACTCGTTGATCTCCGTGTAAGCCCTTTGCCATTCGCCTTTTTTTGCGAAGGATTCCACCCTCTCCACCAATACTCTGCCGTACCAGCTGCGGTCAAAGATGGCAATGTGGCCGCGGGGTGGAAGTCGCTCCCAGAAGCGTTGCAGGTAGTGTTGGCGAGCCTCGAGATCATTGGGCTTGCCGATGGGGTGGACGCGAAAGGAGCGAGGGTCCAGTTTTTCCACCATACGGCGGATGGCGCCGCCCTTGCCCGCGGCGTCCCAGCCTTCCAGAAGGATGACCACGCGCTCGCTGTTGTGAAAAGTGGCGTTTTGCTGTTTGGTGAACCTGTCCTGCAAGTCCTTGAGCTGCTTCTGATAAAAATCTGCACTGTCTATCTTGACGTTGAGGTCGAGTTCTTTGATGAGCGGTGGCTTGTCCATGGGGCTCCTGGTAGGCCTTGTCAGGGGAAATAAATGGCACCGAGTACCGCATCGCGGCTGGCGCCAGTGACCGAAGCCAAAGAGCCGGGCTGGCGCAGCAGGGCTTGGCGGGCCAGCCAGGCAAAAGCAGCGCCTTCCACCAAGCCGGGATCAATGCCGCTTGCAGCGGTGGAGACCACTGGGCGCGGTGCCAGCAGGTTGCCTAGTAGTGTCATCAGCAGAGTGTTGTGGGCGCCGCCGCCACAGACCAGAATTTCCTCTGGATTGCCGGGCAGATCGGCTGTGGTAGCCGCCAGGGTGCGCGCCGTAAAGTGCGCCAGAGTAGCTTGTACATCTTCAGGGGGCAGCGGGAGAAAGTCAGCCAGCACTGTATCCAGCCAGCGTAAATTGAACTCTTCACGACCGGTACTTCTGGGTCCCCGCCGAGCTAAAAATGGGTGCTGCAGAAGGCGTTGCAACAGTTCGCTGTGGCAGTGTCCCGAGGCGGCCCAGGCTCCCTCGTTATCATAAGGCTGTGAGCGGTGGCGCTGGATCCAGGCGTCCATCAGGCCATTGCCGGGGCCGGTATCAAAGCCAGTCACGGAGCCGCTGGTGGGCAGCCAGGTGATATTGCCGATGCCGCCGATATTCATCACCAGACGATTGTGGCGCGGGTGGTGGAAAGCGGCGCGATGAAAGGCCGGTACAAGAGGAGCTCCCTGGCCACCGAGGGCTACATCCTTACGGCGAAAGTCTGCCACGGTGACGATGCCGGTAAGCGCTGCGATCGTGTTGGGGTCGCCTATTTGCAGGGTAAAGGGGCGTTTGTCGTAAGGGCGATGGCGCACGGTCTGGCCGTGGCTGCCAATGGCGTTGATGTGGGCGGGGGGTAGCCCGGCCTTGTTGAGCAGTGTCAAGGCAGTGGCCGCAAAGTGTTCACCGATTGCGCGGTCGGTGTCACCGAGAAGATCGAGGTGATCCTTGCCCGGCAGGCACAGCTCGAGAATGGCGTTTTTCAGCGCTGCGGATACGGGTGTGGAGTGACTGGCAACGATACGCGGTCTATCTGCTTCGAAAGCTACCAGCACCGCGTCAATGGCGTCGATGCTGGTGCCGGACATCAAGCCGATGTAGTACTCAGCTGACGCTGCAGGCATCAATAGGCCAGAAAAGCGAGCTGATTAGTGGTGCGGTAGCTGGCCAGCTGAGTGAATAAGGGTGCAGTTTGGCGTACGAAATCGACCATCTGCTGGCTGGGAATCGGCTCGGCCCTGGGTAGCGCCACAGTGCGCGGGTTGGTGTGAGCGCCATTGACCAGAAATTCGTAATGGAGATGTGGTCCAGTGGCGTAGCCGGTGGAGCCCACGGTGCCGATCAGCTCGCCTTGTCTGACAGTTTGGCCAGCTTTCACAGAGCGCTTGTGAAGATGCAGGTACTTGGTGGTGTACATGTCACCGTGCTGGATGACCACGAAGTTGCCGTTGGCGGCGGTGAAGCCAGAACTGACGATCTTGCCGTTGCCCGCAGCATACACCGGGGTACCGGTGGGGGCAGCGTAGTCGACGCCACGGTGGGGACGCACAGTCTTGAGAACAGGGTGAAGGCGAGCAGGGTTGAAGTTGGAGCTGACGCGGGTGAAATCGAGGGGGGCGCGCAGGAAGGCTTGTCGCATGGGGCGGCCCTGGGGGGTGTAGTAGTCAGCCTGGCCGTCGGCGCTCTCGTAGCGCACCGCTTGGTAGAGGCGCCCTTGGTTGGTGAACTCGGCAGCGAGGACATTGCCTTCGCGAACCTTTTCGCCGTCCAGCAGTTCTTCTTCATAGACGATAGTAAAGGTGTCGCCGGCACGAATGTCGAGCGCAAAGTCGATATCCCAGGCAAACATGGAAGCCAGCTGCATGATCAAGTTGTGGCTGAGGCCGGCCCGATTGCCGTCGAGAAACAAAGAGTGGCTAATGGTGACGTGGCTGAAAGCCTGGGACTTAACGGTTTCGCGGGTTACCAGCTCGCCGCTAAAACCGGCGTCGGTACGCAGATAGCGAAGGGACTCCAAGGCGTTGCGCTCGTAGACCACTTCGGCAAGCTTGTTGTCACTGTCGAGGGCGACAGCAATAGTCTCGCCTGGCCGCAGACGACGAAAGGCGTCGCTGTGATCAGTGGCATTGGCGACGGTATGGACATCACTCTGGGGGCGTGAAAGACGATTGAAAATAGCGGACAGGTTGTCGCCCGCCCGGACTTTCTCTACCCGCCAGGTAAGGTTGTCTTGAACGGGGATGTTGCCGGCTTCCAGATCTCGCGCTTCGGCTATCTGACGATTGATGTCGAGGTACAGAATTTGGGGCGTAGGAATCTGGATGGCCAATAGGTTGGGATCGCGGTAGGCAGAGACCTCGCGGGTCGGGGTCATCGTCAGCAGGACCACAAGGCCTACGGCGACAAGGCCGGCAACGTAAAGATGCGCCTGAGGCAGGGTGTGGGAAAAGAGGTTTTTCCAGAAATCGCTCGGATTCTGCCTTGTTGACATGGGAGGTTGCTCGCGGTTCTGAGTTAGAATCTTGGTCAAGGCGATACTTTATAACAAAAACTTTCGTCGGCAGGAACCCTTCATTTCGTTTTGCTGATAAAAGCAGGGCGAGGGCAAGCTGAAATCTCTGCCTGGAGAAGGTCGTTTGGGCTGGAGGATCCTTGCTTTTTGGATTTGAGCGACACCGATTTCCCGTTTCGAGTCCGGCTTTCAGCCCGTTAGGGAGCGTGCCGCGGCGGCGGTCAGTCTTGGTAATTGAGGGTGGATGCTGTAAGGTTTGCGCCTTTTCACCATTAGTGTTTTTACTGATACAGGTTGCCGACGCCGAGGCTGGCGGCAGCCTTCTCTGGGTCTGTCAAAATTAGGGTGTGGTCATGAAAGGTGCGGAACTGATTGCGGATTTGCAGGCGAGAGGCCTGCTGGCGCAAATGTCTGGAGACGGCGATGGACAGTTGGCATCCCATCTCGATGAGCCTCGCACCCTGTACAGCGGATTTGACCCTACTGCCGACAGCCTTCATATCGGCCATATGGTGCCCCTGCTGGCGTTGCGTCGCTTTCAGTTGGCGGGCCACCGCCCTATAGCTCTGGTGGGCGGTGCTACCGGCCTGATTGGCGACCCTAGCTTCAAGGCCCAGGAGCGCAAGCTGAATACGCCCGATGTGGTGGCGAGCTGGACCGAAAGCCTGCGCCAGCAGGTGAGTCAGTTCATTGATTTTGATAGAGGCTCGTGCTCGGCCATGGTGGTGAACAATTTTGACTGGACCCACGAGTTGTCGATCCTCGACTTTCTGCGGGATGTGGGCAAGCATTTCTCAGTCAATGCCATGATTCAGAAGGAGTCGGTCAAACAGCGCATCGAGCGCGAGGGAGAAGGCATTTCCTTCACCGAGTTTACCTACTCCTTGCTGCAATCGTACGATTTTGCTGAGCTCAACCGCCGCCACCAGTGCACGCTGCAGATTGGCGGCAGCGACCAGTGGGGTAACATCACCAGCGGTATCGACCTCACCCGCCGCCTCAATCGCCAGCAGGTGTTCGGGATGACCCTGCCATTAGTGACGAAGGCCGATGGCACCAAGTTTGGCAAGACTGAGAGCGGTGCTGTGTGGCTTGATGCGCGCAAGACCTCGCCCTACAGCTTTTACCAGTTCTGGATAAACACTGCTGATGCGGATGTCTACAAGTTTCTGGGTTATTTCACTTTTTTGGCAGTGAGTGAGATTGCTGCGATCGAACAGGCCGATGCTGAAACCCAGGGGCGCAAGTCTGCTCAGGGTGTGCTGGCGCGGGAGATGACCAGTTTGGTGCACGGTGAAGAAGGGCTGGGCGCAGCGCAGCGTATCACCGAGGCGTTGTTCAGCGGTGCGGCTGACGACTTGTCTGAGCAGGATTTCGAGGCCTTGCGTCAAGACGGTTTGCCATCCAGCGCCCTCACGGGGGACGACTTGCAGAAACCCTTAACCACGCTGTTGGTAGAGCACGGTCTGGCGGCATCTGGCAAGCAGGTGAAAGATGCTTTGGGGCGCGGTGCCGTGGTCATCAATGGCCGCGAGCACACCATGGATGACAATATCCAGACTGCCCGCTGCTTTGATCCGTCACTGGCTCGCTACGGGCGCTTTTTCTTGACGCGGATGGGCAAGAAGAGCTACCACCTGTTCGAGCTGGCCTGAAGCGGCGGAGGAAAAGCGTTTGAGGGCGGAGAAGCCGAGTTGTCTCTCCATCCTTTCCTCGCTGCCCCACTATCTATGCCTGTTCTGGCGATACTGTCCCGGCGACAGCCCAATGGTCTTCTTGAATAGCCGTGAAAAATAGTACACATCTTCATAGCCGAGAGCGGCTGCAACTTCCTTGATGGACTGGCGACTGCTGTCGAGCAGGTAGCAGGCGCGCTGCATTTTCATGCTGATGAAATACTGGATCGGCGATGAGCCAGTCAGGGCCTTGAACTTCTTGGCAAAATGATACTTGGAGATGTTCGCGGTCGCTGCCAGGGTGTCGAGATCGAGCTGGCCGTGGATGTGTTCCTGCATCAAAGCGCGCAATTGCTCCAGATCCAGCACCTTGCCACTGCGGGGCTGCTGCTGGCGGTTGAGTAGCGCCACATAGCTAAGCAGGGCCTGCAGTTGGTGACAGCCTTGAATGAACTCCGCCAGCTGATGGTTGCTGCGCCGCAACTCTGTTAAGCCGTCCAGTACTCGTATCATGCGGGGCTGCACCCCAACATTGAGTCGTGGTGTGGTGAGCTGGGTATGGCGATAAAGTGCCTCTGCAAGGTGTCCGTCGAAGTGGAGCCAGTAGATCGTCCAGGGGTTCTTGGTGTCCGCTTTGTAGGCATGAGGGTGGTGGCGAGGCAGAAGGACCAGATCGCCGCTGGCGATGCGGTAGTGGCGATCACCGCACATCAAGGTGCCCTTGCCTCCGATGCAGTAGATCAGCAGATAGTTGTCAAGATACTGGCGCTGCATACGATGGCCATGGGCATCGGGATAGTAGCCCATGGCGAGAGGGTAGAGATTGGCGCTGAGCGGGTGGGCGGCTAGCTGTTGGCGTATAGGGGGTGGCACTAGAAAGCGAATGCCACTGGCCGGAAGGGGCCAGCTGGAGGTTATTTGCATAGCTCGCACCCATGTTGGCGGGGTTTGGCAGCCCTGGTTGATGGAGTTTTGCCGCAATATAGTCCATCATATCCCCAACATAATCAATCCAACCCCGCCATTGGCTATGATTTCATATCCTTAATCACCCAAGTCCCGACCGCAAATCGCCCAGCGAGGAGTTAAGAATGTCTCTTGATATACAAACGTCCGTCAACGAAGCAGCTCAGTTTGTGCAGTCTCTGGTCACCCGCTCCCGCAAAGCCCAAGCCCAGATTGAGCACTACACCCAGGAACAGGTGGATGAGCTGATCACTGCTATGGTGTGGGCGGTGGCTCGCCCCGAGGTAGCGGAGAAAATTGCCCGCTTCACTGTGGAAGAAACTCAGCTGGGTAACTATGAAGGTAAATACCTGAAGATCTTCCGCAAAACCCGCGCTTCCCTGTACGACATCATCGACGATAAATCTGTGGGTGTGCTCGAGGAAGACAAGGCGCGCAATATCATCAAAATTGCCAAGCCTGTCGGTGTGATCGGTGCCTTGGTGCCCTGTACCAACCCAGAAGCGACGCCGGTGATCAAAGCTATTTCCGCTGTCAAAGGGCGCAACTCCATCATCATCGCTCCCCATCCGCGTTCCAAGCAGACCAACAAAATGATCTGTGACCTGATGCGTGAAGCACTCAAGGCTTGCGGTGCGCCGGAAGATCTGGTGATAGCCATTGAAACTCCCCAGCTGGACACCACCAGCGAGCTGATGAAGCAGTGCGACCGGGTGCTGGCAACCGGGGGGTCTGCCATGGTTACCGCAGCCTATTCCAGCGGTACTCCGGCGCTGGGGGTGGGTGTCGGTAACGCTGTGATCACCGTTGACGATACTGCCAACCTCGACGAGGCGGCAGAGAAGATCCGTATCTCCAAGACGCTTGACCTGGCGGCCTCTTGCTCCTCGGACAACGCTGTGCTGGCTTTCGCCTCCATTTATGATGAACTGTTGGCCAAGCTTCAGGCTGAGGGCGGCTACCTGTGCAGTGCCGATGAAAAGGCCAAGCTGCAGAGCATTATCTGGGAAGATGGGCACATTGCCTCGCGCATCGTCGCTCAGCCTGCCAGCACCTTGGCAGGACTGGCTGGTATCGAGCTGCCGGAAGGCAAAAGCTTCTTCATCGTGCCGGAGACAGGAGCCGGTAGTGATCACCCGTTCTCTGGTGAGAAAATGTCGGTTGTAATGGCGTTCTATAAGGTCAAGGATCTGGATGAAGCCATTGCTCTGACTAACGCTATCCAGGCTTATCAGGGTCAGGGCCACTCCTGTGGTATTTACTCTTACAGCGATGACAATATTCTCAAGCTCGCTTTCGGCACCAAGACCTCGCGGGTTATGGTGAATCAGCCCCAGTCAGCTTCCAATAGTGGCAACCTGTGGAACGGTATGCGCCAAACCTTTTCCCTGGGCTGCGGCTCCTGGGGCGGAAATAGTACCAACAACAACATTACCTGGCAGGACCTGGTCAATATGACCTGGGTTTCCAAGCCTTTGGAAAAAACCAAGGAACTGCCGGCGGACGAAGTATTGTTCGCCTCCGCGCTCGACAAGTTCAAGTAAGCGCACTGCTTGCCCAGGCTGACTCTCGGTCAGTCTGGGTTTCTGTCACCCTCTGAATGAGCAGGATAGCGATGGATTTCAATCTCACAGACGACCAGAAAGCCTTTGCGGAAAGTGCCCGCGCCTTTGCTGAAGGGGTATTTGCCCCCGAAGCTGCGCGCTGGGATGCAGAGCATATCTTTCCTAAGGAAGCGTTGAAGGCCGCCGGTGAACTCGGCTTTATGGGGCTTTATACCCCGGAGGCTGCAGGTGGTCTTGGTCTCGGCCGCCTGGATACCAGCGTGATCGTCGAGGAGCTGGCCCGTGGCTGTACCTCGACGGCGGCCTTCCTTACCATTCACAATATGGCCACCAGCATGATCGGCACCTATGGTAGCCCCGAGCTGATCGAGGAGTGGTGCCCGTCGCTGGTCAGCGGCGAAAAGCTTGCCTCTTACTGCCTGACTGAACCAGGCCATGGTTCCGATGCGGGCAACTTGCGCAGCACCGCGCGGGCGGAGGGCGACAATTATGTCGTCAACGGCAGCAAGATGTTTATTTCCGGTGCTGGTGATACCGATGTGTTGGTGGTGATGCTGCGCACCGGTGAGCCGGGGCCGCGAGGTATTAGCGCCTTTGCCATCCCAGCTGACGCGCCCGGTATTTCCTATGGCAAGGCGGAGGAAAAGATGGGTTGGAACAGTCAGCCCACCCGCGCTGTCACCTTTGAGAATGTAATTGTTCCCGCTGGCAATCGCCTTGGCGATGAGGGGCAGGGGTTCAAAATTGCCATGCAAGGACTGGATGGTGGTCGCATCAATATTGCCACTTGCTCGGTAGGCACCGCCCAGGCTGCCCTTGAAACCGCTGTAGCCTATGTCAAGGATCGCCAGCAGTTTGGCCAAGCCATCGCTGATTTCCAGCACACCCAGTTCAAGCTGGCAGATATGACCACTGAGCTGGTCGCTGCCCGGCAGATGGTGCGTTTGGCTGCCTTTAAATTAGACAGCAAAGATCCGGACGCGACCAGCTACTGCGCTATGGCCAAGCGTTTTGCCACCGATGTCTGTTTCAATATCTGTAACGACGCCCTGCAACTTCACGGCGGTTATGGTTATATTCGGGAGTACCCACTGGAGCGCCATGTGCGCGACACACGGGTTCATCAGATCCTCGAAGGCACTAATGAAATCATGCGCGTCATCGTCGGTCGTCGACTGTTGATGGACGGCGCTCTGGAGGTTATAAAATGAGCATCAGCCCCACTGAAAAATTGCAGGTCGAAATTATCGGCCACACTGCCCTGATCACCATCAATAATCCCTCTGCAAACACCTGGGATGCCGAGAGTCTCCCTGGCCTCAAGGTGATCGTTGAGGCGCTCAACGCCAATCGCGATATTTATGCGCTTGTGATCACGGGTTCTGGCGACAAATTCTTCTCTGCTGGCGCCGACCTCAATATGTTTGCCGATGGCGACAAGGCTAATGCCGGCAAGTTGGCTGGCTACTTCGGCGAGGCTTTTGAAGCTTTGGCAGATTTCCGCGGTGTCTCTATCGCCGCAGTGAATGGTTACGCCATGGGTGGCGGGCTCGAAACGGCCCTCGCTTGTGATATTCGCATTGCAGAAGAGCAGGCCCAGATGGCCCTCCCGGAAACAAAAGTAGGTTTGCTGGCCTGCGCTGGTGGCACTCAGCGCCTGCCTTGGCTGGTGGGTGAAGGCTGGGCCAAGCGCATTATTTTGTGCGGTGAGCGCGTCAACGCCGCGACTGCTGAGCGCATTGGGCTGGTGGAGGAAGTTGTTGGCAAGGGTGAGGCGAAGGAAAAGGCGTTGGCCTTGGCCGCGCAGGTAGGCAATCAAAGCCCCGTCGCCGTTGCCTACAGCAAGGAGCTGATCCACCAGGCTCGCAATGTGGCCATGGCCGCGAGCTTGCCCTACGAGCGCCAGCGTTTTGTCGACCTGTTCGATACCGAAGATCAGGTGGAAGGTGTCAACGCCTTCCTGGAAAAGCGCGCACCCCAGTGGAAGAACAAGTAAGGAGGCATTTATGACAGCTCCTGTGCTGTTCAACGAGCTTGCAGCCCGGGAAGGGCAGCGCATTGGCGAGGTAATTCTTAACATTCCTGCCACTCTCAATTCCTTAACGCTCGATATGGTTGAGCTGATGCTCGAACAACTCGACAAATGGGAAGAGGATGACGGCCTGGTTGCCGTCATGATTCGTGGCAGTGGGGAGAAGGCATTTTGTGCTGGCGGCGATGTGCAGGCCCTCTATCGCTCAGCCACTGCCAATCCCGGCGGCCCTTGTCCGGAAGCGGAGACATTCTTTGCGCGGGAATACCGTCTTGACTACCGCCTCCATACCTATCCCAAGCCTCTGATCTGCTGGGGGCATGGCATTGTTATGGGGGGAGGTATGGGTATCTTCTCTGCTTGCAGGTACAGAGTCGTCACGGAAAGAACCCGCATCGCTATGCCAGAGGTGAGTATTGCCCTGTTCCCCGATGTGGGCGGCAGCTACTTTCTCAATCGAATGCCCGGCCACAGCGGCGCGTTTCTTGCGCTTACCGCTGCCTCCATCAATGCTGCGGATTGCTTATACGCAGGCCTTGCCGAATACTTCATCAGCCACGAGCATTACGATGCAGTATTGGCTGCGCTGCAGGCTGCTCAATGGCAGGGTGGCGACAATGCTGCCAATAGTGAGCGTTGTGCCGAGGTGTTGGCCGGAGTTGCGGCAGGGTGCAAAGGGCAGCTGCCTGCGGGGAACCTGGAGGTCAACAGCGCTGAGATCGAGTCCCTGTTCAGCGACGAGGAGCCCCATGCCGTCATTGCTGCAATCCTCGCTATCGACTCGGAGCAGGAGTGGATGAACAAAGCGCGAGATGGGCTTGCTTACGGCTCGCCTCTCAGCTCTCTGCTCATTTACCAGCAGCTGGTGCGTAGCCGCGGACTATCTTTGGCCGATGTGTTCCGGTCGGAGCTGGTTCTTGCCACCAATACGGTGCGCTTTCGGGAGTTTGCCGAGGGTGTGCGGGCCCTGTTGATCGACAAGGATCGCCAGCCTGATTGGATCTACAAAGCACAGGCTGAGGTACCTGAAGAGGTAATCGAGAGCTTCTTCCAGCCCCCCTGGCCACAAAACCCCCTGAGCGATCTCTCCTGACGCTCGCTTCTGACTGTTTTATCCCGAGGAAAAAGCACAATGGCAACCATCGCGTTTATTGGTCTTGGCAACATGGGTGGTCCGATGGCCGCCAACTTGGTCAGAGCTGGCCATCAAGTCACCGTTTTCGACTTGATGCCCGTCGCTGTTAAAACGCTCACTGATATGGGGGCGACATCTGCTGCTACCGCTAACGAAGCGGCGCGTGGGGCGGCATTTGTCATCACTATGCTGCCCGCCAGTCGCCATGTGGAGTCTGTTTATCTGGGTGAAGGTGGGTTGCTGGCTGCCGTTGGTCCCGAAGCGATCGTGATAGATTGCAGTACTATTGATGCCGCTACAGCACGTAAAGTGGCGAGCGCAGCCAAGGAGAAAGGGGTTGTCATGCTGGATGCGCCGGTCTCTGGCGGAGTTGCAGGCGCGGCTGCTGGCACCTTGTCCTTTATGTGTGGGGGAGACGATGCGGCTTTTGCCAAAATCAGACCCATTCTCGAAAACATGGGCAAGAATATTTTTCATGCCGGCGGCAATGGTGCTGGGCAGGTAGCCAAGATCTGCAACAATATGTTGCTGTCGGTGCTGATGGTGGGGACCTCCGAAGCTCTGCGCCTCGGTGTCGACAACGGCCTGGATCCCAAGCGGCTGTCAGAAATCATGCTTGCCAGCTCTGGCCGTAACTGGACACTTGAGGTCTATAACCCGGCTCCAGGCGTGATGGAAGGGGCTCCGGCCAGTAATGACTATAAGCCAGGCTTCATGACGGAGCTGATGCTGAAAGATCTTGGGTTGGCGATGGAAACGGCTGTTGCGAGTGGCTCGGCGACACCAATGGGTGCTTTGGCGCGTAACCTTTATGCCTCCCACTTCCGCCGCGGCAATGGTAAGTTGGATTTTTCCAGCATCTACCAGTACCTCGCTGATCAGTGAGTGTGTTTCGGAGGGGTGTATATGCACCCCTCCATATTTCGCGTACAGCGAAAAAGCAGTTAAAAACTCTTTAAAAATAGCCTTTTAAGAAATATTTTCTAATTTTGGTTGACAGTGTTGTGTAAGTCGCTAGAATGCGCGCCTCTGCTGACGCAAACCGGGTTCGACCCCAAGGGCAAGTCCAGGTTCAGTGAGTAGAGGTCCCCCCAGGACACGGTAAAGAAAGTGATTCGAGGGGTTGACAATACGGCGGCGATCGGTATAATTCGCAGCCCGCTCTGAGAGAGCGAATGTTCTTTAACAAGATGATCAGGCAATGCGTGTGGGCGC